>Ga0209212_1000280_pt1 | contig 107654 bp, 88 predicted proteins | sample RifGroC2_FD_183996 | JGI IMG/M metagenome (GOLD analysis project Ga0209212, IMG submission 183996) | Groundwater microbial communities from Rifle, Colorado, USA - Groundwater C2 (SPAdes) (version 2) | ecosystem: Environmental > Aquatic > Deep subsurface > Groundwater | place: Rifle, Colorado... | reverse complement strand
ATTTTACCATGCTACTAATTTAAAAAAATTTAGTTAGCAAAGCTAAAACATACATTACCACCGTCAAAGACGGTGGTTTTTTAGATTCTAATAAAAAAGAAGCTGTCTCAAAAGGGCAGCTTCTTCACTATTATTTGTCATCCGGTTATTAAAACCAGCCTGATTCCTGAATATCAAACGTAGTTGTACCAATTTCAGCGCCATCGCCAAAAATATAAACATCGTATTGTCCTGGTATTAAAGCACCATTGTTGTCCCAATAAATTGTAACATCAAGGTCTTTTCCAATATAATCGACAGGTCGTTTTGCAGAGAAAACAATTTGTTGTCCCTGGTATTCGAATAAATCTTCTTCCGATTTGGCTAAAATATAATCATCTGGCCCTGCAATACGAAGAAAAATGTCGCGTTCGCCAACTTTAGCCAATACATTTTCTTTTATTGTAAAATCAACTTTTATTTTTTCGATTTTATTGATTTTGCTGTTCGCTTTTCCACGTTTGTTTATCGGAATTGCTTTTAAGTTTTCGGTACGTAAAGTACTTGCTAATTCAACTTTCCCGGTAAGATCTTTATTTGTTTCTTCCAGTTCTTTATTTTCTGTCTGGGCTTCAATTATTTCGTTTTTCACTTTAATATTTTCAGCAACTAAAGCCTGATTCATAGTATTTAACGAATCAATCTGACGAACATAACTTTGAGCAACTGCACGCAATGTTCCTAACTCAGCTTCCAATTGTTTAATTTTTGCAAAGTTGGTTGCTTTTGTTGTTTTAAGCTCAGCAATTAAATTGTCGATTTTTTTCTTTTCTAAATTTAATTGTTGATTTATCGAGTCATTATCTGTCATTAATTCATCATATTCGGCTTTTAATTGTTCCAAATGTGATTGCAATGAATCTTTCTCGGATGTTAAAACGGTTTGAATTTCTTCGGTTGTTTTGCGCTGATCAATATATAACCAGGTTACAACACCTAATAAAATTACCAGTAAAAATAATAAGAAAATTAATCCGCTTCTCGATTTTTGAGGCTGACTAACTACCTGCTTATTTTGTTGATTATTTTCAGGATTTTGTTTTTTGTTTTGATCTTCCATGATTTCTTAAATTATTTAAATACACGATTAAGTTTGCAAAATTAGTTTTTTATTTTTTAAAATGTTCAATATCTTAATTTTAATATTTAACGCTGATTGATAATAATTGGTATTTATTCTTCCATTTCAGAATCTGATAACAAATAATAACCTCCTTTTAGTACAATTTCCGAGTTAAGAATTTCATCCGAGAGAGTTACTATTTCAACAAAATTATCTTGTTCAACACCTGTGTCGATTTGCTTTTGAATAAAACCATTGCTTTTCTTTAAAAAGATGTAATTTGCATTATTGTAGTTGGAAATTGCACCCGACGGCAAAACATGTGCTTCTTTTTCAGAAATAATTATAGCAGCCCGGATGGACATTCCCGGATGCAGCGACAAATCGCTATTTTCGAACATGCAAATTGCTTTTGTTGTTCTGTCGCTATTATCTATTGAAACGCCAATACTTTGAATAATTGATTTGTATTTAACATCCTTACTGTGAACAGGATAAAAATCGAGTTTCTGTCCTGCCATTATTTTATGTATATCTTTTTCAAAAATATTAAGATTAATTACCAGGTTTTTATGATTTATTATTTCACAAAAAACATCTGTTGCTTCAATAAATCTCCCTTTGTTTCCGGTCAAATTTGTTACATAACCCGAAATTGGAGTAATGAGATAAAACTCTTTAACAAACTCGTCCTTTTCAAGAACAGAAGTATTTACCCCGAGCATTTCCAGTTGAGCCTTACCCGATTTATATGCTGCCTGTACTGCCCAATAATCTGATTGTGCTTTTTGCATGTTTTTTATTGATGCTGCATTTTCTACTGTCAACTCTCCCTGTCGTTTAAATTCCTGTTCAAAATACGCCGACTGGCTTTTATTTTCGAGATACTGTTGTTGCAATGCGATAAAGTCGGGGTGAGTTAATGATGCTATTCGTGTTCCTGCTTTTACAAAATCACCATCTTTCACAAAAATATCTTTTAAAAATCCATTAATAACCGGGGAAATAGTTGCTTTGTCTTTGGGCGAAACATCTGTAAAACCGGTACATTCAATTGTTTCAGAGATTTTTCTTTTTTCAATTTTCCCGGTTTCAATTCCTGCCGCTTTTATCTGCTCATCACTTAATTCAACTATTTCCCGTGATGTTATTTCCGGGTTATCTGTTACCGGTTCGGTTGTTCTTGTTTTGCATGAAGTAATAAAATAAATTGCAAACAGAATAATTACTAAATTTCTCATAATCGGAATTTATTTAATATAAAACTCAAGTTCAATAGCTGTTTTGTTATAATCAAACAATGTATTCAAATAGTTAAGTTTAATTTCGAGAGCAGTTTTAATACTTTGTAAAAATTCAAAGTATTCAATATCTTCTTTCTCGAATTGGAGTTTTGCAGTATTAATTAACACTTCGGCCTTTATTAATGCATTTTCATGATAATAAATAAGATTGTTCTGCAACTGGTCAAGCTGTAATACCAGGTTCTCAATTTCTTTTTCGATATTGAATTTTTGATATTCAAGGGTATTATACGCTTTTTCTGATTCAATTTTTGCTTGTTGTACAGAAGCATTTTGTGGCAGGAACCATAAAGGAAAACTCACGCCTATACTCCACCCGGTAAATCCGGGCTGGTTGTCTATTTCCTGGTTAAAATATCCCGCCGATATTGCCGGGAAATAATTCGATCGTTCAATATTGTGTTTTGCCTTTCCAATTTGGTATAAATTGTCGTAATAGCTTACCAATACTGAAGCTGAAAATCTCTCCAGGCTGTCACCTGATGGAATTAAAGTAATAATTTCAAGCGAATCGGATTCAGGAATAAAATTACCATCCAGGTTCATTACTTGTTTTAAATTATTCTCGGCAATCATTAACTCTTCTTTTATTTTCTGAAGTTCGTTTTTAATTGATGCATATTCCGTTTCAGCAATAATTTGCTCGAGAATTTTTGACTCTCCCAGGCTGTATTTAAGCTGAGCAATCCTCACGAACTCTTTAAAAAGGCCTGCTTCCTGCAGCTTTATTTTATATTGATTTAGTAGAAACACCCACCTCAGATAGGCTGTTTTTGTTTGTGCGGTAACTTGTTTTACTGCTAACGTGTATTCTGTTTCTGAAAGTGCCAGTTTCTGGTTAAGATACTTCCCTGTTTGAAAATGAGTTAGTATAGAACCGAAATTTTGCGAAATATCGAAAGATTGATCAATAAGTGCAGAATTTATTTGTCCGTTTTGATATGTAAACTGGGTAGGTTCAAAATTGATAGCACCTTGTTTTGCCAGCTTCGATGCTTTAACTGAAAGTTGTGCGTTTTGTAAGTCGGGATTATTTGTCAGGGCCATTTCAACTGCCTGGTTCATTGAAATTTTTTGAACATCATTTTTATTTTCCTGGGCAGTCAATAACATGGGAGTACTTAACCCGATGAATAGAATGATCGTTTTAACGAATCGTGGAATTTTCAAAAAAGAAATCTTCTTTCCCGAGTTAAAAATACTGTATAATATAGGCAATGCAATCATTGTAAGCATGGTTGAAGTAATAAGTCCGCCAATAACAACTGTTGCCAGGGGGCGTTGTACTTCAGCTCCCGAGGAAGTAGAAATAGCCATTGGGAGAAAACCCAAGGCTGCAGCCGATGCAGTTAACATAACTGGGCGCAGTCGTTCGCGGGTTGCTTTTAAAACAAGTTCACGCATATTAGTCATTCCGCCTTCTTTAAGTTCTTTCAAATATTCAATAAGAACAATTCCATTTAGCACGGCAACTCCAAAAAGAGCAATGAATCCAATACCCGCCGATACGCTAAATGGCATCCCCCTTATCCACAGGAATAAAACACCTCCTACTGCCGACAGGGGAACGGCAGAGAAAATAAGCAAAGCGTCTTTTATCGATTTAAAAGCAAAATGAAGAAAAATAAAAATAAGTAAAAGAGCAACAGGCACGGCCAGCTTTAATCGTTGAGTCGCGTTTTTAAGATTCTCGAATTGCCCCCCGTAAGTAATATAATTACCCGCATTTAAGGTTACATTATCATTAATCTTAGCCTGAATATCATTTATTACCGATTCCAAATCACGGTTGCGCACATTTACGCTTACTACAACCCTTCGGTGTGTATTTTCCCGTGATATTTTTGCAGGCCCCACAGTATAATTTATTTGAGCCAATTCACTTAATGGGACTTGTTTCCCATTTATCAGGCCAATATTCATCTGTTCAATATTTTTTATATCAGAACGAAAAGCTTTTTGAAACCGGACAACCATTTCGAATCGTTTTTCGCCTTCAAATATACTACCAGCCATTTCGCCTCCAAAGGCCATGGTAAGTTGCCTGTTCAACTCTTCTATTGTTAAACCATAAGTTGCTATTTTCTCACGGTTATATTTTACGCTTATTTGTGGTAAGCCTGCTGTTTTTTCCAATATAACATCGGCTGCACCGGGAATACCATCAATAAGTTTTTTTATTTCTATTGCTTTTTGATTCAGGTAATCTAAATCTTCACCAAATATTTTCACGGCAATATCTGCACGAACACCGGTAATTAACTCATTAAAACGCATTTCTATTGGTTGGGTAAATTCATAGTCAATGCCCGGTATTATCAACAGGGCTTCTTTAAATTTATCGGCAAGTTCTTCTTTACTCTTTGCTGATACCCATTCGCTTTTAGGTTTAAGTTTAATAATCATATCAATTTCTTCCATCGACATGGGGTCTGTAGGTACTTCTGCAGCCCCGATGCGGCAAACAATCTGATCTACTTCAGGAAATGTCTCTATAAGTACGTTTTCCATTTGTGTAGTAAGTTCTACAGTTTTTGTAAGCGAAGTACCTGTTTTTAATACGGGCTGAATAACAAAATCGCCTTCATCGAGAGTAGGAACAAATTCGCCCCCCATACGTGAAAATAGTATCACTGTAAATATGAGTGAAGCCAATGCTAACCCCAGTATGGTTTTCTTATGATCGTACGACCATTTCATCACGGGATTGTATGAGAGGTAAGCAATATTCATTATCCATTTTGAAAAGCTTTTTTTATTTTCTTTTTCTGGTTTTAAAAACAAAGCTGCTGCAACGGGTAACCATGTTAGTCCTAAAATCATAGCGCCAAGAATAGCAAAACTAAAGGAAAGAGCCATGGGGCGGAACATTTTTCCTTCAACACCACTTAATGTTAATATAGGAATTAATACTACAAGAATAATAATCTGTCCAAAAATGGCTGAGTTTATCATTTTTGAAGCTCCCTGAAAGGTAATTTTATCAATAAGCGTCTGGCGTTGTTCTCCGATAGAACTTTCGTAATCAGTCTTATTCGCCGTTATTCGTATGGCAATATATTCGACAATAATCACGGCCCCATCGATAATGATTCCGAAATCGAGAGCTCCCAGGCTCATCAGGTTAGCATCAATTCCAAAAAGATACATGAGAGAAATTGTAAAAAGTAATGCCAGCGGAATCATTGATGCAATTACCAATGCAGAACGAATGTTCCCGAGCAGCAAAACCACAATTAAAATGACTATTAAACACCCTAAAATCAGGTTTTCGGCAACAGTAAAAGATGTTTTTGATATTAATTCGCTGCGTTCAAGAATAGGGTTAATAAAAACTCCTTCAGGAAGATTCTTTTGAACTTCATCAACACGCTTTTTTACCTCCTGAATAACTTTTTTTGAGTTGGCGTCCTTTAGCATCATAATCTGCCCGAGCACTTTTTCACCTTCTCCGTTGGCTGTAATAGCTCCGAAACGATTCGCGTGCCCTAACTGAATAGTTGCAATATCGCGCATGAGAACAGTTACCCCGTTGTTGTTTTTAACAACTATAGAACCAATCTCTTCTATGGATTTTACCATTCCATCGCCACGAATAAAATAACTACGGTTCTGTTTTTCAATATAAGCACCTCCTGCAACACTGTTGTTACTATTAACCGCGTTATATACATCAATCAGAGTTATATTCATGCCTTGCAACTGTTCCGGGTTAATGGCGATTTCGTACTGCTTTAAAAAGCCTCCCCATGTATTTACTTCAACTACTCCGGGTATTCCAGACAACTGTCTTTTTACCAGCCAGTCTTGTATTGTACGCAACTCCATTGGGGAGTAACGGTTTTTATAACCGGGTTTTGTATCTAATATATATTGGTATATTTCTCCTAACCCGGTGGTTATTGGCCCCATTTCGGGAGTTCCAAATCCCTCGGGAATATTTGCCGCCGCTGTCTTTATTTTTTCAGCTATTAGTTGCCGTGGTAAATAGGTACCAATATTATCATCAAAAACAATAGTTACAACCGACAACCCAAATTTTGAAATGGAACGAATTTCTTTTACTCCGGGCAAATTTGCCATTTCAAGTTCTACCGGGTAAGTAATAAACTGCTCTACATCCTGGGTTGATAAGTTGGTTGAAACAGTAATAACCTGAACCTGATTATTGGTTATATCGGGTACAGCACCAACAGGAATCTGCATTACGGCAAACAACCCAAAAGCTGCAATGGTTAAGGTAAATAGTATAATTATAAGCTTATTTCTTATACTGAAATTTATTATCTGGTTTATCATAAGCTAACATATTATTAGTGGTTGGCTAATGGCAAGATTATACAGGTTTGAAACTTGTTTGCAGCAATGTACAAAACAGAAAGAAATACATGAATTGCCCCTTAAAGAAAAGGATAAAAGATTGTTGTCCATAATCAGAAATATAACAAGTAAAATTTTTCCCGAATATAAAAATAGGATAAAAAAAACAAATTCGGTAATTTCTTGCTTAAATATTGCACAAAGCAAAAACCGGCTATTGAAGCCGGTTTTAAAATTTGATATCCAATTAATTACACCGTTTTTCTCTGGCTATACACGAGCAATCCAATTCCTGCCAAAACAAACGGGATACTTAACCACTGACCCATGTTTAAAGCCATTCCTGATTCAAAATCAACCTGAACTTCTTTAATAAATTCTATTAAGAACCGGACAGTGAAAAGAGAAATCAGAAACAGGCTGAAAATGTACCCATGCTTTAACGATGTGGGTTTTTTAAGATAAATTAAGTACAATGCAATAAAAATTATAAGATATGATAAGGCTTCATAAATCTGGGTTGGGTGCTTTGGAACTATTTGGCCATCGCGGACAAATATGAATCCCCACGGAAGGTTCGTTTCTATTCCATAAATTTCAGAATTCATTAAGTTTCCCAACCTGATAAAGAAACCTGCCAATGCAACAACAATAACAATCCGGTCGAGAATCCACAAATAGGGTTTTTTGTTTTTTCGTGCAAAATAGAATAATGCGATAAGAATACCTATCGCGGCACCATGACTGGCAAGTCCACCATGCCATATAAACAATATTTCCCAGGGATTTTTTAAATAGTACTCGGGCTGATAAAACAAACAATGGCCAAGACGAGCACCTAAAACAGTACCTAAAACCATGTAAATGGTAAGTTTATCGAGTAACTCAATGCTTAATCCTTCTTTTTTAAAAATCTTTTGCATTATAAGGTAGCCAAAAAAGAAAGATGCGGCGAAAAGTACACCATAATATCTTATACTTAACCCCAAAAAACCTACTATTTCAGGGTCAACATTCCAGGTAACGTAATTCAGTATCATTTAATTTGTTTTATTAGTAAAATACAAATGTAAAAAAAATTCATTGGCTTAGTGTTAATTTTACTGAAGCGAATTGTTATAAAAAGTTAAATTCGATTTAATTGTGGTACCTAAATTGTAAATCTTTTACCTGATTATTTAAATAAACTTTATAAGTTTGTAATTTACTTTTAATAAATATGATGAAAAATAAAATATTCAACACGGTTTTCTTTTTTTTAATAATTATCATTACTGTTATCGGTTGTGCCAAGATTGTTACTCCTACCGGTGGCCCCAAAGATGCAGATCCGCCAAAAGTAATTTCAAGTAAACCCGGCAATTTTTCTACAAATTTCGATTCTAAAGATGTAAGCATTACATTTAATGAGTATATTCAGTTGAAAGACGTAAACAGCACGTTAGTTATTTCTCCCCCTATGGACGAAAAACCCATTATCAGGGTAAAAGGAAAATCGTTAAATATTTCGTTTGAAAATGAATTAAGAGATTCCACTACCTATAACATGTATTTTGGAAATTCTTTACAGGATTATAACGAAGGCAATCCGTTAGAAAATTTTCAATATATTTTTTCAACCGGCTCTTTTATCGATTCGTTATCTATTCAGGGAAAAGTGCTGAATTCTTTTGACCTTGTTCCCGTAGAAGGTGTTTTTGTTATGCTTTATTCCGAATTATCAGATTCTGTTCCTTACAAACAAATACCAAATTACCTCTCCAAGACAAATAAAGAAGGATTATATCGAATTAATAATATTCGCCAGGGAAACTACAAGCTGTTTTGTTTAAAGGATAATAATAAAAATTACATGTTTGATATTAATAACGAGGAAATTGCATTTACCGACTCCCTGATATCATTTCAGCTAAAAACAACTATTCAAACAGATACTATTTATAAAGATGCATTTCCTGATACTGTAGAAACAGGGACAAAAGATGAAATAAAGAATCAGCAGAAAACAATAGATACAATAATTACCCGTACATTTAACAATTATCCCATAAACGACTATGTATTCATGTTATTCACTGAAGATTTTGAACAACAATACCTGAAAAACAGTTTGCGCGAAGAAAAACAAAAACTCGGGTTTGTCCTTAACCGACAAGCTAAAGATAGCGTTATTTTAAGGCTAAATGATTTTCCTGAAGCAAAATTTATTAAAGAATCTTCATTTAAAGCCGACACATTTATTTATTGGTTAACCGATTCGGCAGTATATAACAGGAAAGAACTTTCATGCCTGTTTTCGTATCAGAAGCTGGATTCAAATAATGTTTATTTTTGGTCAAATGACTCTGTTAAATTAAGATATACTGAAGCTAAAAAAAGCAAAAATGAACAACCCGATACCAGTTATAATCCATCTTTTAATTTGAAAAATAATTCAACGTTTGACTTAAATAAAAAAATAAGTTTTAAAGTTCCCTCTCCCGTTGATTTTATTGATACATCAAAAATAAGGCTATATTCAATTATTGATTCCGTTGAAACATCTCTGAAATATTCAATTATTCCCTCTGAAAACAAAAACAGGGAATATTATTTTACTACTGTTTTAGATGAAAATACCAGCTATCGGTTAGAGCTTTTTTCTTCTGCAGTCAAAAATATCTATGGGCAGGTAAACGATACTCTTATTTATGAATTTAAAACCCAAAAGCTTGATTTCTATGGCAAGTTGCTTATCAATATAAGTGGAATAAATACAGGATCGAATGTTATTGTTCAACTTATTGAAAGCGGTAAAGAAGAAAAAGTAATTCAGCAAAAAACAATTGCCGAAAACAAGATAGTTGATTTTTCATACTTACCACCCAAAGAATTTATGATTAAGCTCATTTTTGATGCTAATAAAAATAACTCGTGGGATACAGGAAATTATCTGAAACATTTACAGCCCGAAGATGTTTTATATTACGAAGCACCTGTAAAAATTCGTTCAAACTGGGATGTTGAAATAAATATTGATTTATCAAAACGATTATAAGGATATGTCGGTATTACTTGAATTTGCGATGTTCCCCACCGATAAGGGAGCAAGTGTAAGCGATTATGTTAGCAAAATAATTGCTATGATAAGAAGCAAAAACATTCGTTACAAGTTAACAGCAATGGGTACAATTGCAGAAACAGAAACGCTGGAAGAAGCTTTAAAAATTGTGCAGGATTCATATACTATTCTCGAACCATTTTCCGAAAGGGTTTATTCTTCAATTAAACTGGATATCCGCAAAAACAAATCAGACAGACTAAATACAAAAATAGAATCCATAGAATCAAAAATCGGGAAAGTAGAAAAATGACAATTATCGTTTTTCGATAAATTTATGGAACAATTTTTGTGATTTTTCGTAAAAATTAAATTACATTGCAACACTCAAAAATCAAAAAAAACACCAATTTATTAACCTGGAACTTATGAAAAAACTTTTACTCTCTGTATTTATCTTATCTGCAACCGTTGTTTCGGCTCAGAAAATAATTAAAATCGATTTACAGGAAAAAAATACATTAAAATCTTCACAACAAGAAAATATTGTATCATCTGGTAAGTTTAGCATAAAAGAATCAATATCATCAATTGATTTAATTGCGAAAGAAAGCAAACAAGGAGAGTTTGTTCAGCTACAGGTCGAAGGAATGCAAAAAACATACAATGCCGGGAATCCTGATTTACCTGTTTATGGAAAACTGATTGAAATACCAAATAATTCGAAAGTAAAACTAAATGTATTGAGCTTTGATGAAAAAGAAATTCAGCTTGGAAACTATGGTATAAATACAAAAATTATTCCGGCCCAGGAATCCATTTCAAAAAGCGATGATCCTGAAAAAGTTCCGTTCAGATTAAACAAAGAGGTATATAGCAATAATAATTTTTTCAAAAATGAATTTGTACAATTAGAAGATTATGGATATTTACGCGATAAACACCTTGGATTTGTTCAAATTTCCCCTTTCGAATACAATCCTGTAAGTAATACTCTGAAAATACGTTTCAACTTTGAAATTGAAGTTAAATTTATTGATGATAACAAATCTGTTCGTATCGACGAAAAGAAACTGATATCTCCTTATTTTGAAAATTTACCTATACAAACAATAAATTCTGTTTCTGAAACCAAAGCATTAACAGGTGCTCCCGTGAAATACGTTATTGTTTCCGACCCAATGTTCGAAGAAACCTTACAACCATTTATCGAATGGAAAAAATTAAAAGGATTTACAGTTGTTGAAGCATATACAAATGATGCATCCGTGGGAACAACTACTACATCAATAAAAACATATTTACAAAACTTATATACAAGTCCTGCCGATGGCATTGCCCCAACTTTCGTTTTATTGGTTGGTGATATTGCTCAAATACCTGCTTTTAGTATGTCTGGGCATGTTAGCGATTTGTATTATTTTGATTATACCGGAGATATTTTGCCAGATGTTTTTTACGGGCGTTTTTCAGCAACTACTGTTGCCCAGTTGCAACCACAAATTGATAAAACCTTACAGGTTGAAAAATATTTAATGCCAGACCCTTCATACTTAAACAACGTGGTTTTAATTGCCGGAGCTGATGCAACATATGCGCCAACCTGGGGAAACGGTTTTGTAAATTACGCTTCCACTACATACATTAATAGTACAAATGGATTAAATGCATTGGCATATCTTTATCCTGCTTCTGCAAGCGCAGATGCTCAAATTAGAACAGATATTTCGAATGGTGTTTCTCTGGCAAATTATACAGCCCATTGCAGTAGCGATGGCTGGGGCGACCCAACATTTTCTATTGATAATATCTCCCAAATGACAAATGCAAATAAATATCCTCTTTTGATTGGAAACTGTTGCCAGTCTCTAAAATTTGAACTCGAGTCGTTTGGCGAAGAAATTTTAAGAGCTGAAAACAAGGGAGCCGTGGGTTATATCGGGGCATCAGATTATTCGTATTGGGACGAAGATTATTTTTGGGCTATAGGTTACAGAACATCAATTACTGCAAATCCAACATACGATGCAGCTAACCTGGGTTCATACGACAGGTTTTTTCATACACACGATGAAACAAAAAGCGACTGGTACATTACCCAGGGACAGATTAATGTTGCCGGTAATTTAGCTGTACAGGCCAGTACATCAACACGCAAAACATATTATTGGGAAATGTACCATTTAATGGGCGATCCATCGTTAACCCCCTATGTGAAAGTTCCAACAGCACTTACAGCTTCTTACAATAACGAAATAATTATTGGCTCGTCAGGTTATGAAGTAACCACCGAAGAAGATGCTTTTGTAGCTTTGTCTTTTAATGGTACTTTACTCGATGTTCAACTGGCAGGAACAAGTGGCATAGCTAACTTATCGTTTGATGCCATAAGCGAGGTTGGAACAGCCGATTTGGTTATCACTAAACAAAACAGAATTCCAATTATTGAACAAATATCAATTATTCCGTCAACTACTCCTTACGTTGTTAAGGATGTAGCCGAAATAAATGATGAGCTGGGAAATAATAACAGTTCAATTGATTTTAATGAAACTATAAAATTAAATGTTCAACTCAAAAATGTTTCAAAAGATTACGATGCATTTAATGTTGAAGCAAAATTAATTTCAACGGATAGTACCATTGTAATCACCGACTCTTTGGAAGCTTATGAAACTATTTTAAAAGATACTGTTTCCTTAATCAACAATGCATTTCAATTTGATGTTGAAAAGGATATTATTGACCAAACCCAGCTAAATTTCACGCTGGAAGTTACCGGTGAAGATAGTGATTCAAACCCATATACCTGGAATTCGAATATTAACCTTACAATTAATGCTCCAGAAATTGAAATCGGCGAACTATTTATTGACGACAGCCCGGGTGATAATGATGGAATCCTTGAGTCGGGAGAAACCGCGAACCTGCAGTTGGTTGTAACTAATAATGGACATGCTTCTATTTCTGGTCTCTCTGCAACCGCTTCGTTGCTAAGTGATGGTGATTCTTATGTAACACTAAATACTTCTCTTGTAAACAACATTACTATAAATGCACAAGGTGTTGATACCATAGAGTTTAATATAACCGCGGAATCATCTGTTGAAATTGGACAGATGGTTTACCTTGAATTTCATATAAACGATATTTTATACAATGCATATTCCGAAACAGGTTATAAAGAGATTGTCATAGGTGAAATACCTGATATTTTGATTTCTCAGCAAGGAACCGTTTCAACAAACTACACTTATTTCTATGATTCAGGAGGAGAAACAAATAGTTATTCTGATTCTGAAAACTATACAATCACCTTCACTCCTGTTAATGCAGGCGAATTTATTCAGGCAGAATTTTTATCATTTAATGTTGAGTCCCATTCATCATGTGATTATGATAAGTTAAAAATCTATGATGGATTAACAACAAGCGATGTATTAATTGGAACATACTGTGGAACAACATCTCCCGGAAAAGTTGCTGCAACAAATATCAATGGGGCACTAACTTTTGTATTTACTTCTGATGTTTCAGTAACAGGCACTGGCTGGAAAGCAAAAATAAACAGTCGTAAGGGTTATACTTATCAACTAACAGTTAACAATTTTGATGGGCCCATTGAGAGAGCATCGGCAGAGTTGAATGGACAAATAATTACAACAGGCTCCGATGGTATTGTTTTATTTGAAAATATTCCCGAAGGAATTAATATTCCGCTGAACGTAACAGCTGAAGGATATGCCGATTACAGTAAAACAATTAATTTATTTGAAAATTCAACGGATACTATTATTCTTGAGGTATCAAAACATGATATTACTTTCAAATTATATGATAAAGATAGTGAAACTGTTATTAACGGGGATATTACTTTTAATGGAAGTACTTTATCAACAATAAACGGACTAATAACTTTTCCTGATGTTGAATATGGCATCAATAAACCATACACTGTTTCTGCTGTTGGATACGAATTTTTTACAGACACTATTGATGTAACAGGAGATTTAACTGAAATTGCATTACTAGAACCCAAAATGTTTAATGTTACATTTGTCGTTAATAATTCCAAAGGCTTAATAGAAAATGCACTGGTAAACTTTAACGATGAAGAAAAATATACCAGTGCGAGTGGTGAAGCAATTTTTAATGATGTTCGCTATAATAACAATCTTCTTTATGTAATTCGCAAGGAAGGTTTTGAAAATTATATCGATACTCTTGATGTTGTTTCAGATATAACAGAAAACATAACACTAACAGCAGGTATTGCAACGTTTCAAATTGGCTTTAATGTTTCAAATGGCACCACAGCTTTGAGTGGAGCAACAATTATCTTAGATAATAAACAAGGTACTACAAACTCTAATGGTGATTATACTTTTAGCGAGATTGAAATTGGAACAGATAAAGTATTTACTATTACAATGGATAAGTATCTTAATTACATCGATACAATTGATATAGATGCGAATAAACAAATTAACGTTGTTATGAACCCCGAGGTTTATACAATAACTTTTAATGTTACCGATTCAACATCTCATCCGCTGGGAGATGTAAAAATTGATTTTAATACTTTATCAAAATACACAGATTCTAACGGGATAGCCGAGTTTACTAACATTGAACCTAAAACAGGTTTGGTTTATACTCTTTCTAAAACCGGATATACTTCTGTAACAGATACCATTGATGTTATAAATGAAAATATAACAATTAATCACATTTTATCGGTTGTTACATCTGTTGATAAAATCGACTTTTCCAGGTTCATGGTATATCCTAATCCTTCGCAGGGTATTGTAAATATCGATTTCGGAAATATCCGGGGAAAAGCACAAATAACTGTTTACGATGTTATTGGGATATCTGTTTTCAATAAATTTGTTTATGTCACTGACAAAAATATTGAAACCATAGATATTACAAACCAACCCGAGGGACTCTATTTTATTACTATAAAAACCGACTCTGGCGAAAAAACAAGTAAGAAAATACTGATAAAGTAAATTTTGAGCAAAAACCCCGGGTAATAATCCGGGTTTTTTTATTCCCTAAATTTTATGATCTTTATCGCCACATTTGTTAACCGTATGAATGAAGAACGCAAACGATTTTTTTTAAGCCTGTTTTTCCCGGCCATATTCCTTTTGATAATATGGTTTGTAAAAATTATTGAGATCAGTTTAAATCTGGATTTAGCATATCTGGGTATTTATCCATTAAAGTCAAAAGGATTAATCGGAATTTTAACTGCACCATTGGTTCATGCAGACTTTTCGCATTTAATTGCAAATAGTACTCCTGTTTTTATATTAAGTGTCGGGCTTTTTTATTTTTACAACAAAATTGCTTTCCCTGTTTTTTTTCTCACCTATTTCATTACAAATATATGGATTTGGTTTGGCGCCCGGTATGCTTATCATATTGGTGCAAGCGGGCTGGTTTACGGGCTTGCATCGTTCCTGTTTTTTAGCGGGATATTTCGTAATCATATCCGACTAATGGCAATTTCTCTTCTTGTTGTCTTTTTATATGGAGGAATGATTTGGGGTATTCTCCCGATTCAACCTAAAATTTCATGGGAGTCTCATTTAATGGGAGCTGTTGCAGGGCTCGTTTTGGCTGTATATTACAAAGGCCAGGGACCAAAACGAAAACTATACAGCTGGGAAATTGAAGAAGAAACCGATGATGAAAATCCAGAGAATGAATATTGGAAAATTGATTCTACAAATAATCCAAATGATTAAAGAATGAAACACCCGTTAATTTTATTGATATTATTTTTTTTATCAGGGTTGGTTTACAGCCAGCAAGAAGCATTTGAACAAACCGGTGTTGCCAGTTTTTATGCCGATAAATTTGAAGGTCGTACAACTGCAAATGGTGAAATTTATTTTCATGATAAAAAAACGGCCGCTCATCAAACCCTTCCTTTTGGGAGTATTGTTAAAGTTACAAATCTCGTGAACAACAAATTTACTGTAGTTCGAATAAACGACAGGGGGCCGTATGTAAATAACCGGATTATTGATCTTTCTGCATCAGCAGCTAAAGAGTTGGAGTTTATTGAAAATGGAATTGTTAAAGTTAAACTTGAATTAATCGCATCAACAAACGATATTCCCGACATTATTCCTGAAGCAATATCGAATCACAACGAACCCCACTATTACAAAATTGATGTTTCTGTTACAATCCCCACGGGGAAAGGAGTACAAATTGGAAGTTTTAAAAACGACGAAAACGTATTCCGGTTAGCCGAGCGATTAAAATCAAAATACAACGAAGAAATTTATATTGAACCTGCAATAGTTAACAATCAAAGAGTTTACAGGGTAATTGTTGGAAATTACAATAACGAACTCCATTTACAGAAACTCAAAAACAAACTTACTGTTGAATATCCTGATTGTTTTGTAACTACTTATAAAAAATAATCTGTCTCCTTTAATTTAACTTTTCAAGTATTAACGCATGACGCGGATATTATAAAACAAATCCGGAATAGGGTATTATCTGTTTTGTTTATCATATAGGTAAGAAAAATATAGCGGAGCAAGAAGTAGAATGGTTATACCCGGGTTAGTAAATCAAATACCCCTGAAATTAAACCTCATGTTTATCTTCGCGATTTCCCGGTTGGTTAATGGATCTTGCTCCGCTTATTTTTTTATAAATCGGGTAAAAGAATCGAGTTAAACAACAGTTTGTAAGTTCCGGGTGTCGATGCCCTGAACTGTGGACTAAAACTGAGTAACACTACTTGTCCTTTTCCCTTTTTTAACCACACGATTGAAGATTTATTCCCTATTTTTTCTTCATTTTCGGAATACCCGCTAAGGAGTATATCTTTTTCGGGAAATGTTGCAATAACTCTTCTATCCACATCAAAGAAAGGTTGCCATGTTGTAAATACAGGGCCCTCGCGATGAAAAACTCCTATTTGTTCCGGCAATCCGTAAGTTATCGGGTGATTTGTTTTAAGGTTTATTTTTAACAACGACCCCGGACATGCAAAGCCAGATTTGACAATATCTTTAGATATATCTTTAACAGGGAACTCAAATTCTTCAGTTTTTTTATCAGGTAAAGAATAACTTAAAACTCCCGAGAACAATTCGGTTGCTTCTCGCCAGGCTATAACTGTACCTCCATTACTAATGAATTTAAGAATTTTTTCGTGGCCTGCTTTACCCATCCCTTTTAAATATTCAGGAGGGTAATTCACAAAATACTGCTCGTTTTGTGCTGCATATTTCCCGTCAATTAGTACCGATTTCGCTTCATCGGGGATTATAATTACATCAAAATCTTTTTCAAAATCAATATTTTCAATTTCGCCGGGGCGAATCATTTTAAAAGGAATATTGTACGAATCAAAAACATACCTGGTCCATCCGGCATCCATTGCATGAAAATAACTTTCAATTAATGCTATTCGGGGCAAACTCAGTTGTCGTACATTTTTATTTATCGGCTCCTTAATATACAAGGGATTTACAGTAATTAATTTTTCAACATTTTCAAATTTTTCACCTTTGTAAATAATAAAACTACCCGATGGAACATTATTACCGGCTATTGTGCTATTTATAGTAAGCTGTTCAACTTTTAAACCATTTTTCAATGCTGTAAATGCTGCTAAATAGCTATTGTTGTAGTTAGAAGAAAGAACAACAGCATTAAACCCGGAATAGGTTTCATTTGCCAAAGAATATGGCATTTGAACAGGCTTATATGAATCAGCAAAATTCTCCATATTTTTATCTATTTCAATACTCTGAATTCCTTTATGCAAAGGAAGCGACCACGACGTGATATCATAAGGTTCGATAAGCTGCCCGTTGGGTGTATAATGCCGTGCCGGGAATTGTTGAGCTTCCATCATTTCTTTAATAAATGCCCTGAAAGGTTGTGCCAGAGGAATAATAATATCGCCTTTGAAATAACTTGTATTTTCAATTATCACATCTCTTTCAAGTTCATAAACAGCAACACCATGCTCATCGAGAAGATTAACCAGGTTAACCAATTCGCTCTTATCGTGTTGATTTTTAGGCAGGATATAAAAATACGGGGCTTCGGTTTTCCCTTTCTCTACTTCTTTTTTACACAGTTCGTTTCTGAAATTCAGTATTTCTTCTTTATAAACAGATGCTGTCTCAAGATATGCTTTTGTTGAAACAATCTCGTATTGGATCAAATCGCTTAACCTCCACCATCCACCCGTCCAAGGTTCTGGCATGTTAATACTTTTCTTATACTCACCCATACCTTTACCCCAAGCCTGTAATTCGTTCGGTTCAATATAGATCGGGGTTGCATAATTTACACTTGCTCCTTCGGTTAACATCCCGATAATATTTTTCCAGATACACGTTTCAGTAGCACCTGGCCAATAATCATCGAACAGGTAATTCTGGGTTACACCTTTTAAACCCGCGTCAGTAAGTTTTGTAATTGTTTTTGAACCAAATATTTTCATCCAGTTCCATATTCCCGCGTCAATATTTTCTGCAATCGGATCGTGAGGCGGAGAAACAAAATATCGTGGCCCGCCTGAGCCCATTTGGTGTTTTTCGACCATAACCTGCGGAAACCATTCCTTACTAAATAACATTGAAATTGCTTTTGTATCCTGCTGTGTTAAAGCAACAAAATCGCGGTTATTATCGTGCCCTACATACTTGTGATACAAACCGGGTAAAGACGATCCGTCATACTTTGTATTTTTATATTTAGTATAGTGTTCAACAACCATATCCATTCCGTCGGGATTGTGATTCGGCACGACCATGTAAACTACATTCTCTAACTGGTTCTTTAATTCTTCATCACCCGATGTTAACATTTCGTAGGCTATAAGAGGCAGCGATTGTGATGGTGCAACCTCGTTAGAATGCATAGATAAAGTAAATAAGAAAAAAACTTTCCCATCATTTACATATTGTTCCCTTTGCCCGGGAGTTAAATTTGGATTTAAAGCAAGCTCCCTGCTTATTTCTTTTAACCGGTTTAAATTTTTAATATTCCCGGCAGATGATATCAGGGCAATGTAAACAGGCCTGCCCAGGGGTGATTCACCAATTTTTTCAAGCTTTATCATTGGCGACACTTTTTCGAGTTCCTGTAAATAAGATACTAACCTTTCATAGTCGAAAAGCATTTTATCTGCTCCGGGAGTAAATCCAAAATAACTTTCAGGATTAGGGATATTTGAGTTTTGCGATATTAACGAACTGCTTGTTAACGTTAATATTATTGTAAAAATAAGCAGGGTAATTTTTTTCATATATATAAATGAGTTTAAGGATTTTATCTTAGACCACTGAACCAGGATATCCGTTTAATCAGCTGCAGGCAATTTATTAATATTAAATCATTGGTGTTCGATTAAAATTTTATTAAACCTTGTAATATGAATAATATTAAGCCTTTTCTTAGATTTCGCCACTAAGTGGCTTCATTTTTATTTACTATTTAATTCTACAAAGATTTTACCCAGCCTGCGGCAGGCAGGTGCTACGCAGTATTTATATTAGCAACGTAGTTGCTATATATTTGTAGATAAATACATTATAAAATTTATAAAGCAACATAGTTGCGACATCTTTATTGGTTTCAATTTTACCGGACAATAGTGATATTAAATATAAAGCTAAATCATGAGAAAGAAAACAGTCACCGATTTCTTTATTTTAAATAATCCCCTGTCTTTTCGTTTTTTTATTCGCCGGAAGTTATTTAATTTAGTCTCATGCATGCTTTTATATCTACTTACCTGCTTCCTGTATCATTAGTTATTATAATGATGGGCATGGGCCTGTCGTTAGAGAAACGTGACTTTACAAACATTTTTCGTTATCCCAAAGCTATCCTGACAGGTATAATTTGTCAGGCCCTTTTATTACCATTAATCTCTTTTTTATTCGTTGGGTTTTCAAACCTGGATCCTTACTTTAAAGTCGGGTTTATTATAATAAGTGCTTGTGCCGGAGGTTCTGCCACAAATTTAATTACTCATGTATTACGGGGCAATTTGGCTTTATCGGTTTCCCTGACTTCAATAAACAGCATGATAATTCTGATTACATTGCCTTTATATGTAAATCTTGGATTAACACTATTTATAGGAATTGAACGCGATATTCATTTATCATTTCTTGATACTTTTTTTAATATTTTACTTACAGTAATTGTTCCCGTTATTATCGGAATGATTATTCGTTCATATTCTTTTAAATTTGCAATTAAAGCCGAACAACCTTTAAAAATAATTTTACCTCTTGTCTTATTAATTGTTTTTACAATGATTATTTTATTCGGAGATAATAAATCAGGAAAAAATATTTATGATTATTTATTTTTAATACCCTGGGCATTGGCATTAAACTTTATTTCAATGGCTGTTGTTTATATAATTGCAAAATTTCTAGGCCTGGGCGGGAAAAACAATATAACTATTAGCATTGAAGTGGGTTTAAAAAATAGCATTATTGGAATTTTTGTAGCACAAAGTTTATTGAACAATTACGACATGTCAATGGTTTCTGTTATTTATGGTTCTGTAACTTTTTTTAGCACCATATTATTTGCATATTTAGAAAAGAGAATTGAACTTTGGGGCTTTACATACCGAAAATTATTCAGACATTGAATATAACTTTTACAAAAATTAAGTAACTTGTGCCCTTGAAACAGAACATTAAAATAGAAAGTAAAAAGAATATAAACTAAAATAAAATGAAAACACCGAAATTACTATTCAGAAAATCAATTATCGTATTTATTGCAGGTCTATTTGTAGTTATTCTTACAAATTGTACAGGAAAAAAAGGAGAACCGGTTGAATCATCAGAGGCAAAACTTGATAAAGATGCCGTTAAGCAAACCGTTCGCGATGTAGTTTACCCCCTGCCTACATCATACGAAGTTATTCATATGATAAATAAAATCGAAGCCAGTTATATTATTGGAATTACTAATCCTTTAGAAAATGTTGATAAATATTTTACGGATAAAGATCAGGCATTAAATCTTGGTATTTACAGTGCCGACCTTAGTTATGCAAGTACTTACAACATGAAACAGGAAGTAATGAATTTTATGGATGCATCGCAGGAACTGATTATTCAACTTGATATCACCGGTGCATTTAATAAAGATTTTGTTGATAAAGTAGAAGCAAATATTGATAATAAAGATACTCTTGTAAATTTAATTACAAATTCGTTTTACGATACCTACAATTACCTGGTTAAAAACAGCAAAGAAGATTTATCATTACTTGTACTTGCAGGAAGTTGGGTTGAAGCAATGTATATTTCGTGTAATATATCCGAAACTGTTTATAATAACCCGGAATTAGTCAGTGTAATAATGCATCAAAAAACAGCACTTAATAAATTAATTGAATTGCTGGTTCCTCACAATAGCCACGAGACTATTCAATCTATTTTAAACGATTTAAATCCAATAAAAACTATTTATGATAGTATTGATGAAAAGGGAATTACAGAAAAGCAACTTGAACAAATAATTTCACAAACAGAAGCTTTACGTACCAGAATTATTTCATAAAAAAATATAATTTATTTAATGCTCATGCTTAGAGGCATGAGCATTTTTTTTGTATTAAAATCATCCGTTATATCAAAAAACTATACCAGAAAGTTTGCATACAAAATGATTTTTTTGTTAAATGATAAATTTGGATTGAATTTTATGACGGGGAAACCGTTTTTTTTTATAATATTATACAGTTAAAATTACCAGAGATTAAAATATCCGGATAATTAATATCAACTATTCATGAGTGAATCTATATTAAATGCCCTGATTCATTTATTTGCTATTGTTGCAAATGTTAACCCTGGCGGAATTACTGCAAAAGGCAGAAAAATTGTTGAACAATACCTCCAACGTTACCTGACAACAGATTTGGTAAAAGAATATCTTCGTTTATTTAACAATTACTACGAGTTCTATCAACGAGAGCTCGACTCGGACGATGCACAAAATATTTCAGAAAACACCTCATTAATTTCATTTCAAATAACAAACGTGTGCAGTCAGATAAAAAAAGGATTGTTATTAAATGAACGCATAATCGTATTGTTACAATTGCTCGAGTTTGTTCACGAAGATCAGATTGTTACTGAACAGGAGCTTGAGTTTGTTAAAACTGTTGCTAAGTCGTTTAACTTACCTGAATCTGAACTCAATAATTTTAAAATATTTATTTTTGATGGTAATACAGACCTGCTAGACAAAGAGAAAGTACTTATAATCGATAACCAGGTTCGGGAATGGTCGGATAACATTGCCTGGGTTATGAAAAAAAAGGTTGCTCAGAAAAACAACGAGAACCATTTTTTATATAGGGAAAATTTATACGGAAAAATAGTCGTTTTTTATATTAAATCTATTAATTCATTCGTATTCAGATACACGGGAGAACTTAGTCTTTTTGCAGACAGTAAAAAAATTATCCCGGGGAGACCCTATTTATTAAAAAAAGGAGCTATAATTAAAGGCCCCAATATTGAAAATATATATTATTTTGATATTGCTTCGAAATTTATCAGCACTTCTGTTGATTCAAAGCTTGTTTTTTCTGCTGAAAACCTGGAATTCCAATTCAGAAACAGTAAAAATGGAATTCAAAAATTTAACTTTTCCGAAGAGTCAGGCCAGTTAATAGGTATTATGGGTGGAAGTGGTGTGGGAAAATCAACGTTATTTAATATTTTAAGCGGGAAAATGCTCCCATCAAGAGGCAAAGTAAAAATCAACAATTTTAATGTTCATTACAATAAAAAATACCTTACCGGGCTAATTGGTTTTGTGCCCCAGGACGATTTGCTTTTCGAAGAATTAACTGTTTATCAGAACTTATATTACAATGCCAAACTTTGTTTTAGTAATTACTCAGATGATGAAATAATCGAAAAAGTAAATAATGTGCTTATTGATTTAGATTTGTTTGACATTAGACACTTACAAGTTGGTAATCCATTAAAAAAATTTATAAGCGGTGGCCAGCGCAAAAGATTAAATATTGGATTAGAACTCATGCGCGAACCATTATTACTTTTTGTAGATGAACCAACCTCGGGACTATCATCAATGGATTCTGAAAAAGTAATGTATCTTTTAAAAGAACAAACCCTGAAAGGAAGATTAGTCCTTGCAAATATTCATCAACCATCGTCGGAGAATTTTAAGCTTTTCGATAAATTATGGGTACTTGATAAAGGGGGCTATCCTATTTATCAGGGGAATCCCGTTGAAGCTGTTGTATATTTTAAAACCATAACATTACTTGTAAACGCTGCCGAAAGTGAATGTACCTGTTGTGGAACAATTAATCCGGAACAAATTCTCCAAATTGTTGAAGCTAAAGAAATCGACGAATACGGAAAAGAAACGCGCAACCGAAAAACATCTCCCGAAGCATGGTATTACAGGTATGTAAATAACATTGAACAAGTATTAAAACCTAAGCACACAGAAGACAAACTTCCTGTAACAGAATTTAAAATCCCCGATTTTATCCGCCAGTTTAGAGTATTCAGTATGCGAAACCTGATCTCTAAAATTGAAAATAAACAATATCTTTTTATAAACCTGTTTGAAGCACCTTTACTTGCATTCATACTTGGTTTCTTTACTAAATATATGACTCCATCGGGCTATATATTTGCCGAAAACAAAAACCTGCCTGTTTATTTATTCATGTCAGTTGTTGTTGCAATTTTCCTGGGACTAACTATAAGCGCCGAGGAAATTATTAAAGACCGAAAAATCCTTGAACGTGAATCGTTCCTCCAGTTAAGCTGGTTTAGTTATATCAATTCAAAAATTGTTTTTTTATTCGGATTGTCCGCCATTCAAACATTCTTATATACTCTCATTGGAAATACCATTCTTGAAATTCATGGTATGATACTCCCGTTTTGGCTCATATTATTTACTTCAGCATGTATTGGAAATATGATTGGGTTAAATATCTCATCCGGGTTAAATTCAGTAATTGCAATATATATTCTCATCCCTCTAATCCTTGTTCCTCAATTATTGCTTGGAGGTGCAATGATTCCTTTCGACGATCTGCATAAAAGCCTCACATCAAAAATTCATGTTCCTGTAATAGGCAATTTGATGCCCACACGCTGGGCTTATGAAGCCATTACTGTTGAACAGTTTAAGAAAAACAAATTTGAAAAGTACTTCTTCGACGATGAACAAATAATTAGCAACAGCGACTATCGAACCGCGTTTCTAATTCCTCAACTCGAAAATAAACTTGAACAATGTATGATGAGAAAAGAGAGTGGCACGGACTCTGTCGCGTTAGTTAATGATTTGAAAATTATTACTAACGAAATCAATTATCTCGTTAAAAGCGCGAACACGCCTCCTTTTGAGTATATCCAACAAATTAATTATTCTGATTTTAGCGAAGATGTTGCAGAGAATGTTTTTGGATATTTGTATTTTGTTAAGACCATATTTACCGAAGAAGGTAAACTGGCCAGCGAACGCAAAGATATAATATACAACAATTTAGTAGCCGAGATGGGAAATAACGAGTTTGTAAAGTTCAAGCAAAATTACTACAATAAAAAATTAGCCGACCTGGTATTAAACAGAAATGAGCTTTATAAAATTTATCAAACCGACAACCAGCTGGTTCAAAAAAAAGATCCCGTTTTTATGTTTCCAACATCAAATTACGGGGGTGCTCATTTTTATGCTCCTGTAAAGATTATCCGGGGGGTTAAGATTGATACCCTGTGGTTTAATTTATTAATCATGTGGTTTGGAATTTTTTTATTATTTATAAGCCTGTATTTAGATGTTTTACGTTTAAGTATTCGTTATTTTTATAAACTAAATCTTAGAGAGAAAATCTCAAAAATGAAACAGTAATTCAAATACATTTTTATATTTTGAATTAAATTTGATTTTAAAACTTTGAATAGAAACTTATATCAATTTATTCCGTATTAATTTATTGAAAATGCAATAGCAGACAGATAATCAATGAAATTAACAATTGAAAAAACACACGACACTCCTTATGTGAATTTAGATAATGGACTTATCGAAATTAAAGGAAGATCAATGCCCGAAAATGTTCTTATTTTCTTTGAACCAATCTTCAAATGGATTAAAAAGTATGTTGAAAAACCTGCCGAATTTACAAAAATTGATTTATTCCTGTCATATACAAACAGCTGTTCAATAAAACACATCAGCGATATGCTCCGCATACTAAATACAAAGTATAAAGAAGGATTCAACATGAAAATTTTTTGGACATACGAACAAAATGACGAGGAAGCTAAAGAAGCAGGGCACGAACTGGAATCCTTATTAAATATCCCTTTTGAGTATATAGAAACTGAAACCGAAAGTAAAAATGTAAAACGTATTTTGGTTAAGAATCTTTTAACGGGTAAAATTGGTGAAATATCGCAACGATACTGGGATACAATTGTCGGGAACGGGCATGATAAAGATTTTGAATTACTCGAAAAATAATATTCTGCTCGTTTTTAACCCCCATTTGTTTGAATTCTAAAAAACACTCGATTGCATTTAATTTATCTTTACTAAAAAAATCAAAAGTTTTTGAAAAAATATAAAACCTGAATTTATTTTTATATTTGTTACAAATACCTTTTATGCTTTCAATTTGCATCCCTGTTTATAATTTCTGTGTTCATGAACTGGTAAATGAATTGCACAACCAGGCTTCTTCAATCGCGGTTGATTTCGAAATCATCCTTATCGATGATTTTTCTGATGTAAATTTTAAAAATCAAAACAAGCACCTTGCTGAGTTCCAGAATATAAAATACATTGAATTACCAAGAAACATTGGCAGATCAAAAATCAGGAACCTGTTCTTAAGCTATGCACAATACGACTATTTGCTTTTTCTCGACTGTGATGCTTTCGTGAGTTCAAAAACATTTTTAAAAAAGTATATTGACACTATAAATAATGAAACTGTGGTTGTATGCGGAGGCCTTACATACAATTCCGACAAACCTGGTAAAGAATACCGTTTACGATGGAAATATGGAATAAGAAAGGAAGTGGTTTCTTTCGAAAACAGATTAAAAAATCCTTACAAATCGTTTAACACAATCAGCTTCCTTATTAAAAAGACCCTGTTTCAGGCCTATTCATTTGATGAACGAATTACAGGATATGGACACGAAGACACCCTCTTTGGCTTTCAATTGAAAACACATAATATACCTGTTACTCATATTAACAATCCGGTTATAAATAAATCTCTTGAAAAAAATTCCGAGTTTCTTTTAAAAACTGAACAGTCGATTCAGAATTTAATTTATATCAAAAAGTTTTTATCAAATAATGCTGATTTCGAAAATAGTATTTCGCTTCTAAATACATACAATAAATTAAAGAAAACACGTGCATTATCCATTGTTTTTTTCTTTTGGTTAATATCACATAAGATGTTACGCGGGTTGCTTGCTTCCGGATTTGAATCTATTGGTTTATTCAGTTTTTACAAATTGGGATATTTAATAAATAAACAGCAAAGCTCTTTACCAATAAATGCAAATTGATTTTTAACAGTTGATGCCCTTTCACAAATCTAAAAAAACGTATCTTTGTTCAGTAAAATATAACAACACATCAATCCTGGTATGTTTTTAGACAGGTAAACGTTTATATTAAAATTTAAGAAAATGAAAATACGAAATATCTTTTTTTTACTTTCAATAATCCTCATAACTCATTTTAATGTTCATGCCGGCTGGATTATTACCCAACGAACTTACGATTCCGACGAAGGTGTTGAATCCGCTTTAATCGAAACAGTTTATTTGCAGGATAATATTATGAAAGTTGTTCAAAAGGAAATGATAACCATTTTTAATCTGAATACAGAAACAATAACATTGATGAGTCCTGAAAAAAAGACATACTGGACAGGTAATGTTGCCAACTACAAAACAGACATGAAATCTGCAATTAAACAGGTTATGGACGAACAATTGAAAAATGCTCCGGACGATAAACGGGAGATGATAAAAAAGGTTTTCGAAGGAATGATTGCTTCTGTTGACAATCCAAATCAGGTATCGGCTAATCAACCTAAAAATTATACACTCGAAATTACAAGAACAAATGAATCCCAGAAAGTTGCAGGTTATACGGCTGTAAAATATAAAGTGTTAGTAAACAATGAGCTCAAAGAAGAAGCCTGGCTTTCGGAATCGAACCGTGCACAGGATGTATTAGATATAAATAAATTTTATAACCTGTTTAGTGATTTTACTGCCCAGGCCGGAACAACCGATTTTTACCAGATGCACGAAAAATACCTCGAGTTTGCCCGAAAAGGATTCCCGTTAAAATCAGTTAATTATTACGGGGGTTACGAAACCATAAGCGAAGTAACCAAACTCGATAAAGAAAAAATTGATTCTTTAGTATTTGTAGTACCAGCCGATTTCAAAAAAGCAAGTTTAATGGAAATCGGACTGAATAAGGAACAGGAAGAATAGAATAAATTTTAAATAAATAGTATGTTAATCGTATTAGGAGTTTTATTAGTAGCCATTGCAATCGTATTCTTAGTCTATATTTTTAAAAATCCTGCCGAAAATGAAAAGGATATTAAAAATCAGAAGACGATAAGTTATATAGGATCTATTGGCCTTATGTTGCTGGGGATACTGTTAATCTTTAAAAAAATGAAATAAGAACATTACGCTTAGTTGTGCTTAATACTATGAATGACACATACTGCATATATCTTAATGAGATGATTGAGTTTAAGGACTCAAATCTTGAACATATTTTTCCTCTAAGTTTAGGTGGATGTAATGAATTTGTAATTAGAGTGGACATTAACAAAAATTCAATTCTCGGTTCACAGATTGACGGGAAGATGTCAAATGATTTCTTGATATCAGGCATAAGACGTCACAAGGATTTGCGCGGTCATTCTGGAGAAATTCCTAAAACAGTATTAAAAAAATCCAAACTTACGACAACAAATAGACCAATACAATTGGTATTTGAAGGTAAGAAAAGTCATTTTTTTGACCCCATTGATAAGCGAGTATTGACAGAAAAGGAGTCAATTGGTCAGTCTATAAATTCCACGTTTAAAATGGACATGAATCTCAGACTGCAATTCGTTGCAAAAGTTTTATTGGCTTCAGGTTATTTTATCTATAAAGAAACTTTTATAAAATATGCCGACCATGAAAGTCTTAGACGATTTATGAATTTAAATATTACTGAAACAAAAGAAAGCATTTCAAGATTGTCATTAAAAGTGATAGATATATTTCATGAAATTCCAGAAGAGAGCAAAGGATTGACAGGGATATTTAAAAACTTATGCAAAGTAATAGACGGGTCATGTGTCATGTTTTTGTTATCAACAGAAAATATTATAGGTTCTGTTGGTATAGCAGGCGAATATATGGGGACAATAAATTTTAAAGCTGATACTAAGATGTTTCCAAATGATAATGGATTTAGATTAGGACATGTAATTGGAATCCAGGACAATCAATTAAGACGTAATTCATTTTATGACATGACTGCAAAATTACACGAATTGATGAAAAAGAATAAATAAAGCACTAAGCATTAAAAGATTGCCGAGATAGAAGGTTATTCAGGGGTTGTAGCCCGCTTCAACTTTTGTGTAACTTGACAGGAAATCACCCGCAAACGGCAACTTTTCATACCCAAATGTTAGCTGCCATATTGAAAGATATCGGTTAAATAAGCACATTTTTCTCATCATTCCAAAATCATTCACACGACTGCATTTCAAAGACTATTTAAAAAATAAATTTGGAAATACTAAAATTTTGTACTTATATTTGTCGCATCATTTCAAGCATCCTTTCCAAAGGGCGTTTGATTTATAGAGAAGAGGGGAGAGATTAGGCTCTGTGAACCTCTAGCAACCGGAATAAATATGTTCTATGGTGCTAATACCTAACCCAAAGGTTCCGTTTATAGGGAAAAACCGAAGGGAAATTATAAACTAAACGCGAAAAAATCATGTATTGTAACCATTTTTGTGTAGTTTTTTTTGTAATAAGTCTTGTTATAACCAATCATTTTTGGTTTAACAATTTTACCATGCCGCTTATGCCTATGTGCATGCGTTAGCTGGAGAGTTAATTATCCTCCAAATAATTAAAAATTCTATTATCTTTCGGTTTCCGCTTAATAAAAATAATTATGACACAACATCAATTTCAATACAAAGGAGAATTTAAACTCGAAAACGGGCAATCATTGCACGACATCCAGATTACATATCATACCGCAGGTGAATTAAATGCTGCAAAAACCAATGTAATATGGGTTTGTCATGCTTTAACAGCCAACTCCGATGTGGCTGAATGGTGGCCGAATATGGTTGGTGATGGATTATTATTTGACACATCAAAATATTTTATTGTTTGTGCAAACTTTTTAGGTTCCTGCTATGGTACCACAGGGCCTTTATCAGTTAATCCAAAAACCGGAAGTCCATATTACCACGATTTCCCGTTAATCACGATCAGAGACATGGTAAATGCCCACGAGTTGCTTTGCACACATTTGGGTATTTCGAAAATCTTTATGATTATTGGTGGGTCAATCGGCAGCTTTCAGGCATTGGAGTGGAGTATATCAAATCCTTTGTTGATTAAGAATTTGGTTTTTATGGTAAGCGGAGCATTTGCCTCTCCCTGGAATATTGCTTTTAACGAATCACAACGATTAGCAATTCATGCCGATCCTACGTTTAAAGACAAATCTGAAAATGCAGGTCAGGCGGGTTTGAAGGCCGCCCGTTCAATTGCGTTATTAAGCTACCGTAATGCTGCAACATATAATAAAACTCAGCACGACGATGATTCTGGCAAACTCGAAAATCAGAAGGTAGTTTCGTATCAGCAATACCAAGGCGATAAGCTGGTTAAACGATTTAATGCTTTTTCATATTATGCCATTACAAAAGCTTTCGATACACATCATGTGGCCCGAAATCGCGGAAGTATTGAAAAAGCATTATCCTGTATAAAAGCAAAAACGTTACTTATTGCAATTTCATCCGACATTTTATTTTTCCCCCATGAAATGATTGAAATGCAAAAACACATACCAAACTCAACATTCATTGAAATTGATTCGCTTTATGGTCATGATGGTTTTTTAATTGAAACAGAAAAATTAACAAAAATCATTAATGAATTTATTAAAGATAAAATCAATATTACCTAAGCTGGATGTTTTTCTGGCATACATAAAGAATTAAGGATTTGACTTTATCAATTTGGAAGTCGTAAATTTAGAATATAATTTGAAAAATAGTTGCAATTAATCCTTTGTGCTCATAGTGAAATTCTTTGTGTGCTTAGTGGTTAAAAATGAAGGGAACAGAAATGAATCTATTAGATAAAATAAAATCAGAGCTAAAAGAACGAATATTCGTGCTCGATGGAGCCATGGGAACCATGGTTCAGTCGTATAAGTTAGATGAGGCAGCTTACCGTGGTGAGCAATTTAAAAATATCAAAAAGCCAATAAAAGGAAATCACGATATTCTTTCACTAACTCAACCAAAAGTTATTTTAGAAATTCATCAATCGTATATTGAAGCCGGGGCGAACTTAATCGAAACAAATACTTTTAATTCGAATGCTATTTCATTGACTGACTATGGGATGCAGGATTTAGCTTACGAGTTAAACTTTGTTTCTGCTAAACTTGCACGAAAAGCAATTGAAAAATACAGAAAAGACACAGACCTTCCCCATTATGTTGTTGGTTCTATGGGCCCTACAAACAAAACAGCATCCATGTCTCCCGATGTAAATCAACCGGGATTCAGATCCGTTTCGTTCGACGAGTTAAAAGAAGCATATTCAGAACAGGCAAATGGCTTATTAGATGGCGGAGCCGATATCCTGCTTGTTGAAACAGTTTTTGATACCCTTAACTGTAAAGCAGCATTATTTGCAATAAACGAGATTGCTGCAAAACGCAAATTAGTTGTTCCTGTTATGGCTTCGGGCACAGTAGCCGATCAAAGCGGGCGGTTGCTTTCAGGGCAAGTTCTTGAAGCTTTTTATAACTCCGTTTCTCATATCGATTTGTTAAGTATTGGCTTGAATTGTGCATTTGGTGCTAAAAGACTGCGCCCATTTGTAAAAGAGCTTTCATCCATATCCAGATTCAATGTGAGTGTTCATCCCAATGCAGGATTACCCGATCTGTTTGGTCATTATACACAAACAGCTGCCGAAATGGCTACTCTGATTGAAGATTATCTGCAAAATGATTTTGTAAATATTGTAGGTGGATGTTGTGGAACAACAGCAGAACATATCAGGCAAATTGCAAAAGTAGCGGCAAAATACAAGCCTCGCCAGCTTCCCGGGAAAGATTACAGTACTCGCTTATCCGGGCTAGAACCATTGGTAATTGATAAGAAACGAAATTTTGTAAATATTGGTGAACGTACCAATGTGTCTGGTTCAAAAAAATTTGCTCAATTGATTCGGGAAGAAAATTACGAAGCTGCTCTTCATGTTGCCCGTCAACAGGTTCAGAATGGAGCACAAATTATTGATATTTCAATGGATGATTCAATGTTAGATGCTGAAAAAACAATGACCGAATTCCTGCATTTCATTGCATCCGAACCTGACATTGCACGAGTTCCTGTAATGATTGATTCGTCGAAATGGCAAGTAATTGAATCTGCACTTAAATGTATTCAGGGAAAATCAATAGTTAACTCTATTAGTTTAAAAGATGGCGAACAGGCTCTTATTGAAAGGGCAAAGCTCGTGCATTCCTATGGTGCTGCATCTGTTGTCATGCTTTTCGATGAGCATGGGCAAGCCGATACCTACGAACGAAAAATTGAAATTGCTCAGCGTTCTTATACCATACTGACAGAGAAAGCAAATTTCCCGGCTGAAGATATCATTTTTGACGCGAATGTTTTATCCATTGGAACAGGTTTGCAAGAGCATAACAATTATGCTGTTGATTACATAAATGCTGTAAAATGGATTAAAGAAAACCTTCCTCATGTCAAAACCAGCGGAGGTATCAGCAACCTTTCATTTGCATTTCGAGGTAACGATCGTGTACGTGAGGCTATTCATTCTGTTTTTTTATTTCATGCAATTCATGCAGGGCTCGATATGGGAATTGTTAACCCGGGAATGCTTGAAATTTATGAAGAAATACCCCGGGATTTACTCCGTTTGACAGAAGATTTAGTGTTAAACCGGAGAACAGATGCAACACAGAGATTACTTGCCTTTGCCGAAGAAAATTATCAGAAAAAGGAAAAGGAAGTGAACTTTGATGAATGGAGAAATCATTCTGTTGAACAGAGATTAAACCACGCACTAATTAAAGGCATCCTCGATTTTATTGATCAGGATATTGAAGAAATCCGTAAATCATCAAAATCTGCTATTGAAGTTATTGAAGGGCCCTTAATGACGGGAATGGATAAGGTTGGTGAATTATTTGGTTCCGGGAAAATGTTTTTACCCCAGGTTGTTAAAAGTGCCCGTGTAATGAAAAAAGCCGTTGCTTATTTAATGCCATTCATCGAAGCTGAAAAACTTCAAAGTGGCGATATAAGTACCAAAGGGAAAATATTGATGGCAACAGTTAAAGGCGATGTGCATGATATTGGTAAAAATATTGTAAGTGTTGTTTTATCATGCAACAATTACGACATTATCGACTTAGGTGTTATGGTGCCTGCAGAAAGAATTATTGAAACAGCAATTAACGAAAAAGCAGATATCATTGGATTAAGCGGGTTAATAACTCCTTCGCTCGACGAAATGATTCACGTGGCAAAAGAACTTGATCGCAATAAGCTAAACATACCACTATTAATTGGTGGAGCAACGACTTCGAAAATTCATACAGCATTAAAAATCGCACCTGAATACTTTGCTCCCGTTGTTTATGTTAAAGATGCATCGAAAAGTGTGGGTATAGTCAATAATTTATTATCAGAAAACCTGAGAAGTGGATTTATCAAAGAGATGAATACTGAATATGAGAAATCGATTCATAAATACCAGGAAACAAAATCAGGAGCAAAATATATCAGTATTGCTGATGCCCGTGAAAATAAGTTTAAATCCAACTGGGACCAATTTGAAAATAAAAAACCCGTATTTATTGGAAATAAGCTCTTTGAAAATTTCCCGATAAAACAACTTATTAAATATATCGACTGGACATTTTTCTTTCACCAATGGGATATCCCCGGTAAATATCCAAAGATTTTTGACGATCCGGTTAAAGGTGCCGAAGCCAAGAAATTATACGAAGACGCTCAAAAAATGCTCGGGAAAATAATTCAGAAAAGCATGCTCAGGGCAAACGCTGTTTTTGGTTTTTATCAGGCTAACTCAGATGGTGATGATATCATTTTATATCCTGATAATGGAAAAGAAACATTATCAACATTCAATTGCTTACGTAATCAACAAATTAAAGCTGAAAATGAAACGAACATGTGTCTTGCAGATTTTATTGCACCAAAAGACTCGGGTAAAAAAGATTACATTGGCCTTTTTGCAGTAACAGCAGGACTGGAAGCTGAAAAATGGGTTGACCGGTTTAAGAATGAAGGAAACGATTACGATGCCATTATGCTTAAAATTCTTGCCGATCGTTTAGCCGAAGCATTCGCCGAATTGCTACACGAAAAAGTTCGTAAAGAATACTGGGCTTATGCAACCTTCGAAAAATCAACTTATGATGATCTATTACACGAACGCTACCAAGGTATTCGGCCAGCTATTGGTTACCCGTCTTTACCCGATCATACATTAAAAAAAGAATTATTCAGGATTCTGGATGCTGAAAATCAAGCTCAAATAAGTTTAACCGAGAACAATATGATGTTTCCACAGGCTTCGGTTTGTGGGTTTTATATTGCCCATCCCGATGCAAAATATTTTAATGTACAAAAAATCTCTAAAGATCAACTTGAAGATTATGCTACAAGATGTAACATAAGTATTTGTGATGCAGAAAATCGCTTAGCACAGAATTTAAATTATAAGTAAATGCTAAAGATTAATCAAAGACTAGAAAATCCAATTTATCATGGAGCTAAGGCGAAAACATTGGGGAAAGCCCATGATTTAAGAATGTGTATGACAAGTTCAGAAAGAATATTATGGCAGAATCTTAGAAATAAAAAAGTATTGGATTATAAATTTCGTCGTCAGCATGCTATTAGTCAATTTATTGCAGATTTTTATTGTCATGAAGCAAGATCGGTAATTGAAGTAGATGGTGGTTATCATAACAACCCCGATCAACAAGAATATGATAAAGGAAGAACAGCAGAATTGGAGAATTTAGGAATTAAAGTATTACGATTTACAAATAAAGATGTCGAAACAGATATAAATAAAGTAATTACTGAAATATCAACTTATTTAAAACATTTTACCCCACCTAAATCCTCTCCAAAGGGGAGGACTTAGATGCCTGTCATTTCTTAAAATGATTAACAATTCCCTTCCCCAATGGGGAAAGGTTAGGGATGGGGCAAAAAATGGAATAATTAAAATAAAGACACAATGAAAGTAATCGACACAATAAAAAAATCAAAAAGTGCATTGTTCACCTTTGAGTTATTGCCTCCTCTAAAAGGTCATACAATTCAGGAAATTTACGACACCATTGATCCATTAATAGAATTTAATCCCGCCTATATCAATATTACCTATCATCAACAAGAAGTAATATATAAAACCCGTACCGATGGATTTCTTGAAAAACGGGTTATTCGCAAACGCCCGGGCACGGTTGCTATTGCTGCAGCTATTCAGAATAAATACAAAATTACGGTTGTTCCTCATATGATTTGCGGAGGATTTACAAAAGAAGAAACCGAAGATGCTCTGATTGATTTCCATTTTTTAGGAATTAATAATTTGTTAGTACTTCGTGGCGACCCTCTTAAAGGTGCACGCCTGTTTATTGCTGAAAAAGGAGGACACAGCCACTCAAGTGAATTGATTGAACAAATAATGAATCTGAATAAAGGAAAATACCTGAACGAAGATTTAATTGATGCTATGCCAACAGATTTTTCAGTTGGTGTTGCCGGATACCCTGAAAAACATGTTGAAGCACCCAACATTGATATGGATCTGGAATACCTGAAACTTAAAGTAGATAAAGGGGCTGAATATATTGTTACACAGATGTTTTTCGAAAACCAGACCTTTTACCGGTTCGTTGACAAATGCCGTAAAATTGAAATTAATGTACCTATAATACCCGGAATAAAGCCAGTTTCCACGTTAAATGATATTGCACTTTTACCTCAAACATTTCATATTGATTTGCCCAATGACTTAATTCGTGAAATAAAAAAATGCAAAACCAACAAGGATGTTCGTCAGGTAGGAGTTGAATGGGCTACAAACCAATCGAAAGAACTTATAAAATCAGGCGTACCGGGAATTCATTATTACACTCTTGACCAATCCGACAACATAAAAAAAATTGCTCAAGCTATTTTCTAGGTATTACTTTATTCGCTAATATTGAATATCTTTGCACAACTAAATCCATTTTTGGATAAGTTAAAACAGATAAGAGTATTAGTATATGAATCATATTAGAAATTTTTGCATAATTGCCCATATTGATCACGGGAAAAGCACATTGGCTGACAGACTGCTACAAGCTACAGGTTCTGTTTCCGATCGCGACTATCAGGATCAAATGCTGGATGACATGGATTTGGAAAGGGAGCGCGGAATAACTATAAAAAGTCATGCCGTGCAAATGGATTATGAGCTAGATGGGAAAAAATATGTTTTAAATCTGATTGATACTCCGGGACATGTCGATTTTTCTTACGAAGTATCGCGTTCTATTGCTGCATGCGAAGGAGCTTTGCTTATTGTTGATGCTACACAGGGAGTGCAGGCACAAACCATTTCAAATGTTTTTCATGCCATTGAACACGACCTCGAAATAATCCCTGTACTAAACAAAATGGACATGGATGCTGCAATGCCCGAAGAAGTTAAAGATCAGATTATTGAACTTATCGGATGCAAACGAGAATCCATTATTGAAGCAAGCGGAAAAACAGGAATGGGTGTTGATGAAATTCTCAAACGAATTATTTCTGATGTTCCTGCTCCTGCAGGCGATTCAAACGCCCCGCTTCAGGCATTGATTTTTGATTCTGTTTTTAATTCATACAGAGGTATTGAAGCTTATTTTAAAATTAAAAATGGAACCCTTCGTAAAGGCGATCATGTTAAATTTGTTGCTACAGGTAAAGATTATCATGCCGATGAAATTGGTTTTTTAAAATTGAAACAATTTCCAAAAAATGAATTGAACGCGGGGGATGTGGGTTATATTATCTCCGGGATAAAAACATCCCGCGAAGTAAAAGTTGGTGATACGATTACACATTACGATCGTCCGTGCGAAAAAGCAATCGAAGGTTTTGAGCTTGTAAAGCCCATGGTTTTTGCTGGTATTTACCCTATTGATGCCGATGATTACGAAGATTTGCGTGCTTCAATGGAAAAACTCCAGTTAAATGATGCTTCATTAACATTTGAACCTGAATCATCTGCTGCTCTTGGCTTCGGTTTCCGTTGCGGGTTTTTGGGCCTGCTTCACATGGAAATTATACAGGAACGCCTCGACAGAGAATTTAACATGGATGTAATTACTACTGTTCCAAACGTATCGTATAAAGTTCATACAACTAAACAAGGTATTGTCGAAGTACACAACCCATCTGGCTTACCCGATTTAAATTACATCGATCATATCGAAGAACCTTATATACATGCTCAAATCATTTCTAAAACAGATTTCTTAGGGCCGATAATGAAACTCTGTATTGATAAACGTGGTGTAATGAAAAACCAGCATTATTTACCAAATAACAGGGTTGAGATTACTTTCGATATGCCTTTAGCCGAAATTGTTTTCGATTTTTACGATAAATTAAAAAGCATTTCTAAAGGTTATGCATCCTTCGATTATTACCAGACCGGCTACAAACCCGCGAACCTTGTTCGACTGGATATTTTATTAAATGGTGAAATGGTTGATGCGCTTTCAACCCTTATACACAGGGATAATGCTTATGATTTTGGCCGCAGGATGTGCGAAAAGCTCAAAGAATTAATCCCCCGCCAGCAATTTGATATCGCCATTCAGGCTGCCATTGGGGCAAAAATCATTTCGCGCGAAACAGTTAAAGCCGTTCGAAAAGATGTTACCGCCAAATGTTATGGTGGTGATATTACCCGAAAACGCAAACTTCTCGAGAAACAGAAAAAAGGGAAGAAGCGTATGCGCCAGGTTGGTAATGTAGAAGTACCCCAGCAAGCGTTCTTAGCTGTTCTCAAACTCGATTAAATCGATATACTTTACCAATTTAATAAAAAAGCCCTTTGTGCATTTGCAACAAAGGGCTGATTTTATATAGCTGTTTGTGAATTACATCATTCCCATTCCACCACCCATGCCGCCACCTGGCATTGGAGGATTTTCTTCTTCTTCTTCAACCAATACACATTCGGTAGTTAAGAACATTCCTGCAATAGATGCTGCATTTTCCAATGCGATACGTGCAACTTTTGTAGGATCAATAACCCCTGATTCATACAAGTTCTCATATTGATTGGTATGAGCATTGTATCCAAAGTCAGCTTTACCTTCTTTTACTCTCTGAACAACAACAGAACCTTCAATCCCTGCATTTTCAACAATCTGGCGTAAAGGTTCTTCAATTGCTCTTTTTACAATTGCTATACCTGTTGTTTCGTCTTCGTTCGCACCTTTTAAATTTTCCAATTCTTTAATTGCACGAATATAAGCAACACCACCACCAGGGATAATACCTTCTTCAACTGCAGCACGAGTAGCACTTAATGCATCGTCAACACGGTCTTTCTTTTCCTTTAACTCAACTTCGCTGCTGGCACCTACATAAATAACGGCAACACCACCGGCAAGTTTTGCCAAACGTTCCTGAAGTTTCTCTTTATCGTAATCTGATGTTGAAGCTTCGATTTGTGATTTAATCTGAGCAATACGTGCGTTGATATTTTTCTTTTCACCATCACCATTCACGATGGTTGTATTTTCTTTGTCAATAGATATTTTTTCGCAAGAACCTAACATATCCAATGTTGCGCCTTCCAGAGTTAACCCTTTATCTTCGGTAATAACAGTACCTCCGGTAAGAATTGCAATATCTTCAAGCATTTCTTTACGACGATCGCCAAATCCAGGGGCTTTAACTGCTGCAACTCTTAATGATCCCCTGATTTTATTAACAACCAAAGTAGCTAGTGCTTCCCCTTCAATATCTTCAGCAATAATCATTAATGGTTTGCCGCTTTGAACTGTTCCTTCAAGTATTGGCATTAAATCTTTCATTGAAGAAACTTTCTTGTCGGTAAGCAGAATGTAAGGATGTTCTAATATTGCCTCCATTTTCTCAGTATTGGTAACAAAATATGGAGAAATGTAACCACGGTCGAACTGCATCCCTTCAACAGTTTTCAATTCGTCGTTGGTTCCTTTTGCTTCTTCAACAGTAATAACACCTTCTCTGCCTGCTGCATTCATTGCACTGGCAATTAATTTACCAATTGATGAATCGTTATTTGCAGAAATGGTAGCTACCTGTTCTATTTTGTCGTTTGATTCACCAACATCGTGCGATTGTTTTTTAAGATTTTCAATAACCTTTGCAACTGCTTTATCAATACCACGTTTCAAATCCATAGGATTTGCACCGGCAGTCACGTTTTTAAGGCCTACATTTATAATTGATTCGGCTAATACTGTTGCTGTAGTAGTACCATCACCAGCATCGTCGTTTGTTTTCGATGCAACTTCTTTAACCATCTGAGCACCAATATTTTCGAACTTGTCTTTTAATTCGATTTCTTTTGCAACAGTAACACCATCTTTAGTTACCTGTGGTGCACCAAATTTTTTCTCGATAACAACATTACGTCCTTTGGGGCCTAATGTAACTTTTACTGCACTTGCCAGTTTATTGATCCCTTTTTTCATTTGGTCTCTGGCGTCAATATTAAATTTTAATTCTTTAGCTGCCATTTTATTTATTTTTTAATGATTTTAATTTAATAAATTATTCAACAAGAAGAATGTCGTCTTCGCGCATGATAATATATTCTTTGCCATCGATCTTGATTTCTGTACCTGAATATTTACCATAGATAACTACATCACCTTTTTTAAGTGACATTGGCTCATCTTTCTTACCCTGGCCAACAGCAATTACAGTTCCTTTTTGTGGTTTTTCCTGAGCAGAATCAGGAATAATTATTCCGCTGGCGGTTTTTACCTCTGCCTTATGTGGCTCAACCAAAACTCGGTCTTTTAATGGTCTGTATTTAAATTCTGACATCTTTATAAATATTTAATTGTTAAACTTATTTTTTTATTCACGAAAACCTATGAATCACAATTTATGCCAAATGTATTTTCGAAGTAAAACATGACAAAAATCTGGAAAGATAGTTTAAGAGTTCGGGTTAAAAACAAAAAATGTCAGTCTGAATGACAGACTGACATTTATAAATATCCTTTTTTTACAATTATTCTTCGTTACCTTCTTCGGTTTTTTCAGTTTCAGGAACAGAAGTCGGGAACTGAGGCATTTGAGTTGGATCAACTGCATTATTAACCTGTTGCTCAATTTTTGATTTCTCTTCAATTTCCCCGCGTGGTATTGTCATACTTGCTAAAAGGCTTAATACTAAAAGGCTAACTGCAAGTGTCCATGTTGCTTTTTCAAGAAAATCGGCAGTTTTTTTAACTCCCATTACCTGGTTTGAAGATGAGAAATTTGACGCCAAACCTCCTCCTTTTGAGTTTTGAACTAATACTATCAGAATTAGTAATATACTCGCGATAATAATTAATACTGAAATTAAAACGTACATACTTAACTATTTTTTTGTTTATTTATTTGTTCTTTTATCATTACAACTTGACTGGCAAAGTAAGTATTTTTTTCTGGATATTTCAAACATAATTTTTCATAAGTATGAATTGCTTTTTCAAAATACCCCTGGGCGATATAAACCTTTGCTAATGTTTCTGTTAGCAAGCTCTCATCTTCCTGCATACTATTCTCCGAAATATCAATTTGTTCGTATTCATCCAATTCTTTAGGCTTGATTCTCGGATTCTTGGTAATAAATTTTGTAATCAGATCATTTTCATCTGAATTTGTTAAAATCTCGTTCTCATCGGCATAATCTGAAATATCAAAATGCTGACTTTGATTTGATTTTTCAGGTTCTTTCTTTTTCTCTTCTGTATTTTCATCAATATCAATAAGCACAAATTGATCTTCAGAGTCGCCTGTTATGGATGAATCATTTTGATTTAATTCAATATCTTTTATATTCTGGGTTTCATCTTCTATAAACAACAAATCTTTTTTTGATTGAATCCCTGTATTTTCATCAACAGGTTTATTTGCTGCATGTTTAGATTTCCCTATTCGTTCTTCTTCAATAAAATAAATCTCATTCGGATATTCCAGTTCCTGTTTGTTGTTCGATTCAACAAATTCAAGCTGGTTTGAAATAGTATGAGAAATATTATCACCCATACCATCAATACCATCTTTTATTTTTCTGCGAATATTCTGATTTTTTAATAATTTAGGTTTTTTCTCCTTCTCTGTTTCTGCAATTTTTATTTCAGGGTCAGGTTTAATTGTTATTTCTTCTTTTAACTCGTCAGGTTTGGTAACCAATTCGCGAGCCTTCTCATTATCTTCAACCAGGGTTTTCACTACTTCTGTTTGAAGATAATGAAACAATCGATTCCGATCAGAAATATGAATTGCAGAAGCATTCAATTGATTCTGAAATTGATCGGGATTAATCAGTTTTAGATTTTTTAATAAAAGTTTATGAGCTGTCTGAAAATAAGGATAATCTGAAAGTATCTTTTTAATTTCAGGAATACTTTCGCTAGTTAACAAATCAGGTGATTCGATATATTTTATCAGATCAGAACTTTTCATTTCTGTTATTTTTACCAGTTTACAACAGATTTATTAAAAATATCATCGATAAGAAGTTCAATAATTTCAGTAACAAGTTCTTCCTCAACAGAAGAAATATCTGTATTGCTATCCCAATCTTTATAACGGGTAAATTTGGTATCAAAATTTAAATCGGGTTCTTTTTCGTTCGTGTATTTAACCCTGATAGTTATTGTTAATCTGTTTTGAGCGGCAGTTTCGTTACCCTGAATAGCAACAGGACGAATAGTATAATCTGTAAATTCGCCTTCAAAATTCAAATGGCCCATATCCGTTACAAGAGTGAGGCTGGATTGGGATTTAAATTTATCTTTAAGCTCATCGGTAAACATTTGGCCTAAATTGGCTATACCAAGAGGAGCCCTGTTTTCAAAATATTGTATTGAAACTGTTTTAACCTCCGGGGATATTGTAACTCCGGCCATGTCGTAACTCACTTTACACCCGCCCGAAAAAATTAAACCAAATAGTATAAGTAGTGTTTGTACTCTTTTATGCTTAATTAATGTCATATTCCTTTATTTTTCTGTATAATGTTCGCTCAGATATTCCCAACTCCTGTGCCGCGTATTTTCTTTTACCATTATGACGTTCGAGAGCTTTTCTTATAAGCTCTTTTTCTTTGTCTTCAATTGATAACGATTCTTCAATAAATTCCTCGGTATCTTCAATATCCGTATTATCAACAGAATTAATTGTTTTTACTGTTGCCTGGGTATTTATTATTGATGCTGATTTTGTATTTATATTTCTCAGGATATGATCTATATCATCAACAGGGCTTGTTTCAGCACCTTTATCAATTATCTCGTGAACCAGTTTTTTTAAATTATTCAAATCATTTTTCATATCGAAAAGTATCTTGTAGAGAATTTCTCTTTCAGAAGAAAACGTTTTTTCATCCACAAGATCGTTCTTGTACAATGCAGGTAACTTATTCGGGTAATAATCGGGCAGATATTTTTTTAACACATCGGCTGTAACAATTCTTTTTTCTTCAATAACCGAAAGTTGTTCGGTAATATTTTTAAGTTGCCTTACATTTCCCGGCCATTCGTAATTATCCAGTATCTTCCGTGCTTCATCATCAAGGCTTATTGGAGGCATACGGTATCGTTCAGCAAAATCGGTGGCAAATTTCCTGAAAAGCAAATACACATCTTCTTTTCTGTCGCGTAATGGAGGAATGTGTATAGGAACTGTATTTAACCTGTAATATAAATCTTCTCTGAATTTATTTTCTTCGATTGCACGAATAAGGTTTATGTTGGTAGCAGCTATTACGCGCACATTTGTTTTCTGGGCTTTAGAAGAACCTACCCGCATAAATTCGCCTGATTCTAAAACACGTAATAATCTAACCTGAGTTGACACAGGCAGTTCAGCTACTTCGTCGAGAAATATTGTTCCGTTATTGGCTACTTCAAAGTATCCCTGCCGGCTTTCGTGTGCCCCTGTAAAAGAACCTTTTTCGTGTCCAAAAAGTTCTGAATCTATTGTTCCTTCAGGTATTGCCCCACAGTTTACAGGTATGTATTTACCATGTTTCCGGGTACTGAAGTTATGAATTATCTGAGGAAAAGATTCTTTCCCGGTTCCGCTTTCGCCCGTGATAAGAACAGACAAGTCGGTTGGAGCAACCTGGGCCGCTATATCTATTGCCCTGTTTAACAAAACCGAGTTACCAATTATTCCAAATCGTTGTTTAATTTTTTGTAATTCCATTGTTATTTATAAAAATTCCTGGAAAATCCTGATTTAAAGATATGACAAAATTACAACTTAAAATTGTATATGCATAGATTTTAACAAATATTAAGAAAATTTACCTGTCATTAAGGCAGACAATAATAGTAAACAAACTCCTGTTAAAAAGAAATTGATTATTAGATTTATGAAGATTTCAGGGTATAATTATTCTGTTTATTTAATTTCCTCATAATCTATGTATTCTCCTTTATCTTCAAATCCTCTTTTTTTGCTTTGAGAAGGCTTTTGAATAAGAATATCTCCTTCCTTTGAGTTTTGATGTTGATTATACGTTTGTTGTTGTTCGAATTGTTTCTGTACTTTTTTTACATACCGGCGAAATATAAACACGGTTATCATTCGGAGAATATATATCACCAGGGAAAAAATAAGTATGAAGCGTAAGAATGCCATAATATAGATAGTAATCAATTTTTAATTTGACAAAATTAGTTTTTCATATACAAATAAGAATAAGAAAATTGAATTATTTTATTTCGTAACCTTACAGGAAATATAAAAGCTAAATATCAACAGGAATATTTAATAACTTTTATACTTTTGTAGTTTAAAAATGAATAATTAGAAAAAGGTTATGGATATAGTTTTAAGTGGAATTCGGCCTACAGGCAAGCTACATTTAGGCAACTATTTTGGTGCAATGAAAAATTTTGTAAAGATGCAGTACGAGAACAAATGCTATTTCTTTATTGCTGATTATCACTCATTAACAACACATCCAACACCAGAAGATCTTCATGGTTCAGTAAAACATGTTTTGGCAGAATACCTTGCCTGCGGACTCGATCCCGAAGTTGCTACCATTTATATTCAGAGCGATGTTCCTGAGATTCCAGAACTGTACCTGCTTTTAAATATGAATGCTTACATGGGAGAGCTTGAGCGCTGCACATCATTTAAGGATACTATTCGTAAACAACCCGACAACGTGAATGCGGGGCTGCTTACCTATCCTACCCTTATGGCTGCTGATATTCTTATTCACCGTTCACATAAGGTCCCTGTTGGAAAGGATCAGGAGCAACACTTGGAGATGACCCGCACATTTGCAAATCGTTTTAACAGAATGTATAATGTTGATTTTTTCCCTGAACCTGTCGCGTATAATTTTGGTGAGAAATTAGTTAAAATTCCGGGTTTAGATGGTTCTGGGAAAATGGGAAAATCGGAAGGAAATGGTATTTTTCTTTCTGACAATCCTGATATTATTCGTAAAAAAGTTATGAAAGCCGTTACCGATAGCGGGCCAACTATTCCAAATCAGCCTAAAACAGAAGCAATTGAGAATCTGTTTACTTTGATGAAGGTTGTATCTACCCCCGATACTCTTGCATTTTTTGAAGATAAGTACAATACCTGCCAGGTTCGTTATGGTGATATGAAGAAACAACTTGCCGAGGACATCATTAAGGTTACAACTCCTGTTCGGGAAAAAATTGAAGGTTACCTTGCAGATAATGATTCCCTTCGTAAAGTTGCTAAATCAGGAGCCGAAAAAGCCCGTGAAAGTGCTTCAAAAACAATTAAAGAAGTAAGAGAAATTATTGGGTTTAAACCTTTTTAAATTATTTTACTGAACTCTTTTTTATTGCATTTTTTAAATCTTCGGGAGTATCAATACCGAAACTTTCGAATTTTGTAATAGCCAAATATATTGCATACCCGTTTTCAATCCATCGGTTTTGTTCTAATGATTCGGCTAACTCCAACGGCGATTGCTCCAATTCGGTTAATTCCTGCAATGTTTTAACCTTATATGCATACATGCCAACATGTTTGTAAAAACTGTGTTTTAAATGCCAGCTTTCTTTTTCCGAATTTCTGACAAAAGGAATTGGTGAACGGCTGAAGTATATCGCCTGCATTTTTTTATTGAAAATAACTTTGGGTTTGTTTATATCAAAAACATCTTCGTTATTCTCAATTTTTTTAACCAGGCTGGCAATTTTAGTCAAAGGATTTTCAAAACATGATTTTATTTCATGGATTTGTTCTGGTTTAATAAATGGTTCATCTCCCTGAATATTAATAACAACATCGAACCGTTCAGAATTATTTTTATGAATAAGATCGATGGCTTCAGCTAATCTATCGGTTCCGCTCTGGTGTTTGCCTGATGTTAAAACAGCATTCCCTCCAAATGCTTTTACATGCTCATAAATACGGGAATCATCAGTAGCAACATAAACATGATCGAGTGCTTTTCTTGCCTGCTCATACACACGCTGAATCATTGTTTTCCCGTTAATATCGGCTAGTGGTTTACCCGGGAAACGGGTTGATGCATAACGTGCCGGAATAATACCTACATAATTCATATTCAATAATTTTACTCTTTTTTATTTTTTTTTATTAAAACCCTCCACCACTAATAATAAAGCCTGTTGTAAATGGAACATTTTCAAGTTGAAATGGTTTGGCAATATATGGTTCTAAAACCATGTACCCAAAAAGGTTTATTCGCAACGATGCCCCGGCACTATAAACAGGAGTATGATAGTTTGGATTCGGATTCCAGAAATAACGAACATCGCTACTTTCGAGCCAGGGGAGCCTGTCTTTATCCCACGAAACGCCTCCATCTAAAAATAAGACGATATCGGTAAAGAATATTCCTGATTTTATTAATGCAAAACGTTTTGGCCCTGTAAACGGGTATCTTATCTCTGCATTCATAACTGCTATTTTACTCCCTGTCAGGGTATTAATATCCAGGATATCATCAATTTCTGATTCGTATGATTTATAAAAAGCATCAAAATTATACCCGCGTACAAGATAATCGTTACCTAAAAATATCGGGTATAACAAGTTGCTATTTCCTGTCTGGCCGTATCTTCCATAATGCATTGCCTTAAATGCAAAACCAAAAGGTTTTAAATAATAATACTTTCTAAAATCTAATGACAAATTTGTAAGAGTTAAAGCATCCATCATTTGCCCAATCTGAAACCTGAAACGGTAACCATCCATCGGAGATGTTAGTCCAAAGTTTGAATCATCACCAACAAACGCTACATACGCACTACTAATATTATATCCATCGGGAGCATCAACATTTGTTTTATTTGATGCAAATGGATAATAGCCCTGGTAATAATAATTAACACTATCAATCCTGAAACTATAATGGCTCCAGTTGATACCACCCTCTAATCGAAGTTTTGTGGATATAGGGTATTGTGAAAAAACAGAAAGATTTTCTTCAAAAACACGAACCAGCTTATAAACCTGTGCCCAATAGTTTTCATCAATCGTTTTGCTGGTTTCCCAATACATATATCGGTAAGGATAATGATAAAAAGATGCGCCCCAGAACAACCTGTTTTTCATATTTAAATAGGCCAGTTGTCCTCCAAAATCGTAAACTTCGCCATTAATCTGCAACATGGCATAAATCTGATGGTATTTCATCATATCGCTAAACAGAGCACTAACACCACCCGATGCTATAGTACCGTAAGAACTATAACCTACTCCAACACCCGACGAACCAATATATTCGAGTTCAAATTTGGAATTATATGCATTTGTTTCAAATGAATCTTTTGGTTGAGACGGATGAACATTTAAATTATTTTCAACAATATTTGCAATCCTGTTTTTGCCGGGGGGTAAATACTCTGCATCAAAATTAGTTCGATTCGGATTAACCGGAATATTTAAAAAATCGGATGGATTTGCTTTGTAAATCAGGTATTTATCATCTGAATATAATGTATAAACAACTTGTCCGGACTCGCGGGAAACACTATAAGCGGGGGCTAAATCTGTTATTCCTGTTATTCCTGTTGCAAATTTTGTTAATTTAAAAATCTCTCCTGTATGTAAATGATACCTGTATAAATTTCGAAAACCATCGGCATTAGAGAGAAAATACAGTGATGAATCACTTGGCGAATACTGCGGGCTGTATATGTCTGCACCAGGCAAAAAATCGTAAACGATAACCTGCCCTGAATTCATTTTATAAATACACAGGTGGTATGTTCCATATACCTGTTTCTTTAAATCTGTATCATTGCCACGATCAGAGATAAAAGCTATTTCTGTACCATCAGACGACCACGACGGTTGTAAATCGGAATAATAATCGTTGGTAAGCCTTTTTGTTTTATCGTTTTCAAGATTATACAAATACAAATCACTTTTACCATTTACCAACCCGTTGAAAAGTATTGATTTTCCATCGGGCGACCATTCCGGGTTACTTATATAATCAATCCCCTTTATCCTGATTTCTTTTTCGGTATTTATTCTTTTATTGTCAATATTTACTATCAGAAGTTCGTTTGTTCCCTCAACAAATGTTGCAAACACGTATTTTTTCCCATCGGGCGACCACGACCCGGCATCTTCAATATAATTAAAATCATCGATATGGGTTTTTTTAACTGTTGAAGTTAATTTGGTTATAATCTTTTTAGTTTGAGTTTCTGCTAATAAAATATCAATATTAATAACATCTTTATTTGACAGGAAAATTACATTTTTCCCATCGGGACTTAAAACAGGTGAAAGGTTTATTTCGCCTGCATTTTTATCATTATACATAAGTTCTCCAACGGGAGCTATAGTATCAGAAAAAAAACCTGAATATTGTGATTTAACAGCATTCTGCCAAAGTGTTGAAAGGCTATCCGTATCGATATGAAAAAACATTTTTGTGGAAAACTCCATTCCATATTTGAGAGTAGAAAAAAAGTAGGGTTGAATAATATCGTCGCCCCAAACACCTGAAATATAAGACATAAAAGCGTGCCCATAACGATAGGGGAAATATTTGTACATATTTCTTGTCATATCTTTTAATGTAGGTACATCGTTATGAATAACAGCGTCACGCATCCACATTGCCGTTCTATTATCCTTTGGTCCAATAGATAAAAATTCAGCTGTACCTTCAATAAACCAAAGAGGTGTATTGTTGAGTGATTGAAAGGAAAGGCTGTCGTTATTGCGAACTGTATTGTACTGAAAAACATGCACCATCTCGTGGCCTAAAACGTGATCGGTTTCTTTGTTTGATGCCATCACGGGGATTACCACCCTGCTTCTTAAACCTTCGGTAACACCCCCGGTTCCAACACCAATTAGTCCTGAAATTACTGTTGTTTGCTTAAAATCAGTTGTATTATTATACAGTATTATCGGGCTTTTATCTAAAGTATCACCATAAATCGCTTTGTGCCTTAAATACCACCGTTCCGATAATTGCCCAAGGTTATAAATTGCTGTATCACCTTCTAAATAATTATAAATCTCGAAATGAGGTGTTTTGTAAATATCAAAGTCAAAACGGTCGTACATTACTTTATTCTGGCCAAACTGGGCTCGTACAAATTGCCCGCTTATAAGAATGATTGTGCAAATCAAAAGAAATCGTTTCATATTCAGATTTTCGTTGCGGTTAATTCGTTGATGTTTTCCGGGAAAGATTAACATCAAATATTGTGCAATATAAAAATAAAATGAATGTATATTCTTAAAAGCAGCTCTAAAAAATGTTAATCAGGGGCGAAAAATTCACGTGATTTCAAAATCTTTTATAGTAATCCCAAATCGAGCATAGCCTCTTCGCTCATCATACTGCGATCCCAGGGAGGATCAAAAACAAGATTTATTTTTGCTGATTTTACCCCTTGAATTGCATTTGTCTTTTGATAAACTTCGTTTAATAAGTCATCGGCCATTGGGCAATTGGGAGCTGTAAGTGTCATTTTTATTTCCACATTCTTTTCGTCATCAACATCTATAGCATATATCAATCCCAAATCATAAATATTTACAGGTATTTCGGGATCGTGAATCGTTTTAATAACCCTGACTATTTCGGCTTCGAGTTCTAAAAAATTTTCCTGTTCCATTGTTCGAAATAATTATATTATTTATTTTTTGCATGAAAAGCCATGGCAAACAATTTCATTTGCTTAACCATAGCCAATAAACCATTTGAACGTGTAGGTGAAAGATTTTGCTGCAATCCTATTTTATCAATAAAAAACAAGTTGGTATTCATTACATCTTCAGGTTTCTGATTATTTAAAACCCGAATTAATAGTGCAATAATTCCCTTTGTAATAATTGCATCGCTATCGGCAGAAAATTTAATAATCCCATTTTCATACTCGGCATTCAGCCACACTTTCGACTGGCACCCTTCAATCAGGTATTGATTGGTTTTAAATTTTGGATCTATGGGTGGCAATTCCCTGCTTAACTCGATCAGGTAATTGTACTTATCCATCCAATCGTCAAAAATCGAAAACTCTTCAATTATTTCGTTTTGTTTTGCATTGATATCCATAGAAAATAAATTTTAAGTGCCTAAAATACTTACAAATGCCTAAAAATAAAAATGCATCAAATGTTATAATTATTTTAATTGTCTAAAAAAAGTATTAGCTGTAGTGTCTAAATTTAAGCTCTTTCCTTTTTGCAGCATACAAGTTAGTTCACTTTAGGCATTTTTTACCCAAACATTTGTTTTACAGTCAATAAAGCATAGTACAATTTATCAATTTCTTCTTTTGTATTGTAAAACGAAAATGATGCTCTAATTGTTCCTTCAATACCAAATCGCTGCATAACGGGTTCGGCACAGTGGTGACCGGTTCGTACTGCTATTCCCATTTTGTCAATTATCATTCCCGCATCGTAATGATGAATATTTTCAAGTATAAACGATATTAAACTAACCTTTTTTCCTGATGTTCCTATAATCTTTAACCCTTTAATCGAGTTAAGTTTTTCAGTTGCATAAGTTAATAGTTCTTTTTCGTAAGCAGATATCTCTTCAATACCTGTAGATTGAATATATTCAATTGCTTTTGCCAAACCAATTGCACCAACATAATTTGGTGTTCCTGCTTCGAATTTAAAAGGCAACTCATTAAAGGTTGTTTTATCAAAAGTAACTTTTTTAATCATCTCTCCCCCCGATAAAAAAGGAGGCATTTTATTCAGCCATTTTTCTTTGCCATAAAGAACACCTATACCTGTTGGCCCGTAGAGTTTGTGCCCTGAGAAAACAAAAAAATCACAATCTAAATCCTGAACATCAACCCTGCCATGCTGAATACTTTGTGCGCCATCAATTAATACAGGGATGTTGTGATTATGTGCTATTTCAATAATTTTTTTTACATCAATCACGGAACCCAATGCGTTAGAAACCTGTGTAACTGAAATAATCTTTGTTTTTGGAGAGATTAATTTTTGCAATTCATCAATTAACAATTCACCTTCATCGTTAACCGGAATAATTTTGAGTTTTGCTTTCTTTCGTTCACAAAGCAGCTGCCAGGGAACAATATTTGAATGATGTTCAAGGCTTGATATAATGATTTCATCGTCTTCAAAAACAAAACGTTCACCAAACGAATAAGCAACAGTATTTATCGATTGAGTTGTTCCGCTTGTAAATAGTATCTCGTGTTCACTTTTTGCCTGAATAAAATTCTGAACAACTTTGCGGGCATCTTCAAATCGTTGTGTAAGTTGTTCACTCAGATAATGTACTCCCCGATGAATATTACTATTCTCGTGTAAATAAATTTTTAATTCTTCGTCAATTACTATCCGGGGTTTTTGGGTTGTTGCTCCATTATCAAAATATACAAGAGGTTTGCCATAAATCTCTTGATTTAATATTGGAAAATCATTTCTTATTTTATGAATATTTAAGCTCAATTGATTATTATTTTAAGAGTTACAACAATGCATCTGGCAGAAATTACATCGCGATAATTCACCACGAAGTCGTTTCTCGACTAAATCAGTAATACGATCTTTTAAAGCAGGGACTTTAATTTTTTGAATTATTTCGTGAGCAAAAGCATACATGAGCAATAGTTTTGCTTCTTTTTTATTGATTCCGCGGGCACGCATATAAAATAGGGCATTTTCGTCGAGCTGGCCAACCGTAGCGCCATGGCTGCATTTTACATCATCAGCATATATTTCAAGCTGGGGACGGGTTTTAATATCCGCATCATCAGTCAGTAAAATATTATTATTAGCCTGGTAGGCCTGAGTTTTTTGTGCATCTCTGCGTACCAATATTTTCCCATTAAAAGCCCCTGTTGCAAAGTCGTCAAGCACTCCTTTAAAAAGCTGGTTGCTTATACAATGTGGTTTTGCATGATCAATAAAAACATGGTTATCAATGTGCTGACCCTTATCTGTTAAATATAAGCCATAGGTATTGTTTTCGCAACCTTCCCCATCTAAATGAACAGAAATATTATTTCGGATTAGTCCTCCATGAAGCGATATGGTATTTGCTGTTACGTTGCTATCTCTCTCCTGATGAAAAAATAAATGAGATATTTGTTTCGAGCCATTGTGTTCATTCTGTATTCTCGAGTAATCAAGGTGTGCATTTTGTCCAACATAAAATTCTGCAACAGAGTTCGTTAAAAAATTAGATGCAGATAATGTATGATCGCAAACCACAATGGAAGCCTGGCTGTTTTCTTCAAGAATATAAAGATTCCGGTGTTGAGTAAAACCTTCTTCTTCATCCATTAAAACATTAATAATTTGAATCGGTTTTTCAATTATTACACCTTTTGGTACAAATAAAAAAATACCATCTTTAACAAAAGCTGTATTTAATGCGACAGAACCTTCATTTTCAATATCAGCATATTGAGCAAAGTGTTTTTTTACCAATTCGGGATAAATTTCTGATGCTTTTTGAAAACTCCCTATTATGGCTCCACCCGGGAGCTCAGTCAGAAGATTTTCACGATCATAGTACCATCCGTTGAGCAATAAAATAACTTTAGTATTCAAATCAGGAACATCGCAACTGAAAATTTCTTTCATATCGAACTTGATATTTTTAGGTGATAAATAGGTTTTATACCCATTATCAAATTCCTTTTTCAGGTCGGTATATTTATAATTTTCATTCTTTTTATCGGGCAATCCCAATTCTCTAAACCTTTCAATTGCTTTTTCTCTAATTTTATTTATGTAATCAGGGGAACCATTTTTTAGAACTTCGTGGTTATTCTGATACAAATCGAGAAGTTTATTTTTGATTTCACTATGTATAATTTCTGAACTCATGAATTTGTTTTTTAAATTCCGGGAACAATGTTTAAGCTGTTAAACAACAATACCTTTTTTTAACCAGTCGTATCCTTTTTCTTCGAGCTCAAATGCCAATTCTTTACCTCCGGAACGAATAATCTTACCATCATAAAGTACATGGACAAAATCAGGAACAATATAATCGAGTAATCTTTGGTAATGAGTAATTACAATACTGGCGTTGTAAGGTGATTTTAACTTATTTACGCCATTAGCAACTATTCGTAAAGCATCAATATCGAGTCCGGAATCTGTTTCGTCGAGAATTGCTAATTTAGGTTCCAGCATTGCCATTTGAAATATTTCGTTTCTTTTTTTCTCGCCTCCTGAAAACCCCTCGTTAACAGACCTATTGGTAAGGTTTGAATCTAACTCAACCAGTTCTTTCTTTTCGCGCATGAGTTTTAAAAAGTCTGACGAAGATAAAGGTTCAAGACCTCTATGCTTACGCTGTTCGTTAACAGCCGTTTTCATAAAATTAACCATACTAACACCCGGTATTTCAATAGGGTATTGGAATCCTAAAAATATCCCTTCGCTGGCCCGTTCTTCTGGAGAAAGTTCAAAAAGATCTTTGCCCTGATAAGTAACTTTTCCTTCGGTAACTGTAAATAATTCTCTCCCGGCAAGAACAGAAGCCAACGTACTTTTTCCGGAACCATTTGGCCCCATAATAGCATGTACTTCGCCAGCCTTTACTTCAAGGTTTATTCCTTTTAAAATCTCTTTACTTTCTATATTTGCATGTAAATTTTTTATACTTAACATGATTCTATATGTATTTATTTCTAATTATCTTTTCAAGATTTATAATTTATCTTTATCCAACACTCCCTTCAAGGCTAATTTGAAGTAACTTTTGAGCTTCAACAGCAAATTCCATCGGGAGTTTATTTAAAACTTCTTTTGCATACCCATTTACAATTAAACCTATAGCATCTTCTGTTTTTATTCCGCGTTGATTGCAATAAAAAATCTGGTCTTCACCAATTTTGGAAGTTGTTGCTTCGTGTTCAACAATTGAGTCTTTATTATCCACTTCAATATATGGGAATGTATGCGCACCACATTTATCGCCCAGGAGTAAGCTGTCGCATTGTGAAAAGTTTCGGGAATTTATAGCGTTTTTAGTTACTTTAACCAATCCCCTGTAGCTATTATTGCTAAATCCTGCCGAAATACCTTTGGATACGATTGTGCTTTTCGTATTTTTGCCAATATGTATCATTTTTGTACCTGTGTCGGCTTGTTGATAATTATTGGTAACAGCAACCGAATAAAACTCACCAACAGAATTATCACCTAAAAGAATGCAACTTGGATACTTCCAGGTAACCGCAGAACCAGTTTCTACCTGAGTCCATGATATTTTGGAATTTTCACCTGCACATTTTCCCCGTTTTGTTACAAAATTATAAATACCCCCTTTTCCATTTTTATCGCCGGGATACCAGTTTTGAACAGTAGAATATTTTACATAGGCATTGTTATTTGCTATTATCTCTACAATTGCTGCATGTAACTGGTTTTCATCGCGCATGGGGGCAGTACAACCTTCGAGATAGCTTACAGAAGCATCATCTTCTGCAACAATTAATGTTCGTTCGAACTGACCAGTATTCGCTGCATTTATTCTGAAATAGGTGGATAGTTCCATCGGGCATCGAACCCCTTTTGGAATATAACAAAACGAACCATCACTAAATACGGCAGAATTTAATGCGGCAAAAAAATTATCGGTATAAGGAACTACAGAACCCATATATTTTTTAACTAAATCGGGATGTTCTTGTACAGCTTCGCTAAATGAACAAAAAATAATTCCTAATTCAGCAAGTGTTTCTTTAAAAGTAGTTTTTACTGAAATACTATCTATTACAGCATCAACTGCAACTCCGGATAATCTTTTTTGCTCATCTAATGAAATACCTAATTTATCAAAAGTTGCTTTTAATTCCGGATCAATATCATCAATACTTTTTGGCCCCGATGCTTTTTGTTTAGGAGCTGAATAATATATTATATCCTGGTAGTTTATTTCAGGTATCTGAAGATGAGCCCATTTTGGCATTTTCATCTTTTGCCAATATCTAAATGCTTTTAAACGAAATTCAAGCATAAATTCAGGTTCGTTCTTTTTTTGCGATATTAAACGAACTACATCTTCGCTTAATCCTTTTGCAAAGGATTCATTTTCTATATTCGTTACAAAACCATATTTATATTCGCTCCGAGTGACTTCGTTTAATATTTTATCTTGATCTTTTTCCATAACTTTGCACAGTTGCAATTTTGAAAAGAAAGCATATTTTAATTAAGATTAATTCTAAATAGTATGCAAATATATCTAAATTTTAACAACAAATATAATAAGATTGTTTAATCTTTTTTTTATATGATATATATCAATTTCATACAAAAATGACAGATAAAAAAACACGTGAAATAGCCGAATTGGGAGAGTTTGGATTGATAGAGCATTTAACCCATGATTTAAACCTTAAACAAAAAAGTACCATTAAAGGTATTGGTGACGATGCTGCAGTTTTAAATTATGGAAATACATCAATTGTTTTAACAACGGATTTACTGCTTGAAGGTATTCATTTTAACCTTATTTATACTCCATTAAAGCACCTGGGCTACAAAGCTGTGGTTGTAAATCTTTCTGATGTTTATGCTATGAATGCTATTCCAAAACAAATAACCGTTTCTATTGGCGTTTCAAGTAAATTCTCGGTCAATCACCTTGAAGAATTATATGAAGGAATAAAACTGGCATGTGAAAAATACAATGTTGACCTTGTTGGCGGAGATACTTCAACTTCATTAACAGGCTTGGTAATTAGCATAACAGCAATTGGTGAAGCAAACAAGGAAAATATTACTTATCGTTGTAATGCCAAAAAAAATGATATTGTTTGTGTTACCGGAAACCTGGGTGCTGCATACATGGGATTACAATTGCTGGAACGGGAAAAAAATGTATTTACATCAATTAATGATATGCAACCGAACTTAGAAGGTTACGAGTATATTTTGCAGCGCCAGTTAAAACCTGAAGCCAGAAAAGATGTAATTGAGCTTTTTAAAGAGTTGCAAATTGTGCCAACAGCAATGATTGATATTTCTGATGGTTTATCATCTGAAATATTGCATATTTGCAATAAATCTGGAGTTGGGTGTAAAATATTCCAGGATAAGATTCCAATTGATTTAAACACGCAAAAAATGGCCAAAGAATTTAATTTTGAGCCTATAATTGCTGCTTTAAATGGTGGTGAAGATTATGAATTACTTTTTACAATAGATGTTGCCGATTTTGATAAAATCAAAAATCAACCACTAATACATCCTGTTGGACATATAACCACAAAAGAACATGGTGCCGTGTTAATTTCAGAAAGCGGTCATACAATTGAATTACAAGCTCAGGGATGGAATCCGTTAAGAAATAAAAAATCCGAAGAGTAATTCTTCGGATTTTATTTAGCTGTTACAGTTTCTTTTTAACTTCAACTTGTTGGTAACCTTCAATAATATCGCCTACTTTAATGTCGTTATAGTTATCGACATTTAATCCGCATTCGTACCCGGAAACCACTTCTTTTACATCGTCTTTAAATCGTTTCAACGAACCCAGCTGGCCTGAATAAATCACGATACCATCACGAATAACACGGATGCTTGTATTTCTATTAATTTTACCTTCTTTAACCATGCAACCGGCAACAGAACCCACCTTCTTGATTTTAAATACCTCGCGTACTTCAACGGTGGCAACAATCTCTTCTTTAATTTCTGGCGAAAGCATGCCTTCCATGGCATCGTGTACTTCGTTTATTGCATCGTAAATAATGGAGTACAAACGAATGTCGATTTCTTCTTTTTCTGCTAATTTACGGGCGTTCATTGAGGGCCTAACCTGGAATCCTATAATAATAGCGTTAGATGCAGCTGCTAATAAAACATCCGATTCAGATATTTGTCCAACACCTTTGTGGATAATATTTACCTGAATTTCATCAGTACCTAATTTTATTAATGAGTCTGATAGAGCTTCAATTGAACCATCCACGTCACCCTTAACAACGATATTGATTTCCTGAAAGTTTCCAATAGCAATTCGTCGTCCGATCTCGTCGAGAGTAATATGTTTTTGGGTACGTAAACTTTGTTCGCGTTGTAACTGTTCCCTTTTGTTCGCGATCTCGCGGGCTTCCTTATCGCTTTCCATTACATTAAACTTGTCACCGGCTTGCGGAGCACCATTTAATCCCAGTATTTGCACAGGAGTTGATGGGCCGGCAGTATCAATACGTTTACCACGTTCGTTGTACATAGCTTTAGCATGTCCAAAATAACTGCCTGCTAAAATTACATCTCCAATTTTTAAAGTTCCTGATTCTACAAGGATAGTCGATATATATCCACGTCCTTTATCAAGCTCAGATTCAATTACTGTTCCATGAGCTTTTTTATCGGGGTTTGCTTTAAGATCGAGCAGTTCGGCTTCGAGAAGTACTTTTTCGAGCAGCAAATCAACGTTTGTACCTTGTTTTGCAGAAATATCCTGTGACTGGTATTTACCACCCCACTCTTCGACAAGGTAGTTCATGTTAGCCAGTTCCTCTTTAATTTTTTCGGGATTTGCGCCTGTTTTGTCAATTTTATTTATTGCAAATATTATGGGTACACCAGCGGCACTGGCATGGTTAATTGCTTCAACAGTTTGGGGCATCACATTATCATCTGCCGAAACAACAATAATTACCACATCAGTAACCTGGGCTCCACGTGCACGCATAGCTGTAAATGCTTCGTGACCGGGAGTATCTAAAAAGGTTATTGTTTTTCCATTATCAAGAATAACGCTGTAAGCTCCAATATGCTGGGTAATACCCCCTGCTTCACCAGCAATAACATTTGCTTTACGGATAAAGTCAAGCAAAGATGTTTTACCATGGTCAACATGTCCCATTACGGTTACAATAGGAGGCCTGTAAACTAATTCTTCTTCTGTGTCCTCTTCTTCTTTTATTGCTTCCTGAACTTCAACACTGATAAATTGTACTTTAAAGTTGAATTCATCGGCAACAAGAGCCATGGTTTCTGCATTCAGCCGTTGATTGATTGAAACAAGCAGCCCCAGGTTCATGCAAACCGAAATGACTTCATTTACAGGAACACTCATCATAGAAGCCAATTCGTTTACAGAAACAAATTCAGTAACTTTTAAAATTTGTTTGTCTGCTTCTAATTTAATAGAATCTTCCTGTTGTTTTAAACTAAATGCATCGCGTTTATCGCGCCTGTGCTTTGAGCCTTTTGATTTTCCTTTTGTGGTTAACCGGGCTAATGTGTCTTTAATTTGTTTTTGAACATCTACTTCGCTGATTTCGGGGCGTAGTTGTCGTTTCTTTTTCTTTTTTAATTTGTTAAAGGATTCGTGTTCTTTTTTCTTGTCAGCTTCTACTTCAGCTGGTTTTTTCAAAACAACTTCAACTTTATCTTTAAAATCCTTGTGAATTCTCTTGCGTTTTTTCTTCTTGCTTCTTAAATCGTTTGATGAAGCAACCGGTTTTTTATCTTTATCTTTTGAAGCAACAGGCAAATCTATTTTTCCAACAACAGTAGGCCCTGTAAGTTTTTGTACTTCAGATTTAAATACTACCCGGGGTGGTTCTAAATCTTGTTTTATAATTTTTTCTTCTACTTTTTCTTCGGGTTTTGAATCTTCTGTCTTTTCTTCTGTTTTTGGATGATGCTTTGTGATAGTATTTTTTTGTTTTAAATCTTCCTGTTCCTGTTCTCTTTGTTTTTTTGTTTTCTTGTCGGGGCGTGTTTTTTGATTTAAAGAGTCAAGGTCAATTCTTCCAACTACTTTAACAGTATCTTTTCCCTGTTCTGTTTTTTTATCTTCTTCTGTTGGTTTTACTTCTTCCGGGTTTTTTTCTTTTTTAATGGTTTCCTGAACAACTTTAGGTTCTTGCTCCTTTTCTGGTTCTTCCTTTTTTTGTTTTTTATCAAGATCAATTTTACCAACGATTTTTATTGAATCCTGAACAGGCTTTGTTTCTGGTAAAGTACCGGAATTTCTGCTACTAAAATCTTTAATCATAATCTCTTCGTCCCGGTTTGAAGAATCATCGTCTGTTTCTTCATCATTAGCAGGATGATGAGGGATATCATTAATAGAAATTGTTTCCTTTTTTTCACGCAATTTTGCAAGAATCAATTTTTCTGATTCTTTTTTTGCATTAAAATCTGAACTGTATTCTTTAACAAGAATATTGTAAAGCTCTTCAGGAACTTTTGTATTCGGGTTTGAATCTAATTCATGACCCTTTTTATGCAGGAACTCAATAATCGTTGAGATTCCCACATTAAATTCTCTTGCTACTTTACTAAGTCTTGTTGTCTTGTCTTGTCCCATATTTTGTAACTAAACCATTAAAAAATCAAAAAACTGAAGATTTGCCAAATATACAATATTCTGTTATTCAAATTCAGCTTTAAATATTCGAATTACTTCATCAATTGTTTCTTCTTCAAGATCGGTGCGTTTAATTAAGTCTTCCCGAGTTAGTTCAAGAACACTCTTTGCAGTATCGCAACCAATTGCTTTTAATGCATCAATAACCCAGCTTTCAATTTCGTCTGTAAATTCATCGATATTTACGTCTTCATCGTCTTCTTCGATAGTTTCCCTGTAAACATCAATTTCGTAACCGGTGAGCTGGCTAGCGAGTTTAATATTTAAACCTCCTTTACCAATTGCCAACGATACTTCTTCGGGCAATAAATACACATCTGCACGTTTTTCTTCCTGGTTTAATTTTATCGAAATGATTTTTGCAGGACTTAACGAACGTTGAATAAATAACTGTGTATTATTTGTAAAGTTAATAACATCAATATTTTCGTTTTTCAACTCACGAACGATACCATGTATTCTTGAACCTTTCATACCGACACAGGCTCCAACAGGATCGATGCGCTCGTCGTACGATTCAACGGCAACTTTAGCACGTTCACCGGGTATTCGTACAATTTTTTTAATTGTAATTAACCCGTCGAAAATCTCGGGTACTTCAAGTTCGAATAACCGTTCTAAAAATACAGGTGATGTACGTGATAATATAATTAAGGGGTTATTGTTTTTCATTTCAACACGAACAACAACGGCACGAATAGAGTCGCCTTTTCTGAAAAAATCAGATGGTATTTGTTCTGTTTTTGGAAGGATTAACTCGTTATTTTCATCGTCGAGAACTAATATTTCTTTTTTCCAAACCTGGTAAATTTCGCCTGTAACAATATCCCCAATTTTGTCTTTGTACTTGATGTAAATATTGTTCTTTTCTAAATCAAGAATCCTGTTTGTTAAATTCTGGCGTAAAGCAAGTATTGCTCTTCTTCCAAAATCGAGCAGTTTAACTTCGTCGGTAACTTCTTCTCCTACTTCGTAATCCTTATCAATCTTTTTTGCCGCAGATAAAGGGATTTGCAAGTTCGCATCATTAAAATCGCTATCTTCGACTACTTCGCGGTTTCTCCAAATTTCAAAGTCTCCTTTATCGATGTTAATAATCACATCGAAGTTCTCATCTGTTCCGTATTTTTTTAACAATAAATTACGAAATACATCCTCTAAAACCGTCATCATTGTTGGACGATCGATATTTTTCAACTCCTTAAATTCAGAAAATGTGTCGATCAAATTCAAATTTTCCATTTTATATCTTTTTTCTATTATTTAAAATTAAATACAACTTTTGTAAATTTTGCTTTGTCGAATGGGATTTCAATTGTTTCAATAATTTCTTGTCTTTTCTTTTTCCCTTCAACTTTTTCTGTTTTTTTTATATCTATTTTGAATGATTTTTCTGAAATGTGGCTTAAAATACCCGTGAGTTTTTTCCCTTCTTTCGTAACTGTTTCTATTTCTTTGCCAAGGTTTTTTTGATATTGCTCAATAACCTTAAACGGGGAAGATAATCCTGCCGATGAAACCTCTAATTCATAATCTTCGGTATCGCGGTTGAAATTTGACTCAATTAACCTGCTGATATCAACACAATCATCAATAGTAACTTTATCGAAACTATCAAGCTCAACAATTATCTTATTCGAAGATTTTACGATAACATCAACTATAAAAGCATTTTTTTGCTCAACAAGCGGCTGTATCGTAAGCATTATGTCTTCTTTTTTTATCATTTTCAATACCTGTAATAAAATAGGGGACAATGTCCCCTTACACAATTCTTTCGCTTTTACAGGCGCAAAAATATAAATAATACTCAAAAAAACAAAATTATTTGCCTGAAAATTTGTACATTATAAAAAATTTGATCCTGAATTTTAAATATTTGATTATTTAAATGGTACAATACAGATTATTTCTATAAATATTTTTTAAAAACCTGTATTTTTGTTTATTCATTAAGACATTCGATCGTGAAAGAAAACTGGCAAAATAAAAAAAAGATAGTTAACGACCCAGTTTATGGGTTTATCAATATCCCGTCAGAAATTGTTTTCGATATAATTGAACATAAGTATTTTCAGCGTTTACGCCGCATAAAACAACTGGGGTTAACTGAATTTGTATATCCCGGGGCAGTGCATACCAGGTTTCAGCATACTTTGGGTGCCATTCATCTTTTGAATTCTGCTATAAACGGGCTAAAAGCAAAAGGACATGAAATAACAGAAGTTGAAGAAGAAGCTGTTACATTAGCACTCCTTCTTCACGATATAGGCCATGGGCCATTTTCGCATACCCTTGAAAAAGTGATTCTCGAAGATTATAGCCACGAACAGCTTTCATTGCTTTTTATGAATGAACTCAATGAGCAATATAATGGAAAACTTACACTGGCTATTTCCATATTTAAAAATGAATATCCTAAAAAATTCCTTCATCAGCTTATTTCTAGTCAACTGGATATGGACAGGCTCGATTACCTTAGCCGTGACAGCTTTTACACGGGTGTTTCGGAAGGTGTTGTGAGTTCCGACAGGATTATTAAAATGCTCAACATTAGTAACGATCAGCTTGTTGTTGAAGCAAAGGGAATTTACTCGATTGAAAAATTCCTTATTGCCCGATGGTTAATGTATTGGCAGGTTTATTTGCATAAAACGGTTGTTTCTGCCGAACAATTATTACTTAATATTTTTAAGCGGGTAAGAGAATTGATTCGGAATAACGAAAATATGTATTTACCTGACGAACTCGCTTTCTTCTTAAAACCATCAACAAAAAAATATACAGAAAAAGAAATTCTTGAAAATTTCTCGTGTATTGATGATACAGATATTATTGTATCCCTGAAAAAATGGAGTAACGAAAAGGACAAAGTGCTATCTACATTATCTTTGAATATCTTGCACAGGAATTTATATAAGATTGAAATTCAAAATACTCCTTTTGAAGCATCCCGTATCGAAAATCTCTTGCTTGCAACATCAAAGAAAATGAACTTTTCAGAAAATGAAACGGGGTATTTTGTTTTTACAAACCACATAAGCAAAAATGCGTACAGTGCTTTCGACGATAAAATACAAATAGTATATAAAGATGGCAAAGTAGTTGATGTTGCCGATGCTTCAGATATGTTAAATATGTCTGTATTGTCGAAAATAGTACATAAATATTTCTTGTGTTACCCTAAAGAAATTTAATATTTCAATTTATAATGTTAATTTTGAGCTAAAATTTTTAAACCACTAAGAGTATGGAATTTACGGCCCAAATGATTGCCAGCTTTTTACACGGGGAAATTGAAGGCGATCCGGATGTTAAAGTAAATAATGTAGCAAAAATTGAAGAAGCGCAACCAGGTACACTGGCTTTTTTATCAAATCCGAAATACAATAATTATTTATATACTACCCAGGCATCAATTGTTTTAATAAATAAAGATTTTGTAATAGAAAAAGAGGTAAAGCCAACGCTAATTAAGGTTCCGAATGCGTATGAGGCTTTTGCTTCATTGCTTCAATTGGCCCAGCAAGGAAAAACGGTTAAAACCGGGATAGAAAACCCTGTTTCTGTTTCTGAAACAGCACAGATAGGTGAAAATGTATATATTGGTGCATTTGCATATATTGGTGATCATGTTAAAATTGGCAAAAATGTCCGTATTTATCCCCAGGTTTTTATTGGAAATAATGTCACGATTGGTGATAACTCAATAATTTTTCCCGGAGTAAAAATATATGAAGATTGTATTTTAGGTAATGAATGTACTATACATGCGGGATCTGTTATTGGGGCCGATGGCTTTGGATTTGCACCTCAATCGGACAACAACTATAAGAAAATACCTCAAATAGGGAACGTGGTTTTGGAAGATTTCGTGGAGATTGGTGCTAATGCTACTATTGACAGGGCAACCATGGGATCAACAATTATTAGAAAAGGAGTAAAGCTTGATAATTTAACCCATGTAGCACATAATGTTGAAGTAGGCGAAAATACAGTAATGGCAGCTCAAAGTGGAATAGCAGGCTCTACAAAAATTGGTAAGAATTGTATGTTTGGCGGACAAGTCGGATTTGCATCACATATTACCATTGCCGATGGTGTTAAAGCAGCCGCTCAATCAGGTATTGCAAGTAGTATTAAAGAGGAAAACCTGATCGTGATGGGTGCTCCTGCATATAAAATCTCAGATTACCAAAAAGCATATATTGGGTTTAAAAGATTACCCGATATGATAAAACAGATCTATGCCCTTGAAAAGGAAATAAAAGAGTTGAAGAGTAATCAAAAGTAACTGATAACCCGGTAATTCAAACAGATTTTTTTATAAAAGACAGCCCACTAAATAAGAATTTTGTAAATTGCGAAAATTTTTAAATACGATAATTTTAATCAAATGACCGATAAACAAATAACTATAAGTAATCCCGTGACCCTGAAAGGTAAAGGTTTGCACACCGGATACGAAGTATCATTAACGTATAACCCGGCTCCGATAGGACATGGTATTAAGTTCAGAAGAGTTGATTTAGCCGGATCGCCAATAATTAATGCCGATGTTGATAATGTTGTTGAAACATCACGTGGTACTACAATCGAAGATAAAGGCGTGAAAATACATACCATTGAACATGCGCTTGCTGCATTAACCGGACTGGGAATAGATAACGTGTTAATTGATATGAGCGGGCCGGAAGCACCGATTCTTGATGGAAGTTCTACTTTGTATGTAAATGCGTTACTTGCAACCGGACTGGAAGAACAGGATGCCGAAAAAGAGTACTATGTTATTAAAGAAAAAACAGTTTATCGCGACGAGAAAAATAATATCGAAATTACTGCATATCCCGACGATCACTTTTCAATCAATGTATTAATAGATTACAATTCGAAAGTTTTGGGACACCAGTATGCCTCGTTTGATGAAAGATCCACTGATTTTGCAAAAGAAATTGCTCCTTGCCGCACATTTGTTTTTTTCCACGAGCTGGAGTTTTTACTTAAAAACAACCTGATAAAAGGAGGTGATCTCGAAAATGCCATCGTTATTATGGAACACGAAGTTCCTCAAACTGAACTTGACAGGATTGCAGATTTATTTAACAAACCTCACATTCGGGTTAAGCCCAATGGTATTTTAAGTAACTTGGAATTGCATTTTAGCAACGAGCCAGCGCGTCATAAGTTGCTTGATATGCTTGGTGATTTTACATTAATCGGGAAGAGAATAAAAGGTAAAATTGTTGCTTCGCGTCCCGGGCATTATTCAAACACACAGATTGCCAAAATTATTAAAGATCAAATCAAAAAGGATTCACAAAAAATAAATGTTCCTCAATATGATCCAAACACGAATCCTTTGTACGATATCAACCAAATAAAAAAAATATTACCTCACAGGCCTCCATTCTTATTGATTGATAAAATAATTTCAATGGATAGTACGTCCATAGTAGGTATGAAAAATGTTACTATGAACGAGGGTTTTTTTGTAGGCCATTTTCCTGATGAGCCGGTTATGCCTGGAGTTTTATTGATCGAAGCGATGGCCCAGGTAGGCGGTATATTGGTACTCAATACCGTTGAAGATCCTGAAAATTACCTCACTTATTTTTTACGTATCGATAAGGTACGGTTTAAACGAAAAGTTGTTCCGGGTGATGCTGTACTTTTCAGAATGACTTTAATACAACCCATACGCAGGGGTATTGCTTTAATGTGGGGCGAAGCTTTTGTTGGTGATACCCTGGTTATGGAAGGTGAACTCATGGCGCAAATTTCAAAAGTTAAAGAAGAATAAAATTATGAATCAACCACTTGCTTATATTCATCCTGAAGCAAAAATTGGCGAGAATGTAAAAATTGATGCATTTGCCTGGATTGACAAAAATGTTGTTATTGGTGATGGCACATGGATTGGTCCAAATGCAACCATCATGGAAGGTGCACGGATTGGTAAAAACTGCCGCATATTCCCAGGGGCAGTTGTGTCGGCCATACCACAGGATTTAAAATTTAAAGGAGAAGAAACAACGGCCGAAATTGGCGATAACACTACTTTACGTGAATGTGTTACGGTAAACCGTGGCACAGCTTCAAAGGGCAAAACAGTTGTAGGGAATAACTGCCTTTTAATGGCTTATGTTCACATAGGACACGATTGCAAATTAGGTAACAACATCATAATTTCTAACAGCACGAATGTTGCCGGGGAAATTGTCATTGACGACTTTGCTGTAATAAGCGGCGACGTGCAGATACATCAGTTTGTACATATTGGCGGCCATGTTATGATTTCAGGCGGATCGCTGGTTCGCAAAGATGTCCCTCCATACATTACTGTTGCCCGAGAACCCCTTTCGTATGCCGGAATTAATTCCGTTGGATTACGACGACGAGGTTTTTCAAACGAAATTATCACCCAGATTCAGGATATGTACCGCGAGATATTCGTGAAAGATCAAAACGTGGCCCAGGCACTAAAATTCATTGAGGAGCAAATACCTGCTTCGAATGAAAAAGAATATGTCCTTGAGTTTATAAAAACTTCCGAAAGAGGAATAATCAGGGGATATAATGGGGAGTAAGAGAAGAAGTATTAAAAATAATGAAGATTTTTAAATAATAATGTTGATTTATTTTGTTTTTAATAAATCAACCATTAAATTTGCAACCGCTATCATTTGAAATATTACATATAAAGATATATTGCGGGGTGGAGCAGTTGGTAGCTCGTTGGGCTCATAACCCAAAGGTCGCATGTTCGAGTCGTGCCCCCGCTACTAAAGAAAAGCCTGACATTTTTATGTCAGGCTTTTTTAATGGGTTCAGAAAAAATCAGGGGAATAAATAATAGAGAGTTGTACCTCGTTGGTAATCCTGACTTCTCCAAAAATCTTTTTAAATGTATAGGTGTATTTTTTGCAGGTATATCCGGCAATTTGTTTGGTTTCAGTGGTTGGTTCTAAATCGAGCTTTTTTAAATCTTCATCCGAAAGCATCTTATAACCCCCGGCATTGTAAGCAGCTCCTACACTGTACATCTGGATTCCAATCACATTGTTTCTATCAATAAGCGTTTCGTTACAATTTCTACGTTGGGTGGTAGCTCTCACCAAAAAATTCTCGCCGCTGGCCTGGTAAAATGTCTTGCATTGGTTGGTACGCATGAGTTCGGTTTTTTTAGCATAAAAATCTATTTTAAAGTTATTACACTTGTCAATGCTGTAGCTTTCGTCCCATTTTACACCTGTTTGTGTTTTGCCTGAAAATGCAGGCAGCAATTACAATAGGGCGAATAGAAGGTATGATTTTTTCAGTTATTTTTTCTTTTCAAAAATTAAATTTTTAATATTTAATTTAATGCTGTATCCCGGTTTAGAATTCACAGGTATGTAAATATTAAGTAAAAAGGGAGTTCCTGACTGTTTATATAATAAGGAAGGCTCATTTTAAGTATTTATTGTAAACAAGCAACCCTTTTGATTGTAAATTCATCTTGATTTTAAAACTTAAATTATCTTGATTTATTCACCTAAAATTTTAAAAATGTTCAAAACATTAAAGTTTATAACTATTTTCCTTTGTTTTAGTTTGTGGGGAATTGGTATATATGGACAGGAAAAAGCAGAAAAAAAACGTAAAAAATTTATTGGGTTTGAATCTGGGTTTGAATTTATGACCAGTGATGTTCCTGATTATACCTTCATAAGAGGAGATATTGATTATTTTGGTTCAGGCTCGGCTACCGATTATTTGGATTGCTTAAACAGAGAATGGTATGTTGGACTCAAAACAGAGATACGTACGAAAAATGATAAATTCGGGCTATTAACCGGTTTTAGATATACCCGATCAAATAGTTATTTAAGCAAAAGTGCAGATTCTGATTATTTCTATTTACTTAATACTCAAGATGCACAAGCAACAGAATTTCTTAGAATCAAATTAATTGATCAGTATTCTGATTATATTGGTATTCCTGTAGAAATAAGATACATGCCATTCAGGCCAAGGCTTTTCAGGTTATATGTTGAGATTGGTGCAGAGTTTAGCTATTTGATAAATTCAGATATTAATGTGGATTTTTATAATGAAGCAATGGAAATTTATCAGGATGATGTGATAAATAAATTTACTGAGCCAAGTACTACATATACTTCTGTTTATTTTGCAATAGGGTGGAATTTAAATTGGAAATATAAACCTGTAATCAATCTTGAAGCAATAATACCATCGGCTTTTATTTCAGATTATTCAACAGGTCTTATTAATTCTATTGACGGAATCGGGTTACAATTAAATGTTCAAATACCTTTTTAATTATTATTATCATGAAAAAGATATTCCACGTATTAATTATTATAACAATTTTCAGCTTGAGTTGTGAAGAAGAATATGATTTAGAAAAATCAGTACTAATTTATGATAAGGATTACAATGATCTTCCTGCATATTCTGAATGGGGCTACAATACTTTTGGTGCCTATTATGATAGAAAAGTGTTTATTTCAAATAATTATGAAATACCACTAAAGGTAATTTCTTATGATAATTCAACTACTTTTATTTTTAAAGGGGAAATAAATAACCCAGCCGATAATTCATATAATAGTTATTATAATGAAGAAATGTCAATGAAATTATCAATTGAAAATTTTAAACTGGAAACCTATAACGATCTTTTATTATTCAACGATACAACTATTGATTTATCACATCCTGATTGTAGTATTGTTATTACTATAGATAATGATATTTTTGAAACGGTAATTATTAGTGGCGAATTTGAGTTCAAAAAAGTACAAAATCTAACTGTAGATAATGAACCTGTAGAAATTATCATGTCAGGACTATTTGATTATCAGTTTTTATTAAATGAAGAACCAATTTCTGTTTCAAATGGAAGGTTTGATATTGGTATAGGAGATGAAAATTTTTATAAATATTAAAGATTTCAGGTATTATACCAATATTCCAAAACATCAGTTTGGAGATATTTGTTTGCTATTTTTACGGTATAATACAAAATACGAAAGTAGTGAAAATGGGCAAAATTAAGATTTACCAGGTTGATGCTTTTGCAGACAGGCTTTTTTCAGGGAATCCCGCTGCAGTATGCATATTGGAAGATTGGATTAGCAATGAGTTAATGCAGTCTGTTGCTGCAGAAAACAATTTGGCAGAAACCGCGTTTGTTGTTCAACGAGATAAACAATATGAAATAAGGTGGTTTACTCCCGCGGTCGAAGTCGATTTGTGTGGACATGCAACATTGGCTACGGCTTATGTTTTGTTTAATTGTTTGGGGAATAAAAAACAGGAGCTTATATTTTATTCACCCAGAAGCGGGGAGCTGAAAGTATTTCAGCAAAACGGGATTTTGTTTTTGGATTTTCCCGCAGATACAATAAAATCAGACAATAACATTTTGCAAATCAGAGAATGTATAGGTGTTCAGCCGGCAGAAGTTTATAAAGGCAAAACAGATTATATTGCTGTTGTTAATAACGAGAATGATGTACAGGATCTTAGTCCTGATTTTAAGGAAATATCAAAATTACAGGCAAGAGGACTAATTGTAACTGCAAAAGGCGAACAAGTTGATTTTGTTTCACGTTTTTTTGCTCCGCAATCAGGTATAGATGAAGACCCTGTTACAGGTTCGGCTCATACATCGCTGATTCCATTATGGTCGAAGAAACTCGGAAAGATGGAAATGATTGCAAAGCAATTATCGAAACGCGGGGGAAAATTGGTTTGTGTGAACAAAGGCGAGAGATGCTTGATTGGTGGCAATGCGAAATTATATATGACCGGAGAAATATATACAGGCTAATATGAAAGTACTTGCAATAGAAAAAGAAATCGAAGGAATAACCTGGAGTACAGAGAATGACATGTTGGAGAATGAAGCATTACAGGTTTATCAATTGTACCTTTCAGGCTATTTAAGAGAAATCTATTTTAACGAACAACATTGTGCCGTACTCATATTGGAATGCGAATCAATAGATAAGGCAAATGAATTGTTGAGTTCGCTCCCGTTAGTTATAAAAAACATGATTAAGTTTGAACTCATGCAACTGAATCCATATACGGGTTACGAAAGAATTTTAGTAAAGAAACATCCTGTCAACGAATAGTTTAAATAGTGAATGATTATCCTTTCACCCTTTGGGGGTGAAAGGAATTTTTATAAAGCACCTAAGAAACAACATGTTAAAATCCCATGAAACTTTAATTTAAATAAAACGGTACTTATACAATCTTATTCAATGTATTAGGTGTGGTTATTGATATCTGTAAATAAGTTGGTGTTCATTGTAAAAAGATCTCCGTTGATAACTTCGTGAAAAATACGACAGAAAACTGGTGGATAAAAATTAAATTTGCAGAAAGAAAAATTGAATATGATGAAAGTTAAAGAACCTCTTTTTGAATATATTAGCCCTGACAACTCTCATCAAATTGTCAATGGGGATAGCCTTTCAGCTCTAAAAAAAATAGAAGATGGAAAATTTGACTTAATAATAACTTCGCCTCCTTACAATGTTGGGAAATCATATGAAACAAAGACCAGCATTGAAAAATACTTGGAGACACAAGAAGAAATTATAAACGAACTTGTAAGAACTCTATCAGATAAAGGCAATCTTTGTTGGCAAGTGGGAAACTACGTTGATAAAGGTGAAGTTTTTCCATTAGATATTTATTATTATCAGATTTTCAAAAAACTTGGACTGAAACTTAGAAATAGAATTATTTGGCATTTTGGACACGGACTTCACGCTTCAAACAGGTTTAGTGGAAGATATGAGACAATTTTGTGGTTCAGCAAAACTGATGATTATATATTCAATCTGGACAATGTCAGAATTCCATCAAAATATCCTGGAAAACTTCATTTTAAAGGAGAAAAAAAGGGATTGCCTTCTGGAAATCCTCTTGGTAAAAATCCGAGTGATTTTTGGGAGATTATTGCTAATGATTGGGAAACGGCGATGTGGGATATCCCAAATGTTAAATCAAATCATCCAGAAAAAACAGAACATCCCTGTCAATTTCCGATTGAATTAGTTGAACGATGTGTTCTTGCATTGACAGATGAAAAGAGTTGGGTGCTTGACCCTTTTGCTGGCGTAGGTTCGACAGTAATTGCAGCAATTAAAAACAATCGAAGTGCAATTGGAATTGAAAAAGAGAATGAATATTGTAAAATTGCCAACCAGAGAATAAAGGACCTTAACGAAGGCAAATTAAAAATCAGACCAATAAATAAACCAATTCATAAACCGTCTGGAAAAGAAAAAGTTTCCCAAGTTCCAAAGGAATGGTTACAACTTGAATCAGAGAATATAAACGGAAAATATAACGGCATTAGTCATCAAAAATGAAAATAGCACAAAAATACTCGCATTTGAACGGAGAAGAATATCTCATTGTTCATCATAAAAAACTTTACAAAGAAATCATTGATACTATTCAAAGCATAGATTCCTCAATGTTTATGACTAAGGAAAGTAAGGAAAAAACGATGACTGGTAAAATGCTTTATAGTCCGATAGAATTAAATAAAACATTCAATGAGAAATTTAATAGACTTGGTTGGAAAGAAAGTCGTTACCGATATTATATTACAACAGATCAAAAGGTTTTAACTGAATTAATCACTTTACCTTACGACCAACAAAAAGAATTCCTAATTTCAAAAGGTATTAAGGAACCTATTTCATCTTTTAAGCAAACGGATTTCGTGAAAGACCAGATTGCTGTTGAAGTTCAGTTTGGCAAGTATGCTTTTGTTGCATTTGACTTATTTGTTAAGCATCTGCTTTTCTATTCGGGTGGTGTAATAAATCTTGGAATAGAAGTTTTACCAACAAAGAAAATGCAATCACAAATGAGTAGTGGAGTTGCATACTATGAAGGCGAAGTTTATAATATTCTTAGACACGGAAGAAATAATCCTCCAGTTCCTCTTTTGATTTTAGGAATTGAACAAGATTAAAAGCAACGAAACGCCAACCGTCAAATAAGTGATTTTGGAGTAAAAAAATACGCATAGATATAAATAGAATGAATCAATTATTAAATTCTTAGTAGGTTAAATTTAGTTTTTAGACAGAATGCTGTTAGCGCCAGGCAAAAAGGATAAATCCCCGTAATTTTTAAAAAATCAGATTATTGATTATATCTATGTTATGACAAAACATACTAAGATAGTAAATAAAATTGTTGGGATTGTAAATTCAAAATATCCTTATTTGGAGATATACTTATATGGCTCACAAGCACGGAGTGATTCAAAAAAATATCCCGATTGGGATTTATAAATACTGAAAATAAAGAAGCGATAGAAACTCAATATAATAAATTGGAGTGAAAAAACATACTTGTCAACCGCTAACACTCATGAGAAAAGTTGTAATGCTGCCATTTTAAGTGGATTGTTACTTGAAACGATTTGCCCGTATTAATGATTTTATTCTTTCAATTTTACCCCGTTGATTGATAAACTGCCCGGTGTCTTCTCCTGAAATGTTAAATAATGCTAAATTTATAAAGTCGCTGATTAGAACCTGTTTTTTAATGCAAAACTCTTATCTTTGCAAAAGTTTTTAATTGAAAGAACGATGGCTAAAGATAAAAACAAACAGATAGTTAACAAGCTAAAACATAAATACAGGCTTATCATTTACAACGACAATACCTTCGAAGAAGTCTGGTATATGCGATTGTCGCGCCTGAATGTTTTTACTTTCGTGGGTACAGGAATATTCACGTTAATTGTTCTGGTTACTATTTTAATCGCGTTTACTCCCATCCGCGAGTTTATTCCCGGCTATCCCGATGGAATCATGCGCCGAAACATCATAAACAATGTACATAAGCTCGATTCGCTTGAACATGCTCTCGAAGTTCGCGATCGTTATTTTGCAAGCATAAACCGTATTATTCGTGGCGAAGTACCTGTTAGTTACGAGAATTCTCAGGATACAACGGTACGTTACCAGGATATTTCGTTTACCAAGTCGGAACACGATTCCATCCTTCGTCAGCAGATTGAAGAAGAAGAATTGTTTAACCTCACTGTTCTTACAGATCCCGGGAAACGAACAGATTTTTCGAGTATTCATTTTTATCCTCCCGTGAAAGGAATTATAACCTACTCGTTTAATCCAAGCGAAAATCATTTCGGAACCGACATTGTTGCTGCATCAAATAAAGTGGTGGTTGCAACTCTAAACGGAACGGTAGTTATGGCAAACTGGACCCTGGAAACAGGTTATATTGTCCAGATTCAACACGACAACAACTTGCTTTCGATTTATAAACACAATTCCGAATTGCTTAAAAAAGTAGGCGATCATGTTTCTGCGGGCGAGGCAATTGCCATTATAGGAAATTCGGGTGAATTAACCAGTGGCCCACATCTTCATTTTGAACTGTGGCATAATGGTGCACCCATAAATCCCGAAGATTATATTGCTTTTTAATTCTATTGATTAAAAACCCGGGAACAAGTTAAATGAAAAAGCGGATTGCATTATTAGGATCAACAGGCTCTATAGGCACACAAACCCTGGATGTTATCAGGCAATTTCCCGATAAATTTGAAGTTGAAGTTCTTACGGCTTACAATAATATCGATCTGCTTATTCAGCAAGCCATCGAGTTTGTTCCAAACACCATTGTAATAGGAAACGAATTAAAATACAAGGAGCTTACCGATGCTTTATCCGGGTTGCCTGTAAAAATATTTGCCGGTTCCGATGCCATATCGCAGGTTGTTGAAATGGATTCCATAGACATTGTTTTAACTGCAATGGTTGGATTTTCGGGATTGCTGCCTACACTGAACGCCATAAAAGCAAAAAAAACAATTGCCCTGGCAAATAAAGAAACATTGGTTGTTGCAGGTGAATTGATCAAAAAATCAGTACTGGAAAACAACGTTAAAATTCTTCCTGTCGATTCGGAACATTCGGCTATTTTTCAGTGTCTGGCTGGCGAAGGATATAATGAAATAGAAAAAATTATTCTTACAGCTTCGGGTGGCCCTTTTCGTGGTAAAAACGTTGATTTTCTGAAACAGGTAACTCTTGAGCAGGCTCTGAAACATCCCAACTGGGACATGGGTGCTAAAATTACCATTGATTCGGCAACATTAATGAATAAAGGGTTCGAAGCCATTGAAGCAAAATGGTTATTCGATTTAAAACCCGAACAGATTGATATTGTTGTTCACCCTCAATCCATTATTCATTCGCTGGTTCAGTTTGCCGATGGTTCCCTGAAAGCACAAATGGGCTTACCCGACATGAAACTGCCTATCTTGTATGCACTGGCTTATCCTGAACGGCTTAAAACCAATTTTCCCCGGTTCAGCTTTATCGATTACCCGGAATTGCATTTTGAAAAACCGGATTTAAAGAACTTCAAAAATCTTGCATTGGCTTATTTTGCCATGGATAAAGCAGGAAACATGCCTTGTATTTTAAATGCGGCAAACGAAGCAGCAGTGTATGCGTTTTTATGTAAAAAAATAGGTTTTTTAGATATTACAGATATCATCATGCAGGCTATGCACAAGGTAAATCATATAAAACATCCCGGCCTGGATGAACTTATTCAAACCGATAATGAAACAAGAATGTATTGTGAAACGTTAATAAACAGAATAATTATTTAAATGAGGATAAATTAATGGAAATTTTAATTAAGATTTTACAGTTTTTGCTTGCAATATCAATACTGGTGATTTTGCACGAATTAGGACATTTTATTTTTGCCAAGATATTTAAAACAAGGGTCGAAAAGTTCTATCTCTTCTTTGATCCCTGGTTTTCACTTTTTAAATTTAAAAAGGGTGAAACAGAATATGGACTGGGTTGGCTTCCACTGGGCGGATATGTGAAAATATCAGGAATGATCGACGAGTCGATGGATAAAGAACAAATGAAATTGCCCCCGCAACCTTACGAGTTCAGATCGAAACCATCGTGGCAACGATTGTTAATCATGCTTGGCGGGGTTTTGGTAAATTTTATTCTTGCCCTGGTTATTTATTCTGCAATTCTTTATACCTGGGGTGACCAATACTTACCTACAAAAAATGTTACACATGGAGTAATGGTCGATTCTTTAGCTTATAATATGGGTTTAAGAAATGGCGATAAGATTTTGTCTGTTGATAATAAAGATGTTAAAGATTTTTATCAGATTGTTCCTTATATTGTTTTAAATGATGGTAAAACACTTCAGGTTGAACGCGATGGCGAACAACGCGAAATACCTGTTTCTGAAGAAATTATCCCCCAACTTTTAAAGAGCAAAGGGTTTATTGAAGTGAGAATACCTTTTATTATTGCCGGATTTTCTGAAGATTCTCAGGGTAAAAAAGCCGGTATGTTAAAAGGCGACCAGCTTATAGGGATAAATCATCAGCCTGTGCAATTTTTCGATGAGTTTAAAGACTCTTTGGCAAAACACAAAAACGAAGAGATTGTTGTTACTTTAATTCGCGACAACGATACACTCGATATTTCTACTATGGTTCCGGAAAGTGGATTGTTTGGAATAGCCCCCGATGGAACACTTACTAAATTTTTTGAACTCGAAAGTATCGAATATACATTCCTGGCATCAATACCAGCAGGTATAAACAAAGGAATGGAAACATTCGTAAGTTATTTAAAACAGTTAAAACTTATTTTTTCGCCAAAAACAGAAGCATACAAATCGCTTGGTGGATTTATTACTATTGGGAATATATTCCCTGGCGAATGGATTTGGAGGGCCTTTTGGAATTTAACCGCCTTCCTGTCGATAATCCTGGCAATAATGAATGTGCTTCCTATACCTGCACTCGATGGTGGCCACGTGATGTTCCTGCTCTACGAAATGATTACAGGACATAAACCCAGTGATAAATTCCTGGAATACGCACAAATAACAGGAATGGTTATTCTTTTAGCTTTATTGCTTTTTGCAAACGGGAATGATATTGTAAGGCTTTTTAGTAAGTAAAGAAATTTTTATTAAATTTGGATTATATTAAAAATTACATACTATGCAATTATCATCTGTTATTTTAGGAATGTTAGGAGCTTGGGAAATTATACTTATAGTATTGGTTGTACTTCTTATTTTTGGAGGCAGGAAAATACCTGAACTTATGAAAGGCCTTGGACAGGGAATTAAAGAGTTCAAGAAAGCAACTAAAGATGAGCCCGAGAGCGGAGAACCGAAAGGAGAAAAATAAACGTTTTGTTATATAAAAAATACCTGTCAGGATGTATAAATTCATCCGGCAGGTTTTTTGTTTTTTATTCACAATACTCAAAATGGTAATTGATAAATATTATTTTTACAAAATAGAAAATGAAAGAAAATTTGATTTATGATTAAAAAGTATTTGCTCGAAACAGGATTTATTTTTAGCATTATAGCCGGTTCGTTATTATCCATTCAGGCATCTGAAATAGTTTGTCAAATTAAAAATACAGAATATGAAAGCCTGAAAAAATCAGATTCTATTCCCATTTTCCCGGATTTGGTTTACGAATATAAAATTGCCGAATTAAATAATCTTACTCCCATCGAACTTGAGTACAACGACAAAGTTCGAAGATACATTGATGTTTACACGATTGAACGCCGTGAACATCTTGCAAAAATAATTGGTTTGGCCGAATATTATTTCCCCATTTTCGAAGAAGCACTAGATAAATATAACCTCCCTTTAGAGTTAAAATACCTCGCTATTGTTGAATCAGCTTTGGATCCGAGAGCGATATCTTCAACGGCAGCAGTAGGGTTATGGCAATTTAAAATCAACACCAGCAAAATGTTCGATTTGGAAGTAAACTCATATATCGACGAACGATGCGATCCCTTGAAATCTACTGAAGCAGCGTGCAGCTATTTGCAATATTTATATCGTATTTATAATAACTGGCAATTAGCACTTGCAGCGTATAATGGTGGCCCCGGTGTTGTAAGAAATGCAATCGAACGTTCAGGAGGAAAAACAAGCTTTTGGGAAATACAACCCTTTTTACCCGAACAAACAAAAGGGTATGTACCCGCGTTTATAGCTGTAAACTATGTTATGAGTCATTACAAGGACCATAACATTGAACCTGTTCGCCCCGATTATATTTTTATCGATGTAGATACCGTGAAAACTACAAAGGCAGTATCTTTTCAACGAATCTCAGACGTTATTCATGTTCCGTTAGAAACACTTCAGTTCCTGAATCCGTCGTACAAACAAGACTATATTCCCAAAATGAAAGATGGTGCTGTTATTGTTTTGCCTAAAGAAAAAATTAAACCCTTTATTAAAAACGAGAAAGTTATTTTTGATGATAAAATTGAAGTAAAGGATTTTCACGATCAGGTTGCCGATGCAGGTGAAAAAAACGGTAAGGTAAAAATTGTTCATGAAGTAGCTAAAGGCGAATATTTTCATAAGATAGCCATAAAATACAATTGTACCATTGATGATATCAGAACATGGAACAGTTTACCATCAAATGATTTAAATGTTGGCCAATTATTAGATATTTGGGTAACACCTGCAATGGCAAACAGGATAGAAGAAGAAAAGCTACAACCTAAGCAACAAAGAGATTCAACAGACCGTTATATTTACTATACTGTTCAAAAAGGAGATACGGTGTGGAGTATAGCCAGTAAATTCAATTGCAGGTCGATTTCGGAATTGAAAGAAGAAAATAACATTGTTGATGAAACGGATTTAAAACCGGGATTAAAATTAAAAATCTTTCTGAATAATTAACTAAATAAATCAGCGTATGAAAAAAATTACATGGATACTAATGATTGCAACCTTCATTTTGGTTTCTTGCAAAAACAAAGATTCATCACGCTTAATGACCAATGTAACAGGAAAAGCAGGCGAAGTAGTGATTGTTATTGAGCCTGGTATGTGGAATTCAAATATTGGCGTTGAATTCAGAAGAAAACTGGCACAGGATTACCCGGGATTGCCCCAGGCAGAACCTCTGTTCGATTTGGTTCATATTCCGTACAGCGCATTCTCAAACATCTTTAAAACCCATCGCAATATACTTCTGGTAAAAGTTAGCAACGAATATGATGAACCGAAAATGATTATTCAGAAAAATTTATATGCCAAACCTCAAATAGTTATTAATATCTTGGCCCCCGACGATTCTTCCATGGAAGCACTTATCCGCGACAAAGGAGACTTAATTGTTGACCGGCTATTAAAAAAGGAAATGAGCAGGTACGCTTCAAATTATACAAAATACGAAGATAAAACTGTTGGCGAAAGATTAGAAAAGAAATTTGGAATAAATATAACCATTCCCAAAGGATTTAAAATAGATATGGATACAACAGATTTTGTCTGGGTTGCAAACGACTCTCCGGCAATGTCTCAAGGCCTGTTAATCTTTTCGTATGACAAACCTGATGTTGAACTTACAACTCCTTATATCATTGCAAAACGAAACCAATTTACCAGCCAATTTGTAAAAGGAGAAAACCCAAATTCGTTTATGATTGTTGAACAGGAAGTTGAACCTTTCCGTCGTGAAATTGTAATTAATAAATTAAAAGTTACTGAACTCAGGAGTTTGTGGCGTGTCGAAGGTGATTTTATGGGTGGCCCATTTGTTAGTTTTACCTTTGTCGATGATAAGAAGAATAAAGTGATCCATGCTGATGGCTTTGTTTATGCTCCTCAATTCGATAAACGAGATTATATCAGGCAGCTTGAAGCAATTTTAAATTCTGTTAAGTTGAAATAATGAGCCAGCTTATTAGTAAAGGCGAACTGGAACGATCAAAACGTGAAGAAAAATTTGTCTTGCTCACTGCACAGCAGGTTAAAAAAGATTTTGCCATGTTTGGCATGCAGGTCAACTTTTCAGGAAATGTAAATTTTGCTTATAACGAGTTATTTGATCAGCTAAAAATCCATATCGACGATTTATTAAATTCCAACTATGAGAAACTGAAGTCATTGCTTTACCAGATTGATTTAAACGAAAAAGAACTGACTAAAACCGATCGGGAAATGCACTTTTCAAGCATTTCGGAATTAATTACACATAAAATACTGGAGAGAGAACTAAAGAAAGTTTTAATCCGAACATATTTTAAAGAAAAGGGGCAATGATGCTCCTTTTTTACTAATTTAGCTAAATCAAATAAGGATAAACATGGAACAAAATCAGGATATTCGTTGGAAACAAAGATTTAGTAATTATAAAAAAGCACTATCACAATTAGAACGATTTGTTAATAAAAAAGACCTTTCTGAAATGGAGCAGCAGGGATTAATTCAGTCGTTCGAATATGTATTTGAATTAGGATGGAATGTATTAAAAGATTTTCTTGAAAATAATGGACAAGAAAATATTTATGGCTCCCGGGATACAATTAGGCTGGCTTTTAAATTAGGATTAATTGAGAATGGAGATGGGTGGATGAATATGCTCAAAAGCCGTGTAAAAACAACACATACTTACAATGAGGATACTGCAAATGAAGTTTCTCAAGAAATTGTGACTGGCTATTTCGAGTTGTTTAAAGAAATGGAAATCAAATTTAATAACTTATTGTAAAATGCGCTTTGGATTAAAAGAGGATACAATAAATAAAATAAATGAAGTTTTTTCGCATTATCCATTGGTTTCGGAAGTTATAATCTATGGTTCTCGGGCCAAAGGAAATTATAAGAATGGTTCTGATATCGATCTCACCATCAAAGGAGAGAATCTTAATTTAATCATTCTTAACACGATTGACTTGGAACTTGACGATTTACTCCTTCCTTATACTTTTGATTTGTCTGTATTCAAGCAAATAAGTAATCCCGATTTAGTTAGCCATATTGAGAGGGTTGGAAAGGTTTTTTATAAAAAGCAAAATTAAGAAGGGTTATACTCTATAAATTCATATTTCTGATTTCTAAATTGTGGCACAAATCCGGCTTCCCTAATAGCAAACTGAATTCCTTCGGCGTCAAATCTAAAATCTGCTCCCGCGGCCGAAACAACATTTTCTTCTATCATAATAGACCCAAAATCGTTTGCCCCGGAGTGCAAACAAACCTGTGCAATATCTTTACCTACAGTTAACCACGATGCCTGTATATTTTTAATATTGGGCAGCATTATTCTGCTCATTGCGATTGTTCGTATATATTCCCGCGAACTAACAGAGTTTAAAATACCTGATTTGAGTTGTAATTCCGTGTTTTTATCCTGAAATGGCCAGGGAATAAATGCTAAAAACCCATGCGAACCAGAAGGTTTTTCAGATTGCACTTCTCTTATAACTACAAGGTGTTCTAATCGTTCTTTTCGGGTTTCAATATGCCCAAACATCATGGTTGCCGATGTTACCAGGTTTAGTTTGTGTGCCTCGCGCATAACATCGAGCCATTGTTTCGTATTTGCTTTCGCAGGCGAAATACTTTTTCGAACTCTGTCGCAAAGAATTTCGGCTCCTGCACCCGGCAGGCTGTCCAGACCTGCAAATATAAGTGACTCAAGAATTTCTCTGTGCGATTTCTTTTCGAGCCGGGCAATATGTACAATTTCCGGGGGGCCTAAAGCATGCAGTTTTAAGTTTGGATAATATGATTTTAACTCTTTAAATAAATCGGTGTAAAAACTCAATCCCAATTTAGGATGCAACCCCCCTTGCAGAAGTAGTTGATTACCACCAAGTTTAAACAGTTCATCAATCTTTTGTTTGTATTCTTCAATTCCTGTTATATAAACTTCGTAATCTTTCGGGTTTTTGTAAAAATTGCAAAACTTACATTGTGAAATGCAGGCATTGGTAATATTAACATTCCTGTCGATTTGCCAGGTAACAATATTTCCGGGATTATGAATTTGCCTTAAAGCATTCCCTGTATAAATTAGTTCTTCGAGCGGGGCATTTTCATATAAGAACAATCCCTCTTCAGCAGAAAGGAATTCAAGAGCCAGAGCTTTATTTATTAAGGTTTTTATTTTCATCTCTTTGAAAATTGATTCACAAAAATAACAATAAAGAACGGGATTTGTTAATTAAATAAAAATACATCATGATTAAGATTTTTTTGATAATTGCTGGTGTCTGGCTTTTTTTAATTTTGTATATCATCAAATCTATTTGACCATACAAAAGAAATTAAATTTTTAGCTACTTTTGTTACAATAAAAATCTATTGATAAAAATGATATGATTCAAAATAATATAGTTGTTGGAATATCACAGGGAGACATTAACGGGATAAGCTATGAAGTAATAATAAAAGCATTGATGGATCCTCGTGTTTACGATTTTTGTGTACCCGTAGTATATGGTTCAGCAAAAGTTGCAGCCTACCATCGTAAAGCGTTAAATATTGTAAATTTTAGTTTTAATAATGTTAGAAATGCCGATGAGGCCAATCTGAAACGGGCAAATATTGTAAATTGCCTCGACGATAATATTCGTGTTGAATTAGGAAAATCGACAACAATAGCCGGAGAAGCTTCGTACCTGGCTTTGCAAGCTGCTGTTAGGGATTTGAAAGATAAAAAAATTGATGTTTTAGTTACAGCTCCAATAAATAAAGATAATATTCAATCCGAAAATTTTAAATTCCCGGGGCATACCGAGTATTTAACAAAAGAGTTCGGGGAAGAAGAAGCATTAATGCTAATGGTCAGCGAAAACTTGAAAGTAGGAGTTGTAACCGGCCATTTACCTATTAGCAAAGTACCCCAGGCAATTACAACTGATGCTATCCTAAAAAAACTGAGGATAATGAATAAAAGTCTTATTCAGGACTTTAGAATTCGTAAACCAAAAATCGCTGTTCTTGGATTAAACCCTCATGCCGGAGATAATGGGTTGTTAGGAAGAGAAGAAATAGAAATAATTATTCCTGCCATAGAAAAAGCGAAACAGGAAAACATTTTAGCCCTGGGGCCTTATCCAGCCGATGGATTTTTTGGAAGCGATAGTTTTAAAAAGTTTGATGCTATATTGGCAATGTATCACGATCAGGGCCTTGTACCCTTTAAAGCACTGGCTTTTGGAACGGGTGTTAATTTTACTGCAGGTTTAAGTGCTATAAGAACATCTCCCGGGCATGGTACAGCTTTTGAGATTGCCGGGCTGAATGAGGCATCAGCAGATTCGTTCAGAAACGCGATTTACCTGGCTTGCGATATCTACAGAAATCGTACTGAATATATTGAATTATCAAAAAATCCACTTCAACATTTCGAAATCTCGGATACGGAATAATTAGTAACATTTAAAGAAAATAGATGGGTTGGTAGTTTTATCAACCCATTCGTATTTTTAATCATGAAATTTTAAAAACAAACAAAATATAACTGTTAACAAGGCAAAATATTTCTTAAATTTGTTTAGTATCCAGTTTAGTAAACTTTTTAAAATAACCACTCGAATTAATTAAGGAGGCCTTTATGTCAAAAATAGATTTGTCTTTAAAGAATTTAGAAGAACTTTTTCCAAAAGATTTTTCGCAGGAGCAAATTGCAAAAGCAAAAACTATCTTCTTAAAAGAGCTATCGTTGTTAAGTCATCAATTTTATGGAGGTAAAATACAAACTTTGCCTAAAGCCGGTTTGTATGGGTTTAACTGGTTTAATGTGTATTATACACCGGGTGTTTCAAAAATATCAACTACAATCCGCGATAATAACGATTCTTCTTTTGAACTTTCAAACAGGGGAAATCTTGTTGCAGTAGTTTCGGATTCAACAAGAGTTTTGGGCGATGGTGATTGTACACCTCCGGGTGGTTTAGGTGTAATGGAAGGTAAAGCATACTTAATGAAATACCTTGCCGGAGTCGATGGAATAGCATTGTGTGTTAACAGTTACAATAAACAAGGGAAACACGATCCTGATAAAATTATTGATTTTGTAAAAATGCTCGAACCAAGTGTTGGAGCAGTAAATCTGGAAGATATTTCGCAACCAAATTGCTATAAAGTGCTTGATACTTTACGTGAAGAATGTGATATTCCCGTTTGGCACGATGATGCCCAGGGAACAGGTTCTGTTACTGTTGCCGGACTCATTAATGCCCTCCGTATTGTAAATAAAGAGATTAATGATGTAAAAATAGTAATGTATGGTGCCGGAGCAGCTAATGCTACAATTGCACGATTAATTCTTCAGGCTGGTGGTGATCCCGAGAAAATGGTAATATTCGATTCTACAGGAGGGCTACACAAAGGTCGTGATGATATTAAAGCAGATACTCGTTTTTACAGAAAATGGGAATTGTGCGAAAAAACAAATCCAAAAAGAATTAATGACGTTGAAGAAGCATGTAAAGGTGCTGATGTACTTATAGCCGTAAGTCAACCCGGGCCTGATGTGGTAAAACCTCGATGGATTCGTGCTATGGGTTCAAAGCCAATTGTCTTTGCGTGTGCAAATCCAGTTCCTGAAATTTATCCTTATGCAGCAAAAGAAGCAGGTGCATATATTGTTGCAACCGGGCGCGGTGATTTTCCCAATCAGGTTAATAATTCATTGGGATTTCCGGGAATATTGAAAGGAGCATTACTGGTAAGAGCAAGAAAAATTACTGATGAAATGGCTATTACGGCAGCTTATTCCATGGCCAACTATGCCCAAAAGAAAGGAATAAATCCCGATTACATTATGCCTAAAATGGACGAAACAGAAATGTTTGCTTACGAAGCAGCTGATGTAGCTATGGAAGCTATTAAAAATGGAGTTGCCCGAATAAAACTCGATAAAGAAACTGTTGTGAAACAAACTCTTGATGATATAAAACGTACGCGCGATACCATTGATATGATGATGGCTAACAGCTTTATTCATCGCCCGGATGTTAAAATACTTGAAGATGCATTAAAGAAAGCGGTTGATTCAGTAAAGTAATTCGATCCGGATACATACTAAAACGATTGGTTCTAAAGAAGGATCAATCGTTTTTTTGTGGCTGTCTTTTTGAAAAATTAGTTGGATTTTAAAATCCAAACCTGCTTAATATCTGAATTTGAGCGTAACAGGTATAATTCTTTTAATGCTGAAGATTCATTTGTATATGAATTTAATGCCACCCTGTAGATTGTATTCTCTGACTCAATGATTTCAGGAGAGTATCCATTTTTTACTAATTCATCACAAAAATTCTGAGCATTTTTCGAGCTTTTAAAACTTCCGGCGATAATATAAAATTTGGAATAGGCTGTTTTTGGTTCTTCTGTCTTGCTTCTTTGTTCGGTGTAAAAGAGTGCTTCTTTTTTATTTGTAGCTACATCAATCGATGAATTTATGCAGGCTTTAATACTATCTGCTTTTGAAATACTGTCAAGATAAGCTTCCGATTTTAATGCATCTGTATCTGTTGCCAATTGAACAGTATTTCCTGATTTTGAAAATGAAAGAAAATCGAAATTTGTAAATCCGTTGCTCATGTACCAGCATAAGCCAATGAATGTAAAAAACAATATTCCCGAAACAGATAATACAATTATTCTGGATTGTGATTTCTTTTTTAGTGGTTGTTTTTGTGATGCTGATTTGTCCCCGGTTTTTATTGTTATAGGATTTGTTTTAACTGATTTTAAACCGTAAGCTTCTGGTAATAAAAGTGCGCCCTCATTCTGAATAAATTCAAGGTTTCCTTTGTCATTTTTTCTTAAAATGCCTATATCCGAGATATTAATTTGGTTTTCTTTTTTAATGAAAGATATAAATTCTTCGAGTCTTTTTGCAGCTTTATCTTTACTTATAATTTCCTTTCCTGAAATATAATTTACCAGGGTATCATCAGGGAAAGAATAGTCTGGTTTAAATTGGATTTTTTTTGCCGGGGGAAGAAAGATGTTTTCTTTTACATCAAAAGTTGCCGGTTCGTATTCTGAAATAAACCCCCCAAACCCGGGAATTATTACATCCTGATTTTTTAAAATCAATTCTTTAATGTATCCTGAAATATCCATTTTTATTTTGTTGAAACAAATATATGTAAAATAATTTGTTCGTCAAGATTGAGTTTTAAGGCAGTTATTAACATGCTTTTTAAAAATCTTTAACATTTAAATACGATTAATATAATTAAATTTACATTCTAATTATATGAATCATGAACAAATTGGTTTTAGTTACAGGTGGTACAGGTTATATTGGCTCTCATACAGTAGTTGAGCTAATGAATGAAGGGTTCGACATTGTTATCATCGACAATCTGTCGAATTCAGAAAAATCAGTACTCGATGGGATTTCGGAAATAACAGGCCGTCGTCCTTATTTTGAACAATTTGATTTATGCGATAAAGAAAGAGTCCACAATTTCTTTAAAATTTACAGGAAAGTTAGCGCAGTTATACATTTTGCAGCATATAAAGCTGTTGGTGAATCTGTAGAAAAACCGTTAATGTATTACCAAAACAATTTAATTTCGTTATTGAATCTATTGCAGGCAATGGAAGATTTTAAGGTACATCAACTGGTATTTTCTTCGTCAGGTACGGTTTATGGTGAGCCTGATGAACTGCCGGTTACAGAAAACTCCCCGGTCAAAAAAGCTACATCTCCTTATGGAAACACGAAACAGATTTCGGAAGAAATAATTTCTGACACAATAAAATCGGGTTATGAACTAAATGCCATTTCTCTGAGATATTTTAACCCGATAGGCGCTCATCATTCAGCGCTCATTGGTGAATTGCCTCGAGGAGTTCCTAATAATCTTGTTCCGTTTATTACCCAAACTGCTTATGGAATAAGAGATCAACTTAAAGTTTTTGGTGATGATTATAATACTCCCGACGGATTTGCAATCCGCGATTATATAAATGTGGTAGATTTAGCTAAAGCCCACGTAATATCAATAAAACGGTTGCTTGAAAAGAAAAACAAAACGAATTTTGAAGTGTTTAACCTGGGTACCGGAAAAGGTTCGTCCGTTATGGAAGTTATTGATTCGTTTCAAAAAGTAACGGGTGTAAAACTAAATTACAAAATTGTCGGACGCAGGGCCGGAGATACAGAAGCAATTTATGCAAATACCGATTTGTCTGAAAAGGAGTTGGGCTGGAAAGCCGGAATAGGACTAAACGAAACACTACAATCTGCCTGGGAATGGGAAAAACAGTATCAAAATAATTCATAAAAAATGATAAAGAAAACAATATTAATTACAGGAGGAGCCGGATTTATTGGCTCTCATGTTGTTCGGTTATTTGTAAACAAATATCCAGATTATAAAATCGTAAATCTGGATGTTTTAACTTACGCGGGCAATCTTGAAAACTTAAAAGATATCGAAGATTCATCGAATTATATTTTTGAACGTGGAGATATAACTGATGAAAAACTCATTGACGAATTGTTTGCGAAATATCAATTCAATGGGATAATTCATCTCGCGGCAGAATCGCATGTTGATCGATCAATTGCTGATCCTAACCAGTTTATTAAAACAAATATTTTTGGTACGGTTAACCTCTTAAATGCAGCCCGAAAACACTGGAGCCCTGATTTTGATGATAAAAAGTTTTATCACATTTCTACCGACGAAGTATATGGTTCATTAGGAGATGAAGGAATATTTACCGAAGAAACTGCTTACGATCCACGAAGCCCTTATTCTGCATCAAAAGCCAGTTCAGATCACCTGGTTCGGGCATATAATCATACCTATAAATTGCCTACGGTAATTTCAAATTGTTCGAATAATTACGGGCCTAACCAGTTTCCGGAAAAGTTAATCCCGCTGGTTATTCATAATATAAAAAATAATAAAGCCATACCTGTTTATGGTAAAGGCGAAAATGTAAGAGATTGGTTATACGTTATTGACCATGCACGGGCAATAGATATGGTTTTCCATAATGGTAAAATTGGCGAAACATACAATATTGGAGGCAACAATGAATGGAAAAATATCGATTTAATAAACACCTTATGTGAAATCATGGATCGGAGATTGAATCGTGTAAATGGAGAATCTGCAAAACGGATTACTTTTGTTAAGGATCGTGCCGGACACGATCTTCGTTATGCTATTGATTCATCAAAAATTCAACAGGAATTAAATTGGAAACCATCACTTCAATTTAAAGAAGGTCTCGAGAAAACTGTTGATTGGTATTTAAATAATGAGGATTGGCTAACCCACGTTATGGACGGAGATTATGAAAAATACTACGATAAACAATATCATAAAAGATGAAAAAAGCAGCTTAAAGCTGCTTTTTTGTTGATTATTCAACGGTTACTGATTTTGCCAGGTTTCTCGGTTGATCAACATTGCAGTTTCGTAAAACAGCGATGTGATATGAAAGTAGCTGTAATGGAATAACTGTTAATAATGCAGCCAACTCATCTCTTGTTTCAGGAATCTCGAGTACATGGTTTGCCATTTTTTTAATTATAGTATCACCTTCACTTACAATAGCGATAACAATACCTTTTCGGGCTTTTACTTCTTGTATATTTGAAACGATTTTTTCATACGATTTGTCTTTTGTTGCAAGAACAACAACAGGCATTTTTTCATCGATAAGCGCAATAGGCCCATGTTTCATTTCTGCTGCAGGATAACCTTCGGCATGTATATACGAAATCTCTTTTAACTTTAATGCTCCTTCTAAAGCTACGGGGAATAAATATCCTCTTCCCAGGTAAAGAAAATTAGTAGAGTCTTTAAATAGTTTGCTAATTTTTAAATACTGAGAATTGTTTTTAAGTATTTTTTCAATTTTAGAAGGAATATTATAGAGTTCGTTAATCAGGGAGTCAAAATTTTGTTTATCAATAATTTCCCGTTCATAGCCTAATGCAATTGCCATCATTGTTAAAACAGTAACCTGGGCAGTAAATGCTTTTGTTGAAGCAACGCCAATTTCAGGCCCGGCATGTGTATAAACACCGGCATGAGTTTCGCGTGGAATACTTGAGCCTACAACATTGCAAATACCCAAAACGGTAGCACCAGCTTGTTTTGCAAGCTTTATTGCTGCTAATGTATCTGCTGTTTCACCACTCTGGCTTATTGCAATAACAATATCATCCTCGTTAATGATTGGATTTCTGTATCTGAACTCAGAAGCATACTCAACTTCTACAGGAATTCGGGCAAGTTCTTCAAATAAATATTCACCTACAAGTCCTGCATGCCACGATGTCCCACATCCAATAATAATTATTCTTTTTGCTTCGATGAGCTTAGGCATTACTGAATATAATCCGCCAAGATGAATCTCTTTTTTATCTAAAGAAACACGTCCTCTGAAAGTATCTAAAATTGATCTGGGTTGTTCAAAAATTTCTTTCATCATAAAATGGTCGAAACCATTTTTTTCCAGTTCACCAATATCCAGGTTAATCTTATGAATTTTTGGAGTAAGCTTATCGTTTTTTATTGTTTTTAGAGATAAACCATCTTTGCTTAATATGGCAACATCGTCATCATTTAAATAAATCACACTTTTTGTGTGTTCAACTATTGGTGTTGCATCAGAAGCAATATAATATTCGCCTTCTCCAACACCAATAACTAAAGGACTTCCTTTTCTGGCAGCAATTAGTTTATCGGGTTCACCTTTACAAATAATTGCCAGACCATAGGCTCCGACAACTTTCGACAGTGCCAGGCGAACTGCAATTTCAGCACTAACTTTCCCTTTTAAATATATGTATTCAATTAAATTTGCCAGTACTTCGGTATCGGTATCTGAATAAAATATATATCCTCGGTCTTCGAGTTTTTCTTTTAATCGGCTGTAGTTCTCAATAATACCATTATGAATTAATACAAAATGATTATTCATTGATGAATGTGGATGAGCATTTAAATCATTGGGTTCACCATGAGTTGCCCATCTTGTATGACCGATTCCAACTGTTCCGCTAACATCCTTGCTAGATACAAAATCATCTAAATCAGAAACTTTACCTTTTTTCTTGAAAATTTTTATTTCTTTATTTAATATTGCAACTCCGGCAGAATCGTATCCGCGATATTCAAGTCTTTTTAACCCATTTATTAAGATGGGATAAGCCTGTTTATTTCCAATATATCCAACTATTCCACACATATATTAATGCTTTGTATATGTAACTTTTAATTTAATGTTTTCGCCGGTTTTCAGAATTACACGGTTTGGATATGAATAATTTTCTCTTATTCTTACTTTCAAAAGAGAATCTGAAATATCTCCAGCTAATAAAGCTGTTAAATACTTTGAAATATTAAATTTATAATAATCATTGTCTTCATAATATGAACCATCAAAAAAATCACTATAGGTAGGATCATCATCCGGTATATAGTAATATGTTGTATCAGATGTAGGATAAAGAAAGTATAATTCATCGGGAGGTGTTAAAAATTCAAAATTATTGTCTTTAAAAACCGGGATGAATAAATCTGCAGTTAGAATTGAATATTTAGCATTCTTAAATCTGCTTATATCTGATAGAATTATTTTAGAAGTCATCCCTCCGAATCCTTGCATAAACATTAGAGTATCTGCTTCAGTTGAATCATTCTCCAAATAATTATTTATAATTGCACCTGTTTTGTCATGTGTATAATTTGAGAAACTGACACCTAGGCTAAATGTATAATCAAATGTTAATGAATCATTATAAAATAATGAAATTTTTGAGTCGTCTGATTCTAATGATAACTTAATCATTGAACCTAAACCTGTATTCTCTTCTGGTATTACACAAATTCCTTTATAGTAATCTAAAAATAAAGAAAGAGTATCATAAACGTAATCATTATTTGGTAAAAGATAATTTATAAAATTTGAACTAAGAGGAAATCCAATTAATGTATCTCCTGAATAAAAAACAGATGTATTTATTGGAAATGCTTCATCATAATAAAAATCCTGAATACTTGTCGTATTCAAATAAGTACTGTCAGACGATAATGATGTAGATAAAATATATATATTAAAATTCTCATTTTTTATAAAATCACCATAAGTGTTGTCAATTCTAAAATATAAAATTGCAGAATCGGGTTCAATGGTGTCAATTTTATTTCCAATTACTTTTGGGTAATATTGAATAGCAAGAGAACCATTTAAGCTACCAAAATATGGGTCGTTAATATTTCCAACATATGCTGTAGTATAATTTTTTGTACTAAAATCTTCCTCGTCGTTTAAGTAACTAATGAAAGTTATTGTTGTATCAAATTGTAATATCATTCTGTCATCATCCGGAAGTAAATCTGCTCCTAACATGCTTGCTTCATCTTTACATGAATACGTGAAGAATAGTATTAATACAGAAATAAAAGCCAAATACAGATTTATATTCTTTTTGGCATAAGTAAGAAATTGTGTGTTCATATTTTTTATAGAATTTTATCGTAAAGTTGTGAGTATGCTTCAATATATTCTTCTTTGTTTTGATATTCTAAGAACGGTTTATTTGAAGATTTAATATATTCATGTACATCTGAATTTATTTTTTTGCTTCCAATTATTGTTGCATCAGACATGTCTATTGCCAGTTTGCTTAAATTTACAAACGAGGGTTCTTTTAATATTTTTACATCCGACTTGGTAATGTTTTCAAACAATAACTTATCTCTAAAATCTTTATTTAAAGGGTTTTTAAACTCATTTTTATATACAGAAAAAATAATTTTTGAATTAGCAAATATGGGGTCTTCATTATAAGCTTTCTTAATATAAAGAGGAACTAAACTTGTAAACCAACCATGACAATGAATAATATCTGGCGCCCATCTTAATTTGCGAACAGTTTCAAGAACCCCCCGGGCAAAAAAGATTAATCGTTCATCATTATCTTCAAAATCGTTCCCGTTTTCATCTTTAAAAGTGAATTTCCTTTGAAAATAATCTTCATTATCAATAAAATAAACTTGCATTCGGGCGGCCTGAATTGATGCAACTTTTATAATTAATGGATGATCGGTGTCATCAATTATTAAATTCATCCCTGAAAGACGTATAACCTCATGCAATTGGTTGCGTCTTTCATTAATACATCCGAATTTGGGCATGAAAGTTCTTATCTCTTTCCCGCTTTCCTGTATTCCTTGTGGCAGATTCCGTCCTATTAGGGACATCTCTGTTTCTGGTAAATAAGGGGTGATTTCTTGTGAGATAAACAAAACTTTTGTATTTTCCATCTGGAATGTTGAATTAATTTAAATCTTTGCAAAATTAGTAAAATTTATGTTAATCATCAACAAATTACCAATAGCTTGAAAAGTTAAACTGCAATATATTTTTATTTTTATTCTTTTTTAAAATAACCATACGTATTACCTTTATATTTTATATTTGCACAAATATTTTAATTATGAAAATAATTGAGAAGAAGGCCGATTTAAAAATCGAAATAAATAAATTAAGAAATTTTTCAAAAACCATTGGTTTTGTTCCGACAATGGGAGCATTACACGAGGGACATATTTCATTAATAACAAGTTCAAAAAATGATAATGATATTACTATAGCAAGTATCTTTGTTAATCCTACACAGTTTAATGATAAAAAAGATTACCAGAGATACCCCCGGATTTTAAACGATGATGTTAAGAAACTCGAGGAAGCAAAATGTGATATTTTATTTATTCCAACTGAAGAAGAAATGTATCCTGAAGAAGATAACCGTCAGTTTGATTTTGGAAACATTGATAAAGTGATGGAAGGTAAATTCAGGCCGGGTCATTTCAGAGGAGTGGCATTAATTGTAAGTAAGTTGTTCGAAATAGTGACTCCTGACAGGGCCTATTTTGGAGAAAAAGATTTCCAGCAGGTTGCAATTATTAAACATTTAACTAAGTTAATGTGTTATCCTGTAGAAATAGTTTCCTGCCCTATAATAAGAGAGAGTGATGGATTAGCGATGAGTTCAAGAAATATGCTTTTAAATAAAGAAGAAAGAGAACATGTTCCTTTAATTTCAAAAACATTATTTAAAGCTCGTAATATTGCACAAAAAATGAATGTTGAAGAAACCAAAAACTGGGTTATTCAAACCATTAATGCAGATCCTTTTTTAAAAGCAGAATATTTTGAAATTGTTAATGATACAAGTTTAGAATCAATAAACAACTGGTCGCAAAAGGGCGAAAAAGTGGGTTGTATTGCTGTTCATGTTGGCAATATAAGGCTCATAGATAATGTAAGATTTTATTTATAAATTTGTAGAGAATAAATTCATATTTGTTATGAACATCGAAGTAGTTAAATCAAAAATACATAAGGTAACAGTTACAGAAGCAAATTTACAATATGTTGGAAGCATTACAATCGATCAGGATTTAATGGATGCATCCAATATTATTGAAAATGAGAAAGTTCAAATAGTCAACCTGAATAATGGCGAGCGACTTGAAACATATGTTATAAAAGGGAAAAGAGGTACAGGCGAAATATGTTTAAATGGCCCTGCCGCCCGTAAAGCCACTGTTGGCGATGTTATTATAATTATTTCTTATGCTTCTATGGATTTTGAAGAAGCTAAAAATTTTAAGCCAAGATTAATTTTCCCTGATACTGCCACAAATAAATTAATATAATTTCCTTTGAATAGAACAGTTTTAAAAACGGTTAATTTCTTTATCTTTTTAACTATCGGACTTTTACTCCTTTATTTTGCTTTTAGGGGGATAAACTTCGAGAAAATGGTTATTGACCTTAAAAATGCAAATTATTCGTGGGTAGCATTATCATTGGTGTTTGCTTTTTTTGCATATTTAAGCCGTGCTTATCGCTGGAAATTATTAATAAAGCCTTTAAACTATAATCCTTCATTAAAAAATGTTTTTTATGCATTAATGATTGGCTATATTTCAAATTTGGCATTTCCCCGGTTAGGAGAAATTACCCGTTGTGGATCGCTTACCAAAACAGATAAAATTCCTGTAGATTCTCTTATTGGTACTGTAATTATTGAACGTGCAGTTGACTTAATTGTTTTACTGATTTTTTTGTTCATCATATTTATTGCAAAAATCGAATACTTTGGAAGTTTTATTTACGAAAATATTTTTATCCCTCTTTACCAGAAATTTATTCAGGCAGTTGATTTTCCATTTTATTACTGGATAATGATAATTGTTTTTATAGCTGGTTTCATAGGTTTATTTTATTTCTTTCGTAAAAGATTAAAAAGGGTTGTAGTAATCCATAAAATGAGAAAACTATTACGAGGAGTAATATCTGGTGTGAAAACAGTAACAAAAATGCAAAACCGTTGGGCGTTTTTCTTTCAAACGGTTATTATCTGGGTAATGTATTTTTTAATGACCTATGTTGTTGTATTTTCAATACCGGCAACTAAAGATCTTACGCCGATAGATGGATTATTCCTTTTAGTTATCGGGGGATTAGGTATGGCAGCTCCCGTGCAGGGAGGAATTGGAGCATTCCATTGGATTATTTCATCCGGCCTTACTTTATATGGAATTTCTAAAACCGACGGACTAGTTTTTGCTACAATTCAGCACGAATCACAGGTGATTCTCGTGTTATTCCTCGGTACTCTTTCAATTATTTTGTTATTTATTAATTCTCACCGAAAAAGAAAAAATATTAATTAAATTTACTCATCATTTTTTTAATAATTATCTGAATGGATAAGCTGGATGTATTAAAATCTAAGATTATTAATTCCGATAAGCTTGAAGCTTTTCTTGCTTATTTAAGATTTAAAAATCAAAAAATTGTTTTTACAAATGGATGCTTCGATATCATTCATCGCGGGCACATTGAATATTTGGCACAGGCAGCAAATTATGGCGATGTGTTAATTATTGGGTTAAATACAGATAAATCAGTTCAAAGAATAAAAGGAAAAAGCAGGCCGGTTCAGGATGAAAATGCCCGCGCAATTACCCTTGCTGCTATGCATTTTATACATGCCGTTGTTTTATTCGATGAAGATACTCCGTACAACCTGATTAAAAAAGTACAACCCGATGTACTTATTAAAGGCAGCGATTATAATGCAGAGGATATTGTTGGCTACGATATTGTAAAAACAAAAGGAGGAAAAGTTATTACAATTGATTTTATTGATGGATATTCAACTACATCAATTATCAATAAACTAAAAAAGTAAAATTTTAAATGGCCAAAACAAAATCGGTATTTGTTTGTCAGAATTGCGGTGCTGAATCTGCAAAATGGATTGGAAAATGTTATTCTTGCGGCGAATGGAATTCATATGTTGAGCAGGTTATTGGCAAAGAATCAAAAAGTTCAGGCCTTTCAATTGAATACGAAAAACAATTTCCACAAAAAATAACTGAAATAACATCCCAAAAAGATAGCCGGATTTCAACAAATATTAATGAACTCGACCGTATTCTTGGCGGGGGAATAGTTCCCGGTTCAATGATTCTTATTGGTGGCGAACCCGGAATTGGAAAATCGACTTTGGCATTGCAGGTAGCTTTAAAATTAAATCATATAAAAACATTATATATTTCCGGTGAAGAAAGCCCTCAGCAAATAAAAATGAGAGCCGAAAGAATAAAAATTAAAAATGAAAATTGTTTTATTCTTGGCGAAACGTTGCTTGAAAATATTCTTGTTCATACCCAAAATGTTAAACCTGATATTTTAATTATTGATTCTATACAGACTTTATATTCCGACAAGTTGGAGTCATCGGCCGGAACAGTTTCTCAAATAAGGGAAACGGCTGCTATACTTTTAAAGTTTGCAAAAACTACTCATACTCCTGTCTTTTTAATCGGGCATATTACAAAAGAAGGAACTCTTGCCGGGCCCAAAGTTTTAGAACATATCGTTGATACTGTTTTGCAGTTCGAGGGCGACCATAATAACATGTATCGTATTTTACGTACAACGAAAAACAGGTTTGGATCTACAGATGAATTAGGAATTTTTGAAATGAATAACGAAGGATTACGTGAAGTTACAAATCCATCAGAAATTTTAATAACACAAACCGAAGAATCTCTGAGTGGAACATCAATAGCATCGACTATTAATGGTGTACGCCCTTTACTTATCGAAATACAAGCCCTTGTTAGCTCTGCCGCGTACGGAACACCTCAGCGTTCATCCACGGGATTCGATAACAGACGTTTAGGTATGTTGCTTGCGGTGCTTGAAAAAAGAGCCGGTTTCAGGTTAAGCCAAAAAGACGTGTTTATTAATGTGGCTGGAGGAATAAAAGTTGATGATCCTGCTATTGATCTGGCTGTAATTGCTTCTGTACTTTCTTCTAATCTCGATATTTCGATCGGGAAAAATATGTGCTTTGCTGCAGAAGTTGGTTTAACAGGCGAAATACGGCCTGTTAACAGAATTGAACAACGAATTAGCGAAGCAGAAAAACTAGGGTTTACTAAAATGTTTATTTCCCGCTATAATTCAAAAGGACTTGATTTAGGTAAGTTTAAAATTGAGATTATAAAAGTTGGTAAGGTGGATGAGCTTTTCAGAGCATTGTTTAAAAAATCGGCAGAGTGAAAATCCTTGAAGTAAATAATCTTTCCTTGTCATTTATTCAGGATAAATGCACTATTGATATTCTAAAAAACATTTCCTTTTCTTTAAATCATTCTCAAACACTTGGAATTGTTGGTGAATCGGGCTCCGGGAAGTCGCTGACGGCATTGTCAATTATTCGGTTAATTCCTCAAAATGCTTCTTTACATGATGGGAAAGTCCTTTTTTCTGAAAACGATGGATTAACAGATTTGTTAATATTGCCTGAAAAAGAGATGTTGAATTTTAGAGGTAAAAACATTTCAATGATTTTTCAGGAACCAATGACATCTTTAAATCCATCAATGAAATGTGGGAATCAGGTTGCAGAAGTAATCATAAAACATCTGAAAGTAAATAAAAATAATGCAAAATTAAAGGTGCAGGAACTATTCGATGAAGTTAAACTCCCCGATCCCGTAAGGATTTTTAACAGTTATCCACATCAACTGTCTGGAGGACAAAGACAACGGGTAATGATTGCAATGGCTATTGCATTAAAACCATCAATTTTAATTGCCGACGAACCTACAACTGCACTTGATGTTACTGTTCAGAAATCAATTATTGAACTGCTAAAACAAATTCAACAAAAATACAAGATGAGTATTATTTTTATTTCGCATGATTTAGGAATAATATCTCAAATAGCCGATCATATTCTTGTAATGAGAAATGGAGAAGTTATTGAATATGGAGCTGCCTCTGAAATTCTTAATAATCCAAAACAGGATTATACTAAAGGATTATTAAAATGCAGGCCAACACTTCAATTAAAGCCTTATAGATTGCCAACTTTAAGCAATTTTAATAATAACGTAGCTGTAAATCCTGAAATTTCTAAAAAAGACGATCGTCAGGTTGTGCTTAGTGTTACAAATCTTTCAAAAAAATATATTTTAAAAAAGAATTTTCTTGGAAATACCAGACAGGAATTTTTTGCAATCAACAATATAAGTTTTAATGTTTATGAAGGTGAAACACTTGGTTTGGTTGGAGAATCGGGTAGCGGAAAAACCACACTTGGCCGTATGATTTGCCAACTTATATTAAATGATAGAGGAAATATTTATTTTAAGGGCAAATCGTTAAATGAGCTAAATAAAAAGCAACTCAGGGAATTTCACGGAAAAGTTCAAATAATTTTTCAGGATCCATATTCTTCTCTTAATCCCAAAATAACAATTGGTGAAGCTATTATGGAACCAATGAAGGTTCATAGATTATACTCGTCAGAAATTGAACGAAAAGAAAAAACGTTCGATTTGCTCGATAAGGTAAGGTTATCAAAGGATTCATTTTATAAATATCCTCACGAATTTTCAGGAGGCCAGAGACAACGAATAGTTATTGCCAGGGCTGTTGCCTTACAACCGGAATTCATTATTTGCGATGAGTCGGTCTCTGCGCTTGATGTTTCAGTTCAGGCTGAGATATTAAATTTATTAAATGATTTAAAAGATGAATATGGATTAACTTATATTTTTATCTCGCATGATTTATCGGTTGTAAAATATATGTCAGACAGGGTTATGGTTTTAAAAGATGGCAAATTGGTTGAAATAAATGATGCAGATACTCTTTATAAGTCACCTGCATCAGAATATACTAAAAAGCTTATCGACTCAATACCCGATATATCAAAATGAATTAAAAGAAATCATTATTTTCCTCATAATTTTGTTGATTATCTTCATTATTTGAGTCACAACTAATATTAATATTAAAGTTATATGGTTTCTCAAAAATATCATCGCGGGTAACATACAAGGACGAATCAGCATAAACTTTTTGCATAAACAATCCAAAAATGGGCAATGAAGTATTACCTCCTGCTCCCAAGCCAAGTCCTTTAAAATGAATGCTTCTGTCTTCACCGCCAACCCAGGCTCCCGAAACAAGATTCGGGGTTATTCCAATAAACCATCCATCGGATTGATTCTGTGTTGTTCCGGTTTTACCACCAATCTCGTTCATTAATTCATAATACCAGCGTAATCTGCCTGCAGTACCTTCTTTTACAACTCCTTGTAAAAGATTGGTCATTAAATAAGCCGTTTGTTCACTAATTGCTTCGTTTTTTGTTGAAGTAAAACGTGCAAGAACGTTCCCGTTTTTATCTTCAATACGAGTTACAAAAAGAGGTTCTGCATGTACTCCTTTATTCGAAAAAGTAGAATAAGCACTTACAATTTCGAGTAAAGTAATATCTGAAGTTCCTAAAAATATCGATGGAACAGGATCTATAGAGCTTTTTACACCCATCTTTTTCATTACATCAATAACCGATTCCGGATTAAATTGTTTTATTAACCATGCCGAAATATAATTTACCGAGTTGGCCAGTCCCCATTTTAAGGTAACCATTTGTCCGTCTTTACTTGATGGCCCTGAATTTTTGGGAGTCCATGTTGAATCATTCGGAAGCATAAAGGTTGTTGGCACATTAGGCACCATATTGCAAGGAGAATACCCTTCTTGCATTGCAAGGGTGTATAAAAAGGGTTTAATTGTTGACCCAACCTGTCTTTTCCCTATTGAAGCCATATCATATTTAAAATGCTTAAAATCCGGCCCCCCGACATATGCTTTTATATACCCGTTATGTGGATCAACAGCTACGAAACTACAACGCAAATAAAATTTGTAATAAATTAATGAATCCATAGGAGTCATTGTTGTATCACGTTCTCCTTTCCATGTAAATACTGTCATCTGAACAGGGGTGTTAAATGCCATCTGGATGGAATCGCTGCTGGTTCCGGCCCTTCTCATTGAACGGTATCTGTCTGTCCTGCGCATGGCCAAATCTAATATATCTCTTAATTCCGATCGAGTTAATTTTTCATAATAGGGGGCGTTTGGATTCGATTTTTGTTCATTTTCAAAATCATCCTGTAAATTTCCACCGATATGTTCTGCTATAGCTTCTTCTGCATATTGTTGCATTTTAGAATTAATCGTTGTATAAATCTTTAAACCGTCTTTATACAAATTATAGGTAGTGCTATCGGGTTTCCTGTTTTTGGTACACCAGCCGTAAATAGGATCGGTTTCCCAACGAATAGAATCGTTTTTATAATCTTCGTAAGCAAAGTAATTCCTTCTTTTAGGTATCGATGCATTTAATGATAAACGAATGTATTCCCTGAAATAAGTTGCTAAACCTGCATTATGATCCTGAACCTGGTAATCTAATTCAATAGGCAAAATACATAACGAGTCGTATTCAGCGGTGCTGATAAATCCATATTTTTTCATCTGACCTAAAACCACGTTTCGCCTTAGAAACGATCTTTCAGGATTTCGAACCGGGCTGAAAAACGTGGGGGCTTTCAGCAACCCAACAAGAAGTGCTGCATCCTCTATTTTTAACGAGTCGGGAGATGTATTGAAATAGGTTTTTGCAGCTGATTTTATTCCGTAGGAATGGCCACCAAATGGAACTGTATTAAAATACATGGAGAGTATCTCTTCTTTTGTATAGTTTTTTTCAAGTTTTACTGATGTTACCCACTCTTTAAATTTATTTACTCCGAGATGTAATTTTCTGCGGACTGCAAAACGATAATTCGTTGTATCTCTTGGAAAAAGATTTTTTGCAAGTTGTTGTGTAATTGTACTTCCCCCGCCTGAGCTTTTGTCCCCTAAAAGGATTGAATAAACAAAAACCCGGCCTAAACCTCTTAAATCTACTCCGGCATGTTTGTGAAACCGTATATCTTCGGTTGCAATTAAGGCATTTATTAAATCAGGTGATAACTCATCAAAATTTACAAATGATCTGTTCTGGTAGTAATAACTTCCTAAAAGCACACCATCTTCCGAAATGATCTCGGATGCAAGATTGTTTTCGGGATTTTCTAAATCTTCGAATGATGGCATTTCTCCCAGCTTTCCTCCCGATATCAATATAAAAATTAGGATTACAGTTATTATTGGAATAATAATAATTGCCCAAAACAACCGGGTGTAAAATTTGGGAGTGTAGTTTATTTTGCTCATATTGCTTGTTTTCTCGTTGGTGTAAAAATAATAAATAATATTTAAATCAAAATTTTGAACAGAAAATATGATTTATATTAATTTTGTCGCAATTTTGGAAATTCTTCAAACTCAAATAATTCATGATCGAAAATTTAGTTATTGTTGAATCACCTGCCAAAGCAAAAACTATTGAAAAGTTTTTAGGTAAAGATTTTATAGTAAAATCCAGCTTTGGGCACATAAGAGATTTAAGTAAAAAAAATTTAGGTATTGATATTGAAAACAATTATAATCCAGATTATATTGTTTCCGATGATAAAAAAAACATTGTTAAAGAATTAAAAGATCAGGCTAAAAAAGCAAATTGTGTTTGGCTAGCTTCCGATGAAGACCGTGAAGGAGAAGCTATTGCATGGCATTTATATAAAGTACTCGAATTAAAACCTGAAAAAACAAAACGGATTGTTTTTCACGAAATAACAAAAGATGCAATTCAAAATGCAATTCAAAATCCACGAAATATTGATGAAAATCTTGTAAATGCCCAACAGGCAAGAAGGATTCTTGATCGACTGGTAGGTTTTGAGCTTTCCCCCATTTTGTGGAAAAAAGTAAAACCATCGCTTTCTGCCGGAAGGGTTCAATCTGTTGCCGTTCGTTTACTTGTTGAGAGAGAACGAGAAATAATGTCGTTTAAATCGGAATCATCATTTAAAGTATCTGCTATATTTAAAACTAAAAAAGGAGATGATTTAAAAGCTGAGCTTGAAGATAAAATAAAACTTCAAAAAGAGACTCTTGATTTTCTTGAAAAATGTAAAACATCAACGTTTAAGATAACGGATATTACCAAAAAACCAGGGAAAAAATCACCCGCGCCTCCTTTTACTACTTCTACATTACAACAGGAAGCGAGCAGGAAGCTTGGGTTCTCGGTAGCCCAAACAATGGCTGTTGCACAACGACTTTACGAAGCAGGTAGAATTACGTATATGAGAACCGACTCCGTTAATTTGTCGGGTCTCGCTATTGGTGCAGCAAAAAAAGTTATTCTCAATGAATTTGGTGAGAAATACCTGCAAACCCGGAACTTTAAAACAAAAACTAAAGGTGCCCAGGAAGCTCACGAAGCCATAAGGCCAACTTTTTTTGAACATTCAACTATCAATGGTACTGATCAGGAACGAAGACTTTACGAGCTTATCTGGAAACGAACCATAGCATCTCAGATGAGTGATGCTTTGCTTGAAAAAACTACAATAACAATTGATATTTCGAATTGCAATCAAAATTTTATAGCATCAGGCGAAGTTCTGAAATTTGATGGTTTCTTAAAAGTTTATTTCGAATCTCTGGATGATGAAAATGATGACGATATTAAAGGATTACTTCCCGTGGTTAATGTTAATGAAGAATTGGGCTATATTTCAATTAATGCAACTCAACGGTTTACACATTATCCTGCCCGATATACAGAAGCCAGCTTGGTAAAAAAACTCGAAGAACTCGGGATAGGGCGTCCATCGACATATGCTCCTACAATTTCTACAATACAAAACAGAGGGTATGTTGTAAAAGAAGACAGGCCAGGACTTGATAGAAAATATGTAGTTATTAATCTTCAAAAAAATAAAATTACTGAAGAAACTAAAACCGAAATTGCAGGAGCTGAGAAAAACAAACTTTTTCCAAACGATATTGGTATTGTTGTTAATGATTTTTTAGTTGATCATTTTGACGAAATCATAAGTTATAACTTTACTGCATCAGTTGAAGAAGAGTTTGATGAAATTGCCGAAGGTAAAATGATATGGTTTAAAATGATTGATAAATTTTATAAACCGTTTCATAAAAAAGTAGATAAAACTCTCGAAACATCTGCCCGAAGCGTGGGCGAAAGAATTATTGGAACAGATCCGGTAACGGGTAAAACAGTTACTGTTAAGATTGGCCCTTATGGCCCCATGGTTCAGATTGGGCTCAAAGACGAAGAAGAAAAACCAAAATTTGCATCACTCCAACGAGGCCAACACATAGAATCAATAACTCTCGAAGATGCTCTTGAATTATTTAAGTTGCCTCGAAATATTGGTGCATACGAAAATGATGAAATCTCTGTAGCAGTTGGTCGTTTCGGACCTTATATAAAACATAATTCGAAATTCTATTCTCTTAAAAAAACCGACGATCCGCTCAAAATCAACTTAAATCGTGCAATTGAACTCATCGAAGAAAAAAGATTAAAAGAAAAATCACGAATAATTAAAATCTTTTCCGAGGACCCTAAAATACAAGTGCTTAATGGCAGATGGGGTGCATATATTTCATATAATGACAGTAATTTTAAAATCCCAAAAGATAAAAAGCCCGAAGAATTATCATATAATGATTGTAAAACGATAATTGAAACGACTCAATCAAGCACAAAAAAAATAAAAAAAACCGGGCAGAATAATAAAGTAGTTAAGAAAAAAGCTCCGGCAAAGAAAAAAACTACATCCGGCAAAAGTAAAAAAGTAAAAAAGTAGAACACTATAATGAATCTGAACGATTATTTTGATCCAATAGAAATTAAAAATACTCAAAGGAACTATATTAAATCCAATGTACAGCTACTTTCAATTATTTCGGTCAATACAAAAAAAACGCCAATTGAAAATGTTGAAGATACTGATTTGGTAATTATTGGATTGCCTAATAGTAAAAAAGAAGAAGAGTTTATCGATGAATTTTCAGAAATACGTGGCGAGCTTTATAGTTTATCGGCATACAAAAAAATCAAACTTTTTGACCTGGGTAACTTTAAATGTGGAAAAACAAAAAGTGATACAATTATTGGTTTACGAGATGTAATTGTTGAATTAGTATCAAAAAATATTATACCTATTATTATAGGTAATTCAGAAGATATAATTTATGCCCAATTTCTTGCTTTAAAAAAAACCGGCAAAAAAGTGAACCTGGCTATTGTTGACTCTAAAATTGCAGCACTGGAAAACAAAGAAACAGGATTAAAAACAACCCTTTGGAAAATTTTTACAGAAGAAAATGATTCCTTGTTTGCATTTACAAACATTGGTTATCAAAGTTATTTTGTGAATCCAAAAACACTTCAATTTCTTTCAGAAAATAATCATGTTGCTTATAGAACAGGCATTATAAGATCAAACATTAAAGAAGTTGAACCAATTCTCAGGGATGCTGATATTATAGGTATTAATATTTCATCTATTCGACAATCCGATGCCCCTGCCCAAGCGAGTGCGTCGCCAAACGGTTTTTATGGCGAAGAAATATGCCAGATTGCAAAATATGCAGGTACAAGTAATAGTATTTCAGTTTTTGGAGTCTTTGATTATAACCCTTCATTCGATTTTAATAACCAGACTTCACGAATGATAGCGCAAATGATTTGGTATTTTATCGATGGATTTTATCAACGCATACCTGAAAACCCGTTAAATAATAGCGGGTATAAAAAATTTCATGTTAACTTAAATAGTTTTGACTACGAATTAGTTTTTTATAAAAGCGAAAAAACAAATCGTTGGTGGATGGAAATTCCCGTATTAGATTCTGAAAATAGTAAATCATATTTTCTTTCTTGCACTATAGAAGATTACCAGAAAGCAGTTAAAGGAGAAGTCCCCGAGAAATGGATTCTTACATTTAAAAAATTAAATGCATCCCAGGGTTGATTTTAAATTTTCTATCAAAAAAAAGTCCGTAAATTTTTTTAAACAGAGTAACTTTATTAATTTTAATAAGTATAAAGTTATATCTTTACAGGGCTTATTAACATTTTAGTGTTAATAAAATTTGTATAGCAATTATATTTTTAGTTATTTTACTATCGTAAAACTCTAAACAGTATTGAGGAATCAGAAAATTTATATGAAAAAAGGAATTTTTCTTACCGCCATTTTCCTAATGGTGTTTGTGTTTTTACAAGCGCAGCAAGATCCTCAGTTTAGTCAATACATGTTTACACAGTTATCAATAAATCCGGGTTATGCAGGAAGTGATGATAAAATTAATGTGTTTGCTTTGAACAGACAACAATGGACAGGTTTCGAAGGAGCTCCTCAAATTATTGAATTTAATGCGGATGCCGCATTTACTTTATTTAAACTTCCACTTGGAGCAGGTATATCAATAAAAAACGATAAGGCAGGATTTAACAACGATACAGAATTAAACATCTCATTGGCTTACAAATTAAATATTGGTAATGGAACCCTGGGTATTGGAGTAAAAGGCGGAATTGCAAATACAAACATAAGTGCCCAGTGGGTATATCCTGAAAACGATACAGAAATAGACAATGCAATCCCGGCAGATAAAGAAAACAGCCTTGCAATGGTAGATTTTGGTTTCGGACTATTTTATAAAACTCCTGATTTGTATCTTGGAATATCAAGTACACATTTAAACCAGGCAAAATACGATTTACAACAAGGCAAAGAAAAACTGGTTCGTCATTATTATGTTACAGCAGGATATAACCTCCCGTTTTCAAATCCTTTGTTGGAGTTTAAGCCATCAGTTCTGGTTCAATCTGATGGAACGTATTCACAATTAAGCGTAAATGCTTTAATCGAATACAATAAAAAACTGTGGGGAGGCGTTTCAATAAGAACTGATTATGCAATTGTTGGTGTAGTTGGTATAGAATTATTTAATTGGGTAAAAGTGGGTTATTCGTATGATTTTGTAACATCAGATATCATGGAGTATAATGATGGCTCTCATGAGATTATGATGGGTTTTAGCTTCGATGTTAAGAAAGAAAAGTCGCCTGAGAAATATAAAAGTATCAGATTTTTATAAGTGATTATGAATAGAATTTGAAGAATTATTATTATTTTGCAAAATAAATATTTTAGATATTATGAAAAAATTACTTGTTCTAGGTATTCTGATGGTAGTTTCATTCAGTTGTAGTAAATTCAACAATGGAGAATTAACCGGAGTTCAAGGTAGAAAAGGATGGTTCGAACCTCAACCATATGGTATGGCATTTGTACCTATGGGTAGTTTTAATATGGGCCCCAGCGACCAGGATGTTACTTGGGCCATGACAAGCTATTCAAAAACCGTTTCTGTTGATGCCTTCTGGATGGATGAAACAGAAATAACAAATAATGAATACCGCCAGTTTGTTTACTATGTCAGAGATTCAATAATGAGAAGAAAATTAGGCGAAACTATTGAAGATTTTCTTATTGCCGAAGATCAGTTTGGAAACCCTATTGATCCTCCTGTAATTAACTGGGAAACCGAAATCGATCCTCAGGATGAAGAACAGATAGAAATTTTAAATGAATTATATCTTGCCGAACACGAACGTTTTTACAGAAGGAAAGAAATTGATACCCGAAAATTAATGTTCGAATATTACCGGGTTGATATGCAACAAGCTGCAAAGAAATCAAACAGGTATAATTTCGATACAAAAGAATACTCTGGTACAGCAGTTAATGCACAAGGTGAAATAATAGAAGTAGAAGACCGATCAGCATTTGTTCTGAGAGATGTTATTAATGTATATCCTGATACACTTTCCTGGATAAGTGATTTTACATATTCTTTCAATGAGCCTTATACCAATATGTATTTTTGGCATCCATCATATGATAATTACCCGGTAATAGGTGTTACATGGAAACAGGCAAGAGCGTTTACTGTTTGGAGAACACAATATTTGAATTCTTTCTTAATGAGTTCAGGAGAAGGCCTTGTTCAGGATTTTCGCCTTCCAAGCGAAGCTGAATGGGAATATGCTTCAAGAGGTAATCTCGATCTTTCAATGTATCCATGGGGAGGAATGTACACCAGGAATAAACAGGGATGTTTTCTGGCAAACTTTAAACCACTACGAGGCAATTATATTGATGATGGCGGTTTAATTACAGTTGCAGTGGGAAGTTATTCCCCAAATGAATATGGCTTATTTGATATGTCGGGAAATGTTTCTGAATGGACTGCAAATGCTTTTGACGAATCAGCATATACTTTTATGCATGATATGAACCCTGATTACAGATATGAAGCATTACCTAACGATCCGGCCTCGATGAAACGAAAAGTAGTTCGTGGTGGTTCCTGGAAGGATATTGGTTATTTTTTACAAAACGGTACAAGAGCATACGAATATCAAGATTCAGCTAAATCATATATAGGATTCAGATGTGTAAGATCATATCTTGGTTCTAATAACTAGTTTATAGTATTTAACTTTAAAGCTTTGTGTTATGATTAATATGTCAGAATTAGTCCAGAGTTCACAGTGGAAAAAGTTTATGGCTAAACTTTATGGCTGGGGAGCCTCACTCGTGATCTTAGGTGCATTATTTAAACTTATGCATTGGCCAATGGCATCAACAATGTTAATTATTGGTATGTCAACAGAAACAATAATTTTCTTTTTCTCAGCATTTGAGCCAATACACGAAGATGTTGACTGGACATTAGTTTACCCGGAGCTGGCAGGTATTAGCGAAGATGAAGATTTTGGACAAGAAAAAGTAAAAGAAAAAGATCATGGAAGAAGTAGTGGCGGGGGATTTGGAAAGCTTGACGAAATGCTCGAAAATGCTGAAATTACACCGGAATTATTTGATAAACTTGGCAAAGGCTTAAAAAACCTTAATCAAACAACACAAAACCTGATACATGTATCTGATGCAGCAAAAGCTACAAACCAGTTTGTTGAACATTTGCAAACAGCATCAGAATCTGTTTCATCAATGGCTGAATCATATAACATTACTTCTCAGCAATTAAATGGTTCTGTAAATGGATTTCTTGAAAATTTTAAAACAATTGAAGATAAAATCCAGGCAAACATTTCAAATATTGCTAATGGAAATCAATCTTACAATGATAAATTAGAACTTTTAAATAAAAATCTTTCGGCATTAAACTCTGTTTACGAACTTCAACTCCAAAATACGAGTGAACAGGTTAATAATTCAAAAGTATTAACCGGCGAAATGGATCAGATAATGAATAATTTAAAAGGTTCAGCTGAAGAAACTAAGGTTTATAAAGAAGAAATATCAAGATTAAATAAAAATCTTTCAGCACTAAACTCGGTTTATGGAAATATGCTTTCTGCAATGAACATCGTAAATAATAGTTAGTGTAAAAAATAAAGTAAACTATGGGTCACGGTAAAGAAACTCCCAGGCAAAAAATGATTGGTATGATGTATTTAGTGTTAACAGCCATGTTAGCATTAAATGTGTCAGCTGAAGTACTTGAGGCTTTTGGTGCTGTTGATGAAGGGCTTAAAAAAACCACGGTAAATTATACTGAAAAAAACATTGTTTTATATAATGATTTCAATGAACAATTTGCTCAAAACGAAAACAAGGTAAGACCATGGAAAGAAAAAGCAGATGAAGTTAAAAAACGTTCAGATGAATTGTATGAATATATCCAATTACTTAAACAAGAGATAGTTGTTGCTAACGGGCAGGGTAAAGAAGATGGAGCAATTGCAGAAGATGGGGAAATTATTAATGAAAAACTTCTAGGGAAAGATAAGTCTGATAATCCATCTATGGTTCTTTTAGGAGGCAACAGGGATGGTAAAGCGTATGAACTAAGACAAAAGATTAAAGATTATAAAGAATATTTAGTTTCACTTGTAAAAGATGAAGATGTACGTATTCTTCATTCACTTGAAAGCAGCTTGGGAACAGAAAACCCTCCTCCGGCTAAAGATGGAACAGAAAGATCATGGGAAGTGAAATATTTTGAATCAATGCCCTTGGCTGCTGTAATGCCTTTGTTAACTAAATTACAGGTTGATGTTCGAAACTCTGAATCAGAAGTAGTACAATATTTACTCGATCAAATAAATGCCGGGTCATTACCATTTAATAAATTAGAACCAACGGTTATTCCAAATACAAATTATGTATTAGAGGGAAATCCATATAAAGCAGATGTTTTTCTTGCTGCTGTTGATACTCTGAATTTCCCAATTGTTTTAGTTGGAAGGTATGATTCTGTAAAGCTTGAAGATGGTTCATATGATTACGAAATGGTCGGGAACTATGATTCATTAGAAATAGTTGATGGTAAAGGTAAATATAGTTCTTTAGCCAGTCGTTTGGGAAAACAAGATTGGGGAGGCTTAATTAAACTAAAGAAACCCGATGGCAGTTTTATTACAAAAACGTTTAAACGCAATTATACTGTTGCTAAACCCAATCTGGTTGTTTCGCCCACTAAAATGAATGTTTTTTATGTTGGTGTAGATAATCCTGTTAGTATTTCAATTGCCGGTATTGCAGGAGATAAAATTGAACCTTCGATTACAAACGGTAAAATTCAGAAGCAAGGTGATGGTGATTACATTGTAAATGTAAATCGACCAGGAAATAGCTTGATTACTGTTGTTGCTAATATCGATGGTACAAGAAAATCTATGGGGACAGCATCATTTAGGGTTAAAGCGTTGCCAGATCCGGTTGTTAAAGTTGCGGGAAAACAAGGCGGGAAGATTGAAAAAAACGTGCTTAATGCTCAGGCAGGTGTTTTTGCTGTAATGGATAATTTTGATTTTGAACTTGAATTTAAAATCATTGAATTTAGCGTTTCTACAACCGACAAAGGAGGATATTATATTGTACAAAAAGCAACAGGAAATAAATTTACTTCAGGCCAGTTTAATTTGCTTAAAGATGTACAACGAGGCCGGCGTGTAAATATTGAAGATGTAAAGGCCGTCGGTCCTGATGGAAGTGTTAGGCCTCTGGCTTCAATTGTATTTGAAATTATATAACTAAAAAGAATAAATATGAAAAGGGTTTTTGTTATTTTATTTGTTACCGGGTTTATAATAACCCTCTTTAACAATAAACAAACTTTTGCACAAAATGTAAATGATAATATCTATGTTAAGGAAAATATACCTGGTAAAAGACCTGTTCCTTTTCCTGTATTAAGGGAAGCAGATATCATGTGGTCAACAAAAATTTGGCAGGTAATTGAATGCAGGGAAAAAATGAATCATCATTTTTATTATCCTATTACAGACATGGATGATAGAAAGAGTTTAATCAGCTTGCTAATATATGGGATTAATAATGAGGGCCTCACTGTATATCGTGATGATGAATTTAAGCAATTAATGACCCGCGATGAAGTTTATGAAAAATTTGATGCTCTTCCAGATACACAACAAGTAACAGACCCGGAAACAGGAGAGTTGGTAACTAGAATTATTGAAGGAGAAATTAAGTTTGATCAGGTAACCAAATACGAGTTAAAAGAACAGTGGTATTTTGATAAGCAACATTCAGTAATGCGTGTTCGTATTTTAGGAATTTGCCCAATTCGGGTTTGGATTGATCCGGAAACAGGCCAATCAAGAAAAGCTCGTACTTTTTGGGTTTATTTTGATGAAGCACGTCCTTTGTTTGCTAAGCAGGAAATATTTAACAGAAATAACGATGCTCAACGCATTAGCTTCGACGATGTTTTCTGGCAAAGGAGATTTACAAGCTATATAGTTAAAGAATCAAATGTTTACAATAACAGGGAAATTGTTCAGTATATGCAAGGTGTAAATAACCTGATGGAAGCTGAAGCAATCAAACAAAAATTATTTGAAATAGAACACGATTTATGGGAATTTTAATCCGATAAGAACAAAATCCATAACACAAAAACGGCCCGATAAAATCGAGCCGTTTTTGTGTTTTATATGTAAAAATTTGGTAATGGTGCCAAAAATAGTTGGTGATTTTTCGAATTATTTTTTGTAAAATACAGATGTAAATCTGAAGAGGACTTGGGCACTGCTGGAGAGCAACCT
>Ga0209212_1000273_pt1 | contig 109260 bp, 91 predicted proteins | sample RifGroC2_FD_183996 | JGI IMG/M metagenome (GOLD analysis project Ga0209212, IMG submission 183996) | Groundwater microbial communities from Rifle, Colorado, USA - Groundwater C2 (SPAdes) (version 2) | ecosystem: Environmental > Aquatic > Deep subsurface > Groundwater | place: Rifle, Colorado... | reverse complement strand
CTTTATTGTCAGTATCATAATCAACCCAACGATAACCGACGATGTTATCAAAGTCATCAATTTTAATTGTATTACCTTGTTTGTCATATGGCTCCCATGATTGGCCATCCGGATCAATAAGCCTCACCGGATTATTGGCCACATAAGCATACTGGGATATGGAATAATACTTCTCCGCCATTGGATCTACACTCAACCACCTTCCCAATGCAGCATCATAATTTCTTGCACCGTAATCATAAATGTCCAGTCCCAGCTCCCTGTCCAGTTCCTTGCCGTTGTACCTGTAGGGCTGGTTTACTGTCTGAATACCTTCACCGAACAACCCGCCGAAAGGATAGTAATGGTTCACCTGCTCCACGGTGCCGGTCTGATTCAATACCACCCGGTTGTTTCCCTGATGATCCTTCAGGTAGTAGTGATAGGAAGGAGTGGAACCTGAGAGGGTAATATATCCCTCTTCCGTGAGGATCATGCTCAGGGTGCCGTTCTTGTACACCTTGTTGCTCGCATACTCCGTTTTTGTCGTTGTGCCTCCCGCAGTGTAAGCTACGCTTAGCTTGCTGCCAGCTCCGTCATAACCGTAGCTGATGGTATTTCCATCTGCGAAGGTGATGACACCCGGCAAATTTAATGCATTATATGTTATCGAAGTGATATTCTTGTTTAAATCTTTTGTTGCATTTCCATTCAAATCGTAGGTGTATTCGTTGGCTACGTTCGCCCTGTCCACGAAGTGGAACGCTCCCGTATAGGTTATCGGTGTTATGACTGCATCGCTAACTTTGGTCAATCTATTACCGGTGTAGCTGTAAGTCAGGTTGTCCATCATCCCGTAACCGCTGTCCAGCTTGCCCTGTCGCTCGAGGGCCTTGATATTGCCCGCCTTGTCATACTCTGTCACCGCTTCGTTGAACCGGTTTAAACTGGACGTCAATGACGTTCCTTCCCCGTAAGTTGCGGCAGTCAGCCGGTTCAACCCGTCGTATGAGAGCTTGTATCCCCGTTCGGTAGTTTCATCCCCCGCCTTCCATTTCATGGCGCCGATATTGCCGTTGTACCTGAGGGTGGAGGGAGTTATTCCGTTGACCGCAGTATTGTAAGCCAGCGTCTGGTTGAACCTTGTTCCTGCGATCCCGGTGAGCCAGCTGCGCACGTTGTAGCTGTAGGTGGAAGTTTCAGTGGCCAGTTTCTTGGTCTGAACCCTGCCCACTTCGTCGTAGGTATATTGGGCCAGCGTGACGGCCGCCGAGCCGTTCAGCTTGTGGGTCACCGCCAGGAGCCTTTCTGTCGGATTTGTAGCCGGTGTGCCGTAATCGTATGCATATACCTCCGTCTGGGTTGTCTTTCCCGGTGCGGAGTGCACCAGCTGGTGCCGCATCACCTTGCCTGTAAAGGTATAGCCGAAGTACTCATCGTCATAACCACCCAGAGAATTCGAAGAACGTGTCTGGACAATACGACCACGGTGGTCATAATAGAAGGCGGAAACCGTGTACCTTGAAGGATCGCCCAGCCTGTAGGTGCGGGTTCCGGTCAACAGTCCTTTTGCACTGGAAAACTGGGAACCGTATCCTGCGGGAGGGGTCACATAGTTCAACTGGGAGACTCCGGAAATGAAAGCATGATCATCGTAATAGTTGACAGTCATCAGTTCCATCTGGGGCAGGGTGAGATTCACGGTATGCCCCGCCAAGGATCCGCTGCCGCTGTAACCTGAAGTTTAATGAGAAGATTAAGGCTTTACGCAAGGCTTCGGGGATGAACCAACAGGATTTAGCCGACAAGCTGCATATACACGTTACGCACCTGTCCAAAATGGAAAACGGATATTTGCTACTGTCCATTGATATTGTACAACGATTGATGAAGGTGTTTGCCGTGAGTGCCGACAACCTTTTAAACGATAATGAAAACTCGGTGGTAGAGCTTCAGAACCACGAACTGAACGAGCAACTGATGTTGATTTCCCGACTCGATGAAGATGAAAAAAACGCTCTGGTCAAAATCATCAACTCAATGCTGACTAAAAAAAGAATGAAAGATTTATTGGATGGTAAAGTCAATTTCTAAAAAAACAAAAGCCCCAGATTTTTCTGAGGCTTTCTAAAGTCATTGATATTTATTCTCTATCTCTTTCTGCTTCCTGAAGTATTCATAGATATATTCACAGGCATCGCTTTCAGAAAAAAATATCTTTTCTTTTTCTCGATTTCCTCTTTCGTCAAAATAGAACACTTCCCATTTGGCATAATTATGATATAATACAATACGGTCTGGCAAAAGTTCTCCGTCTAACGAATAAAATCCAGGATAAACATTTAATGCATCCAATTTATTTTTTAAATCAATCCTATCCATAATAATTATTTTAATAACTGATTATTCCCCGTTTCAATAGCACGTCCACAGAAACCGGGGATAAGTATTGAGTCCCTAAACCAGGTTGACCAAAAGCTGGAGCAATTTTACCTGCTTGAACTTCAAAAGGTTTAAGTACTTTAAAAGTATTATGAATACTAGTGTTAGCTCCTGGTGGTAAAGCTCGCATAGGCAGTGGCGTTCCTGCTGGTGAAAAGAACTTGCCTGAATTACTCCCAAAACGACTAATCTGCTGCCCTGGCATTAAAAACGTTCTCTCTGCGGCCCCTAAGAAACCATTATTAGTAGGGTAAAACTTAGTTAAAGCTGTTGGACTCGTCTTAGCGGTATTTGCTGTAGGATTTAATGTTGCTCTCGCTCTAATACTACCCGACATACTTCTTGCATCTGCGGCAAGCGTAGTTGCAGTTAATGCCAGGTTTATAGCTGTAAGGCCAGCATCCACAAATTGATTAAATCCAGCAATCCATCCGGGGTCGTATCCTTTTGCAGCATTTCGCATCCCCGAGATTACCGGCCCGCTTCCCGAAAACTGAAATCCTCTTGCACTTACTTCTCCCAATGGAGCCGAATCGTGCCAGTTCCCATATTGGTCCCCGTATCTAAACTCTCCATTTTCGTTCGTTGCGTAAACAGTTTTTCCTAAATACCCCTCAGTATCCGGTGTGGCATTCTGATCCCATTTGATTCGATTTTCTTTGTCTTGTATCCAATCGTATGACATTCCTGTCGGATCAATCAGATTCACCGAATTATTCGCCACATAAGCATACTGGGATATGGAATAATACTTTTCCGCCAGCGGATCAGGTATCAACCATTTACCCAGTGCCGCATCATAATGCCTTGCTCCATAATCGAAGAGGTCGAGATTTTGAAAGCGATCCAACTCCTTGCCGTTGTACCTGTAGGGCTGATTCACCGCTTGTAATCCTTCGCCGAACAACCCGCCGAAGGGGTAGTAATGGTTCACTTGCTCCACCGTGCCGCTCTGACTCAATACTACCCGGTTATTACCCTGATGGTCTTTCAGGTAGTAGTGATAGGATGGTGTGGAGCCTGAGAGGGTAATATATCCCTCTTCCGTCAGGATCATGCTCAGGGTGCCGTTCTTGTACACCTTGTTGCCTGCATATTCAGTCTTTGTCGTTGTGCCTCCCGCCGTGTAAGCTACGCTTAGCTTGCTGCCTGTGGCATCATACCCGTAGGTGATGGTATTTCCATCCGTGAAGGTGATGACACTTGGCAAATTTAATGCATAATATGTTATCGAGGTTATGTTTTTGTTTAAATCTTTCGTTGCATTTCCATTCAGATCGTAGGCGTGGAATTGTAATTCCCAACTTAGACATTGAACTTTAAAAAGCTGCATCAGAAGCCATTACGTTACTCAAAGAAGTATTAGCTGCTTTAAAATGGCTGTAATAACCTTTACCGGATATAGATTGCTTGCCAACTTGGTCTCAAAAGCAACAGAATATTGAACTCCCGTCTTAGCTGCAACTGTCTAACAATACCCTTTTCAACGATCTAAGGTTCCTATTAAAACAAACTTACTATTCTCTTTTAACTTACTTTCTTCATAAGTTTTACTATAATTATCTAAGAAAAGACCTCCATTGACATCTACTTCCTTTGTTGCGATATTTTCAAAATTCTCATCCTTAAATCGTGGTGATAAAATTAAAACATCTCCACTTATACCTTCAAAATTCAGTAAATAGTTAGCCTTAAAGACCAAAAGGTAACTATTCACAATTGACAATATTATTCCCTTAATAATATTCTTCCCATCAGGACTTTCAAAATCCCAAGGTTCAGCTATCGTAATTGTATATGTTCTTTTATTATTATCCATTGTAAATCTATCTTAAAGGTTGCCAATTAATTAATCTAACTTTTACTGGGTCTGTAGTCATAAATTCAGCACCTTTACCTGGCATACCAAAATCTGGTAAAACTTTTGACCCATTAAGTCTCATTGTAGGGTTATTTAAAATTTCAAACTCAACTCGTAATGTTGGGGTTGTTGGTAAAGACAATCTTTGTTGGGCGTGTGCACCAGATCTATATAAATCTTTAGTGAAATATGTTTTCCCGGGATTTCCTCCTCTTAACATTCCCGACTGTTGAATAGCCTTCAATTCTCCTTCTGTCATATATCTAAAGCCTATTGTTCTCCCCTTGACTGCATTGCCAGTCGTGCCCAAGGCTACTCTCGTTCTCACGCCACCGACCCTACTATTAGAAGTGAGGGTTGTTGCAGTCAATGTCAGGTTTATAGCTGTAAGTCCGGCATCCACAAATTGATTAAATCCGGCAATCCATCCGGGGTCGTATCCTTTTGCAGCATTTCGCATTCCCGAGATTACCGGTCCCCTTCCCGAAGACTGAAATCCTCTTGCACTTACTTCTCCCAATGGAGCCGAATCGTGCCAGTTTCCATATTGGTCCCCGTATCTAAACTCTCCATTTTCGTTCGTCGCGTAAACAGTTTTTCCTAAATACCCCTCAGTATCCGGTGTGGCATTTTGATCCCATTTGATTCGATTTTCTTTGTCTTGTACCCAATCGTATGACATTCCTGTCGGATCAATCAGATTCACCGGATTATTGGCCACATAAGCATACTGGGATATGGAATAATACTTCTCTGCCAGCGGATCAGGTATCAACCATTTGGCCAGTGCTGCGTCATAATGCCTTGCTCCATAATCATACATGTCCAGTCCCAGCTCCCTGTCCAACTCCTTGCCGTTGTACCTGTAGGGTTGATTCACCGCTTGTAGTCCTTCTCCAAACAACCCGCCGAAAGGATAGTAATGGTTCACCTGCTCCACGGTGCCGGTCTGATTCAATACCACCCGGTTGTTTCCCTGATGATCCTTCAGGTAGTAGTGATAGGAAGGAGTGGAACCTGAGAGGGTAATATATCCCTCTTCCGTGAGGATCATGCTCAGGGTGCCGTTCTTGTACACCTTGTTGCTCGCATACTCCGTTTTTGTCGTTGTGCCTCCCGCAGTGTAAGCTACGCTTAGCTTGCTGCCAGCTCCGTCATAACCGTAGCTGATGGTATTTCCATCCGTGAAGGTGATGACGCTTGGCAAATTTAATACATTATAGGATATCGAGGTGATATTCCTGTTTAAATCTTTTGTTGCATTTCCATTCTGATCGTAGGTGTATTCATTGGCCACGTTCGCCCTGTCCACGAAATGAAAAGCATTGGCGTAGGTTATCGGTGCGGTGACTGCATCGGTGACTTTGGTTAGCTTATTTCCCGTGTAGGTGTAAGTGAGGTTGTCCATCATCCCGTAACCGCTGTCCAGCTTCCCTTGCCGCTGCATGGCAAGGATATTGCCCATTTTGTCATAAGCGGTCACTGCTTCGTTGAACCGGTTTAAATTGGACGTCAACGACGTTTCTTCCCCGTAAGTTGCGGCAGTCAGCCGGTTCAGCCCGTCGTAGGAGAACTTGTACCCCCTTTCGGTGGATTCGTCCCCCGCTTTCCATTTCATGGCGCTGATATTGCCGTTGTACAATTCCTTGGTTGGGGTTATTCCGTTTACCGCAGCATTGTAAGCCAGCGTCTGGTTGAACCTTGTTCCTGAAATCCCTGTGAGCCAGCTGCGCACGTTGTAGCCGTAGCTGGAAGTTTCGGTGGCCAATTTCTTGGTCTGAACCCTGCCCACTTCGTCGTAGGTATATTGGGCCAGCATGACGGCCGCCGAGCCGTTCAGCTTGTGGGTTACCGTCAGGAGCCTTTCTGTCGGATTTGTAGCCGGTGTGCCGTAATCGTATGCATATACCTCCGTCTGGGTTGTCTTTCCCGGTGCGGAGTGCACCAGCTGGTGCCGCATCACCTTGCCGGTAAAGGTATAGCCGAAATATTCATCGTCATAACCACCCAGAGAATTCGAAGAACGTGTCTGGACAATACGACCACGGTGGTCATAATAGAAGGCGGAAACCGTGTACTTTGAAGGATCGTCCAGCCTGTAGGTGCGGGTTCCGGTCAACAGCCCTTTGGCACTGCTGAACTGTGTGCCGTATCCTGCGGGCGGGGTCACGTAGTCGAGCTGGGTGACGCCCGAAGTGAAAGCATGATCGTCGTAATAGTTGACTGTCATCAGTTCCACCTGGGGCAGGGTAAGATTCACGGTATGGCCGGCCAATGTTCCTGTCCCCGTGTAACCGGTTTTTACCACCAGGTTATCCAGAGCCGGCAGGGATGCCGACTTCCAGATGCCGCTGACGGTTTGCCGTCCGAACACATCGTAGAAGAAGAAGCTCCATTCGCCTTTTGCCCGCCGGTTCCCGTCCTGCGAGAAGACGAGCCGGTCGGCCCTGTCGTAACGCATGCTGGTGGAGTCGCACCCGGGCAACACCTTGCGGGTGCATCTGTTTCGATGGTCATATTTGTAGAGGTAGGCATGATTCACCAGCACCGTATGGCTGTCGGCCCATGTTGTTGTCGCCGTCAGTGCGTCGGCTGCTGCCGGGGGCAACACATAGCGCAAGTTGCCGAAATCGTCGTACACGTAATAGGTATCGTTCATGGCACTGCCGTTCATCACCCGCTCGAGAACCACCTGCCCCAGCTTGTCAGTGAAGGTGTAGGAGATATGGCCGTCTTCCCCGGTGGTACGGGTTACGAACAGCTCACCCGGTGAATAGAGACCGTTCCGTTTGAGCGAGTTGCCTGAGGCAACTGCATACAAGGCGCAGGAAAGCTCACCCGAAGAAGTATTGGTCAGCCATCCTGTTTTTACTGACTTGCCTGCGGTGTGCCATGCCGCTCCGGGCCCATATTCATCTGTGATCCTGTTCAGGGGTGAAAGCTCATACACAGTCTTGTCATAGGCATAGGCATCGCCGTAAAAGCTGCCGGATGTCGTCTTCACCGTGGAAGGAACAACATATTCTCCCGTGGCGGTACTCACCGGAACAGGAATATAGGAACTGGAGGGCCTTCCTGCTGCATCATACTCCTGTAGGGTGACGATATCCTTCTGTCCTGGAGATGATTTATACATGACGGTTTCCGTAGGACGACCCAAGCCGTCGAAATAATCAATTTGATCGAACGACGCTGTTCCCGTATGGTCAAGCATTGTTTTTGAAAGGATATAATTCTGGTTGGAAGATGGACTTGCCGGATGAAGAACAGACTCGACAACAATCGTGATCACATTGGAGTAAACGGTTTCGGTGCCGCTTGTTACAGCTCGGCGGAAAGACGTGGTGAAGGTTAATGGCGGGCAGGTGAATGAGGGAGTGGCTGCACCGGCAATATTTGTCCAACTGGATCCATCATTTGTGGACTGTTGCCACTGGTAAGTATAGTTACCTGTTCCTCCCGAAGGACTCGACGCATTACTGATTGTCCCGGGTGAGGTGCCCGGCGCCACGTTCGTGATACTGCACTGTATGGTTCCTCCCGAGAGAGGGGGCGGAGCGAGTGTTATCTGTACGGGAATATTTAGCAATACCGAACCTGTGGATTGATGTAACAGCAATATTTCCACGTTTGTGGTTGTACCGGGTAAGCCTGTATAATCATCTAATAGTTTTACAGACAGTGTGTTTCCTGATATGTTGATTTCCAGGAATGCGGGTGCTCCAGCCCGGAATGGACAATCCGATCCATTGTAAATGGTTAGGATCTTGGTTTCGCCAATTGCTGCAAAAGACAGACTATTGGGGTATGCACTTAAACTGCATTGACCATATAGCTTCAAAAAACCAGTTAAAAAGAGCAAACATAGAAATATGAAAAATTTCAGTTGCTCATGAGCCTGGATAGTTCTTGTTGTTTTCATAGGATTAAATTATTGCTTGTAATGATAATTATATTCTCCAATGATTTTTCCGTCATGGTCCTTGACATAATGCAGACGGCCAAGACTGTCATATTCATAGTAGGACGTAACACTGTTTGGATCGGTCTTACTCGTCATGCCCACCATCGGTTTATAGGTGTGGTAACTTATCAACGCATCTTTGGTGTTGATATCATTTGATAACGGTGCTAGAAAAGCCTTTATCTCAATTATTGAGGGATTGATCTTGTTGGCAAATGCAGTCACGGCATTGGCTCCGCCTAATACTGCCTCGATATGGGAATAAGAAGCATTCACTATTTCCGCAATTGGATATTGATTACCATAGCTCCATAAATAAACAATGGGAACCCCGTCTTTTATTTTTTTTTCAACTATTCTTCCGTTTGCGTTTTTAATGTCTGCGTTTTTCTCGAATTCTGGCGTTTGAATTATCATGTCAGGGTTAAAGACAATATTCATGTCGGAGTGTTTCTTCGTATAAAGTGTGATCGGTTCCGCATTATCGTTCAACTCTGTTATAAAACCCTCTACGGCTCTATTATCCACTCTTTCAAGTCGCATGAGGGGAGGCTCTAGAACATGTTTGCCTTTCAAGGCTGCAATTACCGGAATAGTAGCGGAATAATCAAATGGATACCAGTTTTCCTGGATAACTGTTTTTCCATCGGAGTTTGTCGTGACCGATTTACGTAACAAACCGTTTATATTTTCATATTCAAATGTTGTATTTGTAAGGATGCCGCCGTTATGGGTTAATGCAAAATCTGATTGAGATACCAATTCTCTTCTCTGGATTGGAATTTCATACAGGAAATAATAATATTTAAAAGGGTAGTAAAATTTATCCTCGTTACCTCCGGAAAGGCTTTCCTCATATTCATTATAATTTGACAGGTATAACCCTTTTACCTGTTCGTCATTTTCTTCCCTGATATTATAAACGCGGGTTGTTTCTTTTATTTTTACATTATTTTTATCATAGATCGCTTCTTGCTCCAGAAAAGGACGGCTGTGGATTGGATAAAAAGTTTTCACTGGAACAAAAAATGCATTGCTATATGAATTCTGTGCCCTGAATGTCAATTGTTCCGGATCATAATAATCGCAAATATTCAATAAGACCAAATCTCCATAAGCATATGGATCATAAAAAACATTGGGAAGTGAACCCATGTTAAAAGTAGTTTCTTTCCTGCCCAAATCCTCCCCGGTTATGGTCCTGTCTGTTTCTGTGACTTTGTCATATACTGCATTTGAAAAATCAGGCAGATTTATAGAATTAACGGGCCATGAATTGATAACGAAAGATTTAGAATATACTTCCCCTTTATCTCCGAATCTGTTTATAAACTGGAAATTAAATTCCGCACCTACATGCGAAATATTCATTCCTATCCCTGCCACGCCGTTATAGCTGTATTCAAATTTTTTAATTGTATAGTCGGACATGTTCTGATAGTCAGGATACAGCCTCATCTCGCTGACTCTCAGACCTCCCACATTAGTTATATAAGCTTTAGAGTGCGAACTATGCACTTTATGGCATGAATAATCTATGAGCGCCATACCATTGGTGGGATAAATTATTTTTTCCAGGATGAAGGCTTTCATATGGGTTTCATTAGCTGTCCTGTCGGCATTGCCATAGGTTATTCCCTTGTCTTTAATTGTTATCCTGGGAATAAGCGATGTATTGCTTTTTCCATTAAAATAACCCCATAGATCTGTCGATTTGGAATTTACAGGTGGCAACAATATTTCATTATACCCGAATTCATATGAATTTGATTGTGTATCGGTATTGTTTTTAAAAAGTATTCTCTCCAGTTTTAGCCTTTTGTTTACCTTGTTGTCTGAATTAAAAAGGTCAAAATTTGCATTGAAATATTTATTGTTATCGAGTTCAGCAACCTGTACGTTTTCCCCGTTTTTATTTTTACAGATTATGGAGGCAAGCCGGTCTTTTCCATTGCTGTCTATCCTGTCCTCTACATAGTTAAAGATTACTTCACCTGCCTTGAACCGTATTTTAGTCAACAGATAATCAGCAATCTCATTATTAAAACTGTTCTCTATCAGGTTTATATCGTATGGAGTATTACTTTGGTTTGGAGACATGTGTTCATACACGATTTCCTTGCTTTGAGTATAGTGTTGTTGGGAAGTATAATATATATTTTTATATTCAAAATGAATGGTGTCTTGTGTATTGGGATGAATAATTTGGGTCAGGTACCAGGCATCGGTGGAAGACTCTGAGCCCATAGCCGGGTAGGGTACGGTTTTATTCCCCAGATAATACCAGTTTCCAATACTACCGCTTAGCAATTGCACGGCATCGTAAGGAAGATTACCAAATGAATCATGGAATAAGAATAAATTATGGCCCGAAAGGAGGTTGGTCCGGGTATTACTTTTATAGGATGTTTGTTGTTTCCCTTCAAAAAGATATTTAATGCCCTTTTCGTCCGTAATTTGGAAACCGTTACCAGAAAAGTGAACGATCTCTAAGGGTTCAATATTTTCAGTTACGATTTTTCCTGAATTTGTAAAATAAAAAACACCGGATTTCCCTTGAAAGTTGTAACTGAACAAATCCGGTTCCAAATCTGCTCCCGGGCCCCTTATCGTCTGATTTTGAGGGCCGATTGCATTTTTGCAAAAATAAAAGAAATCTTTTCTTTCCTGGCTGAATTCTCCCGAGGCCCGAATAGTATCCAAAAAATTCTGTGTGGGTATGGAAGTACGGTTGGCTAAATATCCGTTGATAAGATTTTCGTCATCCCCAGCCCCTTGCCGGCTACGGCTTATTACACCTCCTGCATTAAGAAGCCATCCCAAGCCAACAGAAGTAGAAATATCGTTCACTTTTATTCCTCCAGTATGATAATCCAATGAAATATCATGTGTTAGTGCACCTTGTGTTACTGTATAGATCGGGACTTGAATATTTGTTGTTCCAGTACTCGGAGAAACAGGGTAATAGGTATATTTTTGGAAAGCGCCTACCTGTGGACTAACAAAAATTTTGTCTAACCTTTTCGCGTATTCAGTACTCATAAACAGTTCCTGTGGGAATACATGACTATGATAACAAAATACTAATAGTAATAATTGTAATAACTTTTTCATATGAATGGTTTTTGTTTTTATGTTTATTGCGTTTTCATTCTTTTTTTATTTTTGATTCTGATTTAAGAATCAACATTTTTCAGGGAAAGACTTCTTCAATCTGTTTTATAACTGTATTCATTTCGATTTTCTCCTCTTTCATTTTCTTTTCATCATACTCGAATTGAAGGGTTGATATTCTGATTGATTGTATGTTGTCTTCCCAGTATTTCAGGGTTTTTACCAGATCGATATATTTCCCCGACAATGTCATGTTGGCACTATACAGTTTGTAATTGCCTTCGCTATCCAGCAATTGGGGCTCGTACTGTTTCACTGTGATGCTGTTTTCTTCACATACCGGACTGATCAGTTCAACCAGGCGGCCGTTGCTGATCAGGTTCTCATTAGAGATCGGCACCGGTGCCAACATCGATTGGCTTGACGCCACATTCGGCAGCTGTTCTTCCAGAGTTCGAATATGCCGGTAATCGTTATACAATTGAAATGTTTTGGAAAACGTGCATTTTCCCAGCACAACGGGCATAAGTATGATCAATGCCACTAACTTGATGATCCCGCTATAGTATCTCATAATATGATGTGTAATTCAAAATCATATGAACCGTTATCCTTCAAGTTGTTGATATTGATGATGTCAACCTTGCTGATTAGTTTGTCTTCCTGCAAATATTGAGCAAAGAGAAGTACAGTACCGGTAATTTCAGCTTTTCCTTTTACAATGATCAGCTTCTCGTTGTTACTTGCGGTCCCGGTTCCAGCATTGGATCTGTTTTCAGGAAAGAAGACCATGGAGACCAATCGGATATCCTTCGGCATATAGGAGGCAATGCGGTCCGACAACAAGGCGAGGGGATAGGAGCGGATCTTGTCGTACTCACCAAAAAGGCGGTTGGCTTTTTCGCTGTTCTCCCTTTCCTGTTTACTTTTCTGAAGTCGGATGTTATAAGCTGTCTCGCTGATCTCATATTTTTCCTTTATATTGGAAAATGCGATATAGTTGACAAAAAGGAGTACGAAGAAAAAGAGCAGAAACGGGAGCTTTATCTTATCAAACAGGCTGTCGAAAAAAAATGCGCAGAACTCTTTCGATTTCTTCAGGTGCTCAAAATTCAGCTTCTTTTCGTACAAGTCCAGCAGGGTAGTACGAAGGTCGATATCACTATGTGGGGATACTGTGATTTCCATGATGTGAAGGCTCCTGTCACGCAGTGCGTTCAAAATATTTTCAACGGATGATTTTCGTATAAAATCAATGGTGGAAAAATCATTTTCTTCATGAACTGTCCAAAGCAGGTTCTCATTTTCAGTGATCTTTTTCACTCCATCATTATCGGAGGTTGCGAACTCTTTTGTACCCACGTCGCTACCCCTGACAAGCAACAGGGCGATGCCATGCTTTCTCTTCGGCCATTTCTCCTTTTCATGACCGATCTCCCGAAGAATAATGTCGGAACTTTTTGATGAATATCTGGCAGTCGTTACCCGGGTAGAAGCAGTACCGTTACTTGCTTCCACTTCCGCAATGATGATTTCGCCCAATATAGAAGGGAATAGTCGCATACTATTGAAGGATTATCGGCCTGATAAATACATTCAGCTTCTGGGAGGATCTTATTTTGGTGGTGTTCCCAAAAAACAGGCGTAAAAAAGGTACCCGTGCCAGAAAAGGCAAACCCCGCGAGGAGGTGTCGGTGAGGTTTTTCTCGATCCCCCCCAAAAGCACCATCTCCTGATCTTTTACCTTGATGATGGAATTAAAGCTCCGCTTTGTCATCCCCGGCGGCGCATCCTCGTCACTGCTCTCGCGCACGGTAAATTCAGCCTGGTCGAGATTGATCTGGAGGGTGATGACACTGTCGAGGCTTACGTAAGGCGTGATTTCCAGTATAAAGTTGGCCTCTACATTTTTCCACAGGTAGGATTCCGATTGAAGCGGGTTTTGTGTCCCAATGATGTTGACCTGGCTCTCCTTGTAATATTTCACCTCCCCGCTTTTTAGCACGGCCTTGTGTCCGTTTAACGTAGATAGCCTGGGTGTCGACCTCAGAATGATTTTTCCGGCATCTTCAAGAAACTTCAGATCGGCATAAAAATTGGGAGTTACCTTACCCAGGTTCATAGAACCGAAACCATTGAATGAGTTGATGATCTTGTTCACGGAAGCCGCGCTGAGCGAAAAATCGATACCCGGACTGATGACACCTCCGCTTACCGAAGGCTTGGCACCTACTCCCATGGATAAACCAATGGATTGTGATGTTTTGTCGGTGGCGTCTACAATAATCACATCAAAGGAGATCAGGGGAACACTTCGGTCGATTTCATCCAGGAAGTTCATGATTCGTATTACCGCGCGCTGGTCGCCGTTGATGACAAGGCTGTTCAAATCGGGAAAGGTAATGATCTCCACGTTTGCTTTGAGTTCGGCAGGAATAAATTCCGACACTTTATCTACCATCCGATATTTCATTGGAAAAACCTGCACCGTGGATAAACGTTCCCCTTCGGTATTGCTGCCTATTATGTACACGCCATGATCTATGCGCCAGGTAATGTGGGTGCCGGTGAACAGCACATTCAGAAAAGTATGCAGGTCAACTTCTTCCACATTGATATTGGTGGCATGACTGATATCGTTGGATAAAAAGTAGTTGATTCCAAGACGGTGAAACAGATCCGGTATCATGTCACGTACATTTCCTGCAGTGATCTTAGCCGTAATCAGCCCGACGCTGTCCACCAGAAGCTGATCAAACCGGAAGGCATGATCGGTTGTTTGAGATTGTTCTCCCTGGGGTTTGAACAGAGACCACGAACTTTCGGATTGCCTTGCATATCCGAGCCCGTTCACTGCCGCGATGGTTCTCACCGCCTCGTCCATATCCATGTTTGTACCATAGGCCGAAACCCGGTGTTCGTAAAGAGGCTGCGGTATGACGATGTTAAACCCGGTGCTCTCCATGATCTTTTTGGTTACGAACGACAATTTACTGTCGGTAAAGTCAAAGGTGATCACCTCTCTCAACGGATCATAAGCGATGTGTATGGGAGGCTCCGTTTCAGGTTCATTATAAGAAACAATGGATAGTATGTTATCCATTATTTCCACCTCGAGGCTTTTTTCTTTGCAGATAAAGAACAGGATATCCACTATCGGAACCTGTTGCAGGTTACAATTAATGAGTCTGTCAGGCCCGAAAGCCACGTTGATATTCAGATTCTGTGCTTTCGCCAGACTCCGGATCAGTTCTGAAACCGGGAAACTGGTGACAGAGACATCTACTTTCTCAGCATAACGGCTGTCGGCATACGACAAGCGCTGCAGTTTACCCTTCAGCTCAGCCAGCCGGGTTTCTTCAAGAGATTGTGCAAGCAGGTTTACCGATATGGTTATCAGGGAAATAAAGAAAGTGAGATATTTTTTCATGTGATCATTGTTCATATCGTTTCACTGATAAGAGGAAGAATTTCTTCCAGTGAGGTTTCACCTTTGGCAAACATTTCCAGAGCTGAATCTTTTAATGTTTTGATTTTGTGACGCTCTAAATACTCATCAATGTCAGTTTCACTTTTTCTAATGAGTTGTGATAAATGCTTGTCAATCGGTATCACCTCATAAATGGCTTTTCGTCCCAGGTAGCCGGTGTAGTAACATCTCTCGCATCCTTCTTTTTCATGATAACTTGCGTTGGGATCTAAAGCAAACCTGCTGGTAAAGGAAACATCGGGATGAAATGCCTTTTTACAGTGTGGACACAACAGCCGGATCAGTCTCTGTGCCACACAGGCAATCAGGGTCTCCGATATCAGGTAAGGGTGTACCCCCATGTCTATCAAGCGGGTAATGCTTCCCCATGCGCTGTTGGTGTGTAGCGTAGATAATAAGAGGTGCCCGGTTAAGGAACTGCGTATGGCCATTTGTGCCGTATCCTGGTCGCGGATCTCGCCCAGCATGATGATGTCGGGGTCCTGCCGCAGGAAGGTGCGCAGGGCGCTTCCGAAAGTCAGGCCTATCTCCTCCTTCAACTGCATCTGGTTAATTCCCGGCAGCGTATATTCCACGGGATCTTCAATGGTAAGGATATTGTTATCCTGTCGATTCAATATGCCCAGGGTGGCATATAACGTGGTACTTTTACCCGAGCCGGTAGGTCCGCTAATAAGGATAAGCCCGTTGGGTTGCATAATCGCCTTATAATAATCGGCATATTGCTTTTCACTAAACCCCAGGCGGTTTAGTGAAAGCAGGCTCTGATCTTTTGAGAGCAGACGGAGCACGATCTTTTCGCCGTAGATGGTGGGCATCACCGAAACACGCACATCAAATTTGAGATTGTTCCTTTCAAAGAGGATCCTGCCATCCTGTGGTAGCCGTTTCTCGGAGATATCAAGGTTGGCCAGTATCTTGAGACGGTTTATCAGAGCGGGGTAGTCCGTTTTATTGATGATATAGCGTTCAATCAGCTTCCCGTCGACCCTGAAACGAACACGGCATTTTTTCTCATACGGTTCAAAATGGATATCGCTCGATTTTAAGGTATCGGCTTCCTCGATCAGTTTACCTACAAAGTCAGCGTGGCTTATATTCAGGGATTGTGCATTTGAGGAGAAGGTCCGGTCCTGCCGGTAATAGAAATTCAATGCTTTGTCCAGTTCAGCGTCTTCTACCGGTTCAATCTCCACGCTTAAATCATAAATGATGGCAATCTCCTGTATGATTTTCTCATACGCCGTACTGCTGTCGCCATAGCATTTTAGCATGTTATTTTCACCTGTATCAAAGGGAATAATCCGATAATTCAAGGCATCGCTGCTGGAAAATAACTGGATCAGTTCGGTGGGGATGTGGGCGTTTATCATAAGATTCAGATTAAGTGTTGATAGAGAAGAAGTATACATAGGCAGACTCCTACTCCCGATACCAGCGGGATGTTGCTGTCATTTCTGCGGATGGAAGCTATGATGATCCACATCAACAAGGTAACGACGAAAGATACCAGCATAAAGACAAGAAACGACCGGGGTGTAAAAAAAGGGGTTAGAAACAGGATAAACAGGATATCCCCTTTTCCTATGACCGACTGCACCGATTTGTACTTCCATAAAAAATAGCCACATACGCATAGTCCAATGAAGAGCGATAAAAATATGTTGATTGCCAGGTTGGTGCATGTTTCCCATAACCCGTTCTCCAACCAGCTTATAATCAGGACGGTTATTCCAAACAGCAATAAGTGCCACAAGATAACTGTTCTGCTTCTGTAATCGGAGAGGATCATCAGCGTTAAAGGTATCAGAATGATCAGTTGCATATTCAGTCTCTTTCGGTCTCTCTCAAATGTTTGTTCTGATCTATTTCCCAGGTATTGAATGTGCCGTCTCGGTCAAAATCCACCACAGCCATGGCCTGTGCCCGGTAACCATTCTCGTCGGCCTCTACAATCTCAATCTTGTAATTGGCAGTGCCATCTTCACTTACGAGTGGTTGTTGTTCAAAACCCAGTTCATCCAGCGAGAGTGAGTATTTGGAATGGGTGAAGAAATAACTTTGTTGCAACGAGTGTAAAAAAACCAGTTGCTGTTGTGCCTCCACACTCTTAGCCTTCGAGATCAGTGGCATCAGGTTGGGTAGGGCAATTAACACCAGGATGCCGATAATAACCAAAACCACCAACAGTTCAGACATAGAGAAAGCATTCAGCCTTTTGGGAGTGAAATGCCGGTTGATTAAATTTTTCATGCGACTATTTTATCTTTTTCATTACAAGGTCAAAATAAACTATTTTTCTAAAACATGTCAATAGGTGCAGAGAAATCTCACCTGTTTTTGATGGTTAACACAAAGTAAATAAGGTAGTTGTAAAAATAAATCTCACCAGCATAAACGACCCAAACCCCCAGAAAATGTAGACTTGTAGTACATGAAAAGCCGCCTGTTTCACACAAAACTCCCCAACAATGGGTAATTGTTGGGGAGTATCACAATCACGACAGTTGTGGTCGTCAAGAAACCACTTCTCTTTCTTTAAAGAAAGTATCCAACCGAAAAGGTCGCCGTCCACATTTGTGTGGTGGGTTTTATTGAGCCGCCGTCCGACATGATACCATATGCGGCCATATTGTTGAGTACCTGACGGAACCCGATACCGGCGGTAATGCTGTTCCTGATTTCAATGCCCGTTTCGGCTGCCAGGCCGGCATTCCAACGTTGCTGCAAATGAATATTGCTTTCATCCTGGTCAAAAATACGCACGTTGGGTTCATACAGGCTCCATTTCAGTTTGAGGGGTACTTCGCCCGCTAACGACAGCTTCTCAAACATATCGGCTTTCAGCGCATATGTGGCAAACCCGCCTCCCATCAGGTAAATTTTGACGGTGGGTGATATTTTGAACTTTGTTTTCAGATACAAGGGTAACTGAAACGTGTGCATGTTCAAACTTCCGGTCACGGAAACATCTTCGGAGACATCAAACCATTTTTTAAACTGTCCGGGATTTATGTTGGCTCCACTGTTGAAGTAGATCAACTCGGTATGCAACCCCAGATGAGCGCCAAACATGTATTCGGCCATAAATCCGGCATGAATGCCGGGACGCGGATCATAACTGTCGAGTTCAATGCCGTTGATATTCATGCTTACATTCGATAAATTTACTCCGCCTTTTATTCCGGTGTGGAATTGTGGAAACACGAATGAGGCCGATAATAACAATGCCGTGAGACAGATCATTTTTCTTGCCATGGTGATAGTTTGTATAAGCTTGGGGATTACCACGAACGGAAGCTGATGAACAGCGTCGCCATCAGGTTCGACACACTGATTTTCTCTTCTGGTTTCACGTTTTGTCCTTCCACGTTCAGGTTGTCAATCGAGCCCATCACGTACGACAGCTTAAGTCCCACCCCTGTCTTATTGTTCACTTTATATTCTCCTGCAATCCCCGCATTAATACCTACGGTGGTCTTATTTCCCGTAATGCTTTGTCCGCTGTAATTCATATCGGCATTGAAGAAAAGCGGCCCGACACCCACGTGGGTGACCAACAGGAATTTTTCCGACTCGTTTCTCCCGACGAACGAAGGTCCGACATACACAATGCTTTGCGTTTCCTTGTAATTCACGGCTTGATCAATGCCCGGTATGGTTACATTATTTCCCGACGTGCTTGCCGAAGAAAAATTGGCATTCAAACCCAATCCCCAGCTTTCTTTAAAAAAGTATTGGGCATCGGCGTCAACTGTAAAACCGTGTCTCAGTTTTTTATTCATATCATCCAATGCGGCATCGCCGGTTTTCTCCATGTTGCCCAGGCGGTAAGCATAGCCGCCGCCAATGGAAAAGCGAAAATCCCTATAACGTGGCGTCGTTTGATATTCTGCCTGGTAGGGTGATGACTGTTGGGCCATGGCCGTTGAAAATGCCGAAGTGAAAACGATAGCAGTTGCGAGTGCGATAAAGTACGTACGTTTCATAAATAGGTGTTCTTTAAGTTGTTGATAAAAATGAATTAAAAAATATTTTATTCTTTTTCTCCACTGTAAGTGATCTTCCAATTCATTTCATTTAAATCATGAATCGTTAAGACATATTTTTTCAGATATAGAGAATCGCGTAGATATACCGTTAATATGGACTATTACCATTGTCTATGGGCTGATTTAATAATATTTTCGTATTATAGATAGGGTTTGTATTTACTAAAAACTTAACTACGTACTTTTGTCCAACTTTAATTGTATCATACGCTCCTTTTGAAACATTTTCTGTTATATTATATCTTACGGAATCTATAATACATTCAAATCGGATAAAATATGAAGGAGATGTGGACTTCTTGGATGTTTTCCAAAGTCCTTTCCCTATAACAATCCCTGTAGTATCTTTCCCAAAATTCAAAATTTTATTTTGATGGTTAAATTGATATACTCCCCAAATGGCAGCTATAATTCCGCAGATTAATAACACATAAAAACTAAATTTTATATAGCTTTTTTTTTTCTTTGTATTGTAACTAATAGTTTTCATTAGGTTAAAATTTTAATCTTTTAAGGATATAATACAGTCTATTATTATCCATATAATGATAAAAATTGGTAATAGGCTTAGCACCATTTATTGGATTAGGAATGTGAGTATAAACAGAGACGACCCCATTTTTGTGAGCAAAAACATTTACAGAATTAATATCATTGCCGCTTGACAAATTACCCGTAGTGCTACCTACCACATCTTGACTGGATAGCGAACTTAAATTTGTCCCAACATCATGTACGCTTTCGCCTATATTAGTCCCCAAATTATCAATAGCTTTCATTATGTTTTTCTCTGCAATTCCTGTATACATTTTGAAACCGGCATATTGAGAAAGACCGTAGGTCAAGCCGCCAAGTGTCCCAAAAGCTCCTCCTGTTAGTGTTCTGTTGAGTATTTGATCCCATTCATTGTAAAACATGCCCCTGCCAATACCCTCTGTAAGTCCGGAAGTAGCACCTGTTATACCACTATTAATTGATATGCCAGATATAGCTTTGCTCCAATTTCCTTTTATCCCAAGACTAGTAGTTACCTTTTCTGCAAATCCACTAGCATTTAACCCTTTGAAGGTACCATATGAAACAGCGCTCGTAGCCACACCTAGCAAAGCCTCTTTACCAAGTGCCCCCCAATTCAAATCATTTAGACCATTAGTCCCATCTAATTGCTGAATTGCTGAATTTGTTGCACCTGTTAATGCACCTCCTGCAGTTATGCCTAACACCGGATTTACAATCATTAATGCTCCCGTACCCGCACCAACTCCAAAAGCCGTAAGCGCTTCCCCGAAATTATTAATATTCCCCCAATTAGAAATTAAATTTATTGTTCCTCCCCACAAAGCAGCATCAATTAATGTTCCAATCCCCGGCAAAAAAAAGGAAAATATAAACTCTCCATCCTCATCCACATACACCAGTGGATTATTCAAACAATAACTGTACCTGTTGAAGTTCTGTGTAAAATCAGGCATCTGTACATACGGGTCAGGGCTTAAGAACCGTCCCAACGCAGCATCGTACAACCGTGCGTTCATGTTAACCAGCCCGAACCAGGTCAGGTGTTCGTGCCCCGTGTATCCCCTGCCTAGGAACAAGGCCGGTTCACTGCCGGGGGTGTATGCGACGTGTGTGGAAGGATTCCTTAACCGTCCCCATGCATCATAGCTTAATTCCTGTTTCAAAGAGCCATCGGCATTCGCCACGTGGGTGATACTGCCCAGATAATCACGACAAATATAGTAAATATTCCACACTCCCGCTTCTTTTACCAGGACAGCCGGTGCCGAATAGGCATCCCCTCCCAGATAGAGCCGTTCGATATTGGACTGCAGGTCCAGTTCATACTGTCCCCCGATATAATAGCGTGTCAATACCGGAGTGACTCCGTTGGCCACGTACATTTTCACCCTCCCGCCGGACGCGTTGTAAGTAAACGATGCGCTCAAGCCATTTTCGTCGATACGTGATGGACGCTGGAACGAGGTGTACGATACGCTCTGGTTGCGCAGCGGGACGGCCGTGCCTTCCGGGCTGAGCATGGTTACCTGGTACGGCTTGTCCGTGTTGCCGTATGCCATCGTGCCCACCCCTTCGATGCGGGTGATATTTCCATTGCCGGCATAGGTGATCACCTTGCCCGCGGCATTGGTCAGACGGTTCAGGTTGTCGTAACCGAACGTTTCCGTCCTTGTGTATCTATTGTCTGTGCGGCTTAAAAGGTTTCCTTTCTGCGTGTCAAAACTGTAGGAGAAGTTCTGGATGCTGCCGGCCGTCCTGCCGGTAGGTATACCATAGTCGTTATAGGAGTAGCTTCTGTTCATGCTTCCGGTGTTGGCTGCCGTGGGTTGACCGGGATCATTCTCCGCCGTCAGTTTCCAGATGGTGGTGGAGCCGTTTAGCCTGATCTCCCTGTTGTGTCCGTAGGCATACAGGAAACTTTCCGTGCCAAGCGTCCCGCTTTGGGCCGCATATTGTACCGAGGATACATTTCCATCACCATAGGTGTAAGTCTTTTGCAGCCACTTGTTATCCGGGACGGTTTCCTTTTCTGTCAGTATCCTGTCGAATGTGTCGTAGGTGAATGCTTTTGAGGTACCGTTCGTGGAGGTTTCGCCCGCCAGTAACTCGTCCGCATTATACACGTAATTAGTCGTGAACTCACCCTGCCGTTGCAGGCTGGTGATACGGCCATATTTATCAAAAACCGACACGTTGGTTCCCTTGGGGTTTGTTTCGGTAAGAGTCAACACTCCCGCAGAAGAATAGACGGGCTCAGTGGTTTGGCGCCCGGCGCTCGGGTCCACCAAGGCGGTTTGCCTGCCAAAGGCATCATACTCAAACGAAGTGATTACGCCACCCGGAGCCGTGATGGACGAGGGTTGTCCGTCGGGGCGGAGGCTATAGGAGATGGTTCCCCCGGGGTTGGTCACGCTTGCTAGGGCACCCGAGGCATCGGTCGTTTTCGTGGTAACAATACCGTTTTTGGTTTCCGTCACACTCAACCCGTTGTAACTCCAGGAAGTAGTTTTGCCGGAAGCTTCCAAGAGTTGAGTAGGACGGTGATAGGTGTCGAACGAATAGCTATTCCAGTAAGATGGAGAAGCGCCTCTGAAAGGCAATGACACCTTCTCGAGCCTGCCCTTGTTGTCGTATGCGTTGTCCACATACTGCCACTGGCCGTCGAAACGTTGATTCCCTTTACGCAACCCACGTCCTGCCGCATCGTAATGTGCCACAGTTGAAGGTTGTCCGGTAACCGTTCTGGTCACGGTGTACACTCCCTGTCCACCCCATGCGGGTGTGGTGGCTTCAGTCACGCCATCATGACCCGTCACTGAAACAGGTTGTCCCCAATCATCAAACGTGCGGGTAGTGATACGTCCTTTGTGGTCGGTAACTGTACGTGCATTCCCGTACTTATCGTAATTGGAGAATGTGGTAGTTTGCGAGAATGCATTGGTCTGCGAGGCAAGATACCTTCCGGAGGGATCATAGGTATAAGTATTTCCTAAAAACTCCGTCACGTTGTAGGGCGCCGTTTTTTCAGAGGCAACATTACCACTGCCGTTCGTCTCATATGTCCACTTGGTTTCTCCTGTTTTATTCACGGCAGTCGTGCCGGTGTAGGTGCTCCTGCCCAGTGGAAGGCGGGTTGTGGCATCGTATGTAATCTCTTCCTTGTCCTGCCACGACGCACCACCGCGTGTATTGGTCACTGTTTTTATCAATGGTTGCCCAATCAGGTAGCGCGATGAGGAAACCGAGTTATGATAGGTTTGATTGGTGACAGTATTCAAAGCCGAACCGATATTATGATTCACTTGTGTCGGGTTACCATATGCATCATAGTCATAATAGGCATAGGTGTAAACATTGGTCAGCTTATCTGTTTCCGACACGTTATATGCCCTGGGGTTTGCCTGCTTGTTACTTTCTTCGTTTCTTATGTAGTTATAAAAACTCTCTTTCAATGGAGAAGTGAGAGAAATTGTGACACCAAACATCTGGGGATCTTTGGTTTCAACGGACTCCATGTTTAGCATGTAGTCAAACGTTCTTACTTTCTCGAATCCACAAAAGCCCAGTCCCTGCTGGTGAATTACCGCCCCGTAATAGGTATAATATTGATGCTTTATGTAATTCCCGTAGTTTGGTAAAGTGACATAAGCCGAAGAGAGTAGGTTCAACGGGAAAATGGAAGATGCGTACGGGTAAGAGCGGGATGTTGTGGTTGGGATATAATTACCACCCTCCGCCATATTAGAATAGTTGTTTTGATGCAGGGAGCCGTAACTGTCTGTCGTCAATGTGAGCAAGTTTGCCTTGCTCTCGTCCTTGGTGTAGGTTATGGTATATATTTCAGCATCTTTAATACAAACCAGGTAGCTTGAGTTGTAATAATTCACCACATTCGAAGGCATAAAACCGGATGTTCCGGAAGGAACGTTGATGGGGTTCACCGGCGTGGAGCTTTGAATGGTTCCTTTGGAATTTAAATACAACTTTGCCTGTGTGCCCCTTATTTGTATCAGGTCGGAGAGCCCGTCCCGGTTCATATCCATCACGGTTATCTTGTCATCATATTCTACGTTGACAATATTCTGCGTGGTGGCGGTAAATCCTTTCCCCGTATTGATATAGCAACTCCATTGATTCCCGTTATCCACATATCCCATTTCAATTTCGGCCAATGCCACAGATCCATGTGTGGGGCAGCAAAGACTCTGCTCCGGATAGTTCGGGTCATTGTAACATGTTTGTAACTGTAAACCACACTCGCGGCAACTTGCGTTATAAGGATTCTGCTCATAATAAAACTTAAGATCCATGCCACAGTATCTGCAGTGAATACTATACGAGTCTGTGATGGGTTCGCTTCCATCACAGTATGGGCAATTATGCGGAGCCCACACCGGAAGTTCCACATACTGTATGTCTTGATATGAATCATTCGGTGGGACAAGGATGTCGACCTTGCCGTCCGCGTTCAAGTCTCCGAACTTTACTTTTTTGTAAAAGGCCGACCGGGGAACAACGGTCGAACCGTACTGATAGGTGAAGCTGTTTCCCGAAAGGCCGTACACATTGTAAGCAGAAGCGCTTGCATGGCACAATTCAGATTTGGCGTCACCGTTCACATCAAACGTGTGCACATATGTATCTTCGTAGGTGGAATGTGAAAAAAGTGTGTTCTCACTGATCAGAATCCCGCTGTTCAGGTCGACCACTGCAAAGTAAGAGGTCCTGTCCTGGTTATCAAAAGTCTTGTTGTGCGAAACGGTCACCATTTGTATCTGTCCGTCTCCTCTGAAATCTCCAAAGTAGTAGCTTCTGGAAACAGGACTGTAATAATAGTCGTCGCTGTTGACCACTCCTTCCACATTTACATTGAAGGTGCGGGTAGTGTATGCAGTTCCCGTCGTGAGGGTGTAAACCGTTACCTTCAGGACGGTCTTGGATCCGGATGTCCCGTTAAAGTTCACTTTAACGATTTCATCCACGCCGTCTCCGTTCACATCCACGGCATTGATGGTTTGAAATCCAGATTCAGCTGTAATGGAGATTGAATTGCTGAAGAAATCGAGATTTGGTACAATCAGGATGGTTTGATCGGCAGGATAAGTACTCCCATATAAATAGGCATAAACGTAATGGAACGGCACCCATCTTCTTCGTGTAGCTAACAGGCCATACGTTGAAAATTTACCCGGGAAGGTGATCATGCCGTCGCCGAAACTGTTTTTTCGGAATTTTCCACGAATATACTGCATCTTATTGGCCGGGGTGTTGTTAAAATATTGCGAAAGAAATCCATACAGCTCTTCATCAAATTGCCCGTTTGTCATGTAAGAGGGATAGTAGTCATAACCGAAAACGAGTGGGTTCAAGGAACTTGTGCCGGAAGAACAATCCAGCCGGGTAAGCCTGTTTACTTCGCTTTCCAGCGTATGGGTAAGGGTATACGTCCGTATTTCCTGTCCATTATTGTAAGAGGTCACCTTTTTCAATAATTGATTCAGAGAGATTCCGGTATTGGAAATATAAGCGGTAGTGTAATCTGTTCTGGCAACATATTCAAACCGGATTTCAGCCGGATGTGTGGTTGTCTTGCTTCCATACTTTATCTTCGAGATGAAATATATGTTGCCGGACTGCAAATATTCAAAATCTATCCTGTACCCTTTCATATCCACGATGGAGGTTACAGGATACGTATGTTTCATGACCGTGTTGTTGGTAAATCCGTAGTTTGCCTTGCTGCCATCGGGGAACAAGGCCTCAAAATAGGCAACATTGCTGCCGTACATGATTTTCTTCACCAAGATATATCCTTGTGCGGTCTCGTAATGGTAATCGGGAACAGCGGTATTGTTGTTCGTGACCAACCGGGTTCCGTCCAAAGAAAAGGCACAGGCTGAAGGATTGGAAAGATCGGCCGGGGCGCTTGTCCCGTCGTAGTGTATGGTTTTGTTGGTTACATTGATCGCTGTCAATCCGGAAATGTTCCAGCCATATCCTGCCGGCGAGTTGCCCATTTGGCTGTTGTAGTTCAATGACACCTGAGGAGCAGCTGAAGCAACCGGGGCGGTGAGGATAGGGACAGTAATCGTTTTACCGACTGAAGGTGTCACCCCTTCTTCAAAAGGAATCTGCCCCACAGATTTGCTTTGATCGATTGACTGTACGGTGATGCCGGTGGTCGTTGCTCTTTCGGGCTGAGTTTCAGCCGAAGCCTCCTTCCTGTCAGCCGGTGCTTTCTTTGCATTCGCATTGACGGTAGATCCAGAAGTATACAATTCACCGAAATCAAAGGGTTCATAAATATAGTGTGTAATGGTATCGCCTTTTGCGGTTATTTCAAAGCGTGTTCTGACATCTTTCCTTTGTTGTAATTCCGCTATCTCGTCGGACACATTTTTCACCGTGCCTGTTCTCAACGAATCTGGTACCGGATTTCTCCTCACGACGGAATGGATGGTATCATCGGCCGTTTGGGAAAAAACGACCGTGTTTACAATCGATAAAACGAGTATCCCGGCAAAGATTATTACCGGAACACTTTTTATGGAAGTGTATAAAGTTTTCATAAGGGTATGTGTCAAGTTAGGTATTAGGTTACAATTTAGTCAGCTCCCATTCGGAAGAGTGATCGTTTACGAGGATATGGAGCGTGTAAGTGCCTGGTGGAACCTCCTCCAGTTCCACGCGTGTTTTCCTGTCAGATAGAATATCTCCGGTTAATAGATCGTCATTCTTGTCTGAAAGGGTGTATGTTCCCTCTAATAAGGAATCGTGGCTACTTACTTCGATGGTAAGACCGGGCTTTTCGCGCTCGACATGGATGGAAAGTTCTCTTCCGTGGATGTTCTCCACGTAAAAACGGGATGAGTCATGCGGCCCTTCGGCAGAGGGATGATAGGCACCCACTACAATGGTCCGGCTAACTCGGTTACCCGCGGCATCGTAAGCATAAGAAAGCTGTTGCGACCAGCCTGTAAGGGAGAACAGCAAAACAAAAAATAGGAGAATAGTTTTCTTCTTGTTGTCAAGTTTTGTCACGGTACCACGGAAACCCGTAATTGCATGGAAGGACTTCATCCGCACCCATGGTAAGACCCCGGGAAAAATGTTTGGCTTCATAGCTGTTTATTTTTGACTGATGGATTATGGGGTCAAAATAAACTGTTTTTCTAAAACATGTCAATAGGTGCAGAGAAATCTCACCTGCTTTTGATGGTTAACATGCAATAAATAAGATGTTTGAGAAAATAATTCTCACCTGGTTAATGGATCAGAAAATCAAAAAAATGACATGATCTGTTCAAAATTATTGATCGATGAAGCATTTTCTTTCAGTTTTTTCTTTAAATAAGTTTTTCTTGATTTCAGGTTAACCAGGTTTATATTTAAAAATGCGGCTATCTGGGAATTATCAAGTTTCATCGCGAGCATCGCCAACAGAAGACGATCTCCTTCGCTCAAAAAATTCTGTTCAGATGAAAGCTCTATCAAATTATTAAATATTTGCGATAAGAAGAGCTGATTTGAGAGGTCACTAAATTGCTCCTTTCCCTGTTGTAGTATTTTTTTGTAATCATCGGCCAGTTCTGCCTTATTCCTTTGACTGCCTCTGATTTTCGTTTCAAACAAACTCAAAAGTTGTTGGTGTTCTGAATATTGTGCTAAAAATGAACTGAATATCTTTATCCTGTTGTTTTGTTCTGTTGCTTTGTTTTGCAACATCAAAGCCTCAGATTCTATTGCCATTTTTTCTGCCTGCAATATTTCATTCTTTAATTTGGCCACCCTTTTGCGTTTTGAATAAACGAATAGGATGAAGGACATAATGAGTATTAACAGAAGCGAAATAAGTGCAAAAATCCTGGTATTTGATTTAGCTTTCAGTGCTTTGTTTTCGGTTTCGGTAAGGTCATAAAGCTTTTCCAGTTCCAGAATTCTTTTATCAAGCCGATCATTAACCGATTGTTCGTAACTGTTGAATGTTCTTTCTCTGTATTCTTCTGCCATCTTATAGTCATCTCGTAGCAAGGCAATATCCGCAATGTTTTGGTATAACAGATAATTTGATCTATACGTTGAATCTTTGATTTGTTGTATTGCCTGTAAACCGTAATACATGGCACTATCAGCCTGATTCAGTTTTTTGTAATTGATGGAAATTGAAAACAAGGTACGAGATTCATCTATCTTATAGAGAACGTAAGGGATCAAAGGCAACATTTGCTTTTCGAGTTGTATAGAAAGATCATATTTGCCCTGGATAAGGTAATAGGCAGATTGCATGTTCAACAAATTGTATTCTTCCTGCCGGGAAATATTTTCAAAAGCCAAAAGCTTGTCTAAATACATTTTTCCTTTCACTGTATCCTCCCTTGTCATTTCATTCCAAAAAAGGGCTGTATATGCATCAAAAATATGTGTTTTGTTGTTCTCCATCTCTGCAAATCGGAGACTTTCCAGAAAATAATAACTTGCTTCGTTGGGGTTGGCATGACTATAATTCATGTCACCCAAATGATAATGGATCAGATATCCCGCAGAATGATTATTGACTTTAGATGCTGTGAATAGCCTTTTTGCTTCCTTTAACGGTATGTAAGTCGTGGTGTCGATATGACCCATGCGAATGCCCACTATGCTACGATAAATAAGTGAGCGGATATGGAGAATGGAGCCCCGTTGGTTCTTACTATAGTAATGTTCAGTCTCGGTTATCAACGAATCTGAACTGAATTCTGTATATGTTTTATCACTGGCGATGGTTTTTAAAAGGTTTAAATAAGCTTTATTACCTTGTGATAATTTCTCTGGCTCAATTGCTTGCAGGCTGTCAAGAACCATTCCGGGGTGACGTTCCAGCAGTGCGTCCCATTGTTGCAGACTGGCATATGCCAGTTTATCCTGTTTTCTGTCGCATCCGGAAAACAGGAGAATCAGAAAAACGATGATCGTAATCCGACGTGTGAAGTTTGACTTGCTTCTTGTTGAAAGTTTCATATATCGTAGAGGAAGAATAGCGGACCCTCTAGGATACAAAAGTAGAAAAATAAATGAATAAGAAAGTTAAAAAAAATGATTTCCGACCTGTTAAAGTTTAAATTTAAATCTGAATTGAATTTGTCATTGTATGGTCTGCCCAAGTTTAAACATAGGGAGGTACATGGCAACGAGAATAAACGCCACAACAATACCGATACCCAAAATCAGCAACGGTTCCAATACATTGCCCAGTTGTTTTAATTTATACTCAAGCTCACCAGTGATATCTGCAGCTTGCTGGTGCAGCATTTTATCAAGCGTATTGGTTTCTTCCCCTACTTTTATTAACGCAATCAGTTTCTTGCTGTAGATCTTTTCATACTTTCCCAGGTTCTGAGCAAATGAACCTCCTTCAATTATATTTTTGGAAATTTCGCCAAACGATATGCTGAAAGGATAAAAACGAATGATATCCCCGAGCATCTGCAACGATCTCAATAACGGAATGTTGGCGCTGATAAGCAAGTGCATTAGCTGGCAGAACTGCGATTGATAATATAATTTTATAAGTTCACCAGCCAGGGGGAGGTTGAGTTGTATTTCAGTGGAGGTATGTCTATACTTTACGCTTTTACCATACAAATGTTTGGTACCCAAAAATAACGACGCAAGTATTGTTATCGCAATAAAAATTACCGGTACCATGCCCGATAATCTGATAATAAGACGGGTTATGCCCGGTAATTCACCTCCCATTCGTGCATATACCTGTTGGAACATAGGCACAACGACCAGGATCATGAACGTAAGTACCAGCACGGCCACGATCAAGATAATAAGTGGATAGCTGAGTGCACCCGTAAGTATTCTGCGTTGTTCGTTTTTTTTGTGGTAATAGGTGTTTAAAAACTCTAAAGATTGATCGAGTTTACCGGTTTCTTCTCCAATCCTGATCACCCCACAATCAAGATCGGAAAAATTTCCGTTTTCCTTCAGTGCGACCCAAAGCTCATTACCGGAGATAATATCCTGATAAACCGCCCCTAATATTTTGGATTCATCCTCACTGCCATTTTCGATAAGCAGCTCGAATGAACGGCTAAAGCTCAGTCCCGATTTCAACAAGGAGGTGAGCTGTGAAAAGACAAGAGACTTTTTCTTATCCGTAAATCGATGTAATTTAACTGGGATCTTCATATCCTTCAGTAATATTTAAATATGCGTACCGACTGGAGGGCAGGCCATATTCCAACCATACAGAATCGCCAGTATGAACGATGCAATGAATAAGTAAAGAATCCATATGATCGGTATGATTCAACGATGGTATGATGCGGTAATTTAAATAACCGCTAAATAAAGTATCCGTAACTCCCCGCGATTGAAGAATGAAAGACGATTCGCCTATGATTACAGAGTCGGATGCAATTCCCTGCCTGTAAAAAAGGAACTGATTATTCTGCCCAACCACACTATCTGCATTTTCCATCAAGTGTTCCAAAACCTCGTGGCTATAGAGCATGGCCTGGACGGAGGAAATACGTTTATTTACGGTACGACTGAATTTTTTCATCATATCAACTCCATCGAAAACCAATGTGAAAATGATGCCGGAAATGATCATGGTCAGTAAAAGCTCCACCAGCGTACTTGCTTTTAACTGCTTGTGTAGGATATGCCTCTTTTTTGCCATACTCATTCCTGATTCACATGGAGAAAATAATACCCTGTTGATTGTCCATCCTCTATTTCAGAAGATATGTGAATTAAAAGAATATCACCTTTATAGGGAAAGATAGAAACTTTAATATTACCCCACGGGAAAGAATAGTATCGTTCCTTCGTGTTCCGGTCAACACCTTCTTTTGCAATCATCCGCCGGCATTTTTTCAGGTCGTTCTCGATAACGAGATGATTTGGTTGTCTGTTTTCATATACCAGAAGATCGGTCATCGAGTGCATGGCGATAATAAAGAGGATCATAAATATGACTGAAGAGACAATTGTTTCCAGTAAAGAGGTAGCAATTAGTTTTTGCGTCAGTTGTTTCATAACGACAAGTTTATTCCGCAAATAGTTCCATATCCAGCCCTTGCCGGCGTACCACAAGTTTGTCGGTGGTAATATGCACAATATAAAAATCCCCGACTTTCTCTTTGGTGCGTGCCATAATGGTTTCTCCCTCAAAAACCAATAACCCGTAGGTGATCTTACCCGCTTTCAACATGCCTTTGAATTTGAAAGCAGGGCCTTGTACCACATCGGGTTCCGGTGGTGAAAAGTTGGTTTCCGGATTGTCCTGGTCAACTTTGGCCTCTTCGCCGGTTTGTAGTGAGTTCCCCGGTGGTTTTTTGAGGAAAGGGTCATCATAGTTTAATAACAATACTGCGCTATCGGGTTTGTTTACGAAAGTGCGTGGCTGACTCGTTTCTATCGGAGCATCCTCCTTCCTGATAGCTTTTGAGACTCTCCATGCAATGCATCCCCAGATCATTATGGATGCCACGAGTAATAAGGAGGTCGTGATCTTCTTATTTTTCATTATTTCCCGTCTCATGAGCCAGCTATTTATAAGAGGATTCAGTAAATCGATTTTATTTCCTTCCGCGTATATTCACCCGATAGAAAAATCGGATAAGCAATATTGTCATTACGCAATATACGGGTGTTGTACAATGCTCCGGCGTATACATTCTGATTGGATGTGAAAAAGCAATCCTTGAGATATACAGCACCCGAGAGTTCACCACGAATATTGGTGGTGCCATCCACATATAACAGACCTCTGAGCAGTGACTTTTCTGATTGCCTGTAAGCGGGAAAAAGCAATTCTTCATCCCTTATCTTACCCTTGATGATCACATAGCCGTTGATTTCACTGTGATCGGAAAGTGACACATAAGGACGGTCAATTTCCGCATCCACAAATATGCCAGAAGGGTACTGAAGTGTTACATGCTCATTAATCAGTACCGTATCACTGCAAAAGATCTGCATGCTTCCTGTAAATCCCTCTTCAATCGTAACTTTTCGGGCAAATATAATCACCTCGTTGATTTTCGATGAAGCGGAAATAGTTAATTCGTCTGCATATAAAACGACATTTCCTCGCAGTATGATATCACCTTTGCTCTCTGTTAAATTAAAAAAACTTGTCGTTTTATTAAAACCATAATAAGTATCGGTTGTTGCTGGTGAATCAACTGCCATAATACGATTTTCTTTCAGATCTGCCAAAAAGATCAGATTGTTTGAATCAATGGGAGGTAATTCCGCATCGGCAACTCCCAATTGCGCATAAGGGATTTCATCACCCTGATAGTATTCACCATCAATCTCGGTATAATTGATGCCGTTTAAAGGAATAAATATCTTCCCGCTAATCTCCGTTTTACCGGACAGGGACAATGCCCTGTTCCGGTCACACAGCCAAAGGACAGCCTTGTGGTCGCATTCCTGTTTTTTGCCCAATAGCCTTGTAGTTGAAAAACTACCGTTGTGAGAAGAAACGCTGACAACCTCGTAAAATCCCCATTGCTTTGCATGGAAACTTATGAGGGAGGTACTGTCTGCTTCGTATAAACGGTAGCTTTTTTCTTCATTATGATTTCTTAAAAAAGTACTATCGTTGCAATATAAGACAATGGCTGAATTCAGGTTTTCCTGTTGTTGCTTTTTGTAATGATAGGATGAATAATGGAGGAAACTGATTTCCCACAATGAATACACAAAAAACACAATAAGTATGATTAATACGGAAATCACCAATACCGTCGGCAAAGTGACTGCCTTCAATCTCGTTTTCACATTCAGCCTTTTTTAATTTATGAATGGCTACATTTCTAACTACGTTTATCATTCAAAAAAAAGAGTATTTTATTTCTCAAAATAACCTTCATAAACTCCGTTCTCCAGCGTAATGCGCAGGCAGTAATTCCCATTTGGCAGGGTGGAAGTATCCAACATAACAAATCCTTGTTCGTTTATCTGAACCTCTTGCTGAAGTCCTCCCCCCGTTCCTTCCGCACTTGTCCATACGGTACCATTGTAGTTTTTAATTTCCACCGTAATCCAGCCTTCGTTGTTCATATATGCGAATACTTCGGTGGCTGTAGCCGAGCGCGTACCTCCGGAACGTTTAACGAGATCAATCGTTTCATTGACCCCGCTCATGCTATTGTTAGAACCGGTAAATGCAGAAAATAACATCATCAACCCCAAGGTTGACAGAATAAGAATTTTTTGTTTCATTGTTGTGTTTATTTTATGATTATTGATTACGGGTCAAAATAAACTCTTTTTTGAATAGATGTCAATAGACGCGCATAAATCTCACCAGTTTTCAGACGTTAATGCATTGATAAAGATGTTTCTACGAAAATAAATCTCACCTGGAAAATTGATAAATCTTACCGGATTAATATTTTTTCTTCCGTTTTTTGTTTATACTTCTTCTATAATATATTCATGTATTCTTAAAATTTTATTAATTTCATCCAGAATTCCTTTGAGAAATTGATTGTCTTTGTTGTGTTTTATTAGATCATTTTTGTTAAACCATATCCGTATTTCTCCTAATACTTTTGGTTCAGGAATAAGTGGTTTAAGAAGTATAGTCGCCTTTTTATCTTCCCAAACAGGAGCTAATCTATGATTTTCTATTACTCCATCACATTTAAACCGAGCAATGTCTCTTTTAAAATAAAACGCAGAACCTGGTTGACTTAACCATTTTACTGGTTTAGTGATATCATTAGGGTTGAAAAGTTCTTTTAAAGGTTCATAAGCGTCGCATTTTGTCGGACATAAACATCCTTCTTGATAAGAAGCAAGAAAATCAATAATTCTTTTTGAGAGCTCATTTTCTATAACAATTGAATTTAGAAAATCTTTGTATTCTTTAAGCGAGTAATTATTTTGATACTCTTGAAAGGATAGAATTCTTTTGTCCGTAAAATCCTCTTTTATAAATGCTTTTAAAAGTATTTCTCGTTTATTCTTTTCCATATTAATTTTCATCTTTGTGGTCCTGTAGGGGTTGATTTAACCGCTTGTAATCCCTCTCCGAACAACCCGCCGAAGGGGTTGTTGTGGTTCATCTGTTCCACCGTTCCACTCTGACTCAACACCACCCGATTGTTGCCCTGGCGGTTATTCTTTAATGATACTTGCTGTCTAAGATTCGGGGGTAATTATAAAATTATTTGTATCCCCAATTCTACTCAATTCAGTGCCAATTGGCTTGTCTAAAAAAGCAATAATTGCACTATCATAATTGGCTATTGTATTTACATCGTAAATTTCTATATTATCCGGGTTATTTACATATTCTTGTGTTTCTGTTCCCGAAAAGAAACGCCAACCACTATCATTTACATCGTCGGGCTCTTCTCGATACATATAGCCAATTTTTAGCCCTTCAACAGTAATTTTATCTGTTGCCATACAATAACCAAAATTAGGTATTATTTCTCTGATTTCAGTTTCTTCTATTCTAAATTTCTTATTTCTGCTCATACTTATGTGAAGCGTTAGATTTTTTATCTTCCATTTGATAAATATCAGGGTTATTTTGGTCTTTTATAACTTCCTGTCTCGTTTTTCCCTGATTTTCAGGGCCTTTTTTATATTTACTCCATTCTTGTCCTGTTTTATGTCCATATACCTCTTGACCTTTTTCTATAGGTTTTCCCGTATTTGGGTCTATATATTGTCCATCTGGAGTTTTTTTGGCACTATTTTGAACTGCTTCTTTTGTATTTTTCTTTAATTTCACTCTGTTCTTCATCACATCTCCTGCCTTGTCAACGGCTTTTCCTGTGTCATTTACTTTGTCCAACGCTTTAACACCTGCCGCTCCTCCTTTTATCACTTTACTTGTACCTGCTGGAACATAAGGTATTAACATTGCACCTGCATCTAATGCTGCATTTCCCCAATGAGAACGTGCTGTTTTATGGTCGCCTTTAATGTGATTGGCTACTGCTGCACCAACATCATAGACCACATTGCCAATATCCCAAATAGTTTCTATCGGAAATTCACCTGTCGGGTCTATATAACGTATCGGATTATTGGCCACATACACATACGGAGAAATTGAATAATACTCTTCTGTCAAAGGATCACCATTCAACCATACACCCAGTAAAGGGTCATAATGCCGGGCTCCATAATCATACATGTCCAGTCCCAGCTCCCTGTCCAACTCCTTGCCGTTGTACTTATAAGGCTGGTTGGAGGCTTGTAATCCTTCGCCGAACAACCCGCCGAAGGGGTAATAGTGGTTCACCTGCTCCACGGTGCCGCTCTGGTTCAATACAACCCGGTTGTTACCCTGATAGTCCTTCAGGTAGTAATGATAGGATGGTGTGGAGCCTGAGAGGGTAATATATCCCTCTTCCGTCAGAATCATGCTCAACGTGCCGTTCTTGTACACCTTGTTGCCCGCATATTCAGTCTTTGTCGTTGTGCCTCCCGCCGTGTAAGCTACGCTTAGCTTGCTGCCTGTGCCATCATAACCGTAGCTGATGGTATTTCCATCCGCGAAGGTGATGACACTTGGCAAATTTAATGCATTATATGTTATCGAGGTAATATTCCTGTTTAAATCTTTCGTCGCATTTCCATTGACATCGTAGGTGTACTCGTCGGTCACGTTCGCCCTGTCCACGAAGTGGAACGCTCCCGTATAGGTTATTGGTGCCGTAACAGCATCGGTGACTTTGGTGAGCTTGTTGCCCGTGTAGGTGTAAGTGAGGTTGTCCATCATCCCGTAACCGCTGTCCAATTTACCTTGCCGTTGCAAAGAAATAATGTTGCCCATCTTGTCATATGCACTCACCGTTTCATTGAACCGGCCGATGTTGGTTGCCAGCGACATGCCCTCTCCGTAATTGGCGGCGGCAAGCCGGTCAAGGCCGTCATAGGTGAACTGGTATCCCCTTTCGGTAGTTTCATCTCCCGCCTTCCACTTCATGGCGCCGATATTGCCGTTATAAGAGGCAATGGCTGGGGTTACACTATTCACCGGTGATTCATAGGTCAATGTCTGGTTGAACTTTGTCCCGATTATCTGTGTGAGCCAGCTACGAACATTATAAGCATAAGTCGATATTTCTGTTGCCAGTTTTTTTGTATTAACACGTCCTATATTGTCATAAGTGTAGACTGCCAAAGTTGTTTGCGAAGTAGCAGGAGATATTTTATGCTTTACGTCCAATAGTCTTTCGGCAGGGTTTGTCGCTGGAGTTCCGTAGTTATAGTAGTATGTTTCAACCATTGTATTTTTTCCTATCGCCGAATGGATCAACATCCGTTCTTTTACTTTTCCAGTGAAAGTGTATCTTAAATATTCATTGTCATATCCTCCTATGAAATTAGAACTCCGGGTTTGAATAATTCGTTGGCGGTAGTCATAATAAAAAGCTGAGACCGAATATTTGGATGGATCATTCAACTGATATGTCCTTTTCCCGGTAATTAATCCTTTGGCACTTGTAAATTGAGGTTCATATCCTTTATCTCTGAAAATGAGACTGTCTTTTTTTGCACTCATTGAAATATCAAGAAAGTCATAATTATTATAATAACTGACTGTCTTCAATTTAACCGTAGTCGGAAGTGTCAGGTTAACTGCATATCCTCCTAATTTAGTTTCTGCTGGATTGTAAGTAGTCTTTACAACTGTATTTGTAATGTCGGGTACCGTTGATGAGTCCCAAATGCCGGAAACAGTCTGCCTGCCCAATACATCATAGAAGTAAAAAGTCCATTCGGCCCTCAGTTGTTGTTCTCCATCTTTGAGAAAATCAGACGTTCAGACATATCATACCGCATCTCAATATCATTGCACCCGGGTAATTTTTTAAGAATACAATTATTTTTCCCGTCATATTGATAATAGAAGGCATAATCTTTTAAAACCTGATTGCTGGTGATATCCCATATAACATTTACAGCTGTAAGTGCATCGCTTGCCGCAGGTGGAAGTACGAAGCGGAGATTGCCGAAATCATCATATACATAATACGTATCATAATTTATATCATTATCGACTTTCCTCTCCAATAATATTTGGTCCAGGTTGTTATAGAAAGTCATTATTCTTTTTCTATCCTCGTCTACATTTATGGTTATGTATTTTGCATGATATTGGTCTCGTGTCCGATTTGGTTGTTGATTCCGGGTCCAAATAAATTGTTTTCCGGATAAATGTCAATAGGTACGCATAAATCTCACCTTATTTTTAGGGTTAATATGTTTATTATAAGGTTCATGTAAAATTAAATCTCACCTGGGAAATCGATAAATTTTACCGGATTATTACTTTTTTTTTGGGTTTTCACCTGTATCTTTTCGCAAAATTCAGGAGATTCGCAAGTATTCTCCACTCAGAATAGACTTATACAACTCTTTTCATGATAAGACTATGTACGGGGAGATAACAGGGGGATGACAGTGAGATGACGGAGGGATATAAGTAAAATACAAGTGGATGTATGCAGTAGTATAAAAGGAAGCAGTATTTAATCGGAAATTCAGAAAATGTATTGAAAGAACAAACTTGTACCCGAATCCCGAAAATTTTGTGTAAATTTGCCCAAGTAAATAAATATTTTTAATAAATGAAACGCAGTTTAATCTCCCTGGCATTTGTTTTTTGCTTTATAGCCGGTTTTGCACAGCAGGCCGAGCGCAACATCTCCATCATCCCCGAACCTGTCTCGCTCCTGAAAAAAGGCGGACATTATGTGCTGCCTGATGAAGTGGTCATATCAATTCCATCAGGAAAAGAGACAGCTTATGTGGTCGGTTTATTGAAAGAAAAGCTGTCGCTTGCACCGGGTAAAAGTGTCACGGTGCGTGAGAACAGTCGCAATGCCCATATTGCGCTGTCGCTCAACAGCAAGGAGGATGCCACCCTGGGTGATGAAGGCTACAAGCTGGATGTCACATCCCAAAAGATTACCATCCGGGCCAACAAGCCGGCGGGACTCCTGTATGGCATACAGACCTTGTTTCAGCTTCTGCCGCCACAGATTGAGAGCGATCGCAGAGAGCTGAATGTTTCGTGGCAGGTACCCCAGGTGGAAATCACCGATTATCCGAGAGTGGGATGGCGGGGACTGATGCTCGATGTGGCCCGTCATTTCTTCACTGTGGATGAAGTAAAGCAGTACATCGACAACATGGCGAAATACAAGTACAACCTGTTTCACTGGCACCTGACCGATGACGAGGGGTGGCGCATCGAGATAAAAAGCCTGCCCAGGCTCACGGAAGTAGGCGCCTGGCGCACCGAACAGATCGGCTGGTTTGGCAGCCTCTCCGCTCCCGATCCCGATGCACCGAAAAACTACGGAGGCTTTTACACGCAGGAGGAGATCAGGGAGGTGATTGCCTACGCCGCAGAACGCAATATCCAGGTGATGCCCGAGATTGATGTGCCGGGACACAGCTCGGCCGTGCTGGCTGCCTATCCCGAGCTCTCTTGCTTCCCCGGAAGCGATGATCATTTCGTGCGCACCGGCGCTCCGTTTCTCGACTGGAATACCGGGGGCCGCCCTGCCGCCATCTACGAGAATACACTCAATCCGGCCAATGAGAAGGTGTATGCGTTTATGGACAAAGTAATCGCCGAGGTGGCTGAACTATTTCCTTTTGCCTATATCCATACCGGCGGTGATGAGGCGCCCTACACCTTCTGGGAGAAGAGCGACGAAGTGAAGCAACTGATGAAGCGTGAGGGATTGAAAGACATGGCTGCCGTACAGTCTTATTTCGGAAAGAGGGTGGAGAAGATCATTCTGGATAAAGGCAAAAAGATGATGGGATGGGATGAGATTCTGGAAGGAGGCATCACACCCACTACCGGGTTGATGAGCTGGCGCGGCGTGCAACACGGAATTGAAGCATCCAAATCGGGACATTATGTGGTGATGAGCCCCACCAATTATGTCTATATCGACTACATGCAGGGCGATATTTCCACCGAGCCGCGCGTGTACAGCAGCCTGAGACTGAGCCAGACCTACCGGTTCGATCCGGTACCCGAAGGTGCCAATGCCGAATACATCCTGGGTGGTCAGGCCAACCTGTGGACCGAGCAGGTTTACAACATGCGGCAGGCCGAATACATGACCTGGCCGCGAGGCTTCGCTGTGGCCGAATCGCTCTGGTCGCCCGCAAAAAAGAAAGATTGGGATGGGTTTGTCTCCAGGACAGAAGATCATTTCGTGCGGTTCAACTATGCCCGCACCAAATATTCACCGGCCCTGTACGACCCGGTGGTATCTGTAAAAAAGGAGGGCGAAGATTACTATGTAACCCTTACACCGGAAATAAAAAGGCTGGATATCTATACCAGCTTCGATGCCTCCACGCCCGACAACTTCTATCCGAAATATGCTGAACCACAACGGATACCCAAAGATGCCTATGTTATGCGGATCATCACTTATCGTGGTGAAAAGCCCATCGGGCGGCTGATGAGCATACCGGTGGAAGATCTGAAAAAAAGAGTGAGGTGAAAAAGTGAAATGAATGATTGTGCAATAAAAAGAAAATCACTATCTTTGCGCCGCTTTTTTGAGAGCTCCCGTGTGATGGGAAATAAAGAAAGCACTTTATTTTGAGTAACACAAACAACAATTAAAAATGAAGACATTTGCATTAAAAGGCGAAGTCAGAGATGATTTCGGGAAGAAAGCAGCAAGGGCCTATCGTAGCGAAAGCCTGATCCCTTGCGTAGTTTACGGTGGTCACAACGAAGAAAACCTGAATTTTGTGGTAAAAAACGGCGATGTACGCAATCTGATTTACACGCCTGAAGTATTTCTGGTAGATCTCGATCTCGGAAAAAAGAAACTGCAGGCAGTTGTAAAAGAGGTGCAGTTTCACCCGGTAAAAGACACCATTTTACATATCGACTTTCTGCATGTATTTGAAAAAGTACCTGTGGTTATCGAGATCCCTGTGCGTCTGGAAGGACTTGCTGCAGGTGTGAGAGCCGGTGGTAAGCTGTCGCTCGATATCCGCAAGCTGAAGGTAAAAGCATTGCCCGCTAAATTACCCGAAGAGCTGGTGGTGAACGTAGAGAATCTGGAGTTGGGCAAGTCGATTCAGGTAGGCCAGCTAAGTTTCGAAGGCCTGGAGATATTGAATGCCAAGAATGCCGTGATCTGCCGTGTTCAGCTGACACGTGCTGCCAGAGGTGCCGCAGCAAAAGCGGAGTAATCAATGAAATAATCAATGAAGTACTTGATTGCGGGATTGGGAAACATCGGACCCGATTATGCACAAACCCGCCACAATATTGGATTTATGGTGTTGGACGCTTTTGCAAAAGCGTCCAATGTTGTTTTTGAGGACAGGCGTTATGGATTCGTGGCCGAAATGAGACTCCGGAACAAGTCGCTCCTGCTGCTCAAGCCCTCCACGTTTATGAACCTGAGCGGTAATGCCATCCGTTATTGGCTGCAGAAGGAGAAGATTGAGACGGAAAACCTGCTGGTGGTGGTCGATGATCTGGCGCTGCCCTTCGGGACGTTGCGGCTCAAATCGAAAGGAAGCGACGCCGGACACAACGGCTTGAAGCATATCCAGGAACTGATCGGGCAGAACTATCCCCGTCTCCGGTTCGGTATTGGTGACGATTTTCCCCGGGGTGCGCAGGTGAATTATGTGTTGGATGAATTCTCCGATGAGGAAAAGCAAAAGCTACCCGAACGCATAGAGACAGCGGCCGACATCATCCGCAGTTTTTGCCTGGCGGGTATCAACACAACAATGAATCAATATAATAACAGGTAAGTATCTGGTGTGATGGAAGAAGTACGCATAGACAAATGGTTGTGGGCAGTACGCATTTTCAAGACACGCACTATTGCTGCAGAGGCCTGCAAGAAGGGGCGTGTGATGATCGGTGATGTGCCGGTGAAACCTTCCCGGAATATACGTGCCGGCGAGATCATTCAGGTGCGTAAATCTCCCGTTACCTATGCCTTCAGGGTACTTGCTCTGGCCGACAAGCGTATGGGCGCCAAGATGGTGCCGCAATTCATGGAAAATGTAACGCCGCCCGATCAGTATGAGCTGCTGGAGCTGAATAAGATCAGCGGTTTTGTAGACCGGCAACGGGGTACAGGGCGGCCCACCAAGAAGGAGCGGCGTGACCTGGATCAGTTTGCCGGTTCCATCGATCTGGATGAATTCGACTGGGATGAGTGAGGGCTTATGGGGGCCGGTCGTGAGCCCGGCTATTGTGCCCTGAGTTTTTTCTCTTCCTTGTGGTAGCAGGGTACCACCGATACCGTGTTTTCCTGCAGGCAGTAAGCTGCATCGCCTGTCGCACTGTTGTCGATGAGTCGTTGGTAATGGTCACTCTGCCGCAAATATGTCAAAGGGTCGTTTTTGGCCTGATGCCACAGGGTGAGGGCTATCCTGACTGCATCGGAACCGAAAGTAACATCCGCTTTTTTCGATAATCGCTCTGCAAAAGCACCCCCAAAGAGGGTATCCTCCACATTTATCCGGTTATTCCAACCCGCACAGATCACCACAATCCGTCCCGGTGACTCCATACACTTGTCGGCCAACGCGTCGATATTGGAGAAGGTGCCGATAAACAACCGCCTGCTCTCCTTTCCCATCTCGATGGCCATGGTGCCGTTGGTGGTGGTAAACACCACCTCCCTGCCAGCTACTATTTCAGGGGTATAGTCGAATGGCGAATTGCCAAAATCGGCAAAATCGCACTTGCGGGTCTTCCGTTCGGCACCCACCAGAAATCCGTTCAGTTTATACTGTCTCGCCTCCTCCATATCGGCCACCGGAATCACTGCAGTCGCCCCGTTGTGAAGCATGGCACACATCGTGGCTGAGGCCCGGAAGACATCCACCACGATCACCGTGTCGTTCTCTTTCTGGTAATAGGGATAGAGGGCAGGGGAGGGACAGAGGTCGATTATCATCTTTTTTCTGCAAAGATAACCACAACGAATGATTCTTCCCCCATCACCACCGTACTAAATCTTACATTATTCCTGGCGCATCATTTTGCCCTCTTTTTCATATTCTTTCCGTATTCCTTTTAACAAATCATCAGCCGATATGATGGCCGATTTTTTCTCCAGTGTTTGCAGGCCGGCAAATTGAATGACATTCACAATATTTGCTCCCGTCAGGTGATATTTGCGGGCAATCTCCTCCAGATCAATCTTTGTCTTTCTTTCTGACGTGGTCGGAAAATAGTTTTTCCAGAGCAGCAGCCGTTCTGTGGCATCGGGATGATCGAATTCGATGATCGAATTAAACCGCCGGGTAAAGGAGGTGTCAAGATTCGACTTCATGTTCGAGGCAAGGATAATCAGTCCTGCATGCGATTCAACCCGCTGAAGGAGATAGGAAACCTCCTGGTTGGCATACTTGTCGTGGGCATCGTTTACGCTTGTCCGTTTGCCGAAAAGGGCATCGGCTTCATCGAAGAACAGGATCCACTCTTTGTTCTCCGCCTTGTCGAAAAGCCTCGAAAGATTTTTTTCGGTCTCACCGATATATTTTGAAACCACCATGGAGAGATCAATACGATATACATCACGGTGGGTGTATTTGCCCAGCAGGGAGGCTGTCAGCGTCTTGCCGGTACCCGAAGGACCATGAAAAAGTACCCGGTAGCCGGGCTTTATTTTTCCCTGCATCTTCCAGCCGTAAAGCAACTCATCGTTGTACTTCAGCCATGTTTCTATCTCTTTGATGCCGACCATCGTCTTCTCCCGAAGTACCAGATCTTCCCAGTGCATCTCCGTAGTAATACGTTCTGCCGGGAAATCACTGCTGAGTTTCGGTTTGGATATTTTCCCGGTCGTAAATAACTGTACATATTCATCGTCCATAATAAGCCGTCCGCTCATCCGCGGTTCGTGATGTTCCGGCGGCTCAATGGAAAGTACGTTCTTTTTGGCAAAAAGGTGATCTTCCTCAAAATAGCGATAAAGTGCGATTCGTTTATCCAGGTCATTCCCCGCCAAAACGAACAAGACCGTCTCTCCTGTCGGGAGTATACCGCGGTGATTCTTGCCTTTCGTGCCGCCAAACTCCGGAAAATCTCCACCATTTGGAAGAAAGGGGGTAATGACCGATTGGAAAAAACCGGGATCCAGGTGTGGCACCAAGGCCAGCAGCAGAATAACCATTTCCTCGTTTGAGAGTCCGTTATTTTGAATAAACCGGATTAATTCAGAGTTGGCCGAACCATTCAAACTGAAACCGGGAATGATTATCTTGTTGCCTTTCAGCTCCTTTTCGAGGCGGGCGTGAATTACGTTTCGCAGAAAATGCAGCACTTTGTTATAACTCATAATTGTGAATAGTTAGACATCTTAGTGATTGAGATGTTCTTTCTTTTAATTCATATTCGATAAGATTTAATCAAAAATATTGTCTTTTATATCCCGTGCCAGGCCTTTTGCCATTTCAATAATGTCGAGGTCGGGATAAATAACCTCAATGTCGTCAAACGACATGTCGAATGGTTCACCCTCGAGATAGTGGATGGGGAAAATAATTCCAAACTGAATATCCGGCCCCCAGGAGAAGGAGACAAGGTTATAGCGCCACGTCTCAGAAATGGAGGTAATCAACAGATCAAGGCTTGCCCGGGTAAAGGCATTGATGTCGAACACAAATTTAGGTTGAACGGTAATACTCCCGATAGCATCCAGTGCCAAGCCTGTTTGCGGACTCCAGTTCACATCTACTCCAGCTGCTGCTTCGCCTTCAAGGCCCAGCTCCCCGGCAATTTCGATACCGCCTGTCAGGCTGGCGATCCCTACGCTGACGCCGAGACCCAGATCGCCCCGGAGTGTCAGGTCGGCATCGGCAGGAATGACAAATTCACCATGGCCGGATATGGTTGTTTCCTCTTCGTGGTCGGGATTGTAGGTTACGTCGGCGTATAAACTCCTCAACTGGCCCGGACCGAAACCTGCGGAAAAATCGAGTCCGCCGGTTATTCTCGCGACGATGCCAATGCTTCGTGGACCGAGCGGAATGGCAAAAATGGGGATTTCAATGATAGGTGCTGTGAAGAGGTTGCGATCGATGGATTTCCTGTCGAACACATCCACCGTGTCGGGCAGGCCGATACGTCCGGTGACTTCGATCTCACCGTTGGGTAAAAACTGAACACCAGCCGTGGCCTGTAACCACGGAGTCAGTGTCAAAGTGAGGCTGCCGCCGCCGTAAACCCGCATGGTGTCATCTGGATCACCTGCCGGCGCTCCATCCTCGCCGATGGATCGGTTGGTTGCTCCGATATTTACGGTTCCGGCAAGCATTCCACGGTTGTATGCTGCCGATCCTTCGATGGTCAGCGTGCCATTGTCGTATGAAACCGTTAGCGTACTGTCGATTCCGGGGATGTCGGGTTGTGCGGTCCCGGAAACGCGTACACTGTAACTTTCTTCACCAGCTTGTTTGGATACGGTGGCCGATACATTGCCACTCCGGATGCCTGGAATGTCATCTTTCAAATCGAAATTGCCGCTGATGGAGAACCCCTCTTCGCCATAAATTATGTCCATCGTTCCCCGTTGGATACCGGGAATATCGAGTTCCGCCTCACCGGATACAGTAAAGATGTTTTCACTGTATGTTGCTGTGATAGTCGCACTTTTTACACCGCGCACTTTTCCTTCCGGAATGCCAATGGTCCCACCGATAGTCCAGATATTCTCCTTGTATTCCACGTTGATCTCTGCCGGATCAAACAGTTCTGAATCGAAATTAAAGGCGCCCTCCAGTTCAAAACCACCGGAAGTGGAAGCTGCTGCACCGATGTGACCTTCGCCTACCTGTTCTATGTCGAAATTGATATTACCTTCCACGCCAATGCCTTCATTTCCTACAAAAATCTCCAAACTTGAATCAGATACAGCAAAAGGAGATGGTATATCAAATTCACCCGTATTGATTAATTTCCGCAATCGTATTGAATCACCCTCAATTACAATATCTATATCGGCATTGCTGATTACCGGAACGGTTGGCAACACTTTGCCGAGCGCCATGATTCCTTTTGTGGGATGAAGCCCTGATTCGGTGAGTTCAATCGGACTCAAACCTGCTAAACGCAAACTGTTTCGGATTGTTCCTGCAACAGATTCCCGATTAATTGTTCCGCCAAATTCCAATCCGGGTATCGGGTCTAACGACCAATCAAAAGTTGAATTCCCATCCACATATACCAGCGATGTTTCATCGCTTGCAAATGCCTGAACTCTGAGAAAACCCACACTGTCTCCCGACAAAACGCCTGTAGGGTTGTATTGCGCGCCAATCAGCTTCAATCTGCTTTCTGAAAATAAATTTATTCCAGAAGATGCCAGAGGTATGTATATATTGGATGGTTGATTTGCTCCCCAGGGGATTTCAAAAGGAACACCACCTGAACCTCCCGGAAAAACCTGAAGCCGTTCCGGGTTACTGCCCGACAGTCCCTCTGATTCAATTTCGGCAGGTGACATTACTTGCAACATATTAATATGCTGATTTTCAATGAAGCTTAATATATCCCAAAAATAATCAGGATGACCATTTACTGGTTTTGTAAATTCCCTTTCAGTAAACGTGATTTCATAATCATTCTTAACCCGGGTAAGCTCAGTTTTGCTTGTTCCATAAGTGAACTGTATATTGAAAGATGACGCCTGCACAGAATCGGCCTTGATACCTTCAATTGCCTGTTTTATTCTGCTCCTTATCTCTGCCGCGATAGTTGGTCCGGCACTGCCGTTTGCCGTCGAATCAAGCAGTTCATAATTATAAATATCATCATATCCTCCCATTTGATCTTCGTAGATATGATCTACCTGAAAGGTTGTTGGCATAGCATCCCTGTTCCAAAATGGGATTAAGAATGTTTCAATTAGTGTGGTACTGTTTCCAAAAATACGAAGAGGTGCACCATTTTTGGGTTTTAGAAAGAATATTACGTTGTCACCTAAACCATAATTAAAAGTTGTTCTGGCTTGATTTAAAATGGTGTTAGTCCCGGAGACGACAGAAGGTCGCATTTCGTTTTTCCAAAATTGGATCTGTTGAGTTTTTGGTCTCTCTCCTTGCCGTAATTGCATGTTTAAAGGAAACCTGTCCGCATTTCGCCCCTTAAACTGAGGCAGACTAATCATCGGAAGAACCATTTGTTTCGAGTCGGCATTGATGATTGTTCCATCAGATAAATTAAATTCTGTGACGGGATCGTCCTCTTCTCTCTGAATCATTTTCGGCTGCACAGAAGTAGCCTGCTGCACGGTATGGGTTAACTCATGGGCAATCAAATGTTGCCCTGACTTGCTCGCGGGATTGTATTTTCCTTCGTTGAAATAAATATCGTTTCCGTGGGTAAACGCTTGTGCACTTATTTGCCGGCTCATTTGCTCAGCACCGGAATCGGTGTGAATGCGTACGTTGCTGAAATCGGTATCGAACCCGCTTTCCATCTGGTTTTTTACACCGGGAGACAATGGGGATCCTCCTCCTTTGCTTCTATTCAATCCCGATTCAAAATCTGCGGGAACTTGCGGGGTGCTGTCCGATTTTGCCTGCAACATTGATTCTTCCTCACTGAGAGGCTGCATCTGAAGCATTTCATCTTCCGCTCCTTCTTTTTGGGACAAGGGTGTGGAGCTTTCAGCAACCGGATTCTTTTGAACAGGGGCAGTGTGTATTGATTGAACCGGCGGAGAAGCAGAAGGTGCAAAAAAAGGCTGATCCGTCAGCGGTGACTTGCTGACCACCTGGTCGGCTACTTTGTCAGCCTCTGCCTCATATTGATCATGTGGCTTTCCGATATTCAGTTTGGGTTGAAAAAAGAGTGTGTTTCCACCGCCTCCCCGAGATAGGGAAGGCTGTGAATTGGGTTTTCTGGTTTTTTCTGCATGCACCAAAGCCATCTCTCTAACAAATAATTCAACACCATTTATTCCAAAACAGTTACATCCTGTTTCAGACTGATCTCTTTCCAACGGAGTTCCAGTTTATATATCCCCGTTTGTTCAAATAAAGCGTTGCCCAGTGGCCATTGCACCGATTTGCTCTTTCCGGGTGGAATCTTCAGGTTGATAATGGTCCCGTTTTGTACAGCCAAATCCCACGCAATACTTCTTTTGCTGTTTACAAACAACGCGGTTTGTGTCATATCGAAATGGACAGGGTCTTCACCCGCGTTTGTCAGCTTCACACCCACCTCAAACCCCGATATCTTATTTAATTTAATGACAGGGGAGCTCACCAGTAATTCTATGGGGGACGTCTCCTTTTTCATACGATTCACACAATAACATTGTTAATGAACCTGATCACGGAAGCTCCAGCTTTGGTGATCATCATTGTACCTCCGGGAAACATAAAAAATGCCTGTACCGTGTTGGTAAATATCCTGCCCTGCGCATCCGTTTCACCGTCTACCTTGTATCGGTTGGGAATTACCCACTCGAATGTGCCAAAGGAGAACGGAGCCGGAACAGCATGCCAGGAAGCGTGATCCTGCAACCCGGCATTGTTATCGTCAAAAGGCAGATAATCGGGGTTGGGATGATGGAAAATTGTTGCGGCAGCAAATTGGGTAAAGTATCCCGAAACATTGGTGGCCGGACCGGGAACTTCGAGCCACTGTGTGCGACCGAAATTTACATTCAACGGATTCACCACCACATCGGTAATCATGCACGCCCCTGCAGTACCCGCCGGAATGGCATCGTTCCTGTTCACGGTCATCGACAGTGCATCGGGTGCAATGACTGTCATTGGAACCACACGTGTGCCGCCCGGGGTGATGACCGTAATGGTTGGGTTCGACGCCACCGCCGGCGCTTCCCAAACAATATTGGAACCGGTATTCAGTCCGATGATGTGGCCGTCGGAAACAGTCCATGTGCCTGTAGTGTTGGCTGTAAAGCGAACACGCTCTCCCACACCCACTGTGGTGCGGGTGTCGGATGTTCCGTCAGGAGCGCTTACAATGGTTTCAGAAGTAACCGCGGGAGGTGCTGTGGGTGGGGGCACCACCGGAACCGGTGGTGGCAGTACCGGAGCTCCGCCGGTATAGAGCGCGTTGAGTGCCGACATGCTATTTGGACCCAGTACTCCGTCGGCCGTCAGTGACGATGCCCGTTGGAAATCCATCAATGCCCGTCGTGTTTCATGGCGGAAAATCCCGTCGACGCCAAAGCGTGGTAATGAGAAACCGGCATCCACAAGTGCCTGTTGCATCAGCGACACAGCCTGTCCGGAATCACCAAACCGTAACAGGCGTTCATTGTCATAGACGGCTTCCAGATCGGCATTGCCAACGAAACGGGCTGCAGTCAGATCATGCCCGTCACCGATGGTCATCTGTAAGCGGGCAGGAATTATCCCCTTTTGCTGGATGGTGTGCGTCAGCTCATGTGCCAGCAGATGCTTGCCTTCTTTCGATTGCGGATTATATTTTCCTTTGTTGAAATAAATATCATTTCCGTGTGTAAAAGCCTGTGCTCCCAGTTCCTTGTTCATCTGCTCCGACGTGGAATCGGTATGGATATTTACACCGCTGAAATCGGCGCCAAAACCACTCTCCATTTCCCTTTGGATAGCGGCATCCATTTTATTCCCACTTCCCGGACCGGTTTGAAGTTTACTTTCTGTATAGGAATTCAGGGACGCCTGCCCGTTCGGACTTGCCTGTACTTCTTCCTCTTCCTCAACCTGTCCGGCTGCAAACACTTCATCTTCAGGCAATTCCACAACCTGCCCCTGTTGTAATTCAGACTCTTCTTCCTCTTCCGGCTGCATTTGGGCCTGCATCAGTTCTTCTTCCTCTACCTGGGCCTGCACGGGTTCCTCCTCTTCCTCAACCTGAGCCTGAATGGGTTCCTCCTCCTCAACCTCTTGCCTTTGAATATGCATCCACTGTTTGTCCTGCACTTCTTCCTCCTCTTCCTGTTTTTGGATCAGCGGAGTAATGGATTCGGCCAGCGGTTTTTCCTGGACAATGTTTGTGTCTTGATAATTTGAATAATTGGTTGCGTTAAAAAACTGTGACCTCGGTTCTGAACGATCGGTAACTTTATCTGCCACGGTGTCTGCCTCTTTTTCATACAGATCACCCGGATTCCCTACCAATAACTTTCTTTGCATACCGAAGAAACCCGAAGTGCTCCCTCCGGAAAAAAAGGAGGATCTCCATTTGGGCCTCCTGGTTCTTTTTCGCGATATTGTTTTCATATCCCATTCTTTTGCTTACCACTCCACAAATAATAGCTCTTTTCTCCAAGGAATTTTCGCCAACGAAATATTCCAGCTCAATTTGTCGAGTAGAATATCCTGGGCTTTCCGTTCCATCAGCAGTTTAAAACCGTGCCCCTCCCGTATCAGTTTTCCATTTCGTTGGATAAACAGTTGGCGCAATCCATCCGGAGAACTGTTCTTTAGTGCAGGCCACTGACTGATCACTTCAGTCAGAAGCTGCATGCTTTCCTCCTTTATTTTTTCAGACAGAAGGCTTTCTCTTTCTACGGGTATTGTGAGTGACACACCACAGAGGAATTTTTCAAAAATGAGGTTGCCTTCAAAAAAATCGCAATTGCCTGTAGCCAGGTAATGCAGTGTCTGAACGGCTAAGTGAAGTGCTGATTTTTTTATCCGGTCTTTTTCATCAAGAAGTTCAATTGTGCTGAAAAACTGTTTCAGGAATGGGTGCAGTAATATGAGTCCCCCCTTTTGTACAGCGATTCCTTCTGCACCCGGTTCGGGAAATAGTTCCAATGCATCTTCATCTTTTTCCGGAAGTTTATCCGCACCCTTCTTTTCCCCCTGCACCGTAATGTAAATTTCATCTTGTGTGAAAGACGCTGATAAAACCCTTTTGACCTTCTCTTTCTCCTGATCGGATAAATGATTACTCTTTTGCAGGAGTCCGGCCAGTTCAGTAAAAAATTGCCCGGTCTGACTATCATTTTGTTTTACCGCTCTCTCTTTCAGTATATCAGTCAACTGTCGTGCAGTGTGCAACAACAGGGGAGTCTCACTTCCGATGGAGACATCCAGTATGAACCGGCAGAAAATGTGATGGGTCACGGAAGGAAATTTGTCGAAGCAACGATAAAGTGTTGACACCTCTTTTCCAGCTATCGGATTGAGTTGTTGCAGAAGTTCTTTTTGATGTGCATCGCTGATTTGAAAGATAAACCGATCACGGATGCTGGTGTTTGATTTCAATAAACGGGTCAATCGGTTTAAAAATTCCGGCTTCCCGAGATGATCCTTCCAGAGTTGTGGCTGTAATAATTCTTCAAACTGTTCCCTAGAGCCATACCATGGCAGATAACCCTTTTCAAGAAAATGGAAAAAGAGCTCCTCTCTGTTTTTCTCAACCGGAATAATCTGAACCGTGTCGCTGTCCCATTCACTTTTCTTTTCCAAGGAGCCTGTTATGGCAGCTATCTCCCGGGAAAGCCGACTGGTCAGCGCCGCTTCCAGTCTGTTAAGCGGATCGTCTCCCGGGATGATTATGTTCAGATCGAAAGTATGAAAACGTATCACCCTGTCTCCCGAATTCAATTCATCCAGCATTTCTGCGAGTTTTGGAAATATACGCTGCTCCAACAGGCCGGCAATGTTGTCCCGGACCGCTGTGGCAGTCGCCATGTTTCCCGTATTCACCTCGACAAACACTTTTTCTATGATATGTGGGCTTACTTTCAAATTACACCAGGTTATTGTCTAAAATAAATTTGACATGCTCTTCCAAAATTCCCTTACCGGCTACTCTTTTTGCCCATTCTTCCAAAAAGGGACGGAACGATTCCGGCAGTTTGATATCACGTTCCCGTAAACTTTTGAGGATAGCAATGATCTGTTCAAGCAGGCGCTTCAGCAGGTCACCGTATTTGTCGAGCACCTCGTTGTGCTGACATCCGGTTACATTGTAGAACAGTTGCAACTGTAGAGCAAAAATTTGAACCAGATGCTGAAACTCCTCACTGTCGGGATTGCCGGAGAGCTCGATGATCATCTTGGAGGTTTCTTCCCATAGATTTGAAAACATCTCCTCCAGTCTGTCATTGTAATTTCCTGTCAGGAAATTGTCGGCGTCATCGAGCACTCCCTTTCCATAATCGGCTGCTCCTCCATACAATGCGCTGGTAGAAACCCAGATCGGTTCCACAAGATTGGATCCGGGAAGCTGCAGCGCCTGTAGGATTGTGAGGTCCACCCACATGCCCTCTTTGGCTTTTTCCATGCATGTGTCCACTGGCGGTTCTTCTTTCTCGAAGAGTTGGATTTGATGTTCTGCGGTGGCGGTGCAGACACCATTCGGGCCTGTCACGGTCAGCTTCACCACGACGATATCATCGTTGGTTCCCGGCAACGCTTTGTATGTGTGGGTCGTGCTTTCTTCTGCGGATGTGGTGTCGTCACCGAAATCCCACAGGAAAGAAGCTCCTCCGGTATCGCCGGACGGTTTGAATACAACCTCCTGTCCAATCTCAACTCTTACAGGCACCTCGAAAGCGGCCTGCGGTGCTTTGTGCACCGTCAACTGCGCATCGGTTACCTGCTGGTTCACGGTGAGACGGATGACCTGGCCAAACCTGCCTGCCGGGAATGTTGCGGGGTCGATCGTGATCTTTCCTTCCCCAATTGTCATCCCTTCGGTGGCAGGAACGGCCTCGATGACTCCATCGGCCGGTGAAACGTCATAGAGGATGATCCCTGTATCAGCTCCGAGGCACCAGGTGTCTTTTTCAAGCCGTAGTCTGGCAGGCGGTTTTTGAATAATGAAGTTCACAGGCGCACAATCTGAACAACATAGATAAGGTAGAGAAAAGTCGGCTACCACCGTGTGGTCTGGAATGTTGACAGATGTCGGTACTCTTCCCAAAAGCCTGGATTGGTCTTCCTTAATCAGCGCTTCGACTCTCGATATCTCTTCGTCGTCTGGATTCACCTTTTTCAGATATTCGGCGTATTTCCCGAACAGAGATAACCGTTTCTCCGTTTCTTCAACTGAAGATAACTTAACCCCTGCAATAGCAAGATTATCTGACGTAGCATATCTCCCGGAGTTTATGGTAAGGGGTGGTTTGGTCTGAATTTTGTTGAGGTAAACCAGCACAAAGGTACCGCCGGGTTGTACACCTGCCTTGTGTTCAAGCCCAGGGTGTTTTTCAATAAACCGGGCCAGTTGTAGCCGGATCAGAATCCTTTTCTTTCGGTTGTCGATCTCTTCGAACAGGATTTCCAGCTTTTTGCCCGAGCAGCATACCTGGGAAAGCTGATTGATCAGCAGGTCCATAAATAGTTTCAGGCTCTGACTCAGTTCGATCTGCTGATATCGGTTTTTCATTTGTTTGACCCGCTTACAGAGTTCTTCCAGGGTGAGCTTGTATTTATCGACCTGATTCACTGTAAAATCGAGTATGCTTCCCGGCATTTTCGTCACCAGTTCGTTGGACCATGCCAGCAGCTCAATGGACTGATCAATGACAAATGCTTTTATTTCGGGCCGGTCTCTCCATACTTCGTCGGAAAGCTGCGACTCCACCAAGGTCCTGGACCTGGCGATCACATCGTTGACCGAGCCGCCTTTCGTTTCTTCGTAGGCCTTTATCAGTATGCTTCCCAGTGCATCCTTTTCGGTGGTGAGGTTGTCGGGAATCACACTGTCACGGAATGCATAAACCTTACTGACGTTATCCAGGGTGCCTGAACCGGCTGCCAGACGGGTAACATAGACGTTTTCACCTGTGGTGGGTGAAGCAACTTTTACCCGGTGGGTCAGGATGGGATCCTTTATATTGGCACCCGGACTCACGAGGCTGAACCCGGAGAAAAACGACGCAACCTGTGCAAGAATGCATTCCTGTTCAGCTGTCCAGGCATTCAACAATACTTTCAGGTCTTCAAATTCACATTCGTAATCGTCGATGTTCAGATTTTCGGTATTCAGGTTCACCGACAACGCCTTTACGTCGAATGCCAGTCCGTACTGCTCTTTTTGATCGTTGATCTCCTCGAGCGCTGTTTTGTAATGTTTTCCCTGATGCCCCTCGATGCGGTAAAAGTCGAAGTTGTCGATGTTGTAACGCAACGGATCCTGGATATGAGACAATTTGGCCAGCTTTTCGCGGTGATAGCTCAGGTTGGTATCCTGGGCATTTTTTTTGGTTTTGTCATGATTCCAGTATTCCAGCAATGGAAGATCGACCGCATAATAAAACGGAATGGCGCGATCTCCCAGTGACCCTATTTTTCTGGAAGGAGTGATTTTTATTTCTCCCGGTTTTTCGCCGAAGCTGCCGATGATTTTTATCAGCCGCAGCACCAGACTCCGGCATGTTTCGAGCTTGCCGGAACCACCTATCAGTGCAGGTGATTTGTAGAACCCGTGGCGGAAATGTTTTATCGTGCTGTCCGTTTCGTCGAGGCTTCCAAGCAACAGATGCTTGGGAAAGGCATGTATATCGGGACAGCATGCTTCTCTCAGTGAGAAGAGTAACGCCTTGATTTTCTGATAGGTATCCGTCACATCTTTAAAGAAGTCGTAACGGTACTGGATGTTAAATGGGATGTTGAAACTGCCCGATCCCGCAATTTCATTCAGTTTAGCGAGAAGTGAAGTCAACGTGTTCGCAGGCAATTCCATTTGGAGGATCGCATCAAAATCTTTCAGTATTTTTGTGATCCCTACAGAGAGGTTACTGAAGAATGTCTTGTCGTTTATGGCCTGATGAAAAGCCAGTTTGAGGTTTTCATAGGCGGAAGTGTTCTTTGGATTTAAAATGACGCGGGGTACAGCCACTTCCGGGAGGTCGAAATATTGATCGATCCTTTCATGTTTGGAAAAGAGAGCGTCTTTTTTGACTATATACGTGGCATCCTCCTTTGAAACCAGCAATATCCTGAGCCGCGCAACCTGTTCGATCCCCTGGTTGTCGCAATCGATACTGGTACACAAATCACCCTCTTTGGCATAGGATTCAAGGTAGAGCACCACTACCTTGTTTTCCAGTCCGGGCAACTCTCCCAACGGCTTCTCCGAGTCGGTTTGCCCGGGCAGGATCTCCCACAAATCCATCGTGGTTTCTGTTTCGCCATCCGCCTCTTTTTTTCTGAAAAAAGGGTAGTTGGCAAAATTATCCCCGAATTTCCGGAAGTGAGTCAATTGAATCTCTTTCAGATCGATGGATTTCTCGGGTGATCCGGTGATATCTTTACGGAGCAGGATCAGGTCTCCATCGGTTGTGACACCCACACCCTGAGTGATTGTCACTGTTTTTTCCGGATTGCTCAGGCGCAGCTTAAAACCGCAGACAATGCCTACCCCGTGCAGGAAGACACGCGACAGCCTGTGCTGATCTTCAAAATAATCGATGAACCCGTTCAATTGATCTTTTGTCAACACCTGGTTATCGACGAACGTATGGTACTGTGTGGTGATGCCACTTAATTTCTCTGCCATAGCTTATGTATTAAATATTTCCTATGTTGGTGCGGCCAAGGATTATCCTGCCTTCCAGTGTTTCATCTTCCTCATCGCAATCGATTAGTTTCCCGGTAGGATAAACCGAATTTAATTCATTCAATATCTTGTTCAGTTCCTTCAATTTTTCTTCGTCCTGTTTCTGCTCCAGATTGGTCTTTGCCAGTAGAAATGCCTTGTACGCCTTTTCCAGCCGAAGCATGTCGTTTTCTTCATCGGGCACCTGTCCCTTCCGGTAGCCTACCCAGCAAATCCTGGCCAGCACATGAGCTGGCAACTCTTTTCGGATAAGCTCTGCAAGGAAATTGCGAAAATCAGCGTTGGCAAAGCGGTATGTCCACCCGGGCAACACCACCGTGACCCGAAAAGAATAAGGATCTACAGGGTGACACCCGCTGCAGTCGTCGCCACAGATGGTCATGAACTGATCCTGCGACACTGTTTCGGCAGTTACGTCGGGGCGTAGCAGGATGTGTTCGATCAGGAACATGCCTTCTTCACTGAATATGCCTGTCATGAATGCAATGAGTGCGAGAATGGCTTCCATTATTTCTCCCTGTGTCTCATGGTAGGTATACTGGCGGGCAATTATCCTGTCGGACCCTTCCGGATCTGCTTCCCTGTCGAGCACGTTGAAAGAGTATTTGCCACTATCGGAAATCTGGATTTCAAAGTTTCCGATGACTGCCTCGTCGGAAATAACACTTTCAAATGTTGCTTCTACTGTTTCGGGAGAAGTTTCCACGATCTTCACCATGGCGTGATAGACTTCATCGCGGGCTTCCTGTGGTGTATGATAGTTTTCGGTGGCCGACAAAATGATGTTTCCCCCCGGATCGAAAACACGCCAACGGAATACGGTAATCCCGTCGGCATCGATCAGGTCGTAGATCTCTATTGGTGAATCCGACAAATCTCTTCGGGAGTAATCCTTGATACCGGCCAGGCGGGCAATCCGTTTCTGCACACCTGCCACATTTTCTGTATCCCATAGCATATCAGCAGGTTGCCGATAATAATTGAATGCACTGCCCCGCTCCCGGCTGGTCATGTCGTAATCTTTCAAAAAGCTCCGTTTCGACTGAAGGATCGCCTTCTCGGCGTAATTGCCATACAGTTGTTTCATCAGGAAGGCATAATCGGTGAACTTCTCGGCAAAACGTGCCATCAGATGGTCGAGCAGTCTGTTGTTTCTCTCTACATCGTTGTCCAGCTCGCCAAGCAGCTTTGCGGCCAGTTGTTCCGGATCGCCGGGGAGATAATCCGTCACCAGTTCATTAAAATCCTTGATGTCCTGTACGGCTTGCGTGAAATAGGTTTTCTGCAATCGATGATCGACTGAGAGCAGATCTTTCACCTTTTCGAGGTGGGCAAAATAGGTTGCCAGCACCTGATCAAAAAAGAGCAGGTAGGCTTTCAGCTGTTTTGCCTGTGACTTGCGGACTGTGGGCACCTGTGCCGGCAATCCGTTGCGACCGATGCCATAGGTGTCGGGGAAATCGTTCTGGATGGTCGTCGTCTCTCTTGTGCCGGCATAAACGCCTTGTGGTACCTCTATTTCCATTCCGATCTTGGCGTTTTCCTGCGCTTCTTTTTCTTCCTTTTTGATTGCGCTGAGGTAAAGCTCCACTCTTTTTTTGTTCAGATTGACCGGCAACACATTTTTAAAATAACTGTAGGCGCTGTCGGTACAGCGTACCGGCTTTTTTCCCGGCTCCACGCAGATGAGCCACTCATCTGTGTCATCTGTCGGATTGTCACAGTCTATGATTGACATATCCCGGATAATTTTTACGCCATCGACCGCCATGATCAACTGCATCAGATCCGACAAACGCACTTCGGTGCGCAGGGTCGCGGATGCCAGTTCTGTGGGATCGATGAATCCGTTTTGCAATAGGGGGCCTTCGAATATTTCTGAGGAACCATATCCTTTCTCCATCATCTGCTTCAGCGAGTAAAACCTGAGCGAAGGAGAGAAATAGTTGTCGATGGCATAGATCACGTGTGCATGTACCTGTTCTTCGTCGGCCTCAGGATCCAGTTCAATGCTGGCGCAGACTGAAACAGGATGAACGCCCACTTCCCGGATACTGATCAAGTCTTCGCACAGGTTGCGGTTTGAATGGAACCGGGACCGGATCTCCTGTTTTATTCGCTCTTTTTCGGCTTCCTGCTGCATTTCGGTCGGAAATTTATACTTATCCAGATCATCGAAATCAACCAGGATGGTATAAAGACCTTTCAGATCGAACTGTTTTTTGTCATCCTGGGGAACCGTCTCGAAATCTTTCGCATTGTACGACAGTTTGCTGTTTTTACAGTCGACCCGGACGGTTTTGGGATAGGTTTCCAACCAGCAGTTTTTCACCCCTTCCATATCGATGAACAGCTTCCGGTAATCGGCCTCGCTTACGGGTTTGGTAGTCAAAATATGCGATGCAGTGAAAAATTGCTTATCTATTTTCGGAGCGCTGTTCTCTTCCGGGGTAAGCAGATTCTCGATGGGCATTTCTATGCGCGCTGCGAGATCAGTCAGCGCATAGCTCAGCATTTCAAGCAGGGTGATGCCCGGGTCGTGTTCATTGTAATCACTCCATACATTGCGGGCAAGCTGCTCAATGTACTCCAGCCCTTTCATTCGCAGGAAACCATAATCGAGATCGTCGCCGGTGGCCACGTCTTTCCTTATCGGTTGATATTTTTTCAGCTCTGGCATGTTTCTTTTGTTTCTGTTTGTACGGTGCAACTTTTGATATCGGTGTCAATCTGGTGTTGCCTGGCCGATACAAGGATGGCTTTCGGACTTTCGGGGGACACACTTTTTGTGCTTGTTTCCCCACCTTTCTGCAGTTTTACCTCTGCCACATAATCGACATAACCCAGCTTTTCAATCCAGTTGATTACCGTGCTCCGGTGCAGGGTAACACCAAACCTGATTTCAGCGCTCCTTTCAAAAGCCCAGGGCGACAAAAGGCGTGTAATATCTTCGTTCAGTTGTTTCTTGTAGAAACTTTCGTCGTATCCATCGTAAAATTTCACCTTTAGTGATACCGTTACTTCTTCATAGTCGGGATTCCGTACCATGGCATTTACATGAAAAGAATTGAGCCGATTGATGTACTGCTGTACCTGATTCAGTAACGCCTTGCTTACCCGTGGCTGGTAAATATCAAACACGTTTTTGTTCACAATGTCGGGAATGACGATCACCATCACATCTCCCGGCGACAAAAAAGAGCTCTCGGAGGTATGGTTCAGACATTTCACCTTGTGTATTTCGGGGAATTGCTGCAACACGATATGTTCGTAATCCCAGAGGGTGATGGCTCTGTTCTTGTGCCTCAGGCGTTCACTTACCCGCCGATAGTAATGAACGTCCGTTTCCCGGGGGATACCGCCAAAGGAGCTGAAAGGCTGAGATATCCCCTTCACTGTGGAGATCCGCTGCAGGAGCTTTGAAATACTCCCTGCTTCCAATCCCTTTTCGAGGTGCGACAGCTCGTTCCCGTTATCTGTAAACCGGGCTTGCACAGCCTGGGCATGAATGGCAATGGTTTTACAAACCGCATCGTAATTCTTATGGATTTGGGCTTTCACCCACACCAGCCCTGTGGGTAATCGTGTACCATCGCTGCTTGTTCCTTTGGGAAGAGAAAACCGGACAATACCCGATTTTAGGAAATTATCGGTTTCATTGATGATCATATGCGCTGAATCCAAAGGCCTCCATTCATTGTGAAATAATACCGACCATGCTGCTTTCTGTTTTCCGGTGAATGTGTCCGCTTCCGGATTCTCACTTCCTTCCAGCACCTGCACCAGTAAGGAAACCTGCTGTTGGGGCAGTACATTTTCCAAACCGATATACAGTTCTCCGCCCTTGCAATAGGTAGGCACCGGATAGATCTTTTTGTCGGCTTCACTTAAAAAAGAGAGCTGATTTTTCAGAAACGGATGTTCCTCCGACTGTCCAAAAGGATGTTCATGGAATAGTTGAAGGGTGTTGTTCCTGTAATCCTGTTCGTTTGCTGTCGGGTTGAAAGCAGCTGTGGCAGTATAATTCAGTCGGATGGTCTCCACCAGGGGGGTGTAGGGCTCATTGGGTATCAAAGCCGTTTTCTCTTCACTGGCCAGGGCAAGTGCATAGATCCGCGGAAAAAGTTCATGCAGGAATGACTGGTCGAGCGACAGGCGGGTAGGACCGTTCTTTCCTGTCTCGTAACCCGCATTTGTTACAGTGAAACGGGTGGCAAAACCATCTCCGTCGGGTGTGAATAGCGTTAACTTACCGGGCAATGTCATCCATTCCTCTTTGTGTCTGATTTCAATCAGTGTTTTAAAATAACTGTCGTCTGTAACAATTAAATTGTCGGGATTCTCAGAGCGAAAAATGCCGTCGAGATAACCCGACGAACTGGCCTGGTAGAGGTAATCGGTGCGGTAGGCAAAATACAGATCGACAAAGGCATCGTAGCTCCCAATCTTCTCTGGGGTATTCTTCCAGTCGATCTCCACATCAAACGTATCCCACTTTTTTTTGAAGAGTTCGGAATAGCCGATATAGAAATTGGACCCTTTTACCGGTTTGGTTCCGAACGGGAAAAATGGCTTGGTGGCATTCAGTATACCGATGTCACTTTCCAACTCAAGTCCTTCTATTCTCCGTACATCCACATCAATGATGATTGCTTTCACCTCTTTTTCTGTCAGCCTACGGTAAAGTGCGTGACCTCCCTCGTTCTCTGTTTTTATCAACACCCGACACACCGGTAGGCCTGCAGTAAAATTTTCGCCATGTATAGCCCGTTGATAACCTGATACAGGCTTTTCTTCCTTTGGAATCTGAAAGGCGAGTGTCATTTTTTTTGTTGTCACATGCAGTCCTGAAGTATATATGGCTTTTCCCTCTTCATCGCTTACCTGGGACTGAACGGCAAACGGACCCAGCCATCCTTTCTCCCCACTGCACCAGATCTCCACATTTTCTGTCAGCATGGACAGCGGGAACGAGACGGGTGGACTGGTAAACTCAACGGTCAGCCGGACATTGCGCTCTCCCTCTCTCATCGCTAAAATATCGGAGGCCAGTGCAAAACCAACTTTTGCGTCGGACAAGTCGGGGTAACCAGGTGCGTGATAATGACCAAAGGGCCACCATTTCACATCGTCATTGGGGAAATCGCCTCCCGCGCCATCGAAGGAAGCTGCTTTTTCGGCGGCTTTTATTTTACTGTTCACGTGGTCGTTATATACATTTCTTAACTGGGCCACTTTGATCTGATTGGCTACGAATTCACCGTCGGTACGATAGATCCGTTTTTGTCCTTTGCCATCCTTTCCGCCATCGAGTCCGGTATCATCGCCTATTTGTGCATCCACACAGTTTTTGGCCAGCTCGAACAGTACATGCACTTTGTCGGGTGTGGGTGGCAGCTTTTCAATTTGAAGAATATGTTGATAGTAAAAATCCAGGTGCCTTTGGGTAAGTCCATTGAACCGGTTTTTGGTAAATTCGAGCAACCGGATGAAAGCGATGTAAAGCGCCAGATGCGGTTTGATGTTACCTCCTTCATCCACACTTTGGAGGAACGCTTCGAGATCATCGTCCTTTTGAAAGAATTCCTGCCAGTCACCCGAGGGTTCGGTATCATCGTGGATCCCAAAATAATTCAGATGTGCTGCAAAACGGTATGCAAACTGCATCCATTCTTTCAGGCTGAACTCGTTCAGTTTTACCGAATTGGGGTTCAAAGACTCTATAAACCGTTCCTGCTGGTCGGTTCCTTCGCGTGTCAGTCCTATTTCCTTGCCACAGTTAGCCATATCTATTCAGGTTATAATTCGCTTCCCTCTTCTTTGTAAAAAGGATACACCATATTCATTCTTGAGTTGGTTGCCCGGATGGTGTATTCGATCTGGATGAGTAAAACACCATGAAACGCATCGGTTTGGACAATTTCTATTTTATTTGCATCGATGCGTGGCTCGTAATAAAGAATGGCCGTACGGATCAAATCGACCACATACGTCTTTGTAGTCAGGTTGAGCGGACTGAACAACAATTCGTCGAGGTTGCAGCCATATCCGGGTACCATGATCCGTTCACCTGGCCTTGTCGACAACAGTATATGCAGGCTGCTACGTATGTCTTCTTCGTCTTCGAGCATTTTTACCGCTTTTGACTCACTGTTGAATTCGGGAGGAAAACTCCAGCCCCTGCCGAGAAACGATTGATTTTCCATATTTTCAACCTCCTATCAATATTGTGGGGGCACCGGCTACGATGGTGCCGCCGTGTGCTGTCATATCGCCCATGCGTGCTGCAGGCTTTCCGCCAATCAATACGGTGGCCGAACCTGCAGCGATGGTATCGGGTGGTCCGATGCAGATGGCCATGTCGCCCACCCTTGCTGCCGGAAGTCCGCCGATCAGCACTGTGGGGTCACCGGGCGGAAGAACGGGTCCGCCCACGTGCGGCACCGTACCTGTAACCATCGGGCAGGTGTGCATATCTGTAATTCGTGCTGCCGGTTTTCCCATATTCAGTTGATTTGAACCATTGAACCTTTCAATACCGCCACCGCGCTGGTAGAAACCTCCGCGCCGGCCGAGCCTTCGGCCTTAAACTGTGCATTGGCTTTTGCCGATATGTTCATCCCTTCGATCCGGATGTCTCCGGTTGCTTTTAAAATGATGTCCTTTGGGCTGTCGAGGGTTATCCCACCCGAATCGATCACTACCTTGTTGCCGTGCTCATCCTCGAAATGAATCACGCCGGCATCGTCGTCGAGGGTGACTTTTTTGCCACCGGGGGTCTCCAGCGTAGCCGATTTCTTTTCGTCGTTGAAAATGAATTTTATTTCACTGCGGGTGACAAAACCTTTTTCGTGGTTCTCGTCGGATGCCGCCAGCGGTGCCGGTTTGGCGCTGCTGTTCATCATGCCGAGTACCACTGCTTCATTCGGGTTGTCATTGATAAACCCCACAATCACCTCGTCGCCGATCTCGGGCCTGAAAAAGGAACCCCGGTTTTCACCGGCATCCAGCGTGGCTATTCTGGCCCATATCCCTTGTCCCTGGTTATCCACCACAGGCAACCGCACCAGAATACGGTCTTCACCGTCAGGATCCGACTCGAGCTGTGTGACAATACCTATTTGCAGTCCATTCACGGCAGCTGTAAGTCCGGCCGCCGGAAGATCGTTGGTGGCTACTGTTTCGGTAAACCATTTCGGGTCGATTCCGAACTGTGCATCTGTCGTCCAGTTCCCTTCTGCGAGCTGATGACGGACAGCAGAGATAAAAACATTGCCGTTGAAGCGGTCGCCCACGCCTTCCAGCTTTAGCACGGTACCCGGTTTCACTGCCGGAAGACCCTGGAATTTTAGTCGACCCCGGGTTTTTGCCATCCGGTTAAACAGTGCCTTGGCATCTGCCCATTGTTGCAATGAGGTACTGCCGGTGCCTCCGTTTTTCAGTTCCAGGTTTCCCAGACCGATAACCTGTGCCAGATCGTCGGGTGTAAGGTTTCCGTTCAGTGATACACCCGGATCATTTGCTTCAGCTTCCAGCAATTCCTGTCCTGATGCATTCCATCCGTAAGTAGTCACCTTCGCAAACTGGTGACGGGCATCCATCTCGGCGTCGAAATCGAGCAGGGTGGCACCGTAAGCAACGGTTTCCAATGGTTGTTGCGAGGTATCTGGTTTTTTGACGATCATCTTTCCGTCGTCCACCACACAGATTTTTCCGTTAGCCTGTGCCCGGGCAATGCAAAAATCCCAGTCGGACACATTGTACTGCACCATTTCTTTTTGGGTAATGCCGGTGGATTCAATCTCCTTCTGCAGTCCGTAAGCATCAATGATCTCTTCCATTATCTCACTGTCGGTACTGTCGTAGAAATACTTGTTTTTCCGGCCAATAGTGAGTTTAACTGCCTTGTCCTTGCACGTCACAATCAGAAACGAGCTGTTCGGCCGGATCTTCAGTTTGTGGGCGATCACGATTCCTTTAAAGAGGGTTTCTTCATCGGAATGGTACCCTGCCTTGATTTCGATTTCTTTGCCCGGAACAAACAGATCCTGGTTGCTCACGACAAACTCCTGCGTGGACGGATCTCCGTCGCGCAATAGGATGCTGGCACCGGGGATCCGGTTGATCTCCTTCTCCACATCGACGCTGAGCACATGAAATGCTCGCGACAAGGTCTCTCCTGCAACAATGATCTTAAAAGTGACCAGGTCGGCAGATCGCGAAGTATGGATGACTCGTTCCGGCATAATCAGGATGTTTTTTCAATGGGCGGGAAATAGATTTTCTGTCCCACGCTTAATTTTCGAAAGTTTGTAATCCGGTTCACTCTGGCTACTTCGAGGTAATATTTCGAATCACCGTAGATCCGGAAAGTCATAAGCGGCAGGGTATCGCCCTCCTTCACCTCCCTGACGTGGGTCAGATCGGGAGAACTGTTGTTCTCCTTTGCCACGCGGAGATTGTCTTCCACAAAGCCCTTAAACTTGGTGCGTGCCGTAGCACGCAGCGGCGTCCCGTCAGGTTTAAACAGCTTGAAGATAATCTCCATCTCCAACAGGGTTCCCTTGAACAACAGCGTGCCCCAGGAAATAATCAGATAGTTGGGCTTATGCTCCTCCCCGTTGTAATCGAAAATCACCTTTTTGAACTGTTCGATGTCGTCGATAATTCCGTTTCCTTCGTCGCGGAACGCATTGTCGTCGGCTGTTCCCGGCTTGCCGTAATCGATAATCACACCGGTGCGGTCGAAGACAAACTCCAGTTCCAGGTTTTCGGGTAGTGCCTTGTTGAAGCGTGGCGTGGCTGCGCTCGTTCCCGGAGCCTGATCCTCGTTTTGTTCAATCTTGTAGTTGAACTTGTATTGCTCAGGATTCAGCAACGACTTGAACTCACCATCACCCACTTTCTCCGTGAACTGTTCGTCTTTATATGCTTTGATCCGTAATTTTATCAGTTCTCCGCTCATGTTATCGTTCTTCTTTTTTTGAAAGAATCTCCATCACCTGTTCCACACAGGCTGCGATAATCTGATCCTTTTCACCTTGTGTTGCCTCTCCTGCGACACCTGCAGCGGGAGTACGCTCTTCCACATTGATGCGGACGTGCAATTCCTTTATCTCTATTGGCATGTTATTTCACATTAAAATAGTGATAGGTCAATTCGATGGTTTCAATGGCTATTCGGCTCTCTTCGGCATTGAAATCGGTCATGTTCCATTTCACAGGCCAGGCATGGACCACATTCCAGGTTACCAGAGGCTCGTGATCTTCGTTGAGCAGACTGATGGTCAGGTCGGCAGGTCGGATATCGAAATTCTCCACCGCGTCCCTGCACCATCTGATCAACTCCGAATCCACAAGCAGCCCGCGCTTCAGCACCAGGTTCGGGTATCTTGTCCGCACGGGCAGCTTATGCTTGAACCTGTTTTCACCCCCTTCGGCAATCTCCTCGGTGTCCATGTCTACGGTCAGGCCTGATACGGACTGGAATTGAAATTCACCCTTGATATGCGCAATTTCAACCTTAAAATGAAAACCCAGGGGAGGATAATAGTTGGCCATGTTTATTCATTTTGAATGCTGAGCCCTTCATGTACCAGTTCCATCGACTCGATGGCCACTTCGTTTCCGTCGGCCTTTAAATCAGTGGATTGTACTTTGGTGGGCCAGGCATTTTTTACTTTCCAGGTGACTACCGGTTCATGCTCTTCGTTGAGCAGGCTAATGGTGATGTCACGGCGCTCTATCGTATTCAGCTGCACGGTGTTCCACCAGCTGAAATACTCATTGTCACTTTTAAAGGTTCCCCGTTTGAGCGTGATGTTGCTGTATTTCTGCATACCGGGCATTTTTAATTTGGAATATTCACGGCTGGCGCCGTCACGGTATTCCACCACTTCAGATTCTACATCCAGTCCCGAAACTTCGGTAAAACCTATTTTTGTACCGCCCCATTCTACTTGAAAGTGGAACTTAACCAAAGGATACGTTGTTGCCATAATCTGTCTGTTTTATTTTTTAATCATTGAATTATTCAGGATTCCTGCATCTTGTGCGAGAATTTCAGGATGATGAATTCAGCAGGCCGTACGACAGCCATTCCTATTTCCACATGCATATATCCGTTCAGGATGTCCTGGGCAGTCATTGTCTGTCCCAGCCCGACACGCACATAAAAAGCATGTTCCTGTTTGGCGCCGGCAAGGGCGCCGGCCCTCCACTGCAGGACCAGGAAGTTTTCGATCATTGCCCGTACTTTCACCCAGGTGTTGGCATCATTGGGCTCAAAAACAAACTGTGCAGTGGCTTTTTTCACCGACTCTTCCACCATGTTGAAGAAGCGGCGGACGGGAACATATCTCCATTCATTGTCGTTCCCGGCAAGGGTGCGGGCACCCCAGATCAGCGTTCCCTTTCCGGTAAAGGAGCGAATGGCATTCACCGATTTACCGGCTTCCGTATCGATGTTCAGGCTTTCCTGGTCTTCATGGGTCACAAGTACTGTAGGCCCTTTTACGGCGGTAATGCTCACGTTGGCGGGCGCTTTCCATACCCCGCGGTTTTCGTCTACCATGGCATAAATACCCGCGACGGCTCCGCTGGGTGGCAAAACAACACCCTGCGCCTTAACAGCATCGATAATGCCTCTGTAAACGCCATCCACTTCACGCAACGTTTCCGTGCGGTTTAGCCTCGAAGCAGTCAACTCATTGTAAAAATCGGCAACCAGCTTTTTCAGCTTGTTGTTTAGCGCGGTAAAATATGGGGCAGCATTGACTGCTGTGGCGGTTGCCGAAAAAATGTTGTTCCCGTCGGTCGTGGGTGCTACGAAAGTCAGCGGAGCGAAATCGGCGTTAAAGTCATCCGCGATCAGCGGATTGTCCCAACCGGGTGAAGGCGCGTTGCTATTTGCCGCCTGACTGAAATGGTTGTAGTCGTACAGTATGGTCAGGAAACGGTGAAAATTGGCACCGGCAGCCACAAATTTGGCATGAATGCTAGCAGCCGAGTTTTTGTCGCTGGTGTCACTGTCGGTCAATGTCAGGTTAAAGAAAGCGCTGGCGAAGTCATACATTCCATTTGCAAAAGTGGCCAGTGTAGCCCGGTTAGTGATTGTACCCGGTGCTGGGGCGATCAGAGTCGATTGTGTGGCGATGTCGGTACTGATGTTGTCAATGCTTCCAATCAGATTGCTGTTAAATAATGCCTTGATGTTTGCCACGGCAGCTCCCTCTTTGGTGTAGGTGCCTCCGACGATGGTCTCATAATCGACGATAAAGGGCAAAGTTGTCCTGATCCAGGGATAGTAGGCTGCTCCATATTTCAGGAAGTTCATTCCCACATTGTTCCGGAAATCTGCCACCGGATCGGTCGTGGGAGTGATCTCCTCATTGCCGGCTACGATATCGAGCACGGCAAAACGATCCTGCAGTTTGTTGCACTGCGCCAGCATGGCTGCATGCACCTCACCAGCTTCGGCGGCTGACAAATGCACAGCCTCAGGAATTACCAGCAGTGTTGGCAGATCTTCTTTCTCAAGCGAAGCCAGGCCGTCGAGCAGTTCCTGTTTATCTACGTCTGAAGCAAGCGAATTGTGGTCTCCTACCGAAACAATAAAACAGTCGCCGCCGCCATTGATGTAAAACATCCTCACCGAATCGTACAGGAGATTCACGCCGTTCACTTTTGCTTTTTTTACCGTATCGTCGGCATTCAGTTCAATTTCAACGGTTGTGGGTTGCGGAGCTCCTCCAAAGAAAAACACATACTCGGGTAACGAACCAATTTTGATTGGTTTGATGATTCCCTCCGTGTGATAATCCACACCATCCACTATTGCCTTATCGGTGTAACCGACAAAGGCCGGAATGGCTGTCTCTACTTGCGCTACAGAGGGTGGAAACTTGGATATCTCCTCAATGTAGACCCCGGGTGTTTTGTAAGCTGTTGCCATAATTCATCGAATTTTAATGTTACATATAGATTTCTGAAAATATTTTGTGAGTTGATTGATCGGGTTTAATCATCGAGACAGTGGGATTCGGTAATTCATCTTTGTCTAATTTCAAAGAGATGAATCCGGATCGGGTAAGCGGGTGTATTTTTTTTGTCACCAGAATCCGTGGGTTTCCATTCTCCAACAGCAGATCATCGGCCGGTTTTACTTGTTGGGGAGTGTTGTAAATATATCGCCAGATGGTGCTCCGATTTTGAAATGCAAGAATGAATTTCTTTGCAGGAGAGACTGCTTTTCCCTGTGTGTCAGTGATATGAAGGCTGTTTTTGTCTCCTTTCATAAAGATGCGGATGACGCCGAAATAGTTGACTCCTCCTTTCAGTCGTGATTGTACTTTCTCTTTTTTCATACCGTCCGCCGAAAGGATAAATTTATCATCCACGGGATGATCCATATCGGCTTTATCCAGTAAAGGAAAGCTGCTTATTTCAGTGTCCGGTTTTCTGTTTGACAGGTAAAAAAGTTTCCCGGCATTTTCGAGGATCAGTTCGGTATAGTTGTAAAACAGGGGATCTTTTATCCGGACAAGAAAAGTGAGGAAAAGATTGTCATCCAAAGCTACCGATGGCTGGTTGTGCCCTTCAACCGCTTCTTTATACCAGATGGTAAACCCTGTGCTGTTCCTCTTCAACAGCAGGCTGTGGCCATTTAATCTGTCCATGGTATCTTCGCTGGGAACAATGTCCAGGATGAACCGGGAATCATATTCTTTCAGCTGACGAAGCTGTTCCGTTTCAGACATTGAATCAAACCTGACAGACCCTTTATCCAGGAAGAAGCGATGAAGGATATCTATCCTGAAGAGTTGTTTATATTGTATTGAAAAGGCCATAACGTTCAAAAATAATCGTTCAGGGTACCTCCGATATGTGTAATGACTTCCGATTCAGCCAATTTCTTATCGCGCTCAATCTGAATCAGTTGAATTTTATAGATGACAGAGGGCAGCTGACGTCCTCCCAACGTGCCCCAGATGTTGTTCAGTTCTTCGAAGGAAGGCGAATAGATTTCAAGTATAAATCTGAAATCATCCAGCACATCAGATGTCACGTTATCCCTGTTATAGACTGTATTGGCTGATGTGAACACTTTCTTCCCCTGAAAGAACTCAATTGCTTTTGATATGCTGATAAGCGAAGTATCGTAGTTTTTGAAGTTTGCGGCAATCAGCAGAAACATATTAAGATGTAGGGGTGGATTCCGATATTCGGTTTTGGTCTCGTTGACTCTCACATGCGGCGTGTTTTTCAGTGTAGTCTCTTCCTCCAGTCTCAAGAGGGTGAGGATCAGTTTCTCGCTTAACTTGGCGTCATCTTCTCTTCCGTTTTCCCAAAGTGCGATATTCCTGAGCTCTATGGTTCGACTCAAGCCAATATCAGTAAAATAATTGTCCAACTGTTCTTTTAGGATCTGTAATGATTCATATATCATAGTACGGTATTTTTATTGATTCTCCAGTAGGTCCGGGCATTCGAAGCTTTACTTCGAGGTAAAGCATTTCTCAATGTAACATACTGATTCAGTTGCTGTTACTACGTTCATTCTGCCATCAGAGAAAGAGCGACTAGATGTGAATTCAAATGCAAGAAATTATCAAACCAAATAATGGTTGAAGATAGCATACATGAGAAAAAAGTGTTAGGATTATTCATGCATTTATTTGTACTTATGTCGCATTAACTCTTTTGAAATTTGTATTATTTTTGCATAGTGTCAGGCTATAACATTGATTATGAGTAAGTAATAAACACAAGACCCAGGTGGTGATTTACCAGTAATATCATTGTCCCGTTCCACCGGCAAAATTGCATGACAGGTAAGCGGGTGACCGGTGTGACAAATCGATTCAAAATATTTATCTTTGTATTGCTTAACAGATAACATACCAAATATATAAGAATGGATCTTTCCTATTTACAATCAGATAACTTTTTTTTGCTTGCCGGACCCTGTGTTATTGAATCGGAGGAGATGGCGCTGGCGATTGCGGAGAAGATTAAAACAATGACCGACAAATTGGGTATCCCTTATGTCTTTAAAGGATCGTTCCGGAAAGCAAACCGCTCGCGGGTAGATTCCTTTACCGGTATCGGCGATGAGAAAGCGCTGAATATTCTTCGTAAAGTGGGGGATACCCATGGTATACCCACGGTGACCGATATTCATGAGAGTCATGAAGCTTCGATGGCTGCAGCGTATGTCGATATCTTGCAGATACCTGCTTTTCTGTGTCGTCAGACCGAGCTGCTGATCGCAGCGGCAAAAACCGGGAAGGTGGTGAACATTAAAAAGGGACAGTTCCTGTCGCCCGATGCCATGCGTTTTGCTGCACAGAAGGTGACCGACAGTGGTAACCAGAACGTACTGCTGACAGAGCGGGGCACCACCTTTGGTTATGGCGATCTGGTCGTTGACTTTCGTGGTATCCCCCTGATGAAAACATTCGGTTTCCCTGTCGTAATGGATGTCACCCACAGCCTGCAGCAACCCAACCAGTCGTCGGGTGTCACAGGCGGACAGCCGCAGCTCATTGAAACCATTGCCAAAGCAGCCATTGCAACCGGTGCCGATGGATTGTTTATTGAGACCCACCCCGACCCGAAGAATGCCAAATCGGACGGCGCCAATATGCTGCCATTAGACCTGCTGGAAGCATTACTGACGAAATTAATGCGGATACGTAGGGCTTTATGAAAGTGACCGACCGGCGGATTGTGCTTGCTTCCAACTCACCGCGAAGGAAAGAGTTGCTGGCGGGCATTGATGTGACATACGAAGTGCGTACGTTGCCCGATATAGATGAGTCCTATCCGGAATCGTTACCCCATGAGGAGGTGGCGGAATTTCTGGCCAGGAAAAAAGCGGATGCTTACCTGCATACGTTGAAAGCGGATGAGCTGTTGATCACAGCCGATACGATCGTCTTGCTGGACGGAACGATTCTCGGCAAGCCGGCCGACAAGAATGAGGCCTTCCGGATGTTGCGTGTGCTGGCGGGAAAACAGCACCGGGTTATCACCGGAGTATGTCTGACCACGCACGTGAAGCAGCAAAGCTTCTCGGATACGGCAACAGTCACATTCGGCGCTTTGAGCGATGAGGAGATCAGCTATTATGTGTCCCGCTACGACCCCCTGGATAAGGCGGGCGCCTATGGCGTGCAGGAATGGATCGGTTATGTGGCGGTGGAAAAGATAGAGGGATCCTACTTTAACGTGATGGGGCTGCCCATTCACAGGGTCTATCGGGCGTTAAAACAGTTTTGAGATTAGAATAAATCATTTATCTTTGCGTCCTGAGAAAATGACGCGACTCATATTTAAAATTCGAATAATTAAAATCCCGTTTATCATATGCTTACAGTAGAAAAAATCGGTGGCACCTCGATGTCCCAGTTTCAGGAGGTCATGAATAATATCATCATCGGAGACCGGAAGGGAGACGAACTGTATAACCGCATCTTCGTGGTTTCGGCCTACAATAATGTGACCAACTGGCTTCTGGAGCATAAGAAGACGGGTGAGCCGGGTATCTACAACAAATTCCTGAACGGGGAGGATTACAGCAGTGCGCTGGATTCTTTCTGCCAACGCCTGCTGCTTATCAACGATGGCTTTGCCGATTATGGTCTTGATCTGAAAGAGGCACGCGACTTTATCCGGTTCCGGATAGATCAGGCCAAGACGGTGCTTTACAGCCTTGGTAAAGTGCTTGCTTCGGGTTATGTGAACCGCACCGACATCCACCTTGCCGCACGCGAGATATTGGCTTCACTCGGCGAGGCACATTCGGGCTGGAACTCGGCCAATATTTTGAATAACAATGGCATTAATGCCCGATTTGTTGATCTCTGCGGTTTCAACGACAATGAGCCGCTCACCATTGACGAGCGGATTCACAAGGAGTTTGAGGGAATCGACTACAGCAAGGTGTTGTGTATTGCCACAGGTTACACCAAGGGTACCGAAGGAATCATGCGAGCCTTCGACCGGGGATATAGCGAGGTTACCTTCAGCAAGATTGCGGTGGAGGTGAAAGCTGCCGAGGCGGTCATTCACAAGGAATATCACCTGTCGAGTGCCGACCCAAAAATCGTGGGGGTGGAGAACAGCGTTCCCGTGGGGCATACCAATTACATCATTGCCGATCAGCTGGCCGACATCGGTATGGAGGCGATACATCCCAAGGCCGCCAAACCTTTGGAGCTTGCCGGTATCGACATTCGCATTAAAAATACATTTGAGCCGGCACATCCTGGTACCCTGATATCACGCGATTATTTCTCACCCGAAGCACGTGTGGAGATTGTCTCCGGATCACGGAAGGTGATCGCCATTGAGGTGCATGACCCCATGATGGTGGGTGAGGTGGGTTTCGACGGACGCATCATGAATTATTTTATGAAATATGGCGTGAGTTACATCCTCAAGTCGACCAACGCCAACTCCATTACCATGGTGGTCTGGGACAACGAGAAAAGTAACGAGTTGATCAAGGTTCTGACCGGTGAGTTTTATCAGGTGACTGCCCTGCCCATGGCCATTGTCTGTGTCATGGGTACGAACATAGCCCTCCCTGGTTTCCTGTACAAGGCATCGCAGGCACTCTATGAGAAGAATATCAACATTGCGAGCTTCGCCCAGTCGCTGATGCAGGTGAACATGCAGTTTGTCATTCAACGCGAGAACTACGAAGATGCGGTGATTGCGCTGAATGAAAAACTTTGCCGGTTAAACTGACCGGCACCGTCTCAATCCTCCTCTTCGTCGTACTCCTGCTCCTGCTCCTCTTCGTCATATTCTTGATAGAGAAAATCGTTGTAGGGAAAGCGGGTGATGTGGATCTCCTTCACTTTCTCGTAGATAAGCTGCTTCAGGTCTTCGATGTTTTCTTTTTCCCTGGCTGAAATGAAAATGGTTTCCTTGTTGTTCATTTTGCTTAACCAGGTCTGCTTTAGCTCTTCCAGCGTGTAGTTTTCCCGCTTCCTGGGGGTGAGATCGTCCTCATCCTTCACGACATGTGTGAAAGCGTCTATTTTATTAAAGACAAGGATGACTGGCTTCTCGGTATTGTCGATCTCATACAGCGTTTTTTCCACCACCTCTATTTGTTCTCTGAACGCGGGATGGGAGATATCCACCACATGCAGGAGGATGTCTGCTTCGCGCACCTCATCGAGGGTCGATTTGAAAGATTCAATCAGGTGTGTGGGCAGCTTTCTGATGAATCCCACGGTGTCGGTCAGCAGGAACGGGAGGTTTTGAATGGTCATCTTGCGCACCGTGGTGTCAAGGGTTGCGAACAGCTTGTTCTCCGCAAATACGTCGCTTTTGCTGAGGAGGGTCATCAGGGTGGATTTGCCCACGTTGGTGTATCCCACCAGGGCCACGCGCACCAGCTTTCCCCGGTTCTTGCGCTGGACGGTCTTCTGCTTGTCGATATCTTTTAACTCCTGCTTCAGCCGGGATATCTTGTCGAGAATGATTCGCCGGTCGGTCTCCAGCTGTGTCTCACCCGGTCCGCGCATGATGGTTCCGCCGCCCCCGCGTTGCCGCTCAAGGTGGGTCCACATTCGTGTGAGCCTGGGAAGCAGATACTGGTATTGTGCCAGCTCCACCTGTGCCTTGGCGTGGGCTGTCTGGGCACGCATGGCGAAGATGTCAAGGATCAGGCTGGTGCGGTCCATGATCCTTATTTGTAGTATCTTCTCAATATTGCGGAGTTGTTTGGACGATAGCTCATCATCGAAGATGACCACGCCGATTTCGTTTTCCTCCTCTTTCACATACGCTTCAATCTCCTCCAGCTTTCCCTTACCCACAAAGGTGACCGGGTTGGCCATATCAAGTCGCTGTACGAAACGTTTTCCAGGCACAAGTCCCGCAGTCTCGGCCAGGAATGCCAGTTCATCGAGGTACTCATTTACCTTTTCCTCGTTCTGGTCGGGTGTGATTAAACCGACCAGAACGGCGGTTTCATTTTTTATTTCGTTGGTAATAAAGTCTTTCATTTTCTATAATTTAGACACAAGACGTAGAAGCGTTAGAGCCAGAATCCGAATCCGGCCATAAAGACGACCTGGGAATAATCTTTGATAAACTGGTATTTCAGCTCGAAGTTAGCGCGTACCCGGTAGCTGATGTCGTGTTGAAAGCCGAGACCCAGATTAACACCAGGGCGGTGTTTTCTCCACTCCGTAGCGACCGTCTCACCAGTTCCGGCGGTGCGATACTTCCAGTTGGAATAATGAATTCCTGCTATGGGGTAGAGCGAGGCCGTCAGTGATAACGGAAGAATATAATGTGCATCGGCTTCGGCCATCCACATGCTGGTACCTTTGCGTTCCAGAAAGTATGTGAAGGAGGGCGCAAGCCGAAGATTGTTTGTACGGTAATAGTGCAAATGAAGTCCCACACCCGGACTGTTGATTTCTGCTCCATACCCGGCATGAACGCCCATGCCGACAGTGCCTTCAAACTGAGCAGACACTTTTAAAAGGGACAACAGTCCAAGAAAAACAGATATCAGGAAGGCTTTCTTCATAATGGTTTCATTTACTACGCAAAGATAATCAAATGCATCGGAAAATGACAATAGCGGGTTGTTGTTTATCAGATGATCATGCCACTACCCAGGCAGAGGTGCGCCTCTTCGTCATATACCACGCCAAACTGGCCGGCAGCAATACCCTGTATGGGCTCATGAGAATGTATGCGATACATGTCCCCGATTCTGGAGATTTTCCCCCTGGTGAATTCGGGTGTATGGCGTATCTTAAAAGTGACCTCCTTTTCATCGTCGAATTCCCCCCAGGGATCCTTGGTGATAAAGTCGAATCCCTGCAGGTTGATCAGATTGCCATACTGATGTTTTGTATCGTATCCCCTGGAGACATAAACGATGTTGCGGTTTACATCCTTTTTGATCACAAACCAGGGGCCGCCGCTCAGACCAAGCCCTTTGCGCTGCCCGATGGTGTGGAACCAGAATCCCTGATGTCTCCCCAGTATATTGCCTGTCTCCAGCTCCACAATCAGCCCCTCCTTCTTTCCCAGGTAGCGTTCGATAAAATCATTGTAATTTACCTTACCCAGGAAGCAGATACCCTGGCTGTCTTTGCGTTGTGCGGAAGGCAGCTTCTCCTTGGCGGCGATGGCGCGTACTTCCGATTTCAGCAGGTTGCCGATGGGGAACATCAGTTTGGAGACCTGCAGATAACTGATCTGTCCCAGAAAATAGGTCTGGTCTTTCACCTTGTCTTTCGCTGTGGAAAGCCATGTGAGACCATCCAGGTCGGTGGTGGTGGCATAATGTCCTGTGGCGATTTTATCGAACTGATGGCCCCATTTCTGCTCAAAGACACCAAATTTTATCAGCTTGTTGCACATCATATCCGGGTTGGGTGTCAAGCCGCGTTTTACCGACTCGATGGTATATTTTACCACACTGTTCCAATACTCTTCGTGGAGGGAGACAATCTCGAAACGACAGCCATACTTTTTGGCTATATATGTCACGATCTCAATATCCTCCTCCGAAGGACAATCGATGTAACCATCCTTGTCCTCCATACCTATCCTGATGTAATAGATTACCGGATCGTAACCCATCTCTTTTAGCTGGTGCACCACCACTGAGCTGTCTACTCCCCCGGAAACCAATGCTGCGATCTCCATTCTTCCGTTGATTTTAAGGTGCAAAGGTACAAAGAAGATTTGAAAATGACTGTGCCTGAACAGGGACGTCCGAAATTGATTATTTATGGATGAAATTCCGGGAATCAAAAAAATAATATTACCTTTACAACTTCGGAGTGGTGTGCATATATGCCACTACCGTGATTCCGCACGCTATCCCCACATCCTGGGAACCGTTGCCCATCCCGAAACTGATTCGGGCCCTGAGAGAGAAAAGAAAAAAACGATATAAATGACTTATAGATGGAATTATTCAACCCTATCAACCGACAAAAAAATTATCAAAGATGAATTAGCGAAAGAATTAAATTTACACCCTGTACTTGTTGAACTGCTTGTGAATAAGGGCATGAAGACAGCCGATGAAGCGACACGGTTTCTCTATCCCCGACTCGAAGATCTGCATGACCCCTTTCTCTTACCCGATATGGATAAAGCCATTCGACGGATAGAGAAGGCTTTGGGCAACAAAGAACGAATCCTTGTTTACGGGGATTACGATGTGGATGGCACGACAGCAGTAGCATTGGTGTATAAGTTCTTTCGGGGGATTACCAATAATATTGATTATTATATTCCTGACCGGTACGATGAAGGGTATGGCATTTCGTTTCAGGGAATCGATTATGCCGTGAATACGGGCGTAAAGCTCATAGTCTCTCTCGATTGTGGCATTAAGGCGGTGACAAAAGTCGCCTATGCCAAAGAAAAGGGCATTGATTTCATCATTTGTGATCATCACATGCCCGATGATAAACTGCCGGATGCTGTGGCAGTTGTGGACGCAAAAAGATCCGACTCGATCTATCCTTACGATGAACTGTCGGGTTGTGGCGTTGGTTTCAAGCTGGTGCAGGCTTTCTCCCAGCGTAATGGTTATCCCTTTTCCGACATTGAACCTCTTCTTGATCTGGTAGCCGTGAGCATTGCCTCGGATATCGTCCCGCTTACGGGTGAAAACCGCATCATGACCTATTACGGGTTGAGGCAGCTCAATTCAAACCCGAGCTTCGGCCTGCGTGGAATCATTGAGATTTGCGGACTGCACAGGAAGCACATCACCGTCAATGACATTGTCTTTAAGATTGGTCCGCGCATCAACGCTTCGGGCAGGATGATGAACGGAAAGGAGGCCGTAGACCTGATGCTGGCAAACGATATGACCGCGGCACGGGAGAAAAGCAAGAACATCGACAAGTACAACGAGGACCGTCGTGAGCTGGACAAAAGGATCACCGACGAGGCGCTCGATTACATCGATAACCACATCGACATAAAACATCAGAAAAGCATTGTCCTTTACGATGAAACATGGCACAAGGGGATTGTGGGGATCGTAGCCTCACGTCTTACGGAGAAGTATTACCGTCCGGCCGTGGTACTCACCAAATCAAATAACATGATCTCGGGCTCTGCCCGGTCGGTACCCGGCTTCGATGTGTATAAAGCCATTGAGTCGTGCCGCGACATTCTGGAGAACTTTGGCGGACATACCTATGCCGCCGGGTTAACATTGCGGGAAGAGCATCTCAATGAATTTATCAACCGGTTCAATACGCTCTCATTCGATGGAATAGAGCCGGGAATGATGCTTCCGCAGATTACTGTTGATGCGGAGATCACTTTTTCGCAAATCACACCTTCTTTCATCGATGGGCTTGCCTTGTTCAATCCCTTTGGTCCTGAGAACGAGAATCCCGTTTTTCTGACCAGGGATGTGTATGATGCTGAGGGTAGCAAGCTTGTGGGTAAAGGATTCCGGCATATCAAGCTGGAGGTGACAGACCGAACCACGGAGAAACCTATGCCCGGTATTGCCTTTAGTCAGCATGATTTCTTTCAGCGGATCAAGTCGGGTCAACCGGTGGACATCTGTTATACCATTGAGGAAAATACCCATGGCAGCAAGTCGTTCACCCAATTGATGGTTAAAGACATACGGGGATAATCAAACAAACGGTTGCCCATGCAAACGGAATTGTTTCATCAGATACTGCACGACTATTGGGGTTACTCCTCTTTCCGGCCACTGCAGGAGCAGATTATTCAATCGGTCTGGGAGGGGAGGGATACCCTGGGTCTGATGCCTACCGGCGGAGGCAAATCGCTTACCTTTCAGGTTCCCGTCATGGGCATGAAAGGAATCTGCCTGGTGGTGACGCCACTTATCTCACTGATGAAAGATCAGGTCGATAACCTGCGGGAACGCGGGATCAAGGCGGCTGCTGTCTATTCCGGCATGTCCCGCGAAGAGATCATCACCACACTCGAGAACTGTATCTTCGGCGACTATAAATTTCTGTACGTCTCTCCCGAACGTCTCTCTTCCGATATCTTTATCACCAAGCTGCAGGCAATGGATGTCTGTCTGCTGGTCGTGGATGAATCACACTGTATTTCTCAATGGGGTTATGACTTCCGCCCCTCTTATCTGAAGATTTCCGGTATCCGTCGCCTTCTGGAAGGTGTTCCCGTGCTTGCACTCACCGCCACCGCCACAAAAGAGGTTGTGGATGACATCCAGGAGAAGCTGCTATTTAAAGAGAAGAACCTTTTTCAAAAAAGTTTTGTCCGGGAGAATCTTTCCTACGTGGTACGGAACGCAGATAACAAGCTGGCGGAGTTGATCCATATTCTCCAAACCGTGCCGGGAACCTCCATCGTCTACGTGCGCAGCAGGAAGCAGACCAAAGAAATTGCACTCTCCCTCAAAAAAGCGGGTATCATGGCCGACTTTTTTCATGCGGGCCTCTCGCACGAGGAGAAAATTTATAAGCAAAACGCCTGGAAGCTCGATGAGTGCCGGGTGATTGTCGCAACCAATGCCTTTGGGATGGGTATTGATAAGCCGGATGTGCGGACGGTCATTCACATGGATCTGCCCAACTCGCCGGAGGAGTATTTTCAGGAAGCGGGACGTGCCGGCCGCGACGAAGAACGCTCCTATGCAATCATTCTATACACTGCAGCCGACAGTACCAAACTGAAAAAGCGGATTACCGACGCTTTCCCGGAGCGTGACTTCATCCTGCGGGTTTACGAGGCACTGGGAAATTATTACCAGGTGGCAGTAGGAGCGGGATACAATGATGTGTATGATTTCAGTCTGCACGAGTTTTGTGTGCCTTTCAAACTTCCTTTTCTGCAGACGCACCATGCGTTGAAGATACTGGAACTCGCCGGTTACATTGAATATACAGAGGAGATTGACCTGCGTTCCCGGATACAGTTTCTGATTTATCGCGACGAAATGTACTCGCTGCGTCTCGATAAGGACAGCGATGAGTTGCTGCATGCTATTTTACGGAACTATACCGGTGTTTTCTCGGATGATGTTTACATTGATGAGTCGATGCTCGCCGTGCGAACCGGCAAAAGCAGGAAGGAGGTCACCGAGAAGCTGATTTCTCTCTCCCGCCTGCGCTATATCCGTTATATTCCGCAGAAGAAAACGCCTTTTATCGTGTTTACCACGTCGCGGGAGGAAACGCAGTTTGTCTCCATCTCCCGTGCAGTATATGAGGAACGAAAAAAACGCTTTGAGAAACGGATCCATTCCATGATCGGTTATGTGGAGGAGGAGGCTGTATGCCGTAGCAGGATGCTGCTGATCTATTTCGACGAGAAAAATCCGCGGGACTGCGGCTGCTGTGATGTCTGTCTGAAAAAGAATGAAACAGGCTTGTCGAATTATGAATTCCGCAGAATCAAAGAGCAGGTTGAAATGTTGTTGGGTGACGGTCAACCTCGCAGGATAAACAACCTGGTAGATTCGGTCGCGGATGAAAATACAGAAAAAGTGATCCGGGTCATCCGGTTCCTGATCGATGCGGGCGAATTGAACCTGGAAGATGATCGGGTATCGGCAAAAAGAAGCAAAAATCACCGTTAAAAATACCTTTTGTGGATAACGGAAACTTTATATATGTGAGTTTGTTGATAGGATAAAGTAAAAATAATATCAAGTAATACATAACGATGAAAAAAATATTTATTCTATCTATACTTTTCCTTCCTTTTGTGTTGACAGGTCAGGAAAGGCCTGTGCTCGATATCATGTTGACGAACTACCAGTATCCGTTTGAAGTTGAATTCTTTTACTTCAGAAATCAGCACCAGGAGTTGAAAATGGCATATATGGACATACAACCGGACAAGGGTAACGGAAAAACAATGCTGCTGCTTCATGGGAAAAATTTCAATGGAGCATATTGGAAAACCACGGTGGACGCTCTCACGGGAGAAGGGTACAGAGTGATCGTACCCGATCAGATCGGGTTTGGCAAATCATCCAAACCAATGGGCTACCATTTCTCATTCCAGCAATTGGCAAAGAATACCAAAGAGCTGCTCGACCACTTGTCTATTGATAAGACGAGTGTACTGGGGCATTCAATGGGTGGCATGCTGGCAACCCGTTTTACGCTCATGTATCCCGAGATGGTGGATAAAATGGTGCTTGAAAATCCCATCGGTTTGGAAGACTGGAAAGTGGTTGCTCCATACACCACTGTAGATCAGCATTATGTAAATGAACTTCGGGCTACATACGAAACTACCAGAGAATATCAATTGGTGTCTTACTACGACAACAATTGGAAACCTGAATATGATGAATGGGTTTACCTGCTCACAGGTTGGGTAGAGCACCCCGAATATCCCATTGTGGCAATGAACAATGCACTGACAGCCGATATGATTTTCACCCAGCCGGTGTTGTACGAGTTCCAGTATATCCAGGTACCCACCTTACTGATTATCGGCACCAGAGACCGCACCGCCATCGGGAGGAATCATGTCAGGGATCAGTCGGTTCGTGATAAAATGGGACTTTATCAATACCTGGGTAAAGAGACACAAAAGAAAATACCCAATTCCAGATTGATAGAGCTGGACAATATCGGCCACTTGCCGCATATAGAATCTTTTGAGCTATTTATTGCGCCACTGAAGAATTTTCTGAAAGATTAATATTGTAAGATTTGATTTTTTATTTCACCCTATTCTTTCCCCTTCCCCCAAATCCCCAGGAAACCATGATGCTATGGGTAAATCCGTCCATGGGTTGAGTTAAGCCATTCAATGTCTCCAAACTTCTGTCATAGTTGGGCATTCTGTATGTATATCTCACACTTATTCTGCTGGAGCTATCACCCATACCATAATCATAATGCTCAACAATTTTAAATTTGTAATCGAAGCCAATACCTGCCTGGGAAAACCATGAGTTGAGTTTAAGTTTTTTGAGCTCGGGAACATCCTTTGTCGTTTCCTCGGATGCGGAAAAACCACTATATCCTACTCCCATAAATGGATATATGCTAAACTTTTTTGTGTCGAGCAACAGATAACCGGCATTCAAATAACCCATACCAAGCGTTGATATCGATTCTTTTGGCCATACGACATTATTTATATAAATATCTTTTTTCAGGGAATGACCCGAAAACCCGAAACCAAAAATGCTTACCAACTTTTTATATCGTAAATCAAATGCCATTTCCATGCTCGCACCGGCATTAAAGTATTCACCCAGGTTTCCGTTTGGAATAACTGCGCCAAATCCCACTACATCCCAATAAAAAGCCCATGGTGAGAGTTCAAATCGAAATCTGATGGTTTCACGAATGATGGTATCGTAGGGACTATTGGGGTACTCTTCCAGAAAACGATCGGAAAGTTCATTTATGTGTCTGGTCTGCTCTGATTCGAAATCCATCTCGCCACTACTTTGCCCTGCTCTTAAAATATCTTCCAGCTGTAGAACAAGAAATTCCTTATCCATATCAGAAACATGGCTGTTCTCTATAAATACAAGCAGTATGTCTTTATTCGCGAGTGTTTGTTGCAACAGTGTTGAAAACATATTGTCAGTCTGTGCAAGAATTCTGACAGAATTGGAAACAGGTAAAGTGTAATCAACCTGCTTAATGAAATCGGTCAACTCTTTATACTCTTCCGTCCAATAAAGCAGGTAAATATATTCAATGGGATAAAACGTGTTGTAAATATTTCCTCCATTCTCTTTAAGCAGCAGGTCCTTAATCTCTTTTGCCTTCAGCATGTCGCTTTTTATAAAATTTTCCAGAAGCAAGCGCCGGCCTTTGTCCAAAAAATCATGATCCGATTGTTCATAATTCATGATCTGTTTGCGTAAAGAATCATTTTGTGAAAATGATTTCATGGAAAAAAGTGCCACGAAGGCAGTAATAAGGAATAACTTCGATTTCATTGATTAATAATGTATTATTCAGAAGAAAAACGCATTAAAAAAGAAAAAGCTATTAAGCTGAAACTTCGCTTAATAGCTGAAAATGGAATCACTTCCATGGTGACCCCGACAGGATTCAAACCTGTAACCTTCTGATCCGTAGTCAGATGCTCTATTCAGTTAAGCTACGGGGCCTCTTTTTACGGGTGCAAAGATACGATAATTTTATAAATTCACAATAACCTGCCCAAGATTTTCTATAAAATAAGGCATGAAAATTTTCATTTTCCCCAAAAGAAAATCACTTTAAATTCTTTGTTAATAAACTGAATTATTGTAACTTTGCAGTCCGATTATTAGTTTTTATCAATTAAAAGTTTGATTTAGAGCTTTTTATTTGCCTTTATGTCCCTTAGCAAGACAAAAAGAGGAAGCTGGATAAATCTACTTTGCAATTATTTACTAATTAAACAACAACAAAAGTGGATACACTAAGTTATAAAACCATTTCTGTCAATAAAGAAACGGCTAAAAAAGAGTGGGTTGAAATTGATGCTACAGGTCAGCCCCTGGGACGTCTCTGTTCAAAAGTAGCCAAGCTGCTGAGGGGAAAATACAAGGCAAGCTTTACCCCGCACGTAGATTGCGGTGACAATGTGATCATCCTGAATGCCGACAAGGTGAAACTTTCGGGCAACAAGTGGACCGACCGCATCTATTATCGTTATTCGGGTTATCCCGGAGGTCAGCGTGAGTTTACACCCGCCGAACTGATGCGCAAAGGGCCGGACAGGCTTTTCAGAAAGGTTGTGAAGGGTATGTTGCCCAAAAATAAACTGGGAGATGTCATCCTGACCAACATGTTTGTCTATGCCGGAACAGAGCATCCGCATCAGGCACAGAAACCCAAAAAACTTGATATTAATACGCTAAAATAATAAAGATGGAAGCAGTAAATGCAATAGGAAGACGCAAAGCAGCTGTAGCCCGTGTATTCGTGACAGAAGGGACAGGCAGGATCGTCATCAACAAACGCGAACTGGAAAACTATTTCCCTTCTTCTATCCTTCAGTTCATTGTAAAACAACCGTTGAATAAACTCAATGTGTCGGATAAATATGATATCCGCATCAACCTCGATGGTGGTGGTTACAAGGGACAATCGGAGGCAGCCCGATTGGGCATCGCACGCGCTTTGGTGAAGATCAATCCCGAAGACAAACCGGCACTGAGAGCAGAAGGCTTCATGACCCGTGACCCGCGTGTGGTAGAACGCAAGAAACCGGGACAGCCCAAAGCAAGAAAGAGATTCCAGTTCTCGAAACGTTAATATATTGGATCAGGCGTCCGGTACACACGCTGCATTTGTTGCCTCTGTGGCCGGGTAAACAGATAAAGCGGCCTGCAAGCCGCTCCGTTTAGTATCTAAATCGTAAGGACATTATTAGATAATCGGTGAACCGGTAATCGGATAATTTACCTTACGGTTCGGCTTAGAAAAAGAAAGTAAACGAATTAATCAACAAACAAAACATGGCAAAATTAGAATTTGACCAACTTCTTGAAACCGGAGCCCACTTCGGACACTTAAAAAGAAAATGGAATCCCGCGATGGCTCCCTATATTTTCATGGAGCGCAACGGCATTCACATCATCGATCTTTACAAAACCATTGCCAAGACCGAAGAGGCTGCGGCAGCACTGAAGCAAATTGCCAAGGCAGGAAAGAAAATCCTTTTCGTGGCTACCAAGAAACAGGCAAAGCCTGTGATCGAGGAAAAAGCACAGAGCATCAACATGCCCTACGTGATTGAACGCTGGCCGGGCGGTATGCTCACCAACTTCCCCACCATCCGCAAGGCGGTGAAAAAAATGAGCAGCATCGACAAGATGATTAAAGACGGAACGTTTGACACCTTGTCGAAGCGCGAAAAGCTGCAGGTTACCCGTCAGCGTGCAAAACTTGAGAAAACATTGGGTTCCATACAGGACCTTACCCGTCTCCCTTCGGCAATCTTTGTCGTGGACGTGATGAAAGAACAGATTGCCGTGAAAGAAGCAGAAAAGCTGGGCATCCCCGTCTTTGGTATTGTGGACACCAATTCTGATCCTTCCAACATCGACTTCGTGATTCCTGCCAACGACGATGCTTCAAAAGCCGTGGACATGATCCTCGGATATATTTGCGAATCGATCAAAGAGGGTCTCGATGAAAGAAAAGTAGAGAAAGCTGATGCCGCCGCTGCAGAAGAACAGGATGAAGATGCACCACAGCGCAGGGAACGTAAATCGAAATCGGCCAGAAAAGAACGTGTAAAAAAGGAAGATACGGAAGCAATGAAGGCAGCCGTAGTGAGCAAATACACGAAGGGTGACGAGGTGGACGAATAAGTAATATAAACAGAGAAAAATTATAATATGGCAGTTACAATGGCAGAAATCCAGCATTTGCGCAAAATGACCGGCGCGGGAATGATGGATTGCAAAAATGCACTCAACGAAGCGAACGGTGACTTCGACAAAGCAATGGAGATCATCCGTAAAAAAGGACAGGCAGTAGCCGCTAAACGGGAAGACCGTGAAGCATCTGAGGGTTGTGTGCTGGCCACAACAGAAGGTAATTTCGCAGCGGTGGTTGCACTGCAGTGCGAAACCGACTTCGTGGCCAAGAACGAAGAGTTTATCGCACTCACCCAGCAGATTCTCGATGCCGCTATCGCCCACAAACCTGAAACTCTCGAGCAGTTGCTTGCAGTGGAATTACCCAACGGTAGCGTATCGCAGTTGATCACCGATAAGATTGGTGCAACAGGTGAAAAAATGCAGCTGGGCTTTTACGAACACATCACGGCTCCTTATGTTATATCATATATTCACATGGGAAATAAACTGGCCACCATCGCCGGTTTCAACCAATCCAACGTAGATGAGCACGTGGCAAAGGATGTGGCCATGCAGGTGGCAGCGATGAACCCCATTGCTGTTACTGCTGATAGCATTCCCGCCGATGTGAAGGAAAAAGAACTGGAAATAGCCCGCGAAAAAGCACGCGAGGCCGGTAAGCCCGAGAACCTGCTTGACAGGATCGCCGAAGGTGCCCTGCAAAAGTTTTACAAGGAGTCTACCCTGCTTCAACAGGAGTATGTAAAGGATCCGAAAAAGACGATTGAACAGTTTTTGAAAGAAAACAACAAGGAACTTACGGTTACTTCCTTTAAGCGGGTATCACTCAACGTGTGATAGATCCGTATATCCATATAAGAACGCTCCCGGTGACAGACTGAGGAGCGTTTTTTATTTTGAAGCGGGTGAGATAGCCCAGGTGAGCACGTAATCGGGATGCACTTCATATTGTAAACAGAACGACCGTGCCTGTTCTGTTCTTGTTTCAGTGGCAGCAATCATCCCCTTTTTTTCTGGAATAAAAGGATGTATATGAAGATGTTGCTTGAAGTCGATCCCCTGTTCATTCATCAGTTTGAACAAACTTTCCTTGGCCGACCAGTGAAGTAGCTGGTGTACAATTTTTTGTGCCGGATCGATATATTCTTCATTAGAAATGAATTTACCGGCGATCTTGATAACCCGTTCGGAACGGGTCTCAATGTCTACACCCACAGCAGAAGTCTCATGTAGAAGGATGGCTGCGTAATCTTTGGTATGGGAGATGCTGATGTTATTTTTTCCGTCGTCCAGATAGGGGCTTCCATCTTTCCGGTTCAGGATGAGCTGCTCCTTCCCCAGAAGATCCAGCAACATCAGCCGGGTAGAAAGCCATTCTATTGAGCGCCTTTCAGAACGAATATTCCTGAGGTAGGTGTCGGCTTCGGAGCGCCGATGCCCTGGAAAAAGCTGTAACAACTCTTCCCTTGTCTCTTCCATCTTCCAGATACCCAGAAGACCGCCATCTCCGGTATGTTCTTTTCTGATAAGCATAGGTAGACTAATTCTTCGGAGGGATATATCGCACTTTGGTGATCCTTTTTTTGCTCATCTCTTCTGCCTGAAAGGTGTGTTTGTGGTAGGTGAAGCTCTCTTTCCGTTTTGGGAAATCGCCCTTCAACTCCAGTAGCAGACCCGCAAGGGTATCAATCTCATCCTGCATCTGCTGGAAATCCTTTTCGGGAAGACCGGTGATTTTGACGAATTCCTCCAGCGGCGTTTTTCCTTCGAAGATATAGGAACCATCTGCAGCCATGGTATAGAATGGGAGTTCTTCATCATACTCATCACTGATGTCCCCCACAATTTCTTCGAGAATATCTTCCATGGTTACCAGCCCCGACGTGCCTCCATATTCATCTACCACAATGGCCATGTGATTTTTGTCGGTCCGGAATTCCTCCAGCAGATCATCGATTCGTTTGGTGCCGGGTACAAAGTAGGCAGGACGTATCAGTGTCTGCCATTTAAAGCTACCTGTCTTGCCCAGATGCGGCAGCAAATCTTTTACATACAATATTCCTTTGATGTTATCGAGGTTCTCTTCATAGACCGGTATGCGTGAAAAACCGGCATCCACGATGAAATCAATCACCTCGGCAAACGGTGTCTGTGAATCAATGGCAACCATATCGCTTCGCGACACGAAAATGTCGTCAACAATCTTGTCTTTAAAGCGAATGATCCCTTCCAGCATCTCCTTCTCCTGTTCGTGTGTAATCTCATTCGAGGTGATTTCGAGTGCCTTGGAGAGGTCGTCGACTGATATTTCGTGTTTGTATTGGGCGACAGAATTGTTAAAGATGGTCGTGCCACGAAGGAACAGCGATGAAAACGGACTCAGCATGCCGTGAATAACCGTGATCAGCGGTGCATTGCGTACGGCCGATCCAAGGGGATCATAGGAGGCATAACGTTTGGGGAGAATGTCAACGAACAGCAGGATAATCGTGATGGGGATAATGATCTCAAGCAGTAACGTATCCACCGGGCTCCCTGCAAACCAGGGGAGTCTGTCAAGCAGGTAAAGAATCAGCACGGCGATGGTTACGTTCAGCGTATGGTAGGTAATAATGAGCGAAGCAGAAAGCTTTTCTGGTTTATTGAGCAAGCGGGAAACGCGGACCATGGACGGTTTCTCGGAAGTATGCACCTCTTCGGCAAAATTCTTATCTACGGCAAAGAACGCAATTTCAGAGCCCGAGACAACAGCATTGAGAAAGATGAGCAAAAGGGTGATTGCGGTTAAAAGATAATCGGATACTGCCGGTGCAATATCCGGCAGGATAACAGCCAAATGCGATAAAGGGTCAGGGTCCAAGTGACAACTTTTTAATGAAACAAAGAGAATGTTTTACCGCCACGCGTGTATGGAAAGGTAAAACATTCTCTCGCAAAAATACGATGTTTTATTTAAAATGGCAAATCATCTACTTCTGAAATTTCATCCGGGCCACCCGGTATATCAGCTGCATTCGAATAATCATGTCTTCCTCCGCCATTTTCACCTTCTACGCCTCCCGCTTTACGGCTCAACAATTCAATGTTGTCCGCAACCACTTCCGTGACGTACCGCTTTACACCGTTCTGGTCATCATAAGAACGTGAACGGATTTTTCCTTCTACGTAAAGCATTGTCCCTTTTTTTACAAATTTCTCAGCAATCTGTGCCAATCCTCTCCAACAAACAATGTTGTGCCATTCCGTCCTTTCGGGCACCTGTGTGCCGCCCGAAGTGGTGTAACCTCTTTCACTGGTTGCAAGCGAAAAATTCGCCTTTGCAACATCATTGTCGAAATACTTCATCTCTGGGTCTTTCCCTACGTTTCCGACCAGAATAACTTTGTTCACTGACATAACTTAAGAGTTTTTTTTGGGTTAAGAATAGTTTTACGCTATCAAAGCAAAATTAGGCATAATTTTAATATTTACAAACTTAATGGATTAAATAATTTCTATATATCTGTCGGTCAGTCTGGAAACAGGGTAAGCAGCAAGGTCTTTTTCATCGATCCGAATAAGGCCCGGTGGCGGATTAAAGGATATCTCATCCGATATCTCCAATCGATAGAATTGCGTATGGATGGCCTGGTGTGTAAGCTGATGTCTCAGCGTGAGACGATGATCCACAGAGAGATTTATATTCTCCGGAAAGAGATGCCGGAAATCATCAGTCTGTGAAAGTATGAGAAAATCTACTGCTTCGGACGTCTCGATCAGCGGGAACTCGTACAGATTTTTCCAGATATCGGCGCCATTTCGTTTTTGTATAAAGGTTTTGCTCCCCTGAATGATGTGAAGATAATTGAAATAGCGCCTTCTTACGACTGGCTTGCGGCCCGTGACCGGAAAGGCTGATACTTTCTTCCATTCATATGCCCTGCAATATACCTGTAGCGGGCAATCGTCGCATTTTGGCTGTACCGGTGTGCAGACAAGGGAGCCAAAATCCATAATTGCCTGATTGTATGTCCCCGGCTGGTCGGTATGGAGTAGCGATTGCGCAATTTCAGAGATCTCTTTTTTTCCTTCCGCCGTATCTATGGGAGCTTCCACTGCGAACAGGCGGGCGACAACCCTGAACACGTTTCCGTCGACCACGGCATACGGTGCATGAAAGGCAATGGATGATATGGCTGCTGCCGTATATTTGCCGATCCCTTTCAATGAAAGGATATCGGAATAGCCGGCAGGAAACCTGCCGTTAAATCGGGTCATGATTTGTTTGGCCGCGGCGTGCAGGTTGCGTGCACGTGTATAATAACCCAGTCCCTGCCATAGCTTGAGAACCTCTTCCTCTTCCGCTGCTGCCAGCGATTGCACATTGGGGAAACGATCTATAAATCGCAGATAATAGTCCTTTCCCTGGGCGATGCGGGTCTGCTGTAAAATAACTTCAGAGAGCCAGACAGGGTAGGGATCGTTGGTATCACGCCAGGGCAGATCACGTTTATTTTCACTGTACCAATCCAGCAAACACATGGTGATGCCGGACAGGTCTTTGGTTGTTTCCATTTAATGTTGGTTTTGCTTATAAGTACAAAACTAATCCAAAAAAAGCATTTTCGCAGAAAATAATGGAAAAACAGAAAATTTACCTGCAATTATTTTTCGGGTTGAAAAAAAAGCTATATATTTGCAATCCAAAATTTTACTAATTAACACCCGCGATTATTATTAATATTTAAAAGTATAAGTAAAATGACTAAAGCAGACATTGTAAACGAGATTGCAAAGAACACTGGTGTGGATAAAGCGTCAGTATTGGCAACAGTAGAATCTTTTATGGATGTGGTGAAGGATTCCCTGGCAAACAACGAAAACGTCTATTTAAGAGGTTTTGGCAGTTTCATCGTAAAAAAAAGAGCGCAGAAAACTGCCCGTAACATTTCCAAAAATACCACCATCATTATCCCCGAACACAATATTCCTGCTTTTAAGCCGGCCAAAACTTTTGTGGCTCAGGTAAAAGAATCAAAATAATTTAATTGATAAGGAGAAATAAAGATGCCAAGCGGAAAAAAAAGAAAAAGGCATAAAATGTCTGTACACAAGCGTAAAAAGAGACTGAGGAAAAACAGGCACAAGAAGAAGAAATAAGCCCGTAACGCTTTTTTTACAACCATATACAGGGACAAACTTAAAAAGAACCTTTCGGGAATTAAGTTTGTTCTTTGTGTATAAAAACAGGAATGGTTCAGGAGTGAACATCCTTTCTGTTGGGAGACAGAAGTCCGGATTTTTTATGTAAATAATCAAAAAAAGAACAATTGTGACAAGCGAACTTGTGGTAGATGTTCAATCCAAAGAAATAACCATTGCGGTTCTTGAAGACAAGAAACTGGTAGAACTGCAACAGGAGAGCCTGGATGGCTCCTTCGCGGTTGGCAACATCTACATGGGCAAAGTTAAAAAACTGATGCCTGCCCTCAACGCTGCATTTGTGAACGTGGGACACAAAAAGGACGCTTTTCTTCACTATTTGGATTTAGGGGTTGAATTCAACACGATTCTGCACTTTCAGAAGCTTGTTGAAGACAAGAAAAAAATTCCGCAGCTCCAGAAGATGAAGCTGCAGCCCGATATCGACAAAGATGGTTCCATCTCGGATATCTTAAAGGTTGGTCAGGAGATTTTGGTGCAAATAGCCAAAGAACCTATATCGACCAAAGGACCGAGACTGACAGCCGAAATTTCTTTTGCCGGACGGTTTATGGTATTGATTCCATTCATCGACAGGGTGTCGGTATCGCAAAAAATCAAATCGCGCGAGGAGCGCGCCCGGCTCAGGCAACTCATCCAAAGTATCAAACCCAGGAATTTTGGCGTTATCATACGTACAAATGCCGAGGGTAAAAGGGTTGCCGACCTCGATGCCGAATTAAAGGTGCTGGTCAAGAGATGGGAAGACAATATCGGCAAGATACAGAAAGCAAAAGCCCCCACACTCATTTTTGAGGAAACGGGACGTACGGTGGCTCTGTTACGCGATATTTTTAATCCTTCTTTCGAACAGATACACGTCAATGACAAAGACGTGTCGAAGCAGATTGCCGAATATGTGAGCATCATTGCACCGGATAGAAAAAATATTGTCAAAGAATATACCGGTGCATTGCCTATCTTAGATAATTACGGCATAACAAAACAGATAAAATCGCTCTTTGGAAAAACTGTTACCTTCAAAAATGGTGCTTATCTGATCATAGAACATACCGAGGCGTTGCATGTCATTGACGTGAATAGCGGAAACCGCAACAAATCGAAACTGGGTCAGGAAGAGAGTGCCTATGAAGTAAATGTGGCCGCCGCCGAGGAAATTGCCCGTCAGCTACGGTTGCGGGATATGGGCGGGATCATTGTCATCGACTTCATCGACATGAGCAAAGCAGAGCATCGTAATAAGCTCTTCTCTAAGATGCAGGAACTGATGGCACATGACAGAGCCAAACATAACATTTTGCCATTGAGTAAGTTCGGGATCATGCAAATCACACGTCAACGTGTACGTCCCGAAATGGAAGTTACCACAAGCGAAGTTTGCCCCACTTGCTTTGGTAAAGGAAAGATTAAGTCATCGATACTTTTCACAGATACCCTGGAGAGAAAGATCGATTATTTAGCAAACAGCCTGAAAGTGAAGAAATTCAGTCTGCACATACACCCTTATGTTGCAGCGTACGTTCAGAAAGGTTGGTTTTCGTTGAACTATAAGTGGAAAAAGAAATACAATGTGGGAATGCAAATTATCCCCGATCAGAAACTCGGGTTCCTGCAGTATACTTTTTATGACCGCGAAGGAAACGAAATAGACCTGAAAGAAGAAATTGAAATGAAATAGATCCCGCCTATGTGGGATATAAACTGAAAAGAACCGATGATCCGCAAGGGTTATCGGTTTTTTTTATGATAACGGATCCACATCATAATAGAGCACTACCTGTTTTAAATCGGATTCATCGCGCAATCTTGCTTCCGCATTATTCAATATGTCACGTATCTGATGAGAAGAGAGTCCATACTCCAGTTTCAACAGGATTTCACGAATGTAGTAGAGTTGTACGCGTTCCACAATCGGTTTGTTGGGACCCAGAACACGTTCGTGCAGCGATTTTCTCAACAGCTTGGCAAGAAGGAAAGCAACATTCCCGGCTTTTTCAGCATCCTTGTGTTTACAGATAATGCGGATTAACCTGTAAAATGGCGGATAATGAAATAACTTTCGTTCAGCAAGCTGAGCCTGAAAAAATGCGGCATAGTTGTTTCCAGTGACGAAGGAGTAAATTGGATTTCCGGGATCTGCGCTCTGAATGATCACCGTTCCCGGAGTCTGTTTTCTTCCTGCTCTTCCCGCTGCCTGCGTCATCAGTTGAAAGCCCCGTTCGTGAGCGCGGAAATCGGGATGGTTAAGCAATGAGTCTGCAGCGATGATGCCCACTACCTTTACATGGTCAAAATCGAGTCCTTTCGAAAGCATTTGTGTTCCCACCAGTATCTGAATCTTTTGTTGTTGAAAATCATGAATGATCTGCTCGGAACGATCTTTCCCGCGTGTGGAATCCTGGTCCATCCTGGCCACAACAGCATCCGGGAAAAGCAGGGAAACTTCCTCCTCCAGTTGCTCCGTCCCTTGTCCTTTTGGCTCCAGGCTCTCCTGATGGCACGAAGGGCATACTTTCGGTACAGAATAGATGCTGTTGCAATAGTGACATATCAATCTGTTTGTTTTTTTATGATAAGTGAGTGTCACATCACAGCGGGTGCATTTGGGTGTCCATTCACACTGTTTACAGACAATCAGGGGTGCATATCCCCGCCGGTTCCGGAAGAGAATGGCCTGTTTGTTTCCCTTCAAGGATTGGTCTATTAGTTCTATAAGCAAGGGAGAAAGCAATGATTTCATCTTTTTTCTGCGACGCAACTCCCGTGTGTTTTCAATTCGTATCTCCGGCATCATTGAACCGTTAAATCGCTCGGTCAGCGTAACCAGTCCATACTTACCCGTCTGCGCATTGTAATAGGATTCTATAGAGGGAGTGGCAGATCCCAGTAGTGTTTTTGCACCGAAAAAATGAGCCAGCATCACCGCTGTATCCCGCGCATGATAACGGGGGGCCGGATCCTGTTGTTTATAACTGCTTTCGTGTTCTTCATCCACGATCACCAGCCCGAGTCGCTGAAAGGGTAGAAACAGGGATGAACGCACGCCGATAATGATGTCATAGGGGTGTGGCGACAACATCTTCTGCCATATTTCTGCCCGCTCCTGATCATTGATGCGGGAGTGATAGATGCCCAAGCGGCTACCGAACACAGCCTGCAATCGCTCTGTAAGTTGAGCCGTGAGCGCGATCTCCGGCAACAGATACAGCGTTTGTTTCCCATCGGCCAGAAATTGGGCGATGAGATGGATATAAATCTCTGTTTTCCCGCTTGAGGTGACACCATGCAGCAGACAAGTCTGTTTGTGGCGAAAGCAATCGTTGATGCCCGAAAATGCTGTGTCTTGATGCTCATTCAGCGGATAAGGGGCACGGATTGGCGCGATGTCATTTTCAAGACGGCTTGTTTCTATGCGAACGCCGATCAGCATCTTTTTTTGCAGCAACCCCTTCAAGGCTGAAGCAGAATATGTGCTGAAACCGGAAAGTTCTTTTTTGCCGATTCGATCCGTGTTATTTGTGATGAGGTAATCTCTTATTTCCGCTAAAAGGACCTGTTGTTTTTTTGCCCTACCCAGCTGAGGATCGGCATACGCTGGCTCCATTTCCGGATCTATCTGTATGTAGTTTTCGGTTTTGGGAGTATAGGTTTGCAGCAGGTCACGCGGTTTCATTGAAGGAGGCAATGCAGCTTTGTAAACATCACCCAGGGGAGATAAATAATAAAAAGAAATCCACTCCCATAGTCTCAGTTGCTGATCGTTTACTACAGCATGCGAATCAATGAGGGAGTGGATCTCTTTTATTTTCATATTCACCGGTTTCTCCCGGTGAATACGTGTAACAATGGCTGTGTAATGCTTTCGGCTCCCGAAAGGGACAGTCACCCTGTATCCAATCCCGATATTTGGCTGCATCTCTGTCGGAACAGCATAGGTGAACAAACCGGGTAGTGGGAGCGGAAGTATCACATCAGCATACATGCATTAAAAATAGATTGACCCTGTTAGACTCCATGAATCTGATTTTCCGTTGAGGGGGTCACTCCAGTTTGGTTCATCAATGGAGTAATTGTCGGTAAGCTGGACGCGGTAGTTCACACCCAACTGTATCATGCTAAATACTTCAAAGCCTATACCCAGATTAACACCTGCCTGAAACTCCTTGGCTTTAATGTCATTCAGGGTCTCACTCAAATCCAACTTATCTCCTTCAATAAGATATCCAGCGTAGGGTCCCGCTGCAGCATACAGCCTCAAGGGAAGCATGCCCCCTCCGAATTTAAACTTTGCATTTACGGGAAGCAACAGATAGCGGTTCGAGACGTCACTATCTCCTCCTTCACCCGAGAGTCGGGCTACAGTCATCCTATTGTCGTTGTACAATAACGAGGCTTCAATGCCAAGGTTACCCACTCCCAGTGGAAGTAGTGAGGCCTCGATGGAAGGGCCGATGCTGTAGGTTGTCATATTTTCCACCGCAAGTGTGCTACTGCTGAATTCGGGGTTGTTCAATCCAACACTTGCTTTTATACCAAACCTGATCTGTGAAAAAGCCGGTATACTGAGCATGGACAACAATAGAATGACCATGCCGGTCTTGCACATTGTTTTTGTTTTCATTTTTTTTTGCTGATTGTTGTTAATCATCACAAAACTCTATCTGTGATATTAGATAAACAAACAAGCGTATGGATAGGTTGTTAAATTAATATTAAAATCCATAAAAGAAAAGCGCCCCGACTCTTTATAAGAGAGGTAACGCTTTTTTAATATCTGTTTTGATTATCTCAGTCCTTAAACTTCGCTTTCAGGAATTCCCTGTTCAACCTGGCAATATTGGTGATGGAGATATTTTTCGGACATTCCACTTCGCAGGCGCCGGTGTTGGTGCAGTTGCCGAAGCCCAGCTCATCCATTTTGGCGACCATCGATTTGGCTCGGCGTGTAGCTTCCACGCGTCCCTGCGGTAAGAGGGCGAACTGACTCACCTTGGCCGACACGAAAAGCATGGCTGACCCGTTTTTGCAGGCTGCCACACAGGCACCACAACCGATGCACGCCGCTGCGTCCATCGCCATTTCGGCGTCGTCACGCGGGATGGGTATGGCATTGGCGTCGGGTACGCCACCCGTATTGATCGAGACATAACCGCCTGCCTGGATGATTTTGTCGAAGGCTGACCTGTCCACCATCAGGTCTTTGATGATGGGGAAACCGGCAGAACGCCATGGCTCCACGGTAATGGTGTCACCCTCGTTGAAGCGGCGCATATGCAGCTGACAGGTGGTGATGCCAGTATCGGGACCATGCGGATGTCCGTTGATATATAAACTGCACATGCCACAAATGCCTTCGCGGCAGTCGTGATCGAATACCACGGGTTCCTTTCCTTCGTTGATGAGTTTCTCATTGAGGATGTCAAGCATTTCCAGAAAAGAACTTCCCTGAGAAATATTATCCAACGGGTAAGTCTCAAAATGCCCTTTATCTTTGGGTCCGTTCTGGCGCCAGACTTTTACTTTTATGTTGATATCTTTATCCATGATTGGTTGTTTTTTTGAATCGTTTTAAAGCTCTTACGATTTATAGTTTCTCTGCTGGCGTACAATGAATTCGTAGTCAAGAGGTTCTTTGTACATGACAGGAGCATTCTGTTCGCCCTGATATTCCCAGCAGGAGACATATGAGAACTGGTCATCGTGCCGTAAGGCTTCTCCTTCGGGTGTCTGGTGTTCGAGACGGAAGTGTCCGCCGCAGGATTCTTCACGGTCGAGTGCATCGTGTGCCATCAACTCGCCAATCTCAATGAAGTCGGCCAATCGCAAAGCCTTTTCGAGCTCCACGTTGAGCGTCTCCTTGTCGCCGGGGATGCGGAGGTTGGTCCAGAAATCCTCTTTGACCTCTTTCAACTTTTCGATTGCTTTTTTCAATCCTTCAGCATCACGTCCCATACCAACAAAATCCCACATTACATGGCCCAGTTTCTTGTGGATATGATCCACCGAGTGTTTTCCCTTTATACTCATCAACCGGTTGAGACGGTCGTTGATCTCTTTCTCTGCCTGATCAAATTCAGGTGCGTCGGTTTTGAAGCGGGGCACGTTGATCTGGTCGGCCAGGTAATTCTGGATGGTGTATGGCAATACGAAATATCCGTCGGCCAGTCCCTGCATGAGTGCCGAAGCTCCCAGACGGTTGGCTCCGTGGTCGGAGAAATTGGCTTCGCCAATGGCAAAAAGGCCGGGGATGTTGGTCATCAGTTCATAGTCGACCCAGATGCCGCCCATGGTGTAGTGAATGGCGGGATAGATCATCATGGGTGTTTCGTAAGGATTGTCATCCACAATCTTTTCATACATCTGGAAGAGGTTCCCATAGCGGGCTTCAACCACATTCCTGCCCAAACGCTGGATGGCTTCGGCAAAGTCGAGGTATACTGCCAGTCCGGTTGTACCCACGCCATAACCGGCATCACATCGCTCTTTGGCGGCGCGCGATGCCACATCACGGGGAACAAGGTTCCCGAATGCCGGGTAACGACGTTCCAGGTAGTAATCGCGATCCTCTTCTTTCAGGTCGGTGGGTTTCAACTTACCTTCCCGGATGGCCTGTGCATCTTCTAGTTTTTTAGGTACCCAGATACGGCCGTCGTTGCGCAACGACTCAGACATGAGGGTGAGCTTCGACTGGAACTCACCATGTACCGGAATGCAGGTGGGATGAATCTGTGCCATGCAGGGGTTGGCAAAATAAGCTCCTTTCTTGTAGCACTGCCATGCTGCAGAACCATTGGAAGTCATGGCGTTTGTCGACAGGAAGAAGGTGTTGCCATAGCCTCCCGTGCCAATCACCACGGCGTGTGCACTGAAACGTTCCAGCTTGCCGGTAACCAGGTTGCGGGCAATGATACCGCGGGCGCGACCGTCGATGATGACCAGATCCACCATCTCGTAGCGGGTATAGAGTTTAACTTGTTTCTTGTTGATGGCGCGGCTCAACGCGGAGTAGGCTCCGAGCAGCAACTGCTGTCCCGTCTGTCCGCGGGCGTAAAAGGTACGCGATACCTGAGCACCGCCAAAGGAGCGGTTGTCGAGCAATCCGCCATACTCGCGCGCAAATGGAACTCCCTGAGCCACACACTGGTCTATGATGCTGTTGGACACTTCCGCCAGACGGTACACATTGGCTTCACGGGCCCTGTAGTCACCCCCCTTGATGGTATCATAGAAAAGACGATAGACTGAGTCGCCATCGTTTGGATAGTTTTTGGCTGCATTGATCCCCCCTTGTGCGGCGATGGAGTGCGCACGGCGCGGTGAATCCTGGATGCAGAAGTTCAGCACGTTAAATCCCATTTCTCCCAGGGATGCGGCTGCCGATGCGCCGGCCAGCCCCGTGCCTACCACGATGATGTCGAGGCGGCGTTTGTTTGCAGGGTTGACCAGTTTCTGATGGTTCTTATAATTGGTCCATTTTTCAGCCAAAGGCCCCTGTGGTATTTTTGAATTAATCTTGCTCATAATATTATAATTCTTGCGTTATCCTAATAAATTGGAAAATCCGAAATGCATAGCCAGCGCCACAATAATAAATCCCAGGGAGATGGCAGTGGAGATGACATTCCCCAACACTTTGAGACGTTTCATCCAGACCGTATTATTCCATCCCACAGTGTGGAGCGCACTCCAGAATCCGTGCGTCAAATGGAACCATAAGGCTACGAAAGCGGCAATGTACACGATTACAACCCAGGCCTGTGAAAAAACTTCCTCAACCAGCATGGCACTATCGTGTCGTGCACCCTCTATCATGAAAAGTTCCTTGAATTGCATTTGGTACCAAAACTGATAAAAGTGCAATATCAGAAAAAGCAGGATGAAAAGTCCCAAAACAAACATGTTTTGCGATGACCAGGTTGTGGGTGTCTTGCTGGATGAAGCATACCTGTCTTTGCCGCGGGCTTTCCTGTTTTGCAACGTCAGCAGGATGGCGTAGATGATATGAACAACGAACCCAAGTGCGATTACGCCGGTACCCACGATAGCCCACCAGTTAGCTCCCAGCACCTCATTGGCAAGGAAGTCATAGGTGTCATAATTGAATACAAGTACCAGGTTCATCGATACATGAAATAGCAAGAACAGAATTAGGAAGAGGCCGGAAATGCTTTGCACGAACTTCCGTCCGATGGATGATTTGATTAACCAACTCATAAAGTTCTTTTTTAAATTATTTTGAAGATTTAGTTTGATGATTCAATTTTTAAGACAGCTTGCCTGTATATTTTCGGGACTTTGCTTTCACACAACAAAAATAGTACTTTTCAGCATCATATAAAAGAACTATTTACGGAAAAATTTCTTTAATCTCCTTTTTTAGAATCAGTATTGATTCCAGACTGCTTCGCTCCCAAAAAGGGTTCTCGTTTTACTGATATTTTATTACCTTTGTAGACTCTTTTTTAGGACTCAATATATTTCAACAGAGATTATGGACATTGTTTTAAGTGGTATTCGTTCGACCGGTAAGCTACATCTGGGGAACTATTATGGTGCATTGCGTAACTTCATACGGATGCAGGAAGAGAACAGCTGTTATTTTTTCATTGCCGACATACATTCACTCACGACGCATCCCGACCCGAAGCATTTACATGAAAATGTGAAAAATGTACTGGTGGATTATCTGGCTGCAGGCATCGACCCGGAGAAGTCGGTGATCTACGTGCAAAGTGACCTGCACGAAACCGCAGAGCTTTATCTCTATCTGAATATGCATGCCTATATGGGAGAGCTTGCAAAGACCGTCTCATTTAAAGAGAAAGCACGCAAGCAACCCGAAAATGTGAATGCTGGCCTGTTGACATATCCTACGCTCATGGCGGCAGATATTCTTATTCACAATGCCGATAAGGTGCCTGTAGGAAAGGATCAGGAGCAGCATCTGGAGATGACGCGCAAGTTTGCACGACGCTTTAATAACTTCTACGGGGTGGAGTATTTCAAAGAACCGGTGGCTTACAACTTTGGAGAGGAATTGGTGAAAATTCCCGGACTCGACGGCAGTGGGAAAATGGGTAAATCGGAAGGAAATGCAATCTACCTGAGTGACAGTCCGAAAGAGATCGAGAAAAAAGTAAAAAAAGCATTGACAGACGCCGGACCCACTGCGCCCAATTCTCCCAAGCCCGATTATATAGAGAATCTCTTTACCATCCTGCGCATTGTTTCGACTCCCGACGTGGTAGAGCATTTCAATGAACAATGGAATAACTGTGAAATACGATATGGCGACCTGAAAAAACAACTGGCGGAAGACATTATTCGGGTTACAACGCCCATTCGTGAGCGGGTACTCGAAATTGAAAATAATGAACCTTACTTGCGGAGGGTGACCTCGGAAGGCGTTGAGAAGGCGCGCGCGAGTGCTTCCAAAACCATTGCCGACGTACGGGAGATAGTCGGATTCAGAAAATTTTAAATTATCTGTTTTAAACTTTTCCGATACAAAATTGTTCAGATAATCGCCTGCTATGAGAGCAGCTTTATTTGTTCGATACCTCATGATATTGAGAGAAAGAAAATACCCGTCTTATGCTTACATTTAAATCATTGGATCTCGAAGACCGGGATCTGATCAATTCTTAACTGCAAAAACAAAACTACAGAGCCTCCGATCTCTGTTTCACCAATTTGTTTTGCTGGGGAAAAAAATTTGACACACAATTCGCTGTGAAGGATGAGTGGCTGTTTATCCGTTTTAAAGACAATAATGGCCGGAATTCATACCTGAAACCCCTGGGCGGAGTCGATGTGAAAGAAGGAATCGCCTTCATTATGGATGATCACAAACAGTTTGACTCTCTCTTTCAAATCAGGGGCCTTACGCAGGATATGATTGATGAGATTGAGGAGGCTATGCCCGGCATGTTTGAGTACAAACTCAACAGGAGTGTGTCGGACTATATTTATACCACTGAAAAGCTGATCCACCTGAAAGGGAAAAAGTTGCAAAGTAAACGGAATCACATCAATCGTTTTAACAGAGAGAATGATTGGAAATATAAAACTTTGACCGGCAACCCGGAACTGGTGAAGGAATGCAAAATGATGCTCGATAAGTGGATGGAGATGAACATGGAAGAGAAAGATCCTTCCCTTGTGTATGATGATTATGCAACCACGCTGATGCTCGAAAATTTTGAATATCTCAACCTGCGGGGAGGGCTTCTTTGTGTGGACAACGAGATTGCTGCCTTTTCCATTGGCGAGCCTCTTACGGAAGATACGGTTGTGGTCCATGTTGAGAAAGCATTTACAACCATTCATGGAGCATACAACATGATCAACCAGCAATTTGTTGAAAATGAAGCAGCAGGGTTTATGTATGTAAACCGTGAAGAGGATATGGGTATTGATAACCTGCGTCAGGCAAAACTTTCTTATCAGCCCGACATCATCCTGGAGAAATACAATGCCAGACTGAAAAGCTGAAACTCTGTTCGGCTGTGCCGTTATTCGTTCACTGCATTCACATTTTTCGCTTCGCGTTATTCGTTCACTGCGTTCACGTTATTTGTGCTTTGCACGTAATTGAAGATAATATAAAATTGGAAACCCGATGATTCAGTTTGCCGACGACAGAACAAAACAGCAGGTTTGGGACATGTGGAAAACCGTTTTCGGTGATCCCGATGATTATATGGAAGTGTATTTCCGGCATAAATACCGGAACGAACAGACACTTCTCTATATGGAGGGTGAGAAGGCGGTTGCTTCATTGCAGATGCTGCCCTTCCAGTTCACTTTCTGTGATACCGAAATCCCGGTGATCTACCTTTCGGGTGTAGCTACCTTGCCTGAAGCCCGGAAGAGAGGCTATGCCGGGCAGTTGGTGATTCGTAGTCTTGAAATAGCCCGTGAAAAGGATGTACCGCTGGTTCTGCTGGTTCCACAGGAAGAAAAACTGTTGCATTTTTATGATAAATTCGGCTTTGCAAAAACATTTGATGCGGGTACGGATGCGTTGCCCTCACTGAAGGAGCTGACTGAACGGTATCCCGGCGACTTGCATGCAGCCTACCGGGCATTCGACGCGCACTTCCGGCAGAAGGATATGACCCTGCAAAAAACATACGATGATTTTCAGGCCATCGTGGAGGAGGCGATGCTTTTTGATTTTCCGCAAAAGAAAAAACTACCCGGCATGACCCGTGTGATTGATGCTGAGCGGCTGTGCAACCTCTTTGCCAGTCGTTACACGCAACAGTCGTTCTCGTTTGTTATGAAAGACGAACTACTTGAGGAAAACAACGGCGCCATTACCCTGTTTGATGGGAACGCAAACATTGACAGTTACTTCGTACAACCTGTTTTTCATGTCGACATCAAAGAACTGGCGCCTCTCTTATTGGGTTATCGCACATCGGAACTGGAGGAACCACTGCGCACAATATTTCCGGAGAAACAACCCGGCATGCACTTTATGCTGGAATAAAAAGTGAGCTAACGAACTAAAGCCACTTTCTTTTCTTAAAATAGTAGAGTATGAAAAGTGAGGAAAGCACCATGAACAGGAGGGCTGCCGGATAACCCCATTTCTTATCGAGCTCGGGCATGAAGTCGAAGTTCATCCCGTAAATACTAGCGATGAGGGTGGGGGGCATGAAGATGACAGAGACAATGGTAAATATTTTGATAATCTTGTTCTGCTCGATATTGACATAACCCAGAAAAGTATCCTGCAAATAATCGAGTCGGTCGAAACTGAACTTGATGTGTTCCACCAGCGAATTGATGTCTTTGATGATGATGGAGAGCTTCGGCTGTAACTCCGTGGAAATAAATTCACTGCGTAACATGCTCGATACTACGCGCTGTTTATCGATGATGTTCTCACGCAGCAACATGGTTTTTTCCTGCAGGTTTTTGATCTCCGACAGCAGTTCCTCATCGGCTTCCTGCAAGGTGAGCGAATTACTTAGCTGGGTAATCTTCTGCGTCATGTTCTCAATCATGTCGGCATCGAATTCAACCCGTGTTTCCAGCAGTGCCACAAGTACATGCGCTCCCGTAGGATAGTTTTTGGGATTGGCCGATATTTTTTTTACCGTCTCATGAAACGAAATCAACTCTTCACCACGGACTGTGACCAGGATGTTGTTTTTCAGGATGAATGATACGGGATCGGTTTCGAAATTCGATAAGAGAAAGTTGGAGTTGACCACCAGGGTGTCGTTTGTTTCGATATAACGAGAAGACATCTCAATCTCGATCATCTCTTCTTCCTCCTGGATATAAATCTTAAGGAAATCCTCCAGTTCGTTTTCTACCTCTTCGTCCACATCGTTGAGGTCGATCCATAGGAAATTCTGTATGGGGTTGGATTTCAGGAAATCGAGGCTGCGGCTTAATCTGACGATGCCGTCTTTATGATAGAATAATTTTATTTCCGCCATGATCTCTCTTTTTATTGAATCGTGAATAATCAGTCATTTTTCTCTTCCGGGGGAGCCTGTTTGATCAATGGTTCCAGCAGATTTGTCAGCTGTACGAACTGCTCTATCGACAACTGCTCGGGTCTTTTGGTGAGCATGGGGTCGTCAGGCAGGGGGCTCTCGTCGGATAGCAGTGATTTGATGGAGTTACGCAGCATCTTTCGTCGCTGGTTAAAACTTGTCTTCACTACTGTTTTGAATAATTTTTCGTTGCAGTCGAGTCGCTTTCGTTTGTTTCGCGTAAGCCTTATGACTGCCGATTTGACCTTGGGCGGAGGGATAAACGCCTGTTCATTCACCGTGAATAGGTACTCTATATCGTACCATGCCTGCAACAATACGGTCAGGATACCATATGACTTGCTGCCGGGTGAGGCGACCATGCGTTCAGCAACCTCCTTTTGAATCATTCCCGAACAACAGGGAATCTGTTCCCTGTGATCAATCACTTTAAAGAAAATTTGAGAAGAGATATTGTAGGGATAATTGCCTATTACGCTGAATTCTCCGTCATAGTATCGGGAAAGATCCATTCGAAGAAAATCCTGCTGAATGATTCTGTCCCGCAGTTCAGGGAAATTTATCTTCAGATAATCAATTGATTCCCTGTCTATCTCCACGACAGTGAGGTCTTTCTCTCTTTTCAGCAGGAATCGTGTGAGCATGCCGGTGCCCGGTCCCACCTCCAGCACAGGAAGTGAGGGAAAATTGTCGAGGGTGGCCGCAATGCGGTCTGCTATTTCGTCATCTCTGAGAAAATGCTGCCCTAGATTTTTTTTTGCTCTTACCGGGATCATTGCAATATGGCGTTTATTCCTTATCTTTACGGCCACAAAGGTAATATTTTTATTGTATAAAATAATTCAAACATCACCTAAAAAGCAAGTTTCCGCTGTTGATTAATAAGTGTTTGAATACCTTTGAATAATCGTTGGAACTCAGGTTATACAAGAATATAAACAGCTGCGAAGTGAAAATAAATGCAGAATCCTTGAAAAGTGTGCTGAAGACAGTGCTTTCATTGCTGCTGGGATTGTTGATTATATGGGTTATGTATCGCAATACCGATTTGGGTGAGTTGTGGCAGATTGCACAGTCGGCCAACTTCGGTATCATTGCAGCATCCCTTATTTTCGGGTTTTTGGGTAATTTGCTCAGGGGACTGAGATGGGAGCTTTTTGTGAAGTCGCTCGGTTATCATCCTCCCCGGGCCAGCATCGTGTATGCCACACTGGGGAACTATGCCGTTAACTTTGTGCTTCCCCGCGCGGGGGATATCTGGCGTTGCGGCGTTGTCAGCAAATATGATAAAATCCCTTTTGGCAAAACACTCGAAACATTCCTGGTGGATAAGATTGTTGATGTGATGGCGGGATTGCTCGTGGTTTTTGTCAGTGTGGTCCTTTATATCGACTTTTTCGTTTCCTACTTTCACAATAACCCGCAGTTTGCTGAAAAGATGTCTGTCTTTTTTTCTTCCTGGTGGATCTATTTGATTCTTGCCATGTTATTTTTGATGGTGGTGCTGATGCTGACTGTTTTCAGGGAGAAACCGCTCATGGTAAAAATAAAAAAACTTATTGATACGGTAAGATATGACCTGAAACTGATATGGAAGATGCAGGAGAAGTGGCGGATAATTATTTACACAATCCTGATCTGGTTCTGTTTTTATTTGTATTTTTACATTTGCTTTTTTGCGTTCGATTTCACCAAGGATCTTGGACCGCTCGCCGGACTGATTGTGTTTGCGATGACCAACATAGGTATTTCCGTGCCGGTGCAAGGCGGAATAGGCCCCTGGCATTTTGTGGTGATTTCATCGCTTTTGATACTGGGTGTAGCTGAAAATCAGGCGCTTGCTTTTGCCGGTGCAGTTTTCACCATCCAGTCGGTCTGGCAAATTCTTTACGGACTTTTCGGTGTAATCTCCATGCCTTATGTGAAAAGAGATAATCAGGAAACAGCGCTGGAAAAATCATTTAATTAGTATTACATTATGGCTACAACAGAAATACTCGCTCTAAACCCGCAAAATGTGTGGAAACATTTTTATTCTCTCACACAAATTCCCCGTCCCACAGGACAGATGGATCGGGTGACACGGTTTGTACTTGATTTTGGCAAATTGCTCAACCTGGAAACAAAACAGGACAAAGCGGGGAATGTGCTGATCAGAAAGCCGGCCTCAAAAGGATATGAAATGGCCAAAACGGTGATATTGCAATCACACCTGGATATGGTTCCACAAAAAAACAGCGGAGTGTCCCATGATTTTGCGTCAGATCCCATTGAAACGATGATTGACGGGGAATGGGTAAAGGCACATGCTACGACACTGGGTGCAGATAATGGCATTGGTTGTGCCCTGATGATGGCTGTACTCGAAGATCCTTCACTGAAACACCCCGCCATTGAGGCTCTCTTTACTGTGGATGAAGAGGTGGGGATGGATGGTGCTAACGGGCTTGAAGGAAACATGCTGGAAGGCTCGCTGATGCTTAATCTGGATACCGAGGAAGACGGTGAACTGTGCATCGGCTGTGCGGGAGGCAGAGATGTAAATATTTCTTTCCGCTTTCAAGCCGACAGAAACATAGAGAAAGGTGATATTGCTTTTAAGGTTAGCCTGAAGGGTTTGAAAGGAGGCCACTCCGGGGTTCAGATCCATCTGGGACGTGCCAACGCAAACAAGCTGATGAACCGCTTTCTGAAGGATGTGATCAGAAACTATGAAGCCCGCATCGCAAGCATTCAAGGAGGATCACTCCGGAATGCGATCCCCCGTGAGTCATTTGTTGTGCTGACCATTCCCGAACAGCTTTCAGATGATCTGATCGATCTGGTGGGAGAATATGAAGCGCTGTTCCGGGAAGATTTTTCCGGAATCGAGGATGGTATTTCGTTTAAGGCAGAACGGACTGATCTTCCGAAAACAATCCTGCCTGAAGAAATTCAGGACGATCTGATCAATGCCGTCGAAGGCTGCCCCAATGGTGTGATCAGTTATCTGGCCGATTTTCCGGGTGTGGTGGAAAGTTCTCTGAACTTGGCTATGATACAAACGTCCGAAGAGAGCATTGAGGTGAAGTTGCTTGTTCGCAGCTCCTCGGAGAGTCGCAAAAACTGGGTTTGCTCCTCGGTAGAAAGCCTCTTTCTATTGGCCGGTGCAAAGGTGGAGTTTGATGGGGATTACCCCGGCTGGCAACCCAATGCCAATTCCGAATTGTTGCGGCTGATGGAGAGGATTTACCTGGAGAAGTATGATCAACGGCCTAAGGTGATGGTTATCCATGCCGGCCTGGAGTGCGGTATCATCCAGTCGAACGTAACACAGAAACTCGATATAGTATCCTTTGGCCCTACCATTACCGGTGCTCACTCACCCGATGAGGCGGTAAAAATTGAGAGCGTGGGGAAATCCTATGAATATCTCTTGACTATTCTGGAAAAAATGAATTGACAGCTATGGACAATACGCTCATCATTTTCGCGTCAAATCACGGAACTGTAGACAAATGTGCCCGCGAACTGTTCAAACTGATCGATGGCAAAGTGGACATCTGCAATCTGAACGAACGGGAAATGATGCCGGATCTTACCAAATATGATTCCGTGATTGTGGGCGGTTCCATTCATTTGGGGAAAATACAGGAAGAAGTAGCCTTTTTTTGTGAGGAGCATCTGGATGAACTAGCCGACAAAACGCTTGGACTTTTCATCAATTGCCTTCATACAGGGGAGGAAGCACAAAAGCAGCTCGATGATGCATTTCCGGATGAGTTAGCGCGCCGTGCTGTTGTGCGTGATTATTTTGGAGGTGAGGTAAATGAATTGAAACTAACTGTTTGGGAGCGTATTGTAACCACGCAGATGATCGAGAAAGAAGATCTGGAGGTAGCGCTGTCAAAAGATAAAATCAAACATTTTGCCCAATGCATGTCGGGAGTAAATAATGAGACTTCGAAATGAACCGTATGAGTCGAAAGATAAAAAAACATTTTCTTTTTCCGGCTGTGTTGCTTATTTATTTGGCTATCATGGCTTATATCAGTTACCCCCGATATAAAGAATCGGGTAACTGGAATGAATATTTTACCGTAACAGGCATCAGTGTCCTGCTGGTGGTGGCGCTGTTTTTCTTGCTCAAAAGAAAGCAACAGATCAGGGAAAGGTTTACCGGGAAGGATTAACCGGAGGAAGCAACATCTTTTTTATGCGGAATTTATTCATACTTGTTTCATTGTTCTTTTCACTGCATACTTTCGGGCATTCGTCTTTACAATCGCTCAATTACAAATTTCGTGTCTATTTGAAAGACAAGGGTGCAACTACATATTCCCTTGATGAACCCAACCGTTTTCTTTCCAAAAAGGCGATCGAGAGAAAGCAACGTCAGCGTGTGGCCATCGATGAAACTGACTTTCCCATTTCGCGGGATTATTTCAAATTAATAGAGAAGGCCGGTGGAGAAGTGGTTTCGTACAGCAAATGGTTTCAAACAATGACTGTGCAGGTCGCTGACAGCCTGGCAATAAACGGAATCATGTCGCTTCCTTTTGTGGATACGGTCAAATATGTATGGCGGGGAAAAGACCGGAAAAGCAGCCGACAGATGCGTCCGCGGCTGGAGAAGAGTGATTGTAGTCAATCTGCTTCATCCGATCATCCTTTCGGGCTTACCCATGATCAGTTCGCGGTGCACAGCGCCAAGAAACTCATGCTGGCCGGATTCCAGGGGAAAGGGATCGAAGTGGGTGTGATTGATGCGGGATTCACCAATTACGATGTGATTCCCTGGTTTGAAACAGTGGATGTGCGCGGCTTCAAGGACTTTGTGCCTGTAGGTGACCTGTTTGCGACGAGTGATCATGGTACCAAGGTGCTGTCGACCATGGCTGTTTCACAACCCGGGTTTATGATGGGTTCGGCACCAGAGGCAACATACTGGTTGTTGCGTTCCGAAGATGTGCGGAGTGAGTTTCCCGTGGAGGAAGATTACTGGGTGCGGGCCATTGAGTATGCCGACAGTCTTGGACTTGATCTGATCAATACTTCACTGGGATATAGTCATTTCGACGATAAACAACTAAACTATACTTTTTCCGATCTTACCGGTGATATATCTCTGATGTCACTGGCTGCAGACATGGCCTTTGATAAAGGTATGATTGTGGTGGTCAGTGCTGGAAATGAAGGGAACAAGCCCTGGCAGAACGTTACACCTCCCAGTGATGCCAGAAATGTATTGGCTGTTGGTGCAGTGGGTACCGACAGCCTCATCGCCTCCTTCAGTTCGCGTGGACTCATGGAGGATGGCCGCATAAAGCCCGATCTGGTGTCGGTGGGAAAGGGAACCGTCACCATCGGTCAGGAGGGACAGATTGGCTTCACCAACGGCACATCACTCTCTTCTCCTTTTCTGGCAGGTCTGATCGCGTCGCTCTGGTCGGTGAATCCGGAACTAGATCGTGGAGAATTGATAAAAATCATCAAAGAATCGTCAGACAGGTATTTGATGCCCGATTCTGTCTATGGAAATGGGATTCCCGATTTTCAAAAGGCTTATGGTGAGGTGCTCGGCAGACTACAAGTGGAACAGGACTCTGTTGCAGAGCAATATTTTTCTGTCACCAGACCTTCAAAAAACCATTTTCTGATCTCATTAACCCAACCGGATTTCTCTTTCGATACCTACAAAATGCGATTACTTGACGAATCGGGTCAGTTGATCTCGGCTCATACCTTTGAGAAGGAATCATTGCAGATTACTGTTCCAGCCTCTTTCAGAAAAACCAACAAGTTTGTCCATCTTCTTTTTAAATCTCCCTACCAGCAAAAAGTACTGCGATTTTCAATGTAGCTTTTTTCTTCCGGGTTTTTTGTCACAAAACCTGCGCAGGTTCGTCTTCTTTGTAAAGACAATTTCGTAACCCTATTATTTTCATCGTATGAACAAAAGAATTATAATGGTTTTAACCTGCAGTATGTTAGTCGTAACCCTCTGCGCACAGACATCGCTGAATGCCCTTTACAATGAGTTTGCCGGGGAGTTGAATGCTTCAACTGTAAATCTGAACGGATTGGCAATGATGATGGGAAAACCTTTTCTCGAAAAACATTCAGACAGTAAGATATCGGATATTCGTGTTTTGTCGCTAGACGAATGCACAAAGGAGGTGAAAGATCGTTTTAACGAGCAAGCTCTCCGGTTCATGGACAAACGATACGAACTTTTTGTGAGCAGCAATGAGCCCGATGAGAAAGTACGCATCTTTTTAAAGTTTCAGGACAACATGATTCGTGAGATGGTGATCATCACCATGGGAGACACTCCGGAGCTGGTACTGCTAAAAGGTAAGATAAAACCATCGGATATTGAAAACCTGGGTAATGGAGGGAAATGAATTCAAAAGCCGGTTTCTTCCGTTTAACGGACTAATCTACAGGATTTCATATGCCATCACGTACGACAGGCAAGAGGCAGAAGATATCGTGCAGGAGGTTTATGAAAAATTGTGGAAGATACGGGAGACGCTGGCCACAGTGCAGCATGAAGAGGCTTACATCATCTCCATGACAAGAAATATGGCTTTAGACAGGTACAGGCGCAAATTGAGCCGGCAAACTATCCCGGTTTCGTCTCAGTATGATTTGTGTGAAGAAGAGTCAGAAGTCAACAGCATAGAACAGAAAGAGATGCTTGGAAATGTGGAATACCTGCTTGCCACACTCCCCCAGGCACAGCAAATGGCCATGCGCCTGCGACATTTCAGCGATCTTCCCATCTCGCAGGTTGCAGAAACAATGCAACTCACGCAAACCAATGTGCGTCAGCTACTGTCGAGAGCAAGGAGAACAATAAAAGAAAAATTTGAAAATATATATGCAAAATAAAATAGAGATATTGATCGACCAGTTCTACAAGGGAGAAACCAATAGCAAGGAAGAAGAACTGCTGATAAGCTATTTTACACAGGCGGCTGACTCCCTGCGGAGTGATACAGACAGAGATGTTATTCAAACCCTTTCTTCTGCTAAAATATCGGTTCCCTCTGAACTCGAACAAAAAATGGCTTCCATGATCGATAGGTGGGAGATGCAGGAGACGCAAGAGAAGATGCGTGCAGCGTATCGCAACAAAATTGAATTCCGAAAACGGATCATTGGTATTGCCGTGTCGGTACTGCTTGTCGTGGGCATTGGTTTTTGGTATCAATATCAAAGCGCTGGTAACCATTCAGAACTAAAAGAGACATTCGATACGCCGCAGGAATCCCAGGAAGCAGTTGTAGCGGCATTGCAGCTGTTTTCACACAATTTCTCGAAGGGAACCGGTGCAATGGAACAAGCCGATGAACAGGTTGATAAAGCGCTGAAAATAATTGATCAGCTGCTCAACGAGAAAGTTGCCAATACAGCGGTAAATCATACATTAGAGAAGAAATAACAAAAAAAACAGAATAATGAAGAAAATAATTTTTACACTTGTACTTTCTTTCGCTGCAACATTGCTATTTGCGCAAAAGAATCCGTTCGAGAAATTTACGGATATGGATGGCGTTACGTGTGTCTATATTTCGAAGAACATGATGTCGTTGCTACCTAAAGAATCCAAAACACAATTCAGCGGGGTAGATGTAAACAGTTTTATCAATAAACTTAGCTCCATACTCATCCTTACCTCCGAAAACAGTAAAATTGCGCAGGAGATGATGACGGTTGCCAACAGTCGCATAAAGGAGCAAAATTATGAGCTGCTGATGCGTGTAAAATCGGATGATGGCGAGCTTGTCAACTTTTTCATGAAAGGAAAACCGGAGAATATAGAGGAGCTGATTATGGTTGTGGATGGCAGTGATGGTGAAAGTGTGATCATGCAGTTCCTCGGGGATTTTAAGCTGCAGGATGTGCAGGAGATGACAAAGAGTTTTGACAAGAAAAAGTAAGATCCACTTTACTGTGCTGATACGAAGATGTGTAGAGCCGGGCAAACATGGGTTTGTCCGGTTTTTCCTGTCTGAAGGTGTGACTTATCGATGAAATAGTGCTATTTTTGTTTGTCATTACAAGGATTATGTTTGATAAATCGCTTTCATTGACTGAGCTCAATTACAGGATCCGCGATGCCATTCGCGATCACCTGCCCGACACCTATTGGATTCGGGCAGAGACCAGCGACGTGCGACCCAACAGAAACGGACATTGCTATCTTGAGTTTATCGAGAAAGATCCAGTCAAGCAGTCCATTGTTGCGAAAGCCAGGGGCGTCATCTGGTCGGGTGTCTTTCAGATGCTCTCGGTATATTTCGAGCAGGAGACCGGTCAGCCTTTCACATCGGGAATGAATGTACTTGTGCGGGTATCGGTAGACTTTCACGAGCTTTACGGTTACTCACTCTCAGTAACCGATATCGATCCATCATTCACACTGGGGGAAATTGCCCGTCAGCGGCAGCTGGTGCTAAAGCAACTGGATGAGGAGGGTGTACTCACCCTCAACAAGGAGCTTCCGTTGCCGGAACCGGCAAACCGCATTGCCGTGATCTCTTCGCCTACTGCTGCCGGTTACGAGGATTTTCGCGATCAGCTGCTGAAAAATCAGGCAGGACTTGTTTTTTACACGAAACTGTTTCCAGCCGTGATGCAGGGTGAGAGGAGCGAGGCTTCTATCATCGCCGCCCTGGAGAAGATCTTTCAATACAAAGAGCTGTTCGACGCGGTGGCTATTATTCGCGGCGGGGGTGCGTCATCCGACCTGAGTTGCTTTGATTCCTATGGTGTGGCCGCCCATGTGGCACAGTTCCCACTTCCCGTGGTAAGCGGAATCGGACATGAACGGGATGTCACCGTGCTCGACATGGTGGCACATACACGCGCAAAGACGCCTACAGCCGTTGCCGAGTTTTTTATCAATGCTGTATGGAAAACTTTCTCTGATCTCATCGGTTTGCAGGATAGAATGGTATCGGCGAGTGAGGCGATTGCGATGAAGGAACAGAATCTTCTGTTTTCATTGTCGAAAGAGGTGGTACACCTGTCGATGCGTCTGCTTCAAAAGGAGACGGCAGGAATACAGCAAGTTACTGCAACGATGGGGCATGCATTGAAACAACATTTGTTGCAGCAAAGCCATTTAATAACGTGAGTTCGGGATAACATATTATCCCCAAATGGTTAATTGACTTGACTTTTCCACTTCAAATTTGATTGAAGGCTTTTTTGGAAAGAAACAATATGCCACCAATGCAGCAATTATGTTCATGA
>Ga0209212_1000272_pt1 | contig 109334 bp, 94 predicted proteins | sample RifGroC2_FD_183996 | JGI IMG/M metagenome (GOLD analysis project Ga0209212, IMG submission 183996) | Groundwater microbial communities from Rifle, Colorado, USA - Groundwater C2 (SPAdes) (version 2) | ecosystem: Environmental > Aquatic > Deep subsurface > Groundwater | place: Rifle, Colorado... | reverse complement strand
TACCTGGACAAAACACAGGTCGAGGAATTCGACTACAAATTACGCTAAGGGCACCGCGTGTCCACGATGTCATGGCACAGAAATCTGTCCACGATGTCGTGGCACTTGTCACCTAGCCCCTAGCCCCTGATTTTATCCCCTGCTTTTACCCGAGGTCACCCATGGAACTTGCACAGCACGCCGATAGCGTAGAGAGGCTCCTGAAGGGGCGGCAGGTCGACAGCTACGAGATCGCGGTTTCGGAGTCGCGCGACCTCTCGGTCGAGGCGAAGGGGGGGAAGCTGGACGCCTTCAAGTGCGCCGAGCCTTTCGGGGTCGCGGTCCGGGTCCAGTGCGGGGAGGGGCTCGGCTTCTCCTTCTCCACCACACTCGACCCCTCGGCTCTCTCCAGGATGGTGGACGGGGCCGTGGTCGCGGCCAGGATGCAGACTCCTGATCCCTGCAACGCCCTCCCCTTCCCCTACCCGGCCTACCCGGAGCTTCCGGGGCTCTGCGACGAGGCGCTCTCCCTGGTGCCCGAAGAGCAGAAGATAGGGCGCGCCCTGGAACTGGAGCGCCTGGTGCTCTCCCGGGACCCGCGGCTCAAGAGGGTGCGCAAGTGCAGCTATGGCGAGTCGCTGCACGGCTTCCTGATCAGGAACTCGCACGGCCTGAACGCCGGCTACCGCGGCAGCTACGTCTCCTGCAGCGTCTCCGCCGTTGCCGAGGCCGACGGCGACGCCCAGACCGGCTGGGATTTCGGCTTCTCCAACAGCTTTTCCGGCATCGACCTGGAGCGGATCGCCGACGGCGCGAGCAGCAGGGCGACCTCGCTTTTGGGCGCCCGCCCCATCCCGTCCATGCGCTGCCAGATCGTGTTCGACAACCGGGTGGCGACCGATCTTCTTGAGGTGATCTCGGCCTCCTTTCTGGGCGAAAACGTGCAGAAGGGAAAGTCGCTTTTCGGGGGGAAAATCGGGGAGCGGCTCTTTTCGGAGCTGGTCACGGTGAGGGACCACGGGCTTCTGGCCGGCGGCATGGGGAGCGCCCCCTGCGACGGCGAAGGGGTGCCGCAGCAGGAGACGCTGCTGGTCTCCGGCGGGGTGCTGCACGGTTTCCTCTATGACAGCTACTGGGGCAAAAGGATGGGGGCTCCCTCCACCGGGAACGCTACCCGAGCCGGAGTGAAGGGGCCGCCCCGGATGGGGGTGCACAACCTCTTCATCGAGCCCGGGGAAAAACCGCTGGAGGCGCTTATAGCGGGCGTCGGCAAGGGGGTCCTGATCACCGACGTCATGGGTATGCACACCGCCAATCGGATCTCGGGCGATTTCTCGGTGGGAGCGTCCGGTTTCTATCTGGAAGGGGGGGCGATTCAGCACCCGGTCAGGGGGATCGCCATCGCGGGGAACCTGCTGGAACTGTTCAGGGGGGTCGACATGGTCGCCGACGACCTGCGCTTCTTCGGATCGGCCGGCTCGCCTGCCCTCAGGATCGGCGAGCTGGATGTGAGCGGAAGCTGAAAACCGGTTTTCTGTTACTGGTCCTCGATCACCTCTAACAGCCTGCGCACCAGCGGACTCACCACGGCATAATGGACCTCGACGCCGTCCCTGGTCCCCTCGATGACTCCCTTGTTCTTCAACAGCGCCAGATGCTGGGAAACCGTGGCCTGCGGGAGCCCCAGGCACTCCCAGATATGCTTCACATTGCACTCCCTCGCGCAAAGCCCTGCCACTATCTTGAGCCGGATCGGGTGCCCGAGCACCTTTAGGATCTCGGCTTCCTTGATGTAAACCTTACTCTTGTCAAATGCCAACGCGGTATCCTCCGTATTTTCAATATCTATATATTCAAAATGCTCTCATTGTCAATGAAAAGCTTGAGCGCGAGAGGCATATCGCAACGAAAGCTTCAGCGCGAGCGGTAGATCTTCTCGCTGAAGTGGCAGGCGGCGCGGTGTCCCGGCTCCTTTTCGTCCAGCCCCGGGCGCAGCTGGCTGCAGAGCTCCTCGGCATAGGGACAGCGGGGGTGGAACGGGCAGCCGGACGGCGGGGAGAGCGGGGAGGGGAGCTCGCCCCGGGCGATGACGCGGCGCCTTCTCTTTTCCGGGTCGATGCTCGGGATGGCGCTCAGGAGCGCCTCCGTGTAGGGGTGCAGCGGCCTTTCCAGGACGTCGTCCCGGCTCCCGGTCTCCACGATGCGCCCCAGGTACATGATGGCGACCCGGTCGCTCAGGTGCCTGAGCACCGAGAGGTCGTGGGTGATGAAGAGGAAGGAGAGCCGAAGCTCCTGCTTCACCTCCTGCAGCAGGTTGATGATCTGCGCCTGGATCGACAGGTCGAGCGCCGAGACCGGCTCGTCCGCGATGATCAGCTTGGGCGAGACCGCGAGGGCGCGCGCGATCCCGATCCTCTGCCTCTGCCCCCCCGAGAACTCGTGCGGGAAGCGGGAGAGCTGATGGGCCGAAAGACCGACCCGCTCCATGAGCCAGGCGACCCGCTCGCGCCTCTCGGCGGCGCTCCCGATCCGGTGGATGACGAGCGGCTCCGCCAGGGTCTCCGAGACGCGCATCCTCGGGTTCAGCGAGGAGAACGGGTCCTGGAAGATCATCTGCACCTCTCTTCTGAACCGGGCCAGGCTTCCCCGGTCCAGGGCGGAGAGATCCTTGCCGTCGTAGAGGATGCTTCCCTCGGTGGGGGCTGTCAGCCCGGTCAGAAGGCGCGCCACGGTCGACTTGCCGCACCCCGACTCGCCGGCAAGCCCCAGCGTCTCGCCCGGAAAAAGCTCCAGATCGACCCCGGCTACCGCGGTGAGCAGGCGCTTCTGCGCGAGCCCCCCCCGGACCGTGAACTGCTTCACCAGGTTTTTCGCCTCCAGAAGCGCCCTCATGGCGCCTTCATGCAGCGTACCAGATGGCCGTGTCCTGCCTCCTTCATCTCGGTATCCTCTCTGGCGCAGGCGTCGTCTCCGATCGGGCAGCGCTCCCTGAAGGGGCAGCCGGAAAGATCGCTCCTCAGGTCGGGGACGCTGCCGGCGATGGTGGCGAGCTTCTCTCCGGGGGTGCCGAACTCGGGGAGCGAGGCCAGGAGCCCGCGGGTGTAGGGGTGCAGGGGGTTTCGGAACAGCTCGGAGGTCTCTGCCGTCTCGACGATCTGTCCGGCGTACATGATGGCGGTCCGGTGCGCGCGCTCCGCCACGATCCCCAGGTTGTGGGTGATCAGGATCAGCCCCATCCGGTTCTCCGTCTTGAGCCGGTCCAAAAGCTCCAGGATCTGGGCCTGGATGGTGACGTCGAGCGCCGTGGTCGGCTCGTCGGCTATGACCAGCTCGGGGCCGCAGGCAAGCGCCATGGCGATCATGACGCGCTGGCGCATGCCGCCGCTTAGCTGGTGCGGGTAGTCGCTGATCCTCTCCCCGGGTGCCGGGATGCCGACCTGCTCCAGGATGCCGACCGCCTCGCGCTCCGCCTCCCCCCGGGAGAGCCCCCGGTGGATGCGCAGCCCCTCGGCGACCTGGTACCCGACGGTGAAGACCGGGTTCAGGGAGGTCATCGGGTCCTGGAACACCATGCCGATCCGGTTACCCCTGATGCCGCGCATCTCGTCTTCCGAGAGCTTCAGGAGGTCGGCCCCCTTGAAGAGGATGGAGCCGGAGACGATCCTGCCGGGGGGCGGGACCAGGCGCATGATGGAGGCGGCCGTGATGCTCTTGCCGCAGCCGGACTCGCCGACCAGCGCCAGGGTTTCCCCCGGTTCCAGGGCGAGATCGACGCAGCGGACCGCCTTGAGGACGCCTGTGGCGAGGCGGAACTCGGTGCAAAGCCTTCTGATTTCTAGAAGCGGGGCCAAAGGGACTCCTGAAGCGTGCGCCGGACCGGTCCGGTCCTGGCGGTCGCTCGTGCGAGAGGGGGCGGCCGCAACCGTGACGGCAGGGCGGCCGCAGGACCAGAGGCTTTTATACCATTATTTGGCTATAGGGGCAATGCTCGCAGCGCGGCGGGATGCACCCCCTGCTGCAGCTCGACGCAAAACTCGCGCTGCGGCAGGAAGTTCGGGCTCTTGAGAAGCTCTATGAAGATCGGCACCAGTGCCGGGTCGAACTGGGTCCCGGCGTTTTCGGCCAGCTCCCGGATCGCCACCTCGACCTGGAGCGCCTTCCGGTAGGGGCGGTCCGAGGTCATGGCGTCGAAGGAGTCGGCGATGGCGAGGATGCGGGACTCGAGGAGGAGCTCCTCGGCGGCGAGGTTGTTGGGATACCCCAGCCCGTCGTAGCGCTCGTGGTGCTGTCCGATGCAGAGCCTGACGTCGTGGAGGAATTCGATCGGCTCCAGGATCCTCATGCCGATGGTCGGGTGCTGCTGCAGCTCCTCCACGTCGTCGGGGGTGAGCAGCGCCTCCTTGTGCAGCAGCGAGAGGTCGATGCCGATCTTGCCGATGTCGTGCAGGATCGCCGCCCGCTCGATCACCTTGAGCCTGGTCTGCGGCAGTTCCAGCTTCCGGGCCAGTGCCAGGGAGAAGCGGGTCACCCGCTCTGAATGGCCGCTCGTGTAGCTGTCGGAGGCCTCGATGGCGGAGACCAGCGCCTGGATCGTGTTCAGGTAGGTCTTCTGCTGCTCGTCGTAGAGCTTGGCGTTCTTGATGGCGATGCTCGCCTGGGCCGCGATGGTGCTCAGAAGTTCCAGCTCTTCGTGACTGTAGGTGGTGCTGTTCAGCTTGTTCACCACGGTGATGGTGCCGATGATCTCGTCCTTCACCATGAGCGGCGCGCAGATCAGGGTCTCTCGCTCGTACCCCAGCGCGCTGAAGCGGTCGAACTCGCAGCTCTGGTTGATGTCGGCGATCAGCAGCGGCTTGCGGTTCTCGATCACCCAGGTGGAGACGCTGGACGGCTTCATGGGGACCCGGATCTCCTCGGGAAGCGGCTCCCTGTGGCCCACCAGGTTGGTCACCCTGAGCTCGTTCTGGTCGGCATCGTAGAGTATGATGTAGCCGATCTGGGCCTGGAGGGTCTCCATGGTGGTCCGGACCACGAGCTGGTACAGGCTCTCCACCTCGATGGTGGAGTTGATGGCGAGCCCCAGCTTGTACAGGGTGGAGAGTTTGGCCACCGCCTTCTCCAGATTGGTGTTCTTGTCCTCCAGTTCGCCGGCCAGGTCGGCGATCTTGTAGTTCGCCTCCTCGATCTCCTCGATCCGCTCCTCCAGGGTGATGTTCAGGTTCTCGATCTCCCGGATCTGCTCTTCGAGCCTGCCGTTCATCTGGTGGGTCTCCCGGTGGAAGCTCAGCTTCTCCTGGGCCCGGGCCAGTTCCCTTTCGTGGGAGATGGTCGCCTCCATCATGCTCTTCAGCCTGAGCACCATCCGGTTGAAGCTCTCCCCCAGGCTGTGCATCTCGATGCTGCTGGTCAGGCTGATCTTGTGCTCGAAATCACCCTGTTCCACCTGCTCCATGTAGCGGATCAGGTTCTTGATCGGCTGGTCAACGAAACGGATCAGGAAGACGCAGATGGTGGCGACGGTCAGAAGCACCAGGAGCAGGCTGGAGAGGATGGCGGTGTCGCGCTCCCGGGCGATGAAGCCGTTCATGTAGTCCAGCGAGAGCTTGATCTCGAGAAGACCCAGGGTCTCCTGGGAGGCGGCGTGGCATCCGTAGCACTGGGGGGCGTTGAAGATCCGGGCGTAGGAGACGAAGACGCCGTTTTCGGGGAAGAAGCTGAGATTTCTGGGGGGGATCGCCTGCTGTCCGGGGAGCTGCTTGCCGATCTCATCCCGGTCGGCCGAATTCAGCACCTTGCCGGAGGGGTCCACGATCCTGATCGACTTGACGAACTCCCTGGACTTGATCCTGGCGAAGATGCTGCTCACCTCGTCGGAGTGTCCCGAGAGCATGGCGTTGCCGATACTGCTCTTGATGGTCTCGATCAGCACCGAGGTGTTGCGGTTGGCTATCTCGTGCAGCATCTCCTTTTGCTGGCGGAAATTAATGTAGGCGACGGACGAGATGATGACCAGCAGTATCAGGGTGACCAGGGTGAGGATCTTTATTTTCAGGGAATTGAACATGAACCGTCCGCGCCTGCATGAATTGGTTGCGCCATATGGCGAGGCGTACCTGCCATATAGCGTAATTTCGCCCTCAGGGCAACAGATTTTTCCGGAGTCGACGGGGCTCTGCCGCTGCGCCAAGCGGATGAGAACGCGCCCTTGAGGAACTTCCTTCCCTTTTCGCCGCGATTCGCTGCGCCGGGGCCGCTTTTTTAATGAGAGGGTGAAGCAAATCACTTGCCAACCGCCCGGTTATTTTGCTTGGTTAGAATGATAAAATTATTGACTTTGCAGGCTGTTCCATGGTTTATATCTAAGGCTTTAAAGGACGCCAAACGCATGTGTGTACCCATTAGATGAGCTGCTTCAGGACTCTTGTCATATTAACGCTCTGCCTGGTGGCGGGGGGAAGCGCCGCTGCCTCGCGCCCCGAGACCGTCAGGGTCGCTCTGATCAAGGGAGCCGAGGAGCTCAGGCTGGACGGCACCGGGGTGCTGTTGACCGACGGCAGGGGCGAGCCGCTGCGGCTCGAGATGCCGCTCGAAGTGAAGCGGGTCCGGGACGGGATCACGGTGAACGGCAGGAGCGTCGCCGGTCTGGTCGCCTCGGCCCCGGTGCGCATCACGGTGAACGGCAAGGGATACCGGGCCGTGATCGAGGTGACGGCGGCGGACAAGGGTCTTCTGGTGGTAAACGAACTGCCGCTGGAGGAGTACCTGATCGGCCTGATCAACTGCGAGATCTCCTCGGCCTGGCCGATGGAGGCGATCAAGGCGCAGGCCGTGATCGCCCGCTCCTATGCGGTGTACCAGAGACAGGCGCGCCGGGGAGCCGTGTACCAGCTGGAATCGAGCGTGATGGACCAGGTCTACGAGGGGTGCGACCTCGAGGACAGCCGGGCCGCCCGCGGGGTGCAGGAGACCTCGGGCGAGGTGCTGGCCTACGACGACAAGGTGATCCAGGCCTTCTACCACGCCAACTGCGCCGGCCACACCGAGTCGTCCAGGAACGTATGGGGGATGTCGATACCGTACCTGCAGGGGGTGCCGTGCCAGTATTGCCAGGACGGCAACCCGATCCTCTGGGAGCAGAGAATCCCCCTCAAGAAGGTGGAGGCGGCACTGCGCGGCGCCGGTTTCCAGATCTCCGGGCTCAAGGAGCTGAAGGTCCAGGGGCGAAACCCGAGCGGCCGGGTGCAGCAGGTCGCCGCAGGGAGCGCCAGGGGTAGCGTGAGCGTCCCCGGGGTCGCCTTCAGGAAGGCCTTGGGGTACGGGGTGGTCAAGAGCACCAACTTCGAGCTCAGGGTCTCCGGCGACGACTGCCTGATCTCCGGCGCAGGCTCCGGCCACGGCGTCGGCCTCTGCCAGTGGGGTGCCAAGCAGCGCGCCGTGGACGGGTTCCAGTACCGCGAGATCCTTTCCTACTACTATCCGGGTGTCAAGCTTTCGAAGGGGTACGGTCGATAGCATGCGCCTCTCCGATTTCGATTATGAACTGCCCGAAGAGCTGATCGCCCAGCACCCGGCGGAGCGCAGGGACGCCTCGCGGGTCCTGACGCTGGACCGGGAAACAGGCGCCCTGGGCGAGCTCACCGTCGCGGGCATAGCCTCCCGGTTTCGCCCGGGCGACCTCCTGGTCCTGAACGACACCCGGGTGATCCCGGCGCGGCTCAAGGGACAAAAGGAGAGCGGCGGCGCGGTCGAGGTCTTCCTGGTGCGCAGGCTTGCCGGGGAGGGGGAGGAGTGGAACTGCCTGATCAAGGCGTCCAAGTCCCCCAAGCCCGGCTGCCGGGTGCTTCTTCCCGCCGGGGTGGTCGCCACGGTGCTGGAGAGTGAAGCCGGCGAGTGGCGGGTCCGCTTCGAGGGGAGCCACGATTTCATGGGTTGGCTGGAGCAGGCAGGGAGCATGCCGCTTCCCCCCTACATAAAGCGCCTCCCCGAGGGAGAGGACCAGGAGAGGTACCAGACCGTCTTCGCCCGCGAGAAGGGAGCCGTTGCCGCTCCCACGGCCGGTCTTCATTTCACCCGGGCGCTCCTGGACCAGATCGCCGCCCGGGGGGTGGAGATCGCCCCGCTCACCCTGCACGTGGGGCTTGGGACCTTCATGCCGGTCCGGGTCGAGGAGCTTTCGGGGCACACCATGCACCGGGAGCTGTACCGGATACCCGAGTCGACCGTGCAGGCGATCCGCCGCACCAAGGAGAGGGGAGGGCGGGTCGTAGCCCTTGGCACCACGTCGCTCAGGGCGCTGGAGCATGCCGCGGCCTCGGGGGAGCTTGAGCACGGGGAGAGGGAAGCGGACATCTTCATCCTGCCGGGATACCGGTTTCTTGTGGTCGATGCGCTGATAACGAATTTTCATCTCCCCAAATCGACCCTGTTTATGCTAGTGTGCGCATTCGCCGGCAAGGAGCGCATGCTGAACGCCTACCGCGAGGCGGTCCGCCGGCGTTTCCGGTTCTTCAGCTACGGCGACGCGATGTTTATAGGTTAGAAGCGGATGAGAGTTGAATGATGAGAGTTGAGAGTTGACTTGTTTTTGTCCCTTCGGTCCTTTGTCTCCTTTGGGTCGCTGAGCAGTTAAGAATTAAAAAGGCAGTCTAGTAACAAGGATATTTTTGTCAGCTATGACGTTTGAACTCATAACGAAGGACCCGGGCTCGGCTGCCCGTTTAGGCTCTCTGACAACCAGCAACGGCAGGATCGATACCCCGATTTTCATGCCGGTCGGCACCCAGGCTACGGTGAAGGCGATGACCCCCGAGGAACTGGTCGAGGTCGGCTCGCAGATCATCCTCGCCAACACCTATCACCTGTACCTGCGCCCCGGACACGAGCTGGTGCAGCGGCTGGGCGGACTGCACCGCTTCATGCACTGGGACCGCCCCATCCTCACCGACTCAGGCGGCTTCCAGGTCTTCTCGCTCGGGGAGCTGCGCAAGATTTCCGAGGAGGGGGTGAAATTCCGCTCCCACATCGACGGCTCCAGCCACTTCATCTCCCCGGAGGTCTCCATCGCGATCCAGGAGGCGCTGGGCGCCGACATCGCCATGTGCTTCGACGAGTGTCCGCCCTATCCCGCAGAATACTCCTACGTTAAAAAGTCGCTGGAGCTTACCACCCGCTGGGCCAAGCGCTGCAAAGAGGCCCACAGCCGTCCGGACCAGGCGCTGTTCGGCATCGTGCAGGGGGGGATGCACCCGGAGCTGCGGCGCGAGAGCGCCCTGCAGCTGACCGACATCGGCTTCGACGGCTACGCCCTGGGCGGGCTTTCCGTGGGCGAGGAAAAGGCCGTGATGCACGAGATGATGCAGGCCTGTTCCGACATACTCCCGGAGCTTAGCCCCCGCTACATCATGGGGATCGGCGCGCCGGAGGACCTGATCGAGGGGATCAACGCAGGGTTCGACATGTTCGACTGCGTCATGCCGACCAGAAACGCGAGAAACGGGGCGCTCTTCACCAGCTTCGGCAGGATAAACATCAAGGCTGCCGTCTATGCGGAGGACCAGTCCCCCATCGATCCGGCCTGCAGCTGCTACGTCTGCAGGAACTACAGCAGGGCCTACCTGCGGCACCTGTACCGCAGCCAGGAGATCCTCGCCTCCAGGCTGAACAGCTGGCACAACCTGCACTACTACCTGAACCTGATGGCGCAGGCGCGCGCGGCCATCGCAGAGGGGAAGTTCTCCAGGTTCAGGAGCGAGTTCTACGCGAGCAGGGTGAGGTAAAGGCAAATCCCCCCCCACCCCCCTTTGCCAAAGGGGGGAGTTTGATCGCAACAGGGTAGGGTGGGCCTCGCCCACCACGGATTAATCACTAGCTGAGCGAATGAGATTCAATAGGATGGAAAATTAATCCAGGAGGTAACAACATGTTAGGATTGGCGTTCGCAATGGGGGCTTCGGAAGGTGGAGCGCCCGCAGGTGGCATGATGGCACAGTTTCAGGGGTTGATCCCGCTTGTGTTCATGTTTGCCATCTTTTACTTCCTGCTCATCCGCCCGCAGCAGAAAAAGGCGAAGGAGCACAGGGCTCTTCTGGACGCGCTCAAGAAGGGGGATCAGGTGGTGACAGCCGGCGGCATGCACGGCAAGGTGAGCAGCTTGGACGATCAGGTGGTGACCCTGGAGATAGCTCCGGGCGTCAACGTCAAGATCAACAAGGGTTTCATCGCATCGATCACCAAGAAGGACTAGCATTAAAGTCCTATTTTCCCGAAAGGAGCTTTTCCCATGAACAAGGGTTATACCTGGCGCATCTCCCTGATTCTTGCTTTCATCATCGCCTCGTTCGTCTACCTGACGCCGACGCTCGTCTCGCCGCTTCCCGCATGGTGGAGCGGGCTTCTTCCCAAGGACAAGATCCATCTCGGACTCGACCTGCAGGGGGGGACCCATCTGGTGATGGAGGTGGAAACCCTGAAGGCCGTGGAAGGGTCGCTGGACCTGATAGCAACCGACCTGGAGGATTCCCTCAGCTCCCAGAACCTCCGTTTCAAAAAAATCGGCAGGCTGGGCGGGGACAAGGTGCAGCTCACCCTGTACGACCGCAGCTCCGCCGACAGCGCCCAGGTTCTGGTCAAGAAGAAGTATCCCGACATGGAGGTGCTCCCCGTCTTTGAAGAGGGCGGTTTCGTCAACCTGCAGCTGCGCATCAACGAGAAGGAGGCGCAGGTGAGAAAGGACAGGGCCGTGGCACAGGCCCTGGAGACCATCAGGAACAGGATCGACCAGTTCGGCGTTTCCGAGCCGGTGATCCAGCGCGAGGGGATCGACCATATCGTGGTGCAGCTCCCGGGCATCAAGGATCCCAAGCGCGCCATCGAACTGATCGGCAAGACGGCGAGGCTCGAGTTCAAGCTGGTCGACGAGACGGTGAACGCCGCCACCGCCAGCACTTCAACCCTTCCCGAAGACGACGAGCTCCTCTTCGAGAAGCGCACCGACCCCGCGACCGGAGCGATCTCCGAGACCCCGATCGTGGTGAAGAAGAAGGCGATCATCACCGGCGACCTTCTGACCGACGCCCAGATCAGGATCGATTCCCAGTACAACCAGCCCTACGTCGCCATCGATTTCAACTCGACCGGCGCGAGACTCTTCGACCAGGTGACCGCCGCCAACGTCGGCAAGCGCTTCGCCATCGTGCTGGACAACACCATCTACTCCGCTCCGGTGATCCGCGAGAGGATCTCCGGCGGCAGCGCCCAGATCTCCGGCTCCTTCACCGAAAAGGAAGCGGCAGACCTCGCCATCGTGCTTCGGGCAGGCTCGCTCCCCGCACCGGTGAAGATCCTGCAGAACGTGACGGTAGGACCTTCCCTGGGTGCCGACTCGATCCGCAAGGGGCTCGTCGCCGGCATGATCGGGGTCGCCCTGGTGGTGGTGTTCATGGGAATCTACTACAAGCTGGCGGGTATGGTCGCCAACCTCGGCATGGTGCTGAACATCCTCTTTCTGATGGGTGCGCTGGCCGCCCTGGGGGCGACGCTGACCCTGCCGGGTATCGCCGCCATCGTGCTCCTGATCGGTATCTCGGTCGATGCCAACGTGCTGATCTTCGAGAGGATCCGGGAGGAGCTCAAACTCGGCAAGACCCCCCACGCGGCGCTCGACGCGGGCTACGACAAGGCGTTCCTGACCATCATGGACTCGCACGTGACGGCGCTTATCACCGCGGCCGTGCTGTTCCAGTTCGGCACCGGTCCGGTCAAGGGGTTCGCCGTCTCCCTGAGCCTCGGCATCATCATCAACCTTTTCACGTCGCTTTTGGCCACGAGGGTGCTCTTTGACGCCTTCCTCGATCGCGTCCACGTGAAGAGACTCAGCATATAAGGGGGGGATAATGCAACTGTTAGGGAAGACAAACATAGATTTCATCGGGATGAAGAAGTTCACCTTCATCATCTCGTCTATCATCGCCCTGATCGGCATCATCGGCATCATCCAGATCGGCAGGGGGGCGGCCAACATGGGTATCGATTTCTCCGGCGGCACCGCGATGCAGCTGAAATTCTCCCAGCCGCTAACCATCCAGGCCGCCCGCGAGGCGCTCGCCAAGGGGGGGATGAAAGAGGCCGAACTGCAGGAGATCACCGGGGGGAACCAGCTCCTGGTCAAGATCAACAAAAGCGACCTGAGCACCGGCAAGGTGGCGGACAGCGTCGAGAGCATCTTCAAGCAGGCGTTCCCGGCAAATCCCTTCACCGTGGAGAGTTCCACCGAGATCGGCCCCTCGATCGGCGAGAAGCTGAAGAAGGACACCCTGGTAGCGGTGGCGCTCTCCATGCTGGGGATTATCCTCTACATCGCCTGGCGCTTCGACTACAAGTTCGGTGTGGCGGCGGTTGCCGCCACCATGCACGACGTTCTCGCCATCATCGCCGTCTTCTTCGTGCTGAACAAGGAGGTCAACCTGCTCTTGATCACGGCGGTGCTGACCATCGCCGGCTACTCCCTGACCGATACGGTCGTGGTCTTCGACCGGATCAGGGAGAACATGCACAAGAGTCTGAAGGACCCGCTCCCCGTGGTCTTCAACAGGAGCATCAACGAGGTCCTTTCCCGTACCATCGTCACCTCGCTCACCACTTTCCTGGCGGCCATCTCGCTGTTTCTCTTCGGCGGCGAGGTGATCCACGACTTCGCCTTCGCCCTGGTGGTGGGGGTCCTGGTGGCCACCTATTCGTCGGTCTTCGTGGCGAGCCCCATTGTGGCGCTCTGGGAAAAACCGCCGGTCGAGTCGAAGGCATAAGGAGGCATTCGTGAACAAGGAGAACATTCTCACCGTCGTGGTGGCATTGATCGTAGGCCTCCTCGGCGGCTACCTGATCTTCAACATTGCAGGGAACAAGGATCTCCCGTCGAGCGTATCGGTGCCGCAGGGGGCCGGATCGCCTACCGATTACCAGCGGCGCATCGTCGAGGCGGAGAAGATCGTGGCCAAGGATCCGCAGAACGCCCAGGCCTGGAACCAGCTGGCCAACGACTACTTCGACACCGACCAGCCGCAAAAGGCGGTGAGCGCCTACGCGAAGGTGCTCGAGCTGGAACCCAAAAACGTGAACGCGATGACGGACCAGGGGATCATGTACCGCAAGATCGGCTGGTACGACAAGGCGATCGAGAACTTCGAGAGGGCGCAGTCGATCGACCCCAAGCACCTGCAGAGCCTTTACAACCTGGGGGTGGTCTACATGGTGGACCTGAAGCAGATGGGGAAGGCGCGCGAGATCTGGACCAAGTACCTCCAGTTCGACTCGACCAGCCCGACGGCGCAGCAGATCAAGGCCGACCTGGCCAACATGCCCCAGAACACGGGGAAATAGGCGGCAATGAACAGGGAAAACCCGCTCCGGCGGGTTTTTTTTTGTCCCGCGCCGGACGCCGCTTCTAAAACATCCCCCCGCCATGATATCATTCCAGCTGCCCTTGCCGCAGCCAGCGCAGTTGCCGGCCGGCTGGAGAACGGAGAGAACCGATGCAACCGATTACCGAAAGGAGCTGGCGCAAGAGGGAGGCGGACCCGGCTGACGTGGAGAGGCTCACCCTCTCCGGGATACCGGCGCTCCTGGCGCAGCTTCTTGCCAACCGCGGCGTCTGCCAGCCTCAGGCGGCCTCTGCCTACCTGACCCCGACCCTGTCGACCCTGCACGACCCGCTGCTTCTAAGCGGCATGGAAACGGCAGTGGAGAGGCTTTGCCTGGCCCTTTCGCGCGGCGAACGGGTCTGCGTCCACGGCGACTACGACGTGGACGGGGTGAGCTCGGTCGCGCTCCTGGTCACCTTTTTCCGTGCCGTAGGCCTTGACTGCTTCTCCTATATCCCGAAACGCCTGACCGAAGGGTACGGCCTCTCCGCACAGGGTGTGGGCGCCGCGGCCGGGGGTGGGGCGAGCGTGCTGGTCACCGTCGACTGCGGCATCGGTTCGGTCGCCGAGGCCGTTCTCTGCCGCGAGGCGGGGATCGATCTCATCATCACCGATCATCACGCACCTCCCGAGCAGCTCCCGGACGCCTGTGCCATCATAAACCCGCTGCAGCCCGGGTGCTGCTTCCCCTTCAAGGCGCTGGCCGGAGTGGGGGTCGCCTTCCACCTGGTGATCGCCATGCGTGCCAGGCTGCGCGCCCTGGGGCATTTCCGGTCGGCGGAGCCCGATATCAGGGAGTACCTGGACCTGGTGGCGCTTGGCACCGTGGCGGACGTGGTGCCGCTGCTTGGGGCCAACCGGGTCCTGGTGAGCTACGGCTTGAAGCAGCTCTCGGCCGCGCCGCGGCCGGGGGTCCAGGCGCTGAAGCAGGTGGCGGGGGTCACAGGCGAGGTCGGCTGCGGCGCCGTCGGTTTCCGGCTGGCACCGCGCATCAATGCGGCAGGGAGGCTCGAGGATGCGGCACTGGGCCTGGAGCTGCTGCTTAGCTCCGACGGCGCCAAGGCCGCCCTGATCGCGACGGCGCTCGACGAGAGCAATGCCGAGAGGCAGGCGATCGAGCGCTCGACCCTTGAGGAGGCGCGCCTCATGCTCAGGGAGGGTGCCTGCAGGGGGCGAAAAAGCATCGTGCTCGGCTCCAGGCTCTGGCACCCCGGCGTGGTGGGCATCGTCGCCTCCAGGATCGCCGAACTCTTTCACCGCCCGGTGATACTGTTCGCCTTCGAGGACGGCACCGGCAGGGGGTCCGGGCGCAGCATCTCCAGGTTTCACCTCCTGGACGCCATCAAGAGCTGCGCCGGGCACCTGCTGCGCTACGGCGGTCACAGCCACGCAGCCGGGCTCTCCATCGCCGAGGAGGAACTGGAGCGCTTCGCCATGAGCTTCGACGAGGCGGCGGCGGGCTCGCTCGATGCCGAGGCCCTGACGCCGAGCATCTGCTACGATGCGGAACTGACCCCGGCCGAGATCGTCGAGTCGCTTCCGCTTGAGCTGGAGCGGATGAAACCTTTCGGGATGGGGAACCCGGAGCCGCTCTTTCTCCTGAAAGGGGCGCAGGTCACCGACAGCCGAGAGCTCAAGGGGGGGCACCTGAAGCTGAAGCTCTCCTGCGGCGGGCGGAGCTTCGACGCCATCGGCTTCGGGCTGGCCGAGAAGGGGATCTCCTCGGGCCGGGTCGACCTGCTGTTCACCCCGGGCATCAACCTCTGGAACGGCAGGAAACTGCTGCAGCTGATCGTCAAGGACCTGCGCATGGGGGACGGGGCGTGCTGAGAGATGAGCGCTTCAAAATGGCGGACCGGGTGATCAGGGTCGGGTTCTGGATGAACGCCCTGCTCATGATCATGAAGCTCGCCGCCGGGCATTACGGCCATTCCGAGGCGGTATTTGCCGACGGCATCGAGAGCGGCTGCGACTTCATCGCCATCGGCATGACCATCGTGGCGCTCAAGGTGGGGCGCAAGCCGTTCGACGAGGATCACCCCTACGGCCACGGCAAGGTGGAGAGCCTCTCGGCGATCCTGGTCTCCATCGTCATCTGCGCCACCGGCGCCTGGGTCCTCTACGGCGCCGTGACCACGATCAGCTCGGGGAGCTACCAGGCGCCCGCCTTCATAGCCGTCGTCGCGGCGGCCGCCACCATACTGATCAAGGAGTCGCTGTACCGCTACTCGATCCGGGTCGGAGGTTCCCTCGGCAGCCCGGCGCTCCTTGCCATCGCCAAGGATCACAGAAAGGACGCCGTCACCTCTGTCGCCACCCTGATCGGCGTCGGCTGCGCCTACCTCGGATTCAGGGTGATGGACCCGATCGCTGCCGGACTCACCTCCTTTTTCATTTTTCACATCGGCTACCAGACCTTTCGCACCTCGGCACACGAACTGATGGACGGCCTGCCCCAGCAGGAGCTGATCAGCGCGATCTCGCAGCTGGCCGACGCGGTCGAGGGGGTCGATGAGGTCCACGAGATCCGCGCCAGGCGCTCCGGCCAGTATCTCATCGTCGACCTGAAACTCAACATGGATCCGGAGATGACGGTGAAGCGCTCGCACGAGATCGCGACCGAGGTGAAAAAGCGCATTTTCGAGCATTTCTCCAACGTAGGCGACGTGATGATCCACATCAACCCGTCCCATGAGCCGCACGAGGACCTGATCCGGCTCTAGTTCGGCAAGATGCTGCGGGCTTCCTTATCCGAGGCTCAAGCTTTGCCACCCTCCGCGCCATCTTCCTTATCCAATACTCCAGCCTGCCACCCTCCTAAATCCCTGCTCCCGGCGCCATTCCCAGGACAGCCTGATTCGCACCGGTCACACATCTTTCTTGACAGAGGGTTTGCTAAGGTAGTATTAAGTTCAATCGACTGTAGCTATTAATTGAGATTAAGGAGGAGAGATGATGAAAAGAGTAGGTACGGCGCTGGCCAGGTCCAGTCGTCTGACGCTGTTGCTGGTGTCGCTGATTTTTGCTGCTTCCACGGCCTTCGCAGCGAAGAACGCGACGGTTGACATTCCGGTGCAGGCTGATCTTTACGCCGTCACGCCGACCCCGCTTAGCCCGACCCAGTGCGCCCAGTGCCACACCTCGGTGTTCGGCAGCCTCAAGCAAAGCGGCGGCAAGCATCGCTTCGACTGTCAGCAGTGCCACAAGGCGATCCATTCCTACAACCCGAAGAAGGCGAACTACGACGAGCTGATGCCGAAATGCTCCTCCTGCCACACGGACATCCACGGCCCGGCCAACAAGGACTGCTCCTCCTGCCACGCCAACCCGCACACCCCGCGCATAGTGGCGATGACCCAGAGGCTGACCAACACCTGCGCCACCTGTCATGCGGAGCCCAAGGCTGAGCTGGTGAAGTTCCCCAGCAAGCACTCCCTGCTTGCCTGCGCCAAGTGCCATACTTCGCACGGCTTCAAGCCCTCCTGCTCCGCCTGCCACAAGCCGCATTACCAGGGCCAGGCCTATGACACCTGCGCCAAGTGCCACCCGGTGCACCAGCCGAAGCAGGTCACCTACACCACGACCGAGCCTGCCGCCACCTGCGGCTCCTGCCACACCAAGGTGTTCGCCAAGTGGAAGGCGACCCCGAGCCGTCACTCCAAGGTGAACTGCGCCGTCTGCCACAAGGAGAAGCACCGCTACGTCCCGCAGTGCACCGAGTGCCACAAGGCGCCGCATCCGAAGTCGATCCTCGACAGGTATCCGAAGTGCCTGGCTTGCCACCTCGACGTGCATGACCTGCCCAGCATGAAGTAGGTCCGGGACAGGATGACGTAGCAGCAGGCAGAAGCATCAGCATAAGCCATAGCGCCCCGGGGAGCAATTCCCCGGGGCTTTGTTTTTCCTGATCAGCTGATCTTCCGCTGTACGTCCCTCCCCCTTCAAGGGGGAGGACAGGAGGGGGATGGGGGTATGCCCTGACGCAGACGCTACCCCATCCCCACCCGGCCCTCCCCTTGAAGGGGAGGGAGAGTTGTTGCTGGCGTTGCTAATCAATTTAATTTTTGGCGGTGCCCCCAGCCCCCAAGGCCCGGCCGCAAGAAATCATCCCCCCGATGGCAGAGCCTGTAAAAGTGTGTAAAATTACCGGGTGGCGGCTCCTGGGTCGCTTCGCACCACCTGATTATTACCAATCTCCCGCAAACTGCGCACCCCCTCCCCCTTGACTTGTCAGCCGTTGCCTTGGCGAAGGCTGATGGGGGAGGGTTGGGGAAAGGGTGAAAAGCTCGCACAGGCCTCACCCTCCCCCCGCCCCTCCCATCAAGGGAGGGGAGAAGACCAAGCGGGAGATTCGTGCCAATCAGGTCGCACCATCACCATTACACGGACGGATCTACGGGGGGAATCATGATCTACCGAACGCTTGGCAGCACCAATGAGAGGGTCTCGGCAATCGGGGTGGGGGGGTGGCACCTGGGCCTTCGGAAGGTTTCCGAGTCGGTCAGCATCGACATTGTCCGTGCCGCACTGGATCGCGGCATCAACTTCATGGATAACTGCTGGGATTACAATGAAGGCGCCAGCGAGATCCGCATGGGAAAGGCGCTTCGCGACGGCTACCGGGACCGGGCCTTCCTGATGACCAAGATCGACGGGCGTTCCAAAAAAGAGGCGACGAGACAGCTCGATGAATCGCTCAAGCGGCTGCAGGTGGAGATGATCGATCTGGTACAGCATCATGAGATCCTCCGTTTCGAGGATCCCTACCGGATATTTGACGAGGAAGGGGCCAACGCGGCACTCGTCGAGGCCCGGGCCGCAGGGAAGATCCGTTACATCGGCTTTACCGGACACAAGGACCCGCAGATCCATCTGCACATGCTCAAGATCGCCGCGGATCACGGGTTCAAGTTCGATGCCGTGCAAATGCCTCTCAACGTGATGGACGCTCACTTCAGGAGTTTCGAAAACCACGTGCTGCCGGAACTGGTCCGGCAGAAGATAGGGGTTCTCGGCATGAAGTGCATGGCCAACGGGATCCTCCTGAAATCCGGCACCGTGACGCCGATCGAGTGCCTGCAGTACGCCCTGAATCTCCCCGCCTCGGTGGTGATAACCGGTATCGACAGCATGGAGATTCTGGATCAGGCCTGCCAGGCGGTGGAGAGCTTCCGACCGATGAGCGGCCAGGAGGTAGGCTCCCTGCTGGCGAAGACCGCGGAGGCTGCCATGAGCGGTCAATACGAGCCGTTCAAGACCTCGTCCCTGTTCGACGGCACCGCGCTGAGCCCGCAGTGGCTGGGTGATGAGCCCGAACGCCTGCAGCAGTTGATGCCAAAGTAGCGCCTGTGGCGTAAAGCCCCCCTTTCTTCAAAAGGGGACCTGATTAGCGTCAATCTTCCGCTGGTTGAAACTCCCCCCTCCCTTGTGGGGCAGGGGGGCACTGCCATTAAGTTAAGCTCCTACTGCTCGCTCCCCCTCCCTTGATGGGAGGGGGGGGGGGGGGGGGTGAGGCTGGTGCGAGCCTTTCACCCTCTCCCCAACCCTCTCCCATCAAGGGAGAGGGGGCTTGTGCAGCGTGCACGAAACTGCTTGGAGCACAAATGAGACAACTGGTCCAACTTGTCGCCCTGCTGTCTCTTTCCGTGGCGCCATCACATGCCGGGGAGGTCCCTGCCGGCGAAGGTCGTCTCTACCTCGGGGGGCAGGGGGGGATGTTTCTCCCCATCGAGAGCTCCGTTAGCGGGGGCGGCTTGAGCGGGAAGCTCAGCTACCATCCGGGTCTGGTGCTGGCAGCGGTTGCCGGCTATGAGGCCGGCAAGGGGATTCGTGGCGAAGCGGAGCTGAATTTCAGGAAGTTGACCACGGACAGACTCACCACCGGCGCAACCGTGGTCGCTGTGGACAGCGACATCTGGACCTGCGGCTTCATGACCAATGTTTATTATGATTTCAGGAACCGGAGTGCCGTCACCCCCTATCTGGGGGGCGGCGTCGGACTGATTGTCGCGGAATTCGGCAGGGGGACGTCTAACGGTACCACGCTTTGGCCCGCGGACCGGGACCTGTCGATCGCCTATCAGGGCATGGCGGGATTCGCCCTCCAGATAGACCGGCAGAGTTCGCTTGATTTCGTCTACCACCATTATGCCGTCCCCTCGCTTCACTTCGATACGCTTGCCGCCAAATTCCGTGGCATAAACCTCTCCGCCGGGCTCAGACACCGGTTCTGACGCGTCTTTTCCAGCTCGAAAAAACCGCATTGTTTTTTCAAGCACCTCTGGTTATACTGCCACCTTCTATCAGGTGGCATTCCTGCTGGATTTTCCCCGATCCCTTCAGTACATCCGCAGAGGCTTTATTTGTCCAGTCATGGAAAATGGTGATGTAGGTCACAGACCTTTTGTGATTAATAGAGTATCTTGCAACGAACTTGATCATCAACATACAGTGCAAGGTTGGCGTCGAATAATTTTTGACCTTTAATGCAATGGTTTGCAGTCCTCGCTCGAACGTTAGTTCGCAAGTCGCTTCCTAAAACAATAAAGGTATCTCGTGCGCCTGATCATTCCATTTGTACTCCTCATGTTGACCCCGCTGATTTCCCCGGCGCTGCTGCGTGCCTCGGACGAGCTGCCGGTCGCAGCCAGTTCCCCCACCGTCGACGTAATTTTGGATCGTGCCATTTCGCAGAACCTGATAGCCGGCGGCGTTGTGGTAATCGGCAACCGCGATGGCATTATCTCCACTTCGGCCAGGGGGCAGCTCAATCCGGCTGCCGGATCACCGCAGCTTGACGAGCGAACCGTCTTCGATGTCGCCTCGCTTACCAAGGTGATTGCCACTACTCCGGCCGTGATGAAACTGGTGGATGAGGGGAGGATTAACCTGACCGACCCGTTGTCGCGCTGGTTTCCCGAGTTTGCCGATGCTCAGATAACCATTCTCCATCTGCTGACCCACACCTCGGGACTCGAAGACGTCACGGTGAGTTCCGAGCAGTCGATGCAGAGCGCGGTCAGCAAGGCAGCTGCTCAGCAGCCGCGTCCCGGCAACCACTTCCGTTATGCCGATATCAACTTCATCCTGCTGGGGGAGGTGGTCCAGCGCGTTTCGGGCGAGACTCTGGACCAATTTTGCCAGGAGGAGATCTACCGGCCGCTCGGGACACGGGAAACCATGTTCCTGCCGCCTGCAGATCCTGCCTTCAGCATCGCACCGACCTCCGGATTCAGCGCCGGTATTGTGCAGGATCCCAACGCGCGTCGTCTGGGTGGTGTTGCCGGACACGCAGGTCTTTTCAGCTCCGCATACGATCTGTCCCGGTATGCCCGCCTGATACTCGGCGGCGGGGTGCTCGACGACCGGCGTGTTTTGTCGGAGCAGGTGGTGGCCCAAATGACCACCCCCTATCTTTGCAACGATGGCCGAGTGCTCCGCGGCCTTGGATGGGATATGCAGTCGGCCTTTTCGGCTCCGAAAGGAAGTTATTTCTCCGGGGCTTCCTTTGGACACACAGGTTATAGCGGTTCTTCGATCTGGATAGACCCCCAGCAGGACCTGTTCGTGATCATGCTGACCAGACGGGTCAACTACCGTGATACCAGGAGCTTCAACCAGCTGCGCAGGGATATCTCCACCTTTGCCGTTGCCGATCTGAAGATGCCGGACCTCGTTGCGGGACTGACTGAGCAATGGGAGCAGGCCGCAGTCAGCGCCAAGGCGGTTAAGGTTGCAGCTCCCGTCAAGGTGGCTTCTTCGGGCGCCAGGAAGCTGGTTGCCAAGGCACAGACCAGGTTGAAGTTCCAAAGCCGCGCCCATCATCGTTCCGCCAGGGCGGAGAGAGCATTGGCGAAAGCCGGTGCCGGCCGCCGTGTCGCTCGTCTCACCCCGCGTGTTGCCAAGGCTGAAACCTGCAAGACGACCCCCTCCAAGAAAAGTCGGGTTCTCGCCAAAAGGTGACGGAATCCGTACCTGCTTTGACCAGCAAAGCAGGTACGGAGCCTTAGCCAGCCAGATTGGTCCCCAGAAGAAAGAGTCAGCTCCGAAAACCGTTCCCCCCTGTCAACAGCCATCTTCTAAAAGCAGCCATCTCGAAGAAGCCACCTCCAGTGGACCACAGCACTCCTGATTATTGCGCCACTCACGACCAAGCCTCCGTCCATATCCCCTCGCCCTTCGGGAGAGGGGCAGGGGTGAGGGCGGTGCCCTCGGCGATGAGCGGCTACGAAGCAATAACGCGGAAGAGGTTATTGCGATTGAGTACCAGAGAACCGGAAGCTCCCTCACCCCGACCCTCTCCCGGAGGGCACTGCCATTAAGTTAAGGGAATGAGAGGTAGGGTGGGCCGTGCCCACCACAACCGCATCCTGATGGTGGGCACGGCCCACCCTACATGATTCACGGAATCACCGCTTAACTTAATAGCAGTGGGGCGGGGGGGAGGGTGAGGCTTATGCGAGCTTTCACCCTCTCCCCAACCCTCTCCCATCAAGGGAGAGGGGGCTTTTGCAGCGTGCACGAAACTAGCACTGACCTTAACTTAAATGGCAGTGCTCCCGGAGGGCGAGGGGGAGTTTTCTGGAGACGGATAGGGCGTGCGGTGAGGGAGGGGGGAGGTTTTGTGGCTAGATCAACCTATATAACTGTTGCTTCTTTATCTTACCTGTGTTAGTTATGACACATTAGCGCTCATTTACTAAAATGCAAAGGAGCACATTGTCATGGAAGATCACGATTTGTTGCTCGATCTGGGTATGCTATGTCGTTGTTGCGACCACTCCTACAAGTTGCCAGAGCTGGAGGGGATCAGTGCCAGCCAACGTCAGATCATTGAGGAGCTTTGCAAGTTGTGCGTGGAAAGTTCCAAGCTCAGCGTAGTCAATGGTTAACCTGCCAGTAAATGACGGGAAGAGTGGATCCAGTAGCGGCGAAGTTGCTCCAGCTTTCATGTAATGGGTCGGGTACCTGCTTCCGCATTTTTACTGTTGTTTCTTTAGCGCATGCTGATAAGCTCTTGGCATCCAGTTTACTGCCAATTCCAGCTGATTTTAGCGCGCGGGGAGCCATGAACCGTCATCTGATGCTTTTCCTCCGTTTGCTCCTGTTCCTGTCTCTTGCCTCATGTGTTCCTGCCACTAAGGTCCCTATCGAATCTGTCTATTTCGAGCACTCAGCCGCAATGCAGCGCCGCACCCTGGTGGTATTTCTTCCCGGCCGGGGCAGTGGCGCGCGCAGTTTCGGCGATGAGGGACTGGTGCAGGGGTTGCTCCAGAAGCGTCGTGACCTGGATGTCATTGGAGTTGAAGCACACCTAGGCTACTATCAGGATCGAACCCTGCCGCTCAGGCTTAGGGAGGACATCGTCGGGCCGGCAAAAAAGCGCGGCTACGACAACATCTGGCTGGTCGGCATCTCCATGGGCGGGCTGGGAGCGATGATGTACGATACGACCTATCCCGAAGACGTCACAGGGATATGCGTGCTGGCCCCGTACCTTGGTGAGGGCTCCCTCCTTGAGGAGATTGCCGGGGCAGGCGGTCTGGCAAAATGGCAGCCGGGCGCCGTCCTGGGGCATGATACGGACCGGGAAATATGGCAGAAGCTCGCCTCCTATGCAGCCGGCAACAAGATCGCGGGCCGGGTCTTTCTCGGATTTGGCAGTGAGGATCGCTTTGCTGCAACCAACCGCTTGTTCGGAACCCTGCTCCCCGCGGGGCAGGTGGTTACCGCGCAAGGGGGGCATGATTGGCAAACCTGGCGCATCCTATGGGACAAGTTGCTGGAGAATGCCGCCTTTCTGGAAACCGGGCCGCACGCGGAGCTGCGAGACGGCACAGCGCCGAAATGAAGACGGCCGTCTTGTTTCCGGTCCCGTTCCCGACTCCATCGATCGGGACAGGGGGAGGAGTTGCGGACAGTGAGAAGGGAATTGCTGAAAGAGTGTTACCGTGAGGCGGTCGGCCTCCTGCGCGAGAATACCACGCCGGGCGGCGTGCTTGCTTGCGTGCGGAACAAGAAGTCGGTGGGGCGGCACTACGCCGGCATTTTCGGACGGGATGCCTCGATCTGCGCGCTCGGCATGGTGGCCTCCGGCGAGGCGGACCTGATCCGGGCCGCGCGGGACGGCATTTTTACCCTGGCCAAGTACCAGGCGCCTAACGGCCAGATCCCTAAGTACGTCAAGCCGGAACTGGGGGAGGTCGATTTCTGGTATGCCGGCTGTATCGATGCCACCCTTTGGTGGCTGATCGCCATCCGTTTCATGGACCGCCAGTTGCCCGAGAGCCGGCTCGGAAACGAGCTCGCGCCGCAGGTGGCGCTGGCGCTGCGCTGGCTCCAGTGCCAGGAACACCAGGTCTGGTATCTGCTGCAGCAAAACGAGGCGAGCGACTGGGCCGACATAATGCCGAGGTCCGGATTCGTCCTCTACAGCAATGTCCTCTGGTACTGGACCAAGAAGCTCTACAACATGCCGAGCGCCCCGCAGACCCGTGATTACGCGAACCTCCTCTTCTGGCCCTTCGGTAGCGTGGTCCCGGAACACAGAAGGGCCCGCCTGCTCATGCACTACATCCGCAACCGGTGCAAGCCTTCCCCTTTTTACCTGAGCTTCGTCAATTTCTCCGTCTGGGGCGAAGAGATCGACATCTTCGGCAATATCCTCGCCTATCTGGTCGGCCTCGGCGATGCCTCGACAGCGGGCAAAGCCGTGTCGAATCTGCTTGCCATGAAGGCCAACGAACCGCATCCGATCCGGGTGGTCGGGATCCCGATCGGGCAGGAGACGGCCCTGTGGCGCCTCTACATGCAACGGCACCGGCAGAACCTCGCCTGGCAGTACCATAACGGCGGGAGCTGGCCCTTTGTCGGCGGCTTTTGGGTGATGCTTCTGGCACGGCTTGGCAAAGAGAAGGACGCCTGGCGGGAGTTGGAAAGGCTCGCGCTGGCGAACCGGGTCAACGACTGGGAGTTCAACGAGTGGTTTCAGGGGCGCACCGGCGAGCCGATGGGGATGCCGCGGCAGTCCTGGAACGCGGCCCTGTTCATCCTGGCCTACCGGACCCTGGTGGACGGGGCACGCTATTTCCCGTAATAGCCCCCTCCTTCCTGATCAGCAATGATCATCCGCTGTACGTCCCTCCCCCTTCAAGGGGGAGGACAGGAGGGGGATGGGGTTGTGCCCTGACGCAGACTCTACCCCATCCCCACCCCGACCCTCCCCTTGAAGGGGAGGGAGAGTTGTTGGTAGCGGAAGATCGTTGCTAATCAGGCTCTCTTTCAGAAACCGGCGCAATGTCCCCTCCCCCGGAGGGGGAGGGGTAGGGAGGGGGGAGCCGGGCCCGGTTTTGCGCTACAGCCGCAACCTTCCCCCCTCCCAACCTCCCCCCTACGGGGGGAGGAGAGTGAGCAGGCGTTCAGTGGAGATGGGGCGAGACTACTCTCACACCGTCCGGCTCTCTCTGTTCCCGGTATCTCCTCATACTCTTTTTTTCCCTTCAAAAGATGACTTTTACCGCTTCAGTGATTATCATTGGGGCATGCAATTGACACGGAGGATACCATGAAGAGATTTTCCTTTTTGCTGCTGGCTTTATTGACACTGGCGGGGCTGTCCGGTTGCGGCTACAACACCATGCAGGCCAAGGAAGAGGCCGTTTTCGCCGCATGGGGGGACGTTGAGGCGTCCTACCAGCGCCGCGCCGACCTGGTACCCAACCTCGTGGAGGTGGTGAAGGGGTACGCGAAGCACGAGGCTGAGACTCTCACCGCCGTCACCGAGGCGCGGGCCAAGGTCGGTTCCATGCAGGTTTCCCGGGACGCGGTCAACGACCCGAAGACCATGGAAAACTTTCAGCAGGCACAGTCCCAACTGAGCGGGGCGCTTTCGCGCCTGATGGTGGTGGTGGAGCGCTATCCAGAGCTGAAGGCGAACCAGAACTTCATGGACCTGCAAAACCAGCTGGAGGGGACCGAGAACAGGATCAACGTGGCGAGGGTGCGCTACAACCAGGCGGTCCAGGACTTCAACACGACGATCCGCAGCTTCCCCAACTCGCTGACCAACTCGCTGCTCCTGCATCTGGCCCGCAAGGAGCCGTTCAAGGCCGACGAGGGGGCGAAGGTGGCACCCAAGGTGAAGTTCTGAGCCAAGGTGGTAGCCGAGGGGAGGGGGCTTATGCGGCGGAAGGTCAGCAATGATCTTTAACTTAAGCAAATTAGCGCTGATCTTCCGCTACAAAACCCCCTCCCCTTCAAGGGGAGGGTAGGGGTGGGGATGGGGTAGTTCCGGCGCAAAAACAGCCCCATCCCCCACCTGACCTCCCCCTTGAAGGGGGAGGGACCTGAACAGCGGAAGATTGGCGGTAATCAGGCTGGGGTGTGGAATGGAGCCATCGGCAAGCAGAGGTTTGGTAATGAGGAAGATTCTTCTTTTTCTGCTCGGTCTTGTTTTCCTGGCATCGCTTTGCAGCGGAGCCGAAGAGGTTCCCGCCCTGCGCGGCTACGTGAACGACTATGCCGCAATGCTCTCTCCCGAAGCGGTGCAGCAGCTGGAGCGGGAACTGGCAGCCTTCGAGGCGAGCGACTCCACCCAGATCGTGGTGTTGACCATCCCAACCCTTGAGGGGCAGGTTCTTGAGCAGTACGCCATCCGGGTCGTGGAGGCCTGGAAGATCGGCCAGAAGGGTAAGGACAACGGAGCCCTGCTCCTGGTCGTGAAGAATGACCGCAAGATCCGTATCGAGGTTGGGCGCGGCCTGGAAGGAAAGCTCACCGACCTGACCTCCGGACGCATCATCCGCAACGAGATCTCCCCCGCCTTCAAGCGCGGCGATTTCGACACCGGCATCGTGGCAGCTGTACACGCCGTCATGGCCACAGTGCGAGGTGAATACACGGCGGAACCCCGCGACATCAGGGAGGGTAAAAAGGGGGCCAATCCGATTTTCACCCTGCTGATTTTTGTCCTGGTGGCCTCGGTGTTTCTCGGAGGGATATCAAAGCTGCTGGGCGGAATCGCGGGCGCGGTCGGGCTGCCGATTGCCGCTGCTCTCTCCTTTTCGGCTGTTCCTTTGTTCATGCTAGGGCTGCTTGCCTTTGCAGGCTTCCTGCTGGGCCTGTTCCTGGCGTTTCTGTTCTCCGTCGGGGGACGCGGTGGCTCCCGGGGCGGAGGGCCCTTTTTCGGCGGCTTCGGCGGCGGCGGCTTCGGCGGCGGCGGGTTTGGTGGCGGCGGGTTTTCGGGAGGGGGCGGCAGTTTCGGCGGCGGCGGCGCCTCGGGAGACTGGTGATGGATAAATCCGTGGCAGCAATTTCGACTGATTTCTTCAGCAATGCGGAGAAGCAAAAGATCCTGGCCGCTGTGGCTGACGCAGAGAGCAGGAGCAGCGGAGAGATCGCCATCATGGTGGTGCCGGAAAGTGACCGTTACTTGGAGGCGGAACAGTTGGGAGCGCTGCTACTGGCTGGGCTGGTTGCCGTCATCATCTGCGTGCTTACCCATCATGTAACCATCTGGACCTACATCCCTCTGGTCTGCCTGCTGTTTTTGCCTGCCCTCACGCTGTTTCGTCGCTTTCCCCGGCTAAAGATCTCCTTTGCCGGGCCGCGACGCCAGGCAGAGGCCGTGCGTGCCAGGGCGCTGATAGGTTTCTACGAGAATGGGCTCTACCGTACCGAAGGGGAGACCGGGATCCTCATCTTCATCTCGCTTCTGGAGCATAAGGTCTGGATTCTGGGCGACCGCGGCATCAACGAAAAGATCCCCCCCGGCTACTGGCAGACCCTTGCCGGCGAACTGGCCGCGGGGATCCGGTCGGGCAGGGCTGCGGAGACACTTTGCCGGGTCGTCGCCGAGTGCGGCAGTGAGCTCGCTCATCACTTTCCGCGCAGTCACGACGACCGCAACGAGCTCGCCAACGAAATCCTCACCTCCTGAAAGTGTCAGACAACCTGACTCGAAGCTCCTTGCGGCTCCGGAAAATAATCATTGACTTTCCTGCCCGTCCCCTCTCATTATGAGGGTTCGGTGCTGCAGTTCCGGCATCGGACACCGCGCATGCCGGGCAAGGCCGGAAGGCTCCAATACAGCCGGGCTGCCTGAACCCGGCGGCAGGTTAAATCTGTTTTCCCTCCCAAAATAGCTGGTTTGCATTAAAGGCAGGAGATACAAATCATGGCAGCCGACATCAAGACTCTCAGCTCTTCACCCCAACCTCCGGCCCGGAAACCGCTGGGTGAGATCTTCGTCGAGCAGGGACTGCTGACAGAGGTTTCGGTGCAGCGGCTGGTTGCCCACGCCAAGTGCAAGGGTATACGTGTGGGCGAACTGCTGGAGGTAATCGGCCTGATCACCCCCGAGGAGCTGGCAGAGGCCCTTGCGGTCCAGTATCGGTGCAGGAAGATTGCCGATTTCGCCAAGTACTCCTATCCCGCTCCCGTGCTGCGCCTTATCCCGCTGGAACAGGCGGTGAAAAACACCATTTTCCCCTTGAAGCTGGATGACGGCAGGCTCGGGCTGGCAGTCGCCGATCCCACCACGGAGAGCCTCTTCGAGGAAATCTCCTCACAGCACAACGTCAAGCTGGTCCTCTATGTCTCCACCCGCACCGAGATCAACCGTGCCATCGCGCGCCACTATCTGGGACAGGCGATCGTGCAGCCTGCTGCCAAAACCATTCTCCTCGTCGAAGACGACATGCTGGTACGCGAAATGGTGGCGAGGATCTTGAACAAGCAGGGGTATACGGTGGAAACGGCCGTAGACGGGATGGATGCCTTCAGCAAGATTTTCTCCATGAAGCCCAAACTGGTGATAACGGACAAGGTGATGCCGAAACTGGGCGGCTACGAGTTCCTGTTCGCCATCAAGAACATTCCCGAATTCCGCTACATGCCGGTCATCCTGATGACCGCGGCAGCCACCCCGGACGAGGAAAAGGAGGCGCTCGAGAAGGGCTTCTTCGATTTCGTCCTGAAACCGGTGAAGGAAATCGGTCTGCTGACGCGGGTCCAGAGAGCGTTCCAAAGCAGCGAAAGCCTGTACGGCAAGACGGCATAGCTGTCCGGCGCACCGCCAGCCCTCTTTTACGGCCACTCAACTGCGCCCCTTACGATCCTCCCGGTTCAATGGGACGAAGTTTTCCCCTTAACGGCGTCTCTGTCCCGTCTGCACTGGCCTGCCTCGAATCTCCAATTCCCCCATGCCTCCATTTCCCTTCTCTTACCGCCTTGACCTCGGGAAACCTCCTTCATGTGTAGCCAGAATTATTTCCCTAATGATTGGTGGCCGGATTCCGATAGGTAAATCGGGCGGCGCAGAAACCTCTTGTAGGGTTCAACCCGGGAGGCAATCGGTGGGCAGGGAAGCCCTTGCCGACTGCAGCCTGCGAGGAATAACAGCATGACGGATGTCCCGGAAATATACCAAAAATCCGCCAGAGTCTTCATGGTCTGGCTTGTGGCTGTGGTGCTGCTGGTCGATCTTTTCGTGGTCGCCCTGGCGCTGATTTCTCTGCGCCAGAGCCGGCTCCAGTGTGAGGAACGTGCGGCAGTTCAAACCGAGAACCTGTCGCAGATGCTGGTGTACAGCATCGCAGGCATGATCGACACCTCGAATGTAGCTCTGCTTTCCGTGGTGGATGAAGTGGAGAGGGCGCGCCTGCATGGCGGGATCCAGGCCCAGTCGATCAATGCCTTCATAGCCCGTGAACATGCCCGTATCCCGGAGTTGGACAGCCTCCGGGTGGCCGATGCGCGTGGTGCCATCATATACGGTACCGGCGTCGTGGCCGGAGCAGGGAAAAGTGTCGCCGACCGCGACTATTTCCTGCAACTGCGCGAGGACCCGAAGGCGGGGCTGGTGGTATCCAAACCGATGGTCGGTCGCATCAGCGGGAAGTGGGTGCTCATCGTCGCCAGGCGGGTCAATGATCCGGACGGCTCCTTCGGCGGCGTGGTCTACGGCCCGATCCAACTGGAGCGGATCCGAACCATCCTCTCCTCGATCGACGTCGGCCGCGGGGGTCGCATTGTCCTGCGCGACAGGGAGATGGGGAGTATCGTCCGCCAGCCGGAGACCAAAGGGATAGCCGGCAGCATCGGTCGCAAACCGGTGTCGCCGGAGTTCCGGAAACGGATCGCGGCAGGGGATCAGAGCGGGACCTTCTACACCACGACCAGTTCGGATAATACGGCCAGGCGCATCTCCTTCCGCAGAATCGCACGTTACCCCCTTTACATCAGCGTCTCTTTGGCTGCCAACGACTACCTCATCCCCTGGAAGCGGGACCTTGCCCGTATGTCGACCCTGGTCGCCATCTTCGTCCTGGTCACGCTCCTTTTGTCGCGGCTGGTCTTGCTCCGGTGGCGGCGCGAAAAAGAGGCGGAGGATGCGCTGCGCAGCTCCAAGGACGAACTGGAACTGCGCGTGGCGGAGCGCACTGCCGAGCTTTTTCAGGCCAACGCACAGCTGACCCGCGAGCTTGCCGAGCGCGAGCGGGCCGAGGAGAGACTGCGCCAGGGTCACAACATGCTGGCGCAGATCATCGATTCCATCCCCCAGTCGGTCTTCTGGAAAGACCGCGACAGCGTCTACCTCGGCTGCAACATCGTCTTTGCGCGGGCAGCGGGGATCGAGCATCCGAGCGGCATTGTCGGCAAGACCGACTATGACTTGCCCTGGCTCCAGGAGGAGTCCCGGGCCTACCGGCGCGACGACCGGGCGGTAATGGAGGGCAACCGCCCCAAGTACCACATCATCGAACAGCAGCTGCAGGCCAGCGGCGCCAGGCTTTGGGTCGACACCACCAAGGTCCCGCTCAACAGCGAGAAGGGCGAGGTGTACGGGGTACTCGGCGTATATGAAAACATCACGGAAAGAAAGGCCGTGGAGGAATCCCGCGACAAGGCGCTCGCCCTCATCGAATCGCTGCTCGCCTCTTCGCCCACCGGCGTGCTGGTCTATGACGGGGAAAGCGGCGACTGCGTCATGGCGAACAGGTCGGTTGCGGAGATGGTCGGCGGCACCACGGCCGAGCTGCGCGCCCAGAACTTCAGGAGGCTCAATTCCTGGCGCAGGGCCGGGCTCGATCTGATCGCCGAAAAGGTCCTGCTCGACTCGACGACGCGGCAAATAGAAACCTCCTTCACGACAAGCTTCGAGAAGCCGGTCGATCTCGACTGTTTCTTTTCCAGGTTCGAGGTGGACGGAACTGCGCACTTGATGCTGATCACGGTCGACGTCTCGGAAAAGAAGCGCCTTGAGCAGGAGAAGCGGCTCATGGAGGCGCAGATGCTGCACGTCCAGAAGCTGGAAAGCCTGGGCGTTCTTGCCGGAGGCATCGCCCACGACTTCAACAACATCCTGATGGTGGTGATGGGCAACGCCGATCTTGCCCTGATGCGGGTGGAACCTGAATCGCCTGCCCGCGACAACCTGATGCAGATCGAGCAGGCGGCCAACCGGGCCGCGGACCTCGCTCGTCAGATGCTGGCCTACTCGGGAAAGGGGCGCTTCCTCATCGAGGAGCTGGACCTGACCCGGGTCGTTGAAGAGATGGTGCAGATGCTGGAGGTTTCCATCTCGAAGAAGGTGGTGCTGAGCTACGACTTCGCCAAGGGGCTGCCGGCCATAAGCGGCGACGCCACCCAGCTGCGTCAGGTCGTCCTGAACCTGGTGATCAACGCCTCCGAGGCGATCGGCGACAACTGCGGGGTGATCACGGTCAAAACAAGCTACCTGGAGTGCGACAGGGCATACCTGTCCGATATCTGGATAGACGAGGGTCTTCCCGAAGGGCCGTATCTGGTGCTGGAGGTTGCCGACACCGGCTGCGGCATCGATCCGGAGATCATGATGAAGATATTCGATCCTTTCTTCACCACGAAATTCACCGGCCGCGGACTCGGCATGGCCGCCGTTTTGGGGATCGTGCGGGGGCACAAGGGCGCCATAAAGATCTACAGCGAAAAGGGTCTGGGGACCACCTTCCGGCTGCTTTTCCCCGCCCTGCCGACCAGGGCGGCCCCGCAGGCGGCGTCATCGGCAGAGGAAACCCTCTGGCAGGGGAGCGGGACGGTGCTTCTGGTCGACGACGAGGAGACCATTCGGGAGGTGGGTCGAGACATGCTGCAGGAGCTCGGTTTCAGCGTGGTGACCGCCTCCAATGGCCGGGACGGGGTCGACGTATTTGCGCGGCAAAACGGCGAGATCGTCTGCGTGCTGCTTGACCTCACCATGCCGCAGCTGGACGGAGAGCAGACATTCCGGGAGCTGCGCCGGCTCAACCCCGAGGTGAGGGTCATCATTTCCAGCGGTTACAACGAGCAGGAGGTGAGCGAGAGGTTTGTCGGCAAGGGAGTCGCAGGCTTCATCAACAAACCGTACAAGCTCGGCGAGATGAGCGGGAAGCTGCGGGAGATCCTGGAACAGGCAGTGACTGTTCAGTAGCTGCTCAGGCAGCTCTTGACAGCCTCTGTACTCCCTCCAGTGCACCTTTTTGTGTGGTCTTCCAGAGATCGTACTGCATCTGCTGGATCAGCCAGCTTTCCGGAGTCGTATCAAAGGCTATCGAAAGGCGCACCGCCATTTCCGGGGTTACGCCGCTTCGGCCGTTAATTAGCGAAGAGAGAGCCTTTCGGCTGACACCCAAAGCCTTGGCTGCCTCCGTGACCGATAGTTCCAGAGGTTCAAGGCATAGTGCACGAATTGTTTCGCCGGGGTGAGGAGGGTTATGCATCATGGTTACTTCTCCTTTCCTTAGACTCATAATAGCGCTGCAACCCCTTGTGCTTGAATGACTTGATCATGGGAAAATGTAACCCGTCAGGTTACGATTTGCAAGGCGAATTCTTCTGCTGGGCATGTAATGCGGTCAGGGGAGCTTTTGAGGGATTGGAGGGTACGGTACAAAAAGGGGGGCGGATCACTGATCCGCCCCCCTTTTGATTCATTCACATGAGCTACTTCGCGCTCGCCACCATCAGCTCGCTTACCAGCTTGGTGAAGCGAAGCGGATCCTTGATCGGGGTCCCTTCGGTCAGCAGCGCCTGGTCGAAGAGAAGCTCGGAGTAATCGGCAAGCTTCGCGTTTTCCTTGTCCTTCTCGTACATGGCCGTCATCACCTGCATGATCGGGTGGTCCGGGTTCAATTCCAGGATGCGCTTCGCCTCGGGAACCTCCTGGTTCATCGACTTCAGGATCTTCTCCATGTTGGCGTTCAGCCCCATCTCGTCGGCGACCAGGCAGCAGGCACTCTCGGTAAGACGCGACGATAGCCGCACTTCCTTGACCTTTTCCTTGAGCGTTTCCTGGATGTAGGCGATGACGCCGCCGTACTCCTTCTTCGCCTCTTCCGTCTTCGCCTCGTGGGCCTTCTTCTCCTCCTCGGAATCGAGCTCCAGGTCGCCCCTGTCGATCGCCTTCAGGTGTTTCTCATTGTAATGGGTAACCGTCTGCACCACCCACTCGTCGACCGGGTCCGTCATGTAGAGGACCTCGTAATCCTTCTTGCGGAACACCTCCATGTAGGGGGAGTTCTCTACCGAGGCGCGCGACATGCCGGTGATGTAGTAGATCTCCTTTTGCCCTTCCGGCATGCGCTCCAGGTATTCCTTGAGCGAGACGTATTTGCCGTTCTCGGTCTTGGAGCTCTCGTAAAGGAGCAGGTCCTGGATCTTCTCCTTGTTGGCGTGGTCGAAGTGGATCCCTTCCTTCAGTACCGGACCGAACTCGGAGTAGAACTTCAGGTACTCCTCGGGGGCCTTTTCCTTCATCTCGGCGAGGGTGGAGAGGATCTTGCCGACCAGGCTCTTCTGGATTCTCTTGATCTGCACGTCCTCCTGCAGGATCTCGCGGGAGACGTTGAGCGGCAGGTCGCTTGAGTCGACCACCCCCTTGATGAAGCGGAGGTAGTCCGGGAGGAGCGCCTCGCAGTTGTCGGTGATGTAGACCCGCTTCACGTAGAGGTGCACACCCTTCTTGTGGTCCCGCATGAAGAGATCGAACGGCTTGTGGGACGGGATGTAGACGATCGCCTTGAACTCGCTCACCCCTTCGGCCGAGTAGTGGATCGTGCTTAGGGGCTTGTCGTAGTCGTGGGAGATGTGCTTGTAGAATTCCTGGTACTCCTCCTCGGTGATCTCGTTTTTGGACCTGGTCCAGATCGCCTTCATCGAGTTCAGGGTCTCTTCGGTGGTCTTGTCGATGTTGCCGCCACCCTCGATCACCTTCCCTTCCGCATCCTTCACCGGCTCGCTGCGGGTGACGTCCATCACCACCGGGTACTGCACGTAATCCGAATATTTCTTGACGATGGAGCGGATGCGCCACTCATCCAGATACTCCTTCATCTCATCCTTGAGATGCAGCACGATTTCGGTGCCGCGCGTCTCCTTCTCGCACTCCTCGATGGTGTAGCTCCCGTCGCCGGTCGATTCCCAGCGGCAGCCGAACTGCTTCTCGCCGGCCTTGCGCGTGGTGAGCAGCACCTTGTCCGCCACCATGAAGGAGGCGTAGAAGCCGACGCCGAACTGTCCGATCAGCTCCGGGTTGTCCGCCAGGTTCTGCTCCTTGAGGCTCGCCACGAAACTGCGGGTCCCCGATTTGGCGATGGTGCCGATGTTGTCGGCCACCTCGTCCAGGCTCATGCCGATGCCGTTGTCGCTCACGGTCAGGGTCCCGGCATCCTTGTCGGCTCTGATCTTGATCTTCCAGTCCGCGTTCCCCTCCAGAAGCTCCATGTTGGAGTGGGACTCGAACCTTACCTTGTCTATGGCGTCAGACGCGTTGGAAATCAGCTCCCGCAGGAAGATCTCCTTGTTGGAGTAGAGTGAGTGGATCACCAGGTCCAGGAGCTGCTGGACCTCGGTCTCGAACTTCTTTACGGTTTTGGCCATGTGTTGTTCTTCTCCTTTTAAGCACTTTTTGGTAAGCCTCTCTGCAACCTAATCACTCCCCCCCGATATTTCAAGGGTGTTTTGAAAAAAGTGAAGGGTGAAAGGTGAATTGAAAAAAGTGAAGGGTGAAAGGTGAATTGAAAAAAGTGAAGGGTGAAAGGTGAATTGAAAAAGTGAAGGGTGAAAGGTGAATTGAAAAAGTGAAGGGTGAAAGGTGAAAGGTGAATAGATGCAAAACCTAATGTTGATGCTCCTGCTTTCTTCACCCTTCACCTTTCACGGTTCCTTTCACGGTTCTTTTCACGGTTTATTGACACTTTTTTCCCCGTATGTTAATAAAGATGGGCTAAACCCGTTGCACGGCAAGGAAATCGCGCAACAGCCCCATCAACCCCCACAACCTTGGCACCAATCAAGGAGCCCCATGTACCACCCTGACTACGCGACATTCCAAACCCTCTCCGCCAAAGGCAATCTGATTCCGGTCTACAGGGAGATCCTGGCCGATCTGGACACGCCGGTTGGAGCCTTCAAGAAGATCGACGACGGCCGCTACGGCTTCCTGCTGGAGAGTATCGAGGGGGGCGAGAAGTGGGGGCGCTACACCTTCCTGGGATCCTCCCCCGCCGTGGTGATCCGCGGCAAGGAGAGCTGGGTCGAGATCGTGGAGGGGGGCGAGGTGAGGCGCGTCGAGGTGGCCGATCCGCTGAACTACATCCGCGACTTCATGGCCCGCTACCAGCCCGTCGAAGTCCCCGGCATCCCGCGCTTCTTCGGCGGCGCCGTAGGCTACCTGGGCTACGACTCGGTGCGCCATTTCGAGGCGCTTCCGGACCAGAACCCGAGCAAGATCGGGGCGTACGACGCCTATTTCATCATCACCGACACCATCCTCATCTTCGACAGCCTGAGCCAGAAGATCAAGGTGGTCTCCAACGCGCACCTGGACGGCTCGACCACCCCGGAGGCCGCCTACGCCGAAGCGGTCGGCAAGATCGAAGGGCTGATCGCGCGCCTGAAGGCCCCGCTTACCGCCGCGCCGAAACAGCCGGCAGCAGGGAGGGTGGAACTCTCCTCCAACGTGAAGCGCGAAGAGTTCGAAAGCTGGGTCACCCGGGCCAAGGAGTACGTAAGAAGCGGCGACATCATCCAGGTGGTGCTGTCGCAGCGCTTCTCCGGAGAGCTCACCGTCGATCCCTTCGACATCTACCGGGCTCTCAGGACCCTGAACCCTTCACCCTACATGTTCTTCCTCCGTCTGGACCAGACCGTCGTGGTCGGCGCCTCGCCGGAGGTGATGGTGCGAAAGGAAGGGGACCTGGTCGAGCTGCGCCCCATCGCCGGCACCCGTCCGCGCGGCGCCACACCGGCCGCCGACGAAGCCCTGGTGCAGGAGCTGCTTGCCGATCCCAAGGAGCGCGCCGAGCACGTCATGCTGGTCGATCTGGGGAGAAACGACCTGGGGCGCGTCTGCAGGACCGGAAGCGTCAAGGTCTCAGAGCTTATGGTGGTCGAGCGCTACTCGCACGTGATGCACATCGTCTCCAACGTGCAGGGGGAACTGGCAGGGGGGCAGGATGCCTTTGACGTGGTGCGGGCCACCTTCCCCGCGGGGACCCTTTCCGGAGCCCCCAAGGTGAGGGCGATGGAGATCATCGAGGAGCTAGAAGGGGTGCGGCGCGAGGTGTATGGCGGCGCCGTCGGTTACTTCTCCTTCTCCGGCAACATGGACATGGCGATCGCCATAAGGACCCTGGTGGTGAAGGACGGCAAGGTGCACCTGCAGGCGGGGGCGGGGATCGTGGCCGATTCGGACCCTGCGGCCGAGTACGTCGAGACGGTGAACAAGGCTATGGGGGTCGTTAAGGCGATCGAGATGGCCGAGCGGGGTCTTGACTGACCGCCAACACCCCCCCCTTTGCAAAGGGGGGCGGGGGGGATTTGCCTCGGCAGTCGAAATCCAATTGAATTCCCCTTGGGGTACTTTCCAAGATTAAAGGCCGTACAGGCTTTAGGTTCTACGAGGTTTTTCATGCTCCTGATGATAGATAACTACGATTCCTTCACCTACAACATCGTCCAGTACCTGGGCGAGCTCGGTGAGGAGGTGCGGGTTTTTCGCAACGACAAGATAACGCTTGCCGAGATCGAGGCGCTGGCACCCCAGCGCCTGGTGATTTCCCCCGGACCCTGCTCACCCGAGGAGGCCGGCATCTCGGTAGAGGTGGTGCGGCACTTCGCCGGACGCATCCCGATCCTCGGCGTCTGCCTCGGGCACCAGTCGATAGGCTACGCCTTCGGCGGAAAAGTCGTCAAGAGTGCCACCCTCATGCACGGCAAGACCTCTCCGATCCTGCACAACGGGGAGGGGCTCTTCGCCGGGCTTCCCAACCCGTTTGCGGCGACCCGCTACCATTCGCTCATCGTGGAGCGCGAGTCGCTTCCGGAGGAGCTGGAGGTGACCGCCTGGGTCGCCGAGGGGGAGATCATGGGGATGCGGCACCGCACCCTGCCGGTCTGGGGGGTGCAGTTCCACCCGGAGTCGATCCTGACCGTGGGGGGGATGGATCTGCTGGGCAATTTTCTGCAGATGTCGAAATAGGGCGGACGTCCTCCGGACGGACATTATCTCGCAAGGCAAGGAGCGGTCATGATACGCAAGGCAATTGCACGGGTAGTCGAGCGGGAAGATCTCAGCGAGTCGGAGATGATCGAGGTGATGGATCAGATCATGTCCGGCGGCGCCACGCCGGCGCAGATCGCCTCCTTCATCACCGCACTCAGGATGAAGGGGGAGACCATCGACGAGATCACCGGCGCGGCGCGGGTGATGCGGGACCGGGCCCTGCCGATCAGGGTGGGGAAGAGCGTGCTCGACCTGGACCGCGACGACATCAACCTGGACCGCGAAACCATCCTGGACACCTGCGGCACCGGCGGCAGCGGCACCAACAGCTTCAACATCTCGACGACGGTCGCCTTCGTGGTTTCCGCCTGCGGCGTGAAGGTCGCCAAGCACGGCAACCGGGCGGTCTCCTCGTCCTGCGGCTCCGCCGACGTGCTGGAAGCGCTGGGGGTGAACCTGAACATCACACCAGAAACGGTGGAGCGCTGCATAGCCGAGATCGGCATCGGATTTCTCTTCGCGCCGGCGCTGCACGGCGCCATGAAGCACGCCATCGGCCCCAGGCGCGAGATCGGGATCCGCACCATCTTCAACATCCTGGGACCGCTGACCAATCCGGCTTCTGCGGACTGCCAGGTGCTGGGCGTATACCGGGAGGACCTGGTGGAGAAGCTCGCCCACGTCCTGAAAAAGCTCGGCTGCAAGAGAGGGTTCGTGGTGCACGGATTGGACGGCATGGACGAGATCACCCTGGCCTGCGAGACGCGGATCGCCCTGGTGACCCCCGAAGCTGTCGAGGTGAGCGTCATCTCTCCTGAGCAGTTCGGACTGGAACGATCGACCGCGGCTGAGCTGCGCGGCGGCGATGCGCTCAGCAATGCGGCCATCGTGAGAGAGATCCTCTCCGGTTCCGACGGCGCCAAGAGGCGCATCGTCCTCCTGAATGCCGGCTTCGCACTGCTCGCGGCGGGAAAAGCCGCCGACGTCATGGAGGGGATCAGGATCGCCGCCCAGACCATAGACTCCGGCAGGGCCGCAGGGCAGCTGGAGAAGCTGGTCCTGCTCACCAACGAGGCGGGGTAGGATCCTGGCTCGCAGGGTGTTGATTCATTTTATCTCGTTCCCAAGCTGGAGCTTGGGAAGGCTCCGCTTCAACGACTCAAAGCTGGAGCTTTGACAGCGATTGCGTTCCCAAGCTGGAGCTTGGGAACGAGAAACTTCTCAGGTGGAGCTGACCTACTACCCCGTTTTCAATATTTATTTAAAAGGAAGCGCCGCACGATGAGCCAGATGCCGGATGTGCTGAAAAAAATTGTCGATTACAAGACCCATGAACTGGCCGGAATGAAAGCTGCGGTGCCGCTCGACGAAATAACGGCCCGGCTCTCTGATCTTGAGGATCACCCGCGCGGCTTCGAGGCGGCGCTACTTAACTCGCTCAATTCCGGCTGGACGGCGATAATCGCCGAGGTGAAAAAGGGCTCCCCCTCGAAGGGGGTGATACGCGCCGATTTCGACCCGTTGGAGATCGCCCGGATCTACCAGGACAACGGCGCCAGCTGCCTGTCGGTGCTGACCGACGAGCACTTCTTCCTGGGGCACCTGAGTTACCTGGCGCAGATCCGGGAGCAGGTGAGCCTGCCGCTTTTGCGCAAGGACTTCATCTTCGACCCGTACCAGATCTACCAGGCGCGCGCCGCGGGAGCCGATGCCGTGCTGCTCATCGCCGCCATGCTGGATCTTTCCCAACTCCGCGATTTTGCCGCCTTGGCCGGTGAGCTGGCAATGGACGTCCTTCTGGAGGTGCACGACGAGCGCGAGCTGGAGACGGCGCTGCAGACCGATTGCCGCATGATCGGCATCAATAACCGTGACCTGAGGAGCTTCGTGGTGGACATCTCCACATCGGAACGGCTTGCCGCGCTGATACCCGAGGGGCGCATCATCGTTGCCGAGAGCGGCATAACGCGCCGCGACGAAATCGTGCGCCTGACCGGAAAAGGGCTGCACGCCTTCCTGATCGGGGAATCGCTGATGCGCGAGGACGATATCGGCGAAAAGCTGCGGGAGCTGCTTGGCTGAACGCAACAGCTCCATTGGAATACTGATTAGCGCCGTGGTCAGGCGGTTTGTCAGCCGTATCGAGGCTGTCCCACAAAGGAGTGGTAATGAACACCAAGTTTCTGCTCGACGAAAGCTGCATCCCGAGACAGTGGTACAACATCATCCCGGACATGCCCGGGCCGCTCTATCCGGTCATCAATCCTCAGACCATGAAGCCGGTCTCTCCAGAGGATATGGGAGCCATCTTCCCCATGGCGCTCATCGAGCAGGAGATGTCCACCGAGCGCTGGATCGACATCCCGGACCAGGTGCGCGAGATATACAAGCTGTGGAGGCCGTCGCCGCTTTACCGCGCCAGGCGCCTGGAGCAGGCGCTCCAGACGCCGGCGAAGATCTACTACAAGTACGAAGGGGTCTCTCCCGCCGGTTCCCACAAGCCCAACAGTGCCATCCCGCAGGCCTACTACAACAAGCAGGCCGGCATCCGCAGGCTTGCCACCGAGACCGGCGCCGGGCAGTGGGGGAGCTCCCTTGCGCTCGCCTGCTCCATGTTCGGCCTGGAGTGCACCATCTACATGGTGAAGATATCCTGCAGCCAAAAGCCGTACCGAAAGAGCATGATGCAGCTTTGGGGCGCAACGGTGATCCCTTCGCCCTCCGAATTCACCAACGCCGGCCGCTCCATACTTGCCCATGATCCGGACAACCCGGGCAGCCTCGGCATAGCGATCTCCGAGGCGGTCGAGGATGCGGCGACCCACGCCGACACCAACTATGCCCTGGGGAGCGTGCTGAACCACGTCTGCCTGCATCAGACCGTGATCGGTCTGGAGGCGAAGCAACAGATGGAACTTGCGGGGGATTACCCCGACGTCGTGATCGCCTGCTGCGGAGGCGGCTCCAACTTCGCCGGCTTGAGCTTCCCGTTCATCGCCGACCGGGCGAGCGGCAAGCAGGTGCGCTGCCTGGCCGTCGAGCCTGCCTCCTGCCCGACCCTCACCAAGGGCGTTTATGCCTTCGACTATGGCGATACCGCGAAGCTTGCTCCCATCACCATGATGTACACCCTGGGGCACGACTTCATGCCGCCGGGGATCCACGCGGGCGGGCTTCGCTACCATGGCGAGTCGGCTCTGATCTCCCAGCTCTACCACGCCGGCCAGATCGAGGCCAAGGCGTACAAGCAGAACTCCTGTTTCGAAGGGGCGCTCCTTTTTGCCAGAAGCGAAGGAATCGTCCCCGCTCCCGAATCCTCGCACGCGGTGCGCGCCGCCATAGACGAGGCGGTCCTTGCCAAAGAGGAAGGAAAGGAGAGGACCATCCTGTTCGGTCTTTCCGGACATGGCCAGCTCGATATGGCAGCCTACGACTCATATCTCTCCGGCAATCTTGAGGATTTCGAGTATCCCGAGGAGAAGATCCGCGCGGCGCTGGAGAGATTGCCGAAGGTAACGCTTTAGGGGACTTGGAGTAGCGCCTTTCACCCTCCCCCAGCCCCTCCCAGCCCCTCCCACCAAGGGAGGTGGGGGAGAACGGGTGGGGATTGAAAGTCCCCTCTCCCCTTGTGGGAGAGGGCTAGGGAGAGGGGGCTTGGGCATCTGCACAGATCTGAAGCCGGCTATGTGAAAAGTGTTGAGCAATTCTAAAGGTATACATCGATGACAAAGGTCAAGATATGCGGTATAACATCCCTTGAGGATGCTCTTGTGGCTGTGGAGGCCGGGGCTGATGCCCTCGGATTCGTCTTCTACCAGAAATCACCGCGCTATCTCGTCCCCGAGCGGGCCGTAGGCATCATCGCCGGGATACCCCCTTTCGTGCAGGTAGTTGGACTGTTTGTGAATGCGGAGCTTGACTTTGTCAATCAGACAGCGGACAGTTGCAGACTCGATATCGTCCAGTTGCACGGGGACGAAAGCCCGTCATACTGCGAACTGGTGCGCAGGCGGGTGATGAAGGCCTTCCGGGTGCGGGGCATGGAGAGCCTGGTCCCGATGGGTAAGTACAGCGTCTCAGCATACCTGTTGGATGCCTATTCGCCCGACTCATACGGCGGCACCGGTGCCTGCTTTGACTGGGACTGCGCCATCGCGGCGAAGGCGCACGGGCCGATTATTCTGGCCGGTGGGCTCGATCCTGATAACGTCGCCTCTGCGGTCGCCAAAGTTGCTCCCTATGGAGTGGACGTTTCAAGCGGAGTAGAATCCTCGCCGGGCCGCAAGGACCCCGAGAAGGTAAGGCGCTTCATTCGAGAGGCAAAAAAATCCGTAGAACGTAGAACGTAGAACGTAGAACGTAGAACGTAGAACGTTTTTCTCTCGGTCGTTCACGAACCTTATACCCAAAGGAGTGGCAATGAAAATTATCGTAACCGATGAGGTGGCTCAAGAAGGACTGGCTCTTTTGCAGCGCGATCCGCGCGTGCAGCTCGACATAAGGCTGGGACTGAAGAAGGAGGAGCTCTACTCAATCATTGGTGATTACGACGTTATCATCACCAGAAGCGGCACCAACGTGGACAAGGCTCTGCTTGACGCCGGGACCAGTCTGAAGATGGTGGCACGAGCCGGCGTCGGCGTGGACAATGTAGATGTCGATTACGCGAGCGCCAAAGGTGTCATCGTGGTGAACGCACCTTTTGGCAACACGAACAGTGCTGCCGAGCACGCCATGGCGCTTTTGCTCTCGTTCTGCCGAAATATCACCAAGGCGAACCAATCCCTGAAAAGCGGCGCCTGGAAACGTGCACCTTTCACAGGGTTCGAACTCAAGGGGAGAACCGCAGGTGTCATCGGTCTGGGCAAGGTCGGCGGACGCGTGGCCACCAGGCTCAAGGCTTTCGAGTGCGAGGTGCTCGCCTGCGACCCCTACATCGCGGAGAAGAGGGCGCACGACCTCGGCGTCAAGCTGGTATCGCTTGACGAACTGATCCGCGTCTGCGACATCATAACGGTCCACACCCCTCTCACCGACGAGACCCGCGACATGATCGGCAGGAAGGAACTGGCCGCCATGAAGGACGGGGTGATCATCATCAACGCGGCGCGCGGCGGGATCATCAACGAGGAGGCGATGCTGGAGGCACTGGATTCCGGCAGGGTGGCGGGTGCCGGATTCGACGTCTGGAGCCAGGAGCCCCCCGACACCGAGATCCTCAAGAAGCTGATCGCCCACGACAAGCTGGTCGTCACGCCGCACCTGGGTGCCAACACCTTCGAGGCGCAGGTGAACGTGGCCGTGGACGTCTCCCGGGAGATCATCCATTTCCTGGACGAGCAGCCGATCGAGAACGCCATCAACATCCCGAGGTTCGACGCCTCCCTGATGGGGCAGATGCGCCCCTACCTGAACCTGATGAACGTCCTTTCGGACTTCATCATTCAGCTGGTCGACACCAACCTGAACAAGATCACCTTCTCCTACACGGGGAACATCGCGCAGCACGACTGCACGCCTATCACCGTCTGCGGCCTCGCCGCCCTCCTGAACCGTAGGGTCGAGCAGGACGTGAACATGGTGAACGCGCAGCTTGTGGCCGACAACATGGGGATCGTGGTTGAGGAGGTGAAGTCCAGCCAGTCCGAGGCCTTCTCCAACATGATCACCATCTCGATCGAGGGGCCGGGCGAGAAGCGGCTCGTTTCCGGGACCCTTTTCGAAGGGGTGCCGCGCGTCGTCAAGCTGCGCGACTACCAGATGGATTTCAAACCGGAAGAGCACATGCTGCTGCTGGCCTACGGCGACCGTCCCGGCATCATCGGGAAGATCGGCACCATCCTCGGTCAGCACGAGATTAACATCGCCTCTATGAACCTGGGGCGGCGTGAAAAGAAAGGTGAGGCGATGGTCATCCTTTCCCTCGACTCCGCCGTTCCGCCGGATGTAGTCGAACAGGTGCGCGTTGCCACCGACGCCACCTTCATCAAACCGCTCTACCTGGTGACGGCGAAGTAGCGGAACAGGACAAATAGCAGCTGATCAGCTGGAACAGAAAAGGCCCCGGGCGATTGACCCGGGGCCTTTTCTGTATTTGTTTCGAAGTGGCTCACAAAAGTCCCCCTTTGAAAAAGGGGATTTAGGGGATTTGATTCAGCTGCCAGCTGCAGTCCATCAGCAACCTGAGCGAAATCCCCCCCGACCCCCCTTTTTCAAAGGGGGGAGAGAGTGGAGGGAGCCAAAAGGGAGAGAGTGGAGGGAGCCAAAAGGGAGAGAGTCGGCCTTCTCGCCCGGGTCAGGAAAGACGCCTGCCGCCGCAGGCCTTAAGCCTTGCGTGGGCCTCGCGCAGCGTCTGTTCGGTGGTCTCCCACCCGATGCAGCTGTCGGTGATCGAGACGCCGTAGGTGAGCTTGGAGAGATCCGCCGGCATCGGCTGGTTCCCCTCCTTCAGGTAACTCTCGATCATGACGCCGGATATGGAACGGTTCCCCGCCTCGATCTGGTCCACAACGCTCTTCATGACCTCAGGCTGCCGGTCGAATTTCTTCTCCGAGTTGCCGTGGCTGCAATCCACCATCACCGTCGGTGTCAACCCGGCCTTGGCGAGCATCTCCTCAGCCTTGGCAATGTCGGCCGGGGAGTAGTTCGGCTTGCTGCCGCCCCGCAGCACCATGTGCACGTCGGGGTTCCCGTTGGTCTGGACGATGGAGGTGAGCCCGTCCCGGTTGATCCCCAGAAAACTGTGGGAATGCAGGGCGGACTTCATGGCGTCTATGGCAATCTGCAGATTGCCGTCGGTGCCGTTTTTGAAGCCTATCGGGAAGGAGAGACCGCTCGCCAGTTCCCGGTGGGTCTGCGATTCCGTGGTTCTCGCCCCGATGGCACCCCAGGAGAGGAGATCTGCCAGGTATTCCGGAGAGATCGGATCCAGCATCTCGGTCGCCACGGGAAGCCCCAGTTCGGTCACCCTGCAAAGGAGTCCGCGGGCGATGCCCAGCCCCTTGGAGATCAGATGGCTGCCGTCCATGTCCGGGTCGTTGATGAGACCCTTCCACCCCACGGTGGTGCGCGGCTTTTCGAAGTATACCCGCATGATGAGAAGCAGTTCCTCGCTGACTTCCTTGGAAAGGGCGGCCAGCCGCTCGGCGTATTCCACTGCGCCCTTGGGATCGTGGATGGAGCAGGGACCGACGACTACCATGAGCCGTTTGTCCTCGCCCCTCAAGATCCGGTTGATGGCTGCACGGCTGCTGCTCACGCAGGCGCCGGACTGGTCGGAAACAGGAAACACCTGCCGCAGGTCGGTAGGTGCAATGATCGGAGTGATGCTTTTGATCTTCAAATTGTTGGTCTTAATCATCGAAGGCTCCCGGCCCGGCGTATTTTAATGTGCTGTAATCTAGCGCGTTTCGCCTGTCGTGTCAAAAAAAAATGCCTTTCGGCATTTGATTTTTGAGGTGAGCATATTTTTGTATGATAACGGCATATGCCATTGTCAGAACGGATTTTTCCCGATGCGGCGCTTCAGGCCGGAGTGGGGCGCGCTCAGACCGGACTGGCCGCCTGCACCTCGATGGAGCCGCCGATCGATTTCAGGTCGGTGAGCTCGGCACCGGCGGCAACCATCTCAGCCACCGCGAGCTCGGAGTCGCCAGGTTCCAGATCGACTCCCCGGATGGCGTCGATCAGGAGCGTCACGCCGAACCCCTCCCGAAGCGCGTCGAGCACGCTATCCTTTACGCAGTAATCGGTTGCGAGTCCGCCGACGTAGAGCTTGTCCAACTCCATGCGTCGCAGCAGCATCGCAAGGGGAGTGCCGTTTTCGGTGACACCCTGCAATGCGGAGTAGCCGTTATCCCAGATCGACATCCCCTTCGAGATGACCACCGTTCCAAGCGGCAGGATGAGCTCCGAGTGGAAGTGGGCGCCCAGGCTCCCCTGCACGCAGTGAACCGGCCATTTGCCGCCGCTTGCCCGGAAATGCTGGCTGTTTAGCGGGTGCCAGTCCCTGGAGGCGAAGATCGGTGAACCTCTTTTCCAGAACATCTCGATGTACCTGTTCAAGACGGGGACCACCATGTCACCCTTGGGCACAGGTAGGGCGCCCCCCGGGCAGAAGTCCATCTGTACATCTACAACAAGCAGGGCAGCTCTTCGTTTCATGACCGCCTCCCGATCGGATACCGGCAAGAGGTATCCCTGTGCATATTATCCAACAGTAGGATACCCCTAAAGGGTCTCCCTGTGAAAACCTTTCGACTGTAGGGGCGCCCATGCAGGTGCCGGACCACTTCGAACCTCTGAAGGGGGCGAATGATGACTCGCCCATGCACCTCCAGGACCTGCGACGAGCGAGCCCCTAGCTCGAGATCATGCGTTGCACCTCGGTCAACAGCTTCAGTCTCAGCTTGTTCAAACCGGCGCTGATGGAGACCTTGTAGACGTGGGGGTTGACGAACCTGTGGCATCCGTCTGGAAGCCGCTGCAACTCCTGAGCGCAGCGATCGGCCGAATCCTCCAGGGAAGGGGCCGGGGCGCACCTCGCGCCGTGCTCCATGACGCGGCTCCTGACCTCGATAAACTGCGCCCCGGACGGAATGTGCACCTTCTGCAGCGGGTTTGCCGGATCGAAGACCAGGTCGCCGGGGGCGATCTCTTCGCCGTCCAGGGTGAGGACGTCCTGGATGAAGGAGCCATCCGGGGCGACCGCCCGCAATACCCTCTTTCGGTCCGGGATGGTCGCCTTGGAGACGTCGCTGGTCAGCTTCAGCTTCGGCTCATCTCCTATCCGGACCAGCTTGTAGACCCCGCCCAGCGCCCCGCCTCCTTCTCCGGCGCAGGTGGCGAGCCGGGTGCCGACGCCGTAGATGTCGACCCGCCCCCCCTCCGCCCGGATCGACTCGATGACGTACTCGTCCAGCTCGTTGGAGGCGACTATCTTCACCCCCTGGAACCCCGCTGCATCGAGAACGGCGCGCGTCTGGCGGGAGAGGTAGGCGAGATCGCCCGAGTCGATGCGTACCCCGGCCAGGGCGTGCCCGCTCGCCTTCAATTCCGCAGCGACCGTGAGCGCGTTGGGGAGCCCGCTTTTCAGGGTGTCGTAGGTGTCTATCAGCAGCACGCAGCGGTCCGGAAAGATCTCGGCGTAGCGGCGAAAGGCGGTCAACTCATCGGGGAAGGCCATGATCCAGCTGTGGGCGTGGGTCCCCATCACCGGTATGCCGAAGGTTTTCCCCGCCAGCACGTTGCTCGTGCTGCGCACCCCGCCGACGTAGGCCGCGCGCGCCTCGGAAAGCCCGCCGTCCGGCCCCTGGGCTCTTCGCAGCCCGAACTCCAGCACGGTGGCAGCACCGGCCACCCGGCTGATCCTGGCTGCCTTGGTCGCGACCAGGGTCTGGAAGTTGATGATGTTGAGCAGCGCCGTCTCCACGAACTGCGCCTCGGCAAGTCTCCCCTCGATGGTGAGAAGCGGTTCGCGGGGGAAGACGGCGCACCCCTCGGGGGGTGCGGTGACGCTTCCTTTGAAGCGGAAACCCTCGAGGTAGGTGAGAAAATCGGGCCGGAACATCTTGAGCTCGTCCAGGTAGCCTAGGTCCTCTGCGCCGAAGCGGAGTTCCTCCAGGTAGCAAAGCGCGCTCTCCAGACCGGCGAATACGGCGTATCCCCCCTTGTATGGAGTCTGCCGGAAGAAGAGGTCGAAGACCGCCGGACGCTCGTGCATACCCTGTTCCAGGTAACCGGCCAGCATGGTCAGTTCGTAGAGGTCCGTTAGAAGCGGTGAATAACGCATGTTCCCTCCGCGGTCAGCGGATTGCGCCCCGTCTGATCACCTGGAGCAGCTTGTCGGCCAGTTCCGGATCCACCATCTTAAGCGACAGGTACTCCGCCTGTGACTTCCCCACCTCGTTCAGCGAGAAATAGGCAAGTCCACGTTTGTACATGGCGTTTGCATTGTCGGGCCAGAGTGTGAGCAGCGCGGTGTACGCCTCGATTGCCTCATGAAACCGTTGCTCCCTGAAACAGATCTCGGCGAGATTGGCGTAACCCAGGGCAAGCTTCGGGTTGATCCGGACCGAATTCCTGAGCTTGTCGATAGCCTGGGGGTATTCGCCCAAAAGCGCCAGCGCCGTGCCCAGGTTCAGCCAGGCCAGGGCGTTGTCGGGCTCGATCGAGATGCTCTTGGAGAAAGCCTCCGCCGCTTCCCGGAACCTTCCCTCGCTGTTCATGGCTAGCCCCGCCTGGAACCAGTCGTCGGCTTCCAGGTATTCCTCCAGGTCCAGCGGTGCCGGTAGCGGCTTCGGCACCAGTGCTCCGGTCGCCAACCCCGCTACGAGCAGCATCAGGAAATATTTCCTTTTGGGGTGTCTCATCTGTTTGCGCCTCGCCGAATGCATAACTTTAGCACATTGGAGGATGTTTACCAATCTCGAACCCGACTTGGAGGGGTAGAGCGGCATTAACTCTCGGCGGTCGTGCAGGCGGAGTGCAGAGTATGGTGCTAGAGTCGCAAATGAGTCGTAGGTCGGGTTAGCCCGAAGGGCGTAACCCGACATGCCGCAAATGAAGACGTGCCGCAATGAAGCATCAAGTGAAGTGCAGCAAATGAAGCATCGAGTGGAGTGTCGGGTTACGCTGCGCTAACCCGACCTACGAGTAACCAGACCTGCGATCCCCTGCCGCAGGGGGTGGCTACTTCCTCGCAGCAGGGGAGGGGAGTGAGATTGCTTGCCCCTCTTTTTGCTGGCACCCCCGCACGGATTCTGGTAGATAGAAGGTTCGGACCGCGCCTGATACCTTAACAGCGCCGTTCGGGAAGGGGTGCTTCATGGAACATCTTTTTATCGTAGGGTGCGGCGCCATCGGGCGACGCATAGCTTCCCTCGCTCTGGCGCAGGGGGTGCGCGTTTGCACCTTCAACAGGGGCGAAGCGGGGATTGAGGGGACGCGGCATGGTACCGGAAACCTTGACGACGCCGCCACCCTGCGGGGGCTGCCAACCCGTGGTGCGGAGGTCGTATATCTTGCCCCCCCACCGGGAGGCGGAATCGAGGAGACCAGGGTGGCTGCCTTCTGCGCCGCCATTCCTCCCGGGGAGGAGCCCGAAAAGCTGGTCTACATCAGCACGAGCGGGGTGTACGGCGATTGCGGTGGCGGCGCCGTTACCGAGGAGACGGAGCCCGCCCCGCAGACCAGCAGGGGCAAACGTCGCCTGCACGGCGAGCGCCTGCTCAGCTCCTGGGGCAGGGAGCGCGGAGTGCCGGTGGTGATCCTGAGGGTGACCGCCATCTACGCCCTGGACCGTCTCCCGGTGAGCCAGCTCAAAGGCGGACAGCCGGTGCTGCGGGAGGAGGAGTCGCTTCCCGGCAACCGGATCCATGCCGACGACCTCTCCCGCATCTGTCTGGCGGCCCTGGACCGGGGAAAGGACGGCGACGTCTTCAACGTGAGTGACGGCTCGTGCGGCACCATGACCGGCTACTTCAACGCGGCGGCTGACGCGCTGGGTCTGCCGAGACCGGCGCAGGTTTCCATGGAGGAGGCACGCCGGGTCATGTCGCCGCTCATGATCTCGTACTTCTCTGAATCTCGCGTCGTCGACAACGGCAAGATGCTGCGGGAACTAGGCATCAAGCTCCTCTACCCGGATCTCGGGTCCGGTCTGAAGGGATAGAGGGTGCCGGGGGGCTGCTGCCTAATTTCTGGGCAAAATGCTGCAGTCGGCCGAAGCTTCTCCTCTCGAGATCGGCGGACACGGTTTTTCCCACAGAGTTTTCCACAGAGTTTGTGGAATAGGCCTAGAGTTAACTCCAAAGGGTAACTCACCGTTATGACAAGGCTGTCGCAGGGCGAGGAAACGAGCCGTAAGCGGCCCGGTTCCCCGGCAAATCACTGCCCCGGGATCCGGGGCTTATGGGATGGAATAAAAAAAGGTCCATGATCGGGTATCATGGACCTTTTACCTTGCATTGGCGTTAAAACGGGTCACTTTCTGCTAATCCGTCGGTAAAACCTCAGCGGCGGGCAAATGCCTGCTCGTTTTCGACCACGCAGATGACAGATACCGGCTCGGTCCCCCTTTTTCAAGCGGCTGGTGAACGCCTGGCGGATGAGATAAGTCGCTTTCAGCGTTGTCCCGAATAACGCCAATCTAAAATTGCTCCGGAATACCGCTCGAATTTGCTTGAATTTCTGACCTCTGTCGCAACATACCCCGGTAAGACGCTTCAGGCTTCCCCCTGCTAAATGAGGGCTTGCTCACCACGGCTGAAACCAGGAAAACATGATCGGGAGGGTAGTCAGGGACTCAAACGATGCGCTACGATTATTCCAGAGCGGCGCGCACTCGCGTGCGTTTGCTGCTCCCTAGTTTACCAACCCGTATTTTGCTGTCAAGCAGCCTGTGAAAAAATTTTCATCGCCTGCACTTGTCTGTTTCGCCGCTTTTTTATCCAGTTGCTGCCCGCGGTGCAGCTTCCGGGTTTGACCCCGCGTCGAGCTGCAGTGGTGCCATGAATGGCCGCAACCGCTAGAGCTTGACGACATGCACCGAGCAGGAAATGCAGGGGTCGTAGCAGCGAATCAGACGCTCCAGGGCGTTCCCCGTCTGCGACGCGTCTCCCCCCTCCATGCCGCGCGCCAGTTCCAGGAGATCGCGCGACAGCGCTCCCTGGTTAAGGGAGGTCGGGGTGATGACGTCGGCCTCGGTGCAGATTCCGGCGTCGTCAAAAGCGTAGCTGTGGATCAGCGTACCGCGCGGCGCCTCGCATGCCGCAGTTCCCCGCCCGTTCCTGGCTGCGACCTTCACGTTGCCCGCCCCGTCCCTGCCGATGGCGATCAGTTGGTCTATCAGCGCCAGCGAGCGCTCAGCGGCCTGAAAGAGCTCGACCGCCTGGGCCACGTTGTTGCCGCGGATGTCCCTTGCGACGATCTCTTCCTTGACCGTCTCAAAGGCACCGCCCGGCCCGGGCCCGAGGGAGGTCCCGAGGTTCAGCCGGGCCAGCGCGCCCACCGTGGGCTCCCGCCCCAGGATGCGCGCGTACTTGGCGTGCGAGTAGGGGAGGACGCTCTCTGTCAGGCAGTCGCGGTACGCCTCAACGGGAAAGCTGCCGCCGCCGGTCATCCGGAACCGGTCTCCGGAAAGCGGGGGCGCGGCGGGATCCAGCGCGAGGCAGTACGGCAAGTGGAGCTGCGGCAGGGGAGGCGAGCCGCTGAAGAGCCGGAACGCCTCGCGGCAGACGGGGAGAACCGCCTCCAGTTCGTCCCTGAGCTGCAACAGGGCATCCCTGCCGACCCTGTGACCGAGCCCCCCCAAGGTGACGTTCACCGGGTGGATCAGCCTCCCGCCCACCGTCTCCTGGATCAGGTTTCCCGCCCTCTTGACGGCCAGCCCGCCCTTCAGCTGCTCCGGCGCTGCCAGCGCGAGCTCGGCCACCCCCCGCAGCCCCAGCAGGTCCGGGAGCAGCAGGCAGTACAGGTGCAGCGAGTGGCTCTGGAGCAGCCCGCCGGTGGCGATCAGTTCGCGGCTGAGGGAGGTGACCTGCGAGACCTCGACGCCGAACGCCTTTTCCACGGCCAGCAGCGCCGTCACCTTGTGGATTGTCGAGCAGAGCGAGCAGATGCGGCAGATGATCTCGGGGATCTCGGCATAGCTTCTGCCGACCAGCAGCGACTCGAAGAGCCGGGGGGACTCGGTCAGGCAGAGTTCGACCCGCTCCACCCTGGTGCCGTCCAGATAGAGCTTCACGCTGCCATGCCCCTCCACCCTGGTGAAAGGGTTTATCTCAATGACGCTGCCCATAGTCCCACTCCGGTGTGAAGCGGCTCATCCTCCGCTCGATCTCCTCCCTGGTGAAGCCCCGCTCCAGCAGGAGCTCCAACTCCTGCGCGACGTTCGCCTCCCGCACCGGCCCCCGGCACCCCTCGCAGACGATCCCGGTCGCCGGACAGCGCGCGTTGCACCCCGCCTGGATGATGGGACCCAGGCAGAGCTCGTTTCTCTCCAGTAGCAGGCAGAGGTTTTCCCGGCTGCGGCACTCGGTGCAGACCGGGTAGCTGGAAGTCGGGGGGAGGGTGCCGGCAAGGAGCGCGGCGAGCAGGGCGATCAGCTCCGGCTTCTCCGGAGGGCAGCCGGTGATGGAGAAGTCGACGCTGACGAAGTTGCTGAAACGGGAGGGGGGAAAGCTCTCGAAACGCTCTCCCTCTCCGTAGACCCCCCGCATCAGCTCTTCGCGTCCGGACCACGCGTTGTTCATCGCGGCAACGCCGCCGAACAGGGCGCAGGTGCCGAAGGCGACCAGTAGCCGGCTCGCGTGTCTGAGCCTGAAGAGGGTGGCGAGGTCGCCCGGGGTGGAGACCGCACCCTCGACGATGGCCGCATCGAAGAGCGCCTGCGGATCGTTGCCGCTCTCGGCCATCGGGAAATAGACCAGTTCGAAGCTGCGGAGGATCTCCGGGAGTTCCTCCTCGCAGTTCAAGAGGGTGAGCTGGCACCCCGAGCAGGCGGTGAGCCCCGCGACGGCGAGCCTCGGCCTCTTCATAGCGCCTCCGGTATCTGTTTCAGTTCGCTCAGGCGGAAGACCGGCCCGTCCGTGCAGCAGAGCTTTTGTCCCACTGCGCAGTGGCAGCAGCGTCCGATCCCGCAGCGCATCCTGCGCTCCAGGCTCAAAAAGATCCGCTCCGCCTCGACCCCCGCACCCTCGAGCTCGCCGGCAAGGCAGCGGTAGAGTGCGGGGGGGCCGCATACGGCGACATAGCTGCCCTGCGCGTCGAAGCTGAATCCCTTCAGAAGATCGGGGAGCAGTCCGACTGCGCAGGAAAAGTTGCCGGCCGGCTCCTGCGGGGCGAAATCGACGGTGAGGTAAAGCCTGAGCCGACGCCGGGCGGCAAGGGCCGCCAGTTCCTCCCTGAACAGCATGAGCTTCGGCTCTCTGGCGCCGTACATCAGGGTGACCTCGCCGAAATCGCGGCTCTCCCGCAGCAGGTGAAAGAGCAGCGAGCGCAGCGGCGCGATCCCGAGCCCCCCCGCCAGGAGCAGGACGGGGCGCCCCGCCATCTCGCGGATCGGGAATCCGGTGCCAAACGGGCCGCGCAGGCCGAGTTCGGAGCCGGCCGGCAGGGTGTGCAACAGCCCGGTCACGTGCCCGACGCGGCGCACGCAGAGTTCCAGGGTGCCGTCCCCACCCGGCAGGTCCGCGGGGGAGATCGGCACCTCCCCGGCGCCCGGCACCGAGAGCTGGACGAACTGCCCCGGCACGAAACGCGAGAGCGCCTCGAGTGCGGACGCCTCCGGCGCGACCCGGAAAAGTGCGGTGTCGGCCGAAAGCGCCTGACTTCCGATCAGGGTGGCGGCAAACGGGGTGTGGATGCCGGAGGATGCCCGGTTCATGGCAGTTCGGCTGCGGGTTGCCGGCCGGTCTCAATCAGCTCGCGCAGGTCGATCTGCACCGGGCAGACCTTTTTGCAGCGGCCGCAACCGACGCAGGAGGTCATTCCTTCCAGCGGGGAAAAGCCGCAGTACTTGTGCAGGAAACGGTATCGGAGCCGCTCCAGCCTGGTGCCCCGGAAGTTCGCGCCGGCCACCTCGCCGTGGGTTACGAACAGGCAGTTGTCCCACTCCCTGAGCCTCGTCCCGCCCCCGCCAAGCCCCGGGTACTCACGCACGTCGAAGCAGTAGCAGGTGGGGCAGCAGACCGAACAGGCCCCGCAGGAGACGCAGCGTTCAGCGAAGCTGTCCCAGAGCGGGTTTCCGGAAAAACGCAACTGCGGGTCCTGTGGGGGGATCGGGCAGGACGCGTCGCGCGTGGGGAGAAGCGCCGACTGCGACCGCGTGAGGAGGGCCTTTGCCGCAGAGGCGATCGACCCGCCCCTGGCGCTCAAGACGGCGACTTCGAACCCCTCCCCCCGGGAGGTGAGGAACAGGTCGCAGGCCGTGGTCTCTAAAGAGTCGTTACAGAAGCAGAAGTCATCGGGCTCGCAGGAGATGCCGATCAGGGTGAGCGCGGCGCGCCTTGCCGCATAGCAGGGATCGGGCCGATCGCCCAGAAAGACCAGGTCCAGGTAGGCGATCCCGTCCAGGTCGCAGGGGTGCAGGCCGAAAAGGACCATGTCCGGGGCGTTGGTTTGGCTCTCCTGGTAGCTGCCGTCGCGGTACTGCAGGAGTTCTTCCCTGAAGGGTATGAGGTACTTTTTGGGGGGTATCTGGGTCCTGCCGTAATCCAGGCGCAGTGCCGAGGCATCGCCAAGCGCAGCGAAGGCCGCCACCCCGTCATGCGAAACGGTGGGGCCGTGCAGTTCGCCGAAGAGTCGCAGAATCCCGAGGAATTCGCCCAGCCGTGCCTGGTTCAGGAAAGCTTTTTCCAATGTGGTCCCTCCTGGCGATGTTCAATTTTATCCCTGCGCTTCGGGATGGCAAGGGTGAAACTTATGCAAGCATGCCGGGAAGGCAGGGAGCACTGACGCCATCCCGGCTCCCCGATTGACTTGACAGCGGCGAAGTGCTACTAAAAAGCATGCCTGTCTCCCTCCCCGACAGGCAGCTTCGGTTCTTCCGTTCCTCTTGATGGAGAAGCCCATGACTGCCAATTGCACCGATTATCACTGCCACCTTCTTCCCGCACTCGATGACGGGGCCACCGACGTGCGCGAATCGCTCGAGATGGCGCGTATCCTGGCGGCCTTCGGTTTTGCCGCGGTCCACTGCACCCCCCACAGGATCATGGGGTGCTACGAGAACGATCCGGCGCGGGTTAACCGGGCGATCCGATCCCTTCAGGGGCTGCTGGAGGGCGCCGGCATCCCCCTGCGGCTCATACCGGGGACGGAGCACTACCTTGACGAATTCCTGCTGGATCAGCTCCCCGGCGTACTGACAGTCGGCTCTTCCCGCTACCTGCTGGTGGAGGCCCCCTTCAGGTCCGGCACCGGGATGGTCACGGCTATGGCGGCAGGCGTTCAAAAGCGCGGCCTGGCGCCTCTCTTCGCCCATCCGGAGAGGTGCAGTGCCTTTGACCCCGCTCTCAGGGAGGACGGTTTGCGCGGCGCGCTTTCCTTTTTCGGGAGGAAGAAGGAGCCCGGGATGGAGGGGGCACTCGTCCTGCAACTGCGGGATTGCGGCTGCAGGTTCCAGGGGAATCTCGGCAGTTTTGCCGGGTTCTACGGGAGCGATGTCAAGGAGCGGGCCATCCTGTTCCTGAAACACGGTGTCTATTCCTGTGTGGGAAGCGATGCGCACCGCTGCGACGGCCTGGCAGCGATGCTTGCGGCCGGTCTGCAGGCAATGGTGGCGGCGGTAGGAGAAGAGGGCGCCAACCTGCTTCTGGCCGGCTCCGGTCTTGATTGAGCCATTGACCCAGCCAGGTCGGCATGATACCTATAAAGGGAATTTGCAGTGAGCTCCGCTTCGATATCGGCAAGGAAAGGTAACGGGCGTAGCGTCGAAGACAGCTCAAGGTGTCGCAATGATGAGCCCCGACAATTTCCCTTTTGCATTAGGAGTGAATATGAGATTTCTGAACCCGAAAACCGACTTTGCCTTTAAAAAAATCTTTGGTTCCGAGACCAGCCTGGATATTCTCATAAGCTTTCTGAACGCCATCTTGAAGCTGGATCACCCGTATCTCATTCAGGAGGTCGATATTCTGGACCCGTACTTGGCGCCCAAGATCAAGGGGATCAAGGATACCTACCTGGATGTCCGGGTGCGCGATGAAAAAGGGCGCAGCTACATCATCGAGATGCAGGTGCTGAATGTGGCCGGCTTTGAGAAACGGGTTCTCTACAACGCATGCAAGGCGTACGTGAACCAGATAGGTCGCGGCGATCACTACCTGGAACTTTGCGAAGTCGTCGCCATTACCATCACCGATTTTGTCATGTTTGAGGAGTTGGCAGCCGTTCAGAACCGGTTCCGGATGCGGGCCGAGGATAACCCCGAGATCTACCACGGCGACCTGGAACTCATATTCGTGGAGCTGCCCAAGTTCCGCAAGTCGGAAGAGGAGTTGGAGAGCGTCTACGATAAGTGGCTTTACTTTCTGAAAACGGCGGGCGATCTGAAAGCGATCCCGCGCAAGCTCTCTCAAGAGCAGGCCATCGTGCACGCCTTCGAAATCGCGAACAAGGCCGGTTTGACGGAGGAGGAGCTGGAAGACCAGGAGAGGCGTGAGATCTACATCCAGGATCAGCGTGGCGCGCAGCAATTTGCCGAGTCACGCGGCATGGAGAAGGGGATGGAGAAGGGGATGGAGAAGGGGATGGAGAAGGGGATGGAGAAGGGGATGGAGAAGGGGAAGCTCGAGGGGAAGCTCGAGGTTGCCGGGCGCCTGCTGGAAAAGGGGATGGCGAGGGAAGAGGTGGCGGCGCTCACCGGTCTGAGTCTGGACCAGATGCGGGAAATCGAGAAATGATTTGAACGTAAGGGCCAGGAAATGGTCGCAAAACTGTACCTGTTAGCACGAATCTTCCGCATGGTCTTCTCCCTTCCCTTGATGGGAGGGGCGGGGGGAGGGTGAGGCTTGTGCGAGCTTTTCACCCTCTCCCCAACCCTCCCCCGCCAAGGGGGAGGGTTGGGTTTGCGCAGTTTGCGGGAGATTGGTACTAGTCAGGAGGGAATAAGAGGTAGGTGGGCCGTGCCCACCACACCCGCGTCCTGATGGTGGGCACGGCCCACCCTACGTGATTTACGGAATCACCTTTATTGATGGCATTGGGGCTGGGAAGAGGGTGAGGGAGATTGGTACTAAAGTGGCAGAGTATTGATTCAACAGAAGGCCCGGCGCTCTTTGCCGGGCCTTTGCTGTCTGCGGGAGCCGTCGGGGACAGGGGAGGTTCGTTTGCCTCCCTGCCGTCGGTCAATGCTATAGATGTTGACCTGTGGCGAATCACATGATAAAGATGTAATCTTGCATACCCTTTTCGTCTGAACCCTCACTCTATCTGCCATCACTCTTGAAGCCATAAACAAGGCCGGCAAGAGGAAACTCTTGTAATAGCAGCGAAAAGCCATCGGTGCTTGAAAAGCACTTGTGTACCAGAGTGCCACCAGGTAGTAAAGTCGGCATAATTGTCATCGGTCAGCTTTTTAATCAAAAAATTCCCAGTCAGTGGTCTTGACCTTGTGACTGTTCGGAGTAAAGTTTCTCTCGCATCGAGGAATGTGCATGATACGAGAGGTGCCCGTACTGATTCCCCTTGGAGTGGTAGCACCACTACTTTCACGCATGGAGATCAACCGATGAAGACACCGGCAAAACCTCACCCATTCAAATCCCTAACCCGCATTTTCACGGTAGCCACTGTACTTGCCGCCGCTACCTCAACCTTTGCCGCCGAAGCGCCGGCGCCGACGGATGAGCAGAAGACGCTCTACGCCGTCGGCGTTTCCGTAGCGCGTTCACTGGCCGTTTTCGACCTCTCTCCCGCCGAGTTCGAATATGTCAAGCAGGGGTTGATCGAGGCGCAGAACGGCAAGGTGAACAATTTCGAACTCGCCTCCTTGCAGGGAAAAATCCAGGAGCTGGCCAGAAGCCGCCGCAAAGCCACGGGAGAAAAACAGGCCGGCGCCGGCAAGGATTTCCTGGAGCGCGCCGCCAAAGAAAAGGGGGCGGTGAAGACCGCCTCCGGCATGGTCTATAGCTCGCTTGCCGAGGGAAAGGGAGCAACGCCCAAGGCGGACGATGTGGTAAAAGTCCACTATCGCGGTACGCTGGTCGACGGCAAGGAGTTCGACAGCTCCTTCAAGCGCGGCAGACCGATCGAGTTCAAGCTCGACAACGTCATCAAGTGCTGGACCGAAGGGGTGCAGATGATGAAACCGGGCGGAAAGGCAAGGTTGGTCTGCCCGCCGCAGCTTGCCTACGGCGACAACGGGGCCGGCGAGCAGATCCTGCCGGGTGCCACCCTGGCCTTCGAAGTGGAACTGCTTGAGGTCACGCAGCTGCCGGCCGCCACTCCGGGCTCCTCCGCAGCAGCAGCACCGGCTGCAGCCGCCAAAAAATGAACGGCAAAGCGTCGATCTGGATGCTTTGAAGGAGTCCACGCCGCCTTGCGCGGCGCTTTGCCTCCCGGATAAACTACTCAGCTCCGCCTGCTCCCTCTCATCCCCCCGGATGGGGGCACTGCCGTTAAGTCAAGCAGTAAACCCGCGTGAGCGTGTCCCCCCTCCCCTTGCGGGAGGGGGTTAGGGGGCACTGCCATTAAGTTAAGCGGTGGTTCCGTGGCTCATGTAGGGTGGGCCATCAGGATGCGGGTGTGGTGGGCACGGCCCACCCTACCTCCTGGTTAAAACTCCCCCCTCCCTTGATGGGAGGGGCGGGGGGAGGGTGAAGCTCATGCCAGCTTTTCACCCTCTCCCCAACCCTCTTCCATCAAGGGAGAGGGGGTGCTTGCGCAGTGTGCGGAAATTGGCATCACCTTAACTTAATGGCAGTGGGGTTAGGGGGTGGGGGAAGGTGCCACATTATCTGAACTTGGCAACTTCACCCACCCCCTGCCCCCTCCCGTCAAGGGAGGGGGAGACAACAGCAGAACCTTTAACTTAATGGCAGTCCCCTCCGGGGGAGGGGACTGGATTCGTCAAGGTGGGATTTTCTTCTGCCGCACACAGTGCAGGTGGCCCATGAAAATACGGTTCCTAATTAGCCTGGCCCTCCTTTTGATGCTGTCTTCAGCCCTCCTGCCGGCCGCCCCTGCCCGCGCCGAGGTGAAAAAATACCAGCGCACGGTGGAGCGATACCACATCCCAGACGTGGTCCTGATCAATCAGGACGGCAAAAAAGTGCGCATCGCGGCACTATTGAACAGCGAACAGCCGGTGATCGTGGATTTCATCTACGGCACCTGCACCACAATCTGCCCGGTCCTTTCGGCCGGCTTCGTCAATCTGCAGAGGAGGCTCGGTCCCGCGAGCCGGAACGTCCGCCTGGTTTCGATCACCATCGATCCGGAAAACGACTCCCCCAAGATCCTGAAAGATTATCTGAAGCGCTATCGCGCCCAGCCGGGGTGGGATTTCCTGACCGGCAGCCGGGCCGATATCGATGCCGTGATGAAGGCCTTCAACGCGTATATACCGGACAAGATGTCGCACTACCCGATCAACCTGATCCGCGTGCCGAAAGACGGCAGCTGGGTGCGGATCTTCGGGTTGCTGAGCTCGAGGGAATTTCTGGAGGAGTACCAGCGGGTAGCCCCGCCCGCTATTTCGGGAGTCAAGCCATGACCCGGTACCGTGATGCGAAAGCCAAAGCCGCACTGTTACCGTTGGTCGTGGCGGCCGTCCTGGTGCTCCTCTGGGGTTCGGAGGGCCGGGCAGCGCCGGTCGGGCCGTCCGACCCGCCGCAGGCGGAGCTGATCCGGCTGGGCGAGCGGATGTACCGGGAAGGGATCCTTCCCTCGGGCGACCCGATGCCGGCCTTCATCCGGGGGGATGTGGAGGTCGACAGCAGCGCCTTTTCCTGCTCAAGCTGTCATCTGCGCGCCGGACTCGGCTCCTTCGAGGGTGGAGTCGTCACGCCGCCTACCACGGGAAAGAGGCTCTACCAACCGTACCGCCGCCCCCCCTCCCTGGACGACATACCGGACCGGGCCGGCCGCTACATCTATGCCAAGACCGTCGTGGAACGCCCTGCCTACAGCCGCGAAACCCTGGCGTCCGCCATGCGCTTCGGGGTCGATCCCGCCAACCAGCTCTTCAACGATGTGATGCCGCGTTATCCGCTGACCGACCGCGACATGACGATCCTGATCGACTACCTGGAGGCGCTCTCTTCCCAGCCGTCTCCCGGCGCCGCCAGTTTGGAATTCAGCTTTGCAACCATCGTTACCGACGATGTCAGCCCAGAGGATCGCGAGGCCCTGCTGGGTCCGCTGCAGAGCCTCATCGCCCAGAAAAATCAGCAGCTGGCGCTGTACAACGATTTCATCAAGTTCGGTTACACCCCGACCATCGAGATGAAGCACGCCTTTCGTAAGGCCTCCCTGGATCTCTGGGAATTGAAGGGTCCACCGCAGGGGTGGCCTGCGCAACTTGCGGCGTACTACGACAGAAAACCGGTTTTTGCAGTATTGGGGGGGATATCGAACGGCGACTGGCGACCCATCCATGATTTCTGCGAAGCCCGGCGCCTTCCCTGCCTGTTCCCGATCACCGATTTCCCGGTGGTCTCCGAGACCGGATGGTACACCCTTTATTTCAACAAAGGCTACTTTCAGGAGGGAGAGGCGGTGGCCCGCTATCTCAACCGCCTGGAGACGCTCCCCGCCGAGACATCCATGCTCCAGATCGTCCAGGATGCGCCGGAGGGGGAGGCATTGGCCGCCGGTTTCCAGAGAGCCTGGAGCGACCTGGAGCGCCCGGCGGTGACCACGGTGACCCTCAAGGGAAGCAGCCTCCTGGACCAGGAATCCCTCGGCAAACTATTGGCGCAGTACAAGCCCGGGGTGCTGCTTTTTTGGGCCGATGCCAGGATGCTCCCCAACCTGCCGGCGCTGATCGCTCAACTCCCCGCCCCGGGGATGGTTTTCCTCTCCTCGGGTTATCTGGGGAAGCAAAGTGCAGCGGTCCCGGAGCCGGTCCGGGACAGGGTGTACCTTAGCTACCCCTACCGGCTCACCCCTTTTGTCGGTTCCAGAGACGGCGGTTTTGACGCCAAAGTGCCGATCCTGGCGGGCGCCAGGGATTTCGGTGACCGCAGGATTGCCTCGCGCACCACCACGATGCTGAGACAGGCGACCCTGCGCGGGCTGAATCTGCTCTACGACAACCTGTACCGCGATCATCTGCTTGACGTCATGAGCATGCAGATGGACCTGACCGTCCGGGATTATGAGAGGTTCAGTTTCGGTCCGGGACAGCGCTATGCGTCAAAGGGATGCTATATCATCCAGCTGGGTCCCGGTGCCGATCCTCCCCTGCTGCCGAGAAGCGAATGGGTCGTGCATTGAAGAGGGATAACTTCGCGCCAGTGGAGGTGGTACTTTCGCAGGAGTGTCTGTTTTGATTATTCCGGATCCGGCTAACAGTTCGCCACAAAGAGCACAGAGTCCCAACAAGCCGAGCTTGTCATCTAACGATCATGCACCCTTTGCTGGATAGGTTCATTGGTACAAGGACTGGAGCATGTTGGGCCTATATGCTTTTTTGCGTTCGACAGCCAAGCACTGCCCTCCCGCAAGGTGTACGGATTTAATTTTAGCAGCCAAGACAAAGTTACCGGGTCTGGTATAGTGTCTGTTAATAAAAATCAGTTAACCTGACGGGAGGCCGTCCGCCGTAACCGAGGAGACAAAAAACACCGCTAACAAAGGAGAACAGCATGAAGAGACGGGAAGCTGGCAGTATCTCAATGGTAGTGATGACGGCAATGGTAGTGATGACGGCAATGTCGCTGGCAGGCGGTCTCGCCCTTGCCGCCGATGGCGCACCCATGACGCCGGAACTGGCCGCGAAGAGGGAGATGGTGCGCAAACAGGAAGAACAGCGGATCACACCGGAGAAACGCAAAGCTGCAGCGCAAGCGCTCAGAGCCGAGAGACTGAAGGTGCACAAGGCCAGGAAGGCCGCAGAAAACCCGACCACCGGCAGCAGCGACAGCAAATAAAGGCAGTAGTTGCCGTCCATATCGTTAAAAGGAGAGCAAATATGAACAGTCGAAGAACGATGCATTCGTTGAGATCTTGGCTGATGCTTGTCCTGCTGCTCTGCACCTGTACCGTCCCGCAGCTATCCGGAGCGGGAACGGTACCTCCCATCCCGACCGGACCCCTTGACGCCAACGGTAACCCGGCCACCCCCGACTATTACACCACGGCCAACTGGGCCAACAGTCCTCGGCTGGTTAAATTCGTCGACACCCTTCCGGGCCTTGGGAGCGCCAAGGCGAACAACCTGGGACAGTACCTCTCCGTCGCCAAGCCCGACGTAACCTCCTATCCCGGTACGGACTATTACGTAATCGAACTGGTGCAGTTCAAGGAGCGGATGCACTCCGACCTCCCCGCCCCGGGAACGCTTTTGCGCGGCTACCGTCAGGTGAACCGGGGCACCAACCTCTCACCCGGCACGCTCCCCAGCCAGAACAGGTGCGGCGCCGACCAGCACGCCTGCACCGCCGCCGACACGGCCCTAGGCACGGGGCTCACTCCGGATCCGGTCCGCTATCTGGGACCGACCATCGTCGCCGAAAGGGACCGCCCGGTGCGCATCAGGTTCACCAACAAGCTCCCGGTCGGCACGGCCGGCAACCTCTTCATCCCGGTCGACACCTCCGTCATGGGCGCCGGCACCGGGCCGGCCTATCCGGGCGCCGCCCGCGGCCAGGGCGCCCCTTGTGACAACACGGTGGAGCCCAACACCTGCGCCGGTTATGCCCAGAACCGCGCCGCCATTCACCTGCACGGCGGGCGCACCCCCTGGATCAGTGACGGCACCCCGCATCAGTGGATCACCCCCGTAGGGGAGATCACCCCCTTCACCAAGGGGGTGAGTCTGCAGAACGTCCCGGACATGCCGGATCCCGGCGACGGCTCGGCGACCTATTACTACACCAACCAGCAGAGCGCACGGTTGATGTTCTACCACGACCACGCCTTCGGCATCACCCGGCTGAACGTCTATGCCGGCGAGGCCGCCGGTTACCTGATCACCGACCGGTATGAGCAGGACCTGGTCGCCCGCGGCATCATTCCGCCCGACCAGATCCCCCTGATCATCCAGGACAAGACCTTTGTGGACGCCACCCCGACCCCCCATCCGGTTTCCGGCGTGACGACCCCCAAGGTCCGCATCACCGATCCGCTCTGGAACTGGGGGAGCGCCGCTCCGGTCAGCGGGGTCCGCCCCCCTGTTACCGGCGATCTCTGGCTGCCGCACGTCTATATGCCGGCCCAGACACTCGCCGCAGGATTTGGCGGGGTCAACCCGTTCGGTCGCTGGATGTACGGCCCCTGGTTCTACCCTCCCACCGCCGTCCCCAAGGGGCCGGTCGACAACCCCTATTACGATGCGGACTGCGGCAGTACCAATCCGGTGATCCTGGCCCAGTGCCAGACCCCGGGGCAGCCGACCAAGATCCCCGGGACCCCCAATACCTCCATGGGGATGGAGGCGTTCCAGGACTCCGCCATGGTTAACGGCACCGTGTTCCCCACTCTCACCGTCGATCCCCGGGCCTATCGCTTCCGCATCCTCAATGCCGCAAGCGACCGCTTCTGGAACCTCTCCTTCTACGAGGCGGACCCGGCCCAGGTGAGCCCCGATCCCAGGCTTGCTGCCGCCGGCCGCTCCGACAAGACCGAGGTGAGGATGCTGGCGGCATCGGCCGAGCTTGCCGAACATGACAACTGGCCGGCAGACTGGCCGGTTGACGGCCGGGACGGCGGCGTACCCGACCCCGCCCTCAGGGGGCCGAGCTTCCTGCAGATCGGCACCGAGGGGGGCTTTCTCCCCAAGCCGGTTCAGATCGACCCGCAGCCCATCACCTATAACATCGATCCGACCGCCTTCTGGGTCGGCACCGTCGACAAGATGGGGCTCGCCCTGGGACCGGCAGAGCGCGCCGACGTGATCGTAGATTTCAGCCAGTATGCGGGCAGGACCCTGATCCTCTACAACGACGCTCCGGCCGCCTGGCCGGCCAGGGTCTCCGGTTACGATTATTTCACCGGCGCCGAGGACCAGCGGGAATCCGGCGGCTACGGCACCGGCGGCACCTTCAACCGGGAACTGGGGGTCTGGGAAAACGGCACCGGGCCCCTGGTGGGCTACGCCCCGAACACCCGCACTGTGATGCAGGTGATCGTACGGCCGACGGCCGGAACGGATCCCGCCTACAGCTTCAGCCGGCAGAACCTGGAAAGGGAATTCAGCCCCGAGGCGCCGGTAACCGCGGTCAACCCGGCCCCGGCCAAGACCCTCTTCGAGCGGGCGCAAGAGCCGATCATCGTCGGTCAGCCCGCGTACAAGGATGCCTATCCCGACTCGTACTTCCCGCCCAACTTCCCGTGGGAGGGGATCTCGCAGATCAACGATGAGTCCCTCAATTTCGTGACCCTGGCCGGTGAACGGGTGGTGGCCCCCATGGAGCCCAAGGGGATTCACGACGAGATGGGCGCCTCCTTCGATCCGGTCTACGGCCGCATGAGCGGCAACCTGGCCATGCAGCTGCCCAACCCCTCGACGCTCAACGCGCTGCTCGTGCTGTACGGTTTCTCCGATCTTCCTACCGAGACCGTCAACAACTCGACCCAGCTCCAGGTTTCAGTGGTCCCCGGCACGACAGATCTGGCCGACGGCACCCAGATCTGGAAGATCTCACATAACGGGGTCGATACCCACCCGATACACTTCCACATCTTCGACGTGCAACTGGTGAACCGGGTCGGCTGGGACGGACAGACCCTGCTGCCGGAACCGAACGAACTCGGCTGGAAGGACACCGTCAAGATCAGTCCGCTGATGGACACCATCGTCGCCGTGCGGCCGCGCGCCCCTGCGCTCCCCTTCGGAATTCCCAACAGTCTGCGTCCGCTCAACCCGGCCATACCGCTCGATTCCACCATGGGTTTCAACAGCGTAGACTGGCAGACCGGGGAGGCACGCCGCGAGCCGGTCACCAACATCCTCTACGATTTCGGCTGGGAGTACGTCTGGCACTGCCACATCCTGAGCCATGAAGAGATGGACATGATGCGCCCGGTCGTCGTGAAGGTCGAGTCGGCGACTCCTCCGGCTTTTACCGCCAAGGCGACGCCCAGTGCCGGCAATATCGTGGTGACCTGGAACGATCCGACGCCGGTCAGCTACACGGCGTACGCAAGCTTCGGCAATCCGGCCAACGAGGTCGGCTTCAACGTTTACCGCTCCAGCGACGGCACCACCTTCACCAAGCTGAACGCAGCCAACCTGCGAGCAAACAGAGCGACCTATACCGATACCACTGCAGCCGCCGGCATCGCCTACAGCTACAAGGTCGAGGCGTTCAACGCCAAGGGCTCCACCTTCTCATCCGTGGCAAGCCCGCTCACGGTCAGCGTCGCCGCAACCAATGGACCGGCATTCACCGCGCCGGCGACTGTCAATCTGCGAGCTACCGTCGCATCCCTGCCTGCCGGGCTGACGGTATCCCAGGTTGCCTTCTACAACGGCACGACACAGATAGGTCTTGCCGCGGCACCGGGAGCGATCTCCACCTTCAGCTGGACGAACGTCCCTGCAGGCAGCTATTCCGTCAGCGCCAGAGTTACCGACAGCCTCGGCGGAGTCACCGCTTCCGCACCGATAACCGTCACCGTAGCCGGATCGCTCACGGCCAACTTCAGCGTCACCGGTTCGGCTGCCGGGGCCGACATCGGCTTCTGCGAGACCGTAACCTTCACCAGCAGCTTCACCGGCGTAGCTACCGGCTTCAGCTGGCTGATCAATGGTACCAACTATCTCACGAGCACGGTTAACACCACGCTTCCCATCGGCACCTATCCGGTCGCACTGACCGTGATCAACAACGTCACCGGCGAAACAGCCCAGGTCACCAAAAACGTGACCATCGTCAACCACATCCCGACAGCGATACCAGGCGGTCCGTACACCGTCAGGCCTGGCGAAAACCTTACCCTGAACGGCTCAGGAACCGATACGCAGGATGCCTGCAACGTGACGGCTCTGAGCTATGCCTGGAACGTGGACAACAGGGGCGACTATGACCTGTTCACGGCCAATCCGGCCCTTTCCTACAACGTCCTTAGGACTGTGCTTGGGATCGGAATCCATACCATGACCTTCAGGGTGACGGATTCCAATGGAGGCATCGGGACGGCTACGACCACGGTGGCGGTGCTTGATGTCCTGGCACCGGCATCAATTACCGTACCGGCAACCAGTTCAACGGGCAATTTCACGGTATCCTGGGCGGCTTCGGCAACGGCGGGGGTGACGTATACCCTTGAGGAATCGACGACCTCCGGGTTTAACGCAGGCACCATAACCGTCGTTACTTCAGGGTTATCGGCTACTTCAGTGGCAATTTCCGGCAAGACAAGCGGGACCTACTACTACCGGGTAAAGGCAGTCAAGGCGCTGGTGGGGGATAGTGCGTGGATATCAGACTCCTGCACGGTAACCCTTCCTGTTGCCAGCGTTACCTTTACCGGCACGCCAGCGTCTCCACAACTTGTGGGAACTGTAGTGAATTTCAACGTAACGATCACCGGTGGTGGACCTGCGGTGGAATACCAGCTTTGGGTCTATCCCAAAGACGCTGTAACGCCGACCTGGCGACTGGTACGCGACTGGCAGCAAAGCACCACCTTGGTATGGGATACCAGTCAGGCATCCGGAGTCGGCAGGTACGATATCCAGGTGCGGGCCCGCAATGTCGGATTGACTGTCCCTTACCAAGCGCGGCGGTATGGCGTGATATACATGCTCACCAGCAGCTCTCCGGTTTCATCAGTGACATTTACTACAACAGCGACCAGCCCGAAACAAGTAGGCACCTTGGTTGATTTCAATGCTACGCCTACCGGGGGGGGAGCAGCCATCGAGTACCAGCTCATGGTTTATGACTACAGTGCCGTAAACCCGACGTGGCGTGTGATGCGGGATTGGCAGCAAAATGCCACACTGAGATGGGATACCAATTTGGCATCTGGTGCGGGACAATACAGCATCCAAGTGAGAGCCCGCAATGTCGGATCACCTGTAGCTTACGAAGCGCGGTCGAGTATGGCATATATACTGACCAGCAGTGCTCCTGTTTCAGCAGTGGCGTTTTCCGCAACACCGGCAAGTCCGGAACCGGTAGGTGCGCTGGTTGATTTCAACGCAACGCCTACGGGTGGCGGAGCAGCCATCGAGTACCAGCTCATGGTTTATGACTACAGCGCTATAACCCCCACCTGGCGCCTAGTACGCGATTGGCAGCAAAATGGGGTCTTGAGGTGGGATACCAGTCAGGCATCCGGAATAGGGGAGTATGGTATTCAGGTCCGGGCACGATCGGTAGGATCCGGAGCAACGTATGAAGCACGAGCGTCGGCCAGGTATATCTTGAATTGATTTGTGAAGAAAGCATGGCGTGAATGAAATTAAGCCCCGCTTCGATTGAAGTGGGGCTTTTCTCGTTTGCACGCGGTAGCGGGCAAACCGGGCACTTGGAAAGAAACCGCATTCCGATCAAGGGAAGGGAATCCGAATCTAAAGCAGGTTGCCGGCAACGGGAGTCTGGTGTACGCGGCCGTTAAAGCTACTGCCCGTGACATCCCCTGCACATCTCTATTTCATCACCACAACGATGACCCTCCCGAAGTTGTTGTAATAACGGCATGTTCCACATCTCCAGAATGGAATTTCCGTTGATGTTACCCAGAAGCGCGTTAGGACTGTCTCGTAGCAAACACATGTCTCCGCACAAAGGTACATCTCCGTTCCAAAAAACGTTCAGTAGAAACCCGGGCTTGATACAGATCGGGGTCGCACGCGTTTTACTCTGCAAGGGAACATAGACTTCTGTCTGGGTATCGAAACACTGCAGCTGTTTAACGTACTCCCTGGTCACCGTATCTCCATACTTTCTCCAGAAATTGACCAACTGAGCCTCCGAAGATCTTTCAGAAGGATGGAGCATTAACCGCACATTTATTAGAATTTTTTTGCCAGAGTGTTGCTTCTCAGCTTGAAGCATTTCCAAGTTTCGTATCAGTCGTGCAAAATCACCTCCGCATCTTCCTTTCTGGTAACTCTCTGGACTGTTCCCTTCAACAGATACGTGAAGCATATCAACTGAATTAAGCAAAGCTGAGACGGTTTCGCTTGAATTCCATTGCCCGTTCGACACCAAAGAGATGAATCTCGTTGATGCAGCAAGCTTGGGCAGAAGAGAGCCGAATTCGGGGTGAAGGCTCGGTTCACCGTTGCCACATATATGAATACGGGGAACGCGGATTTTCCGTAACTCGCTCAACAGACTTGAGCAGGTACCTTCGTCCATGTATCCACCTGGTCGTAACCCGAGGTGATTGGGGCAGTATCCGCATTGGATGTTGCAGTTGTTGGTGAGTTCCAGCGACACTTGGGCCGGAAATTTACGTTCCGGCAACATCTGACCGACCATAGTGCCGGCCACGATGTCCGATAAAGGCATCCCCTTCGACACTCGATGCAAGAACATCCTGGCATAAGCCGGAAATCTGGAAGCAATTCTAGCAATTCTATTGCTGTTATCATGATACAGAGTTTCTCCTGATCCATCTCCGCTCACAACTGGACTGAGCCAACGAGTCTTCATGTCATCTTCCTTTCAAAACAGATATGGATTAGTGGAAAAACATTAACACATTAACATCAAATGTGCAAAAAAAGATAGGGAAATTGCGCGGGTAAGCAGGCCCGGGCGGACATCCAGCCTACTGATTACCAGCTATTTGCGCACCTGGTGCAACCATGAGAGCGCGGACACATTAACCGGTGACATGTGATGATGCCGGGTCAACCAGCGCCAATTCGACCTGATCCATTCCGGCTCATTTCTCGGCGTCCTGAATGGGAGAGCTAGTGTAATGGAGAACTTGGCTGAGTTTCTGCAGTCTCGCTATCTTCGTTTGGCTCCAGGATGGTGCCGTGTTGGATTCGCTTAATCTTAAAATTCTTGACCAAACTCCAACTGCACGTTATTTTCAGGGTTTAAATATCAGCGAGCAGGGTCCCGTTGGGCCGGTTAGATTATTTGCTGTGATCAACGTCGCCTATATCAGGTCAGATCGGCGATTCGCCATAAACCAGATTTAGCCACAGATTCTGCTGATGAATCCATAAAAAGGTCCCGTTCACCATGTCGTTATCCATTCGTAAGCTGCTCCTCCATGCATTGATCATCACTACTACATTTTCCATCGTCTGGGGCGAAGGCGCTGCCCCGGCGGGTTTCGGTGGCGCCCCGGCGGCCTTGGGGATCTCCGGAGCTCCGGTTGCCGTCAATGCTCCGGCCCCCGTGGCTATCGGAACTCCTGCTCCTCTGGCTACCTCCGGCACCTCGGCGCTTTCTCCGTCGACACCGGGCATGGCCGGCACTGCCGCCATGACCGCTCCTCAAGCCGGGCCCTCGCCCGGCGGTGAAAAGGGGGCTTCCTTTGCTGCCGGGGGAGCGACCCCACCGGGTACGGAGAGCAAGAAAGGGGAGCCAGTCAGGGAAGGATCTGCCGAGGACGAGGCGGCAAAGGGAGCCGAAGTCGCGGAAGCGTCGCCCATCGAGAAGTCGATGTCGGCCGACGACAGCACCGATACCGTGCGTGTCCAGCCGTTTCGCGTCGGCAGGCTGACTCAGTTCGGATACAGCTTCTTCCGCCCGGATGCACAGGGGTTTGCCTCCCTGACCGACGTCCCGGTGGGACCCGATTATGTACTCGGCTCCGGGGATCGCGTCACCGTAACCCTTTGGGGTAGCGTAGATGGCTCCTTTGAACTTGAAGTCAACCGCAGCGGAGAGATCGTGCTCCCCAGGGTCGGCGCCGTCAAGGTGGCCGGCGTCAGCTTCGGCCAATTGCCGAGACTCCTGAACGGTCAGCTCTCCAAGGTATTCACCAACTTTCATCTCAACGTCTCGATGGGGAAGTTGCGAATGATCAAGGTGTACCTGGTGGGCGAGGTCAAGTCGCCGGGTGACTACAACATCTCCTCGCTCTCCACCTTGATCAATGCCCTCTCTGCTGCCGGCGGCCCGACCCGCAACGGCAGCCTGCGTTCCATCGTCATCAAGCGCGACGGCAAGGTGGTCGATAGCGTAGATCTATACGACTTCTTCCTCAAGGGTGACAAGAGCCGGGATATCCGCCTTCAGGCCGGAGACACCATATTCGTCCCCAGTATCGGCCCGGTGGTCGGCATTGCCGGCAACGTCCGACGGCCTGCCATCTACGAGCTGAAGCATGAAAAATCCCTCAAGGATCTGCTCGCCCTGGCCGACGGCATCGTGTCGACCGGTTACCTGCAGCGGCTGCAGATCTCACGGATCGAGGCCCACGACAAAAAGGTAGTCACCGATGTCAGCCTTGACTCCAAGAGCTCAGACAAGAGCCTGGACGAGCTGACCGCCTCCATCCCGATCAAGGACATGGACCTGGTCAAGATATTCCCGATCGACTTCACCGTGCGGGACCAGGCAAGGCTTGACGGCTACGTCCTGCGCCCCGGGTTTTACACCTTGAAGAGCGGGATGCGTGTCAAGGACCTGATCGGTACCGACAACCTGCTTCCGGAGTATTTCCCCGACACCCTCGAGATCACCCGCCTCGTCCCCCCAGATTTCCATCCCGAAAAGCTGTACGTGAATCTCGAACGGGCCATGCTGGGGCACGAAGAAGACAACATACTGCTCACCGAATTCGATTCGGTCCGCGTCTACTCCCGCTTCGAAATGGAGGAGATGCCGGTGGTGACCATCTCCGGGGAGGTGCTCCGCCCCGGCAGCTACCGGCTCAACAAGAACGAGCGGGTCGCAGATCTTGTTAAGGAGGGGGGCAACCTGAAGCGGCAGGGGTATGCCAAAAAAGTGGAGATCAGGCGACTTCGCTACGGCAAAGACCGAATCGTACCATATTCCGTTTACGTCGATCTGGAGGAAGCCTTCAAGGGTAACCCCGCCCAGAACGTGTTGCTTGAACCGTTCGACGAGGTGGTAGTCAAAAAATGGGATCAGGACAACGCACGTGTAGTCAGGATCAACGGCGAAGTGCACCGGCCCGGCGAATATCGTCTGGTGGACGGGATGACCATCGCCGACCTGATCCACGAGGCCGGAAACATCAAAAGGACCGCCTATCTGCAAAACGCGGAGATCGTCCGCCTTAAGGTCACAGGTAGCAGTGTCACTTCCTATCCCATTACGGTTTCCCTTGATGACGCGCTGAGGGGAGATCCCCAGGCCAATGTGCAACTCCAGGGCCATGACGAGGTGATGGTCCGCAGGCTTCCCGAGTGGATGGATGAGACGGACCGCTACGTCATCCTGAAGGGGGAGGTGCAGTTTCCGGGCACCTATCCCATATTCAAGGGTGAAAAGCTCAGCTCCGTACTGCGCCGGGCCGGCGGCTACACCAACAAGGCCTACCTCAAAGGCGGCAAGTTTACCAGGAGAAGCGTCCGGGACCTTCAGCAGAGGCGTATGGACGATGTGATAGCCAGGACGGAGCAGGACCTTGGCCGCAAGCAGCAGGAAATGGCATCTGTGGCCAGCTCGAAGGATGAACTGGAGGCGACGCGGGCAACCGTCGAAGGGATGAGGGCGAGTCTAGAGAAGCTGAAGGCGGCCAAGGCGGAGGGGCGGATCTCGATCAAACTCGCTGCCGTCGAGGAATTGGTGAGATCCCCCTACGACCTGGAACTCCAGGGAGGGGACGCACTGGAGATCCCCCAGTCGACTAACTCCGTCCTGGTCTTCGGTGAAGTCTACAACCCGACCACAGTGGTCCACATTCCCGGAGAGAACCTCGGGTTCTACCTGAAGAAGGCAGGCGGAGCAACCGTCAATGGCGAGGAGGACGAAATGTACGTCATCCGGGCCGACGGCACGGTTGAGAGCCGCAAGCAAAGGGTAAGCTTCCTCTTCTACGACGGTTTCGAGAGGATGGGCCTCGATCCGGGTGACACCCTCGTGGTACCGCAGGTGATCGAGAAGGTCGCCTGGATGCGCGAACTGAAGGACATCGCCTTTATCATCGGTCAGACGGCCCTGGCGGCCGGGGTGCTCGTCGCTGCGGGGCTATAAAACCGAAGGCAAAAATAGGTTCAAGGTTCAAGGTTCTTAGAACCGGTTCAAAGTTCAAGGTTCAACGTTAAAACCTTGAACCTTGAACCTTGAACCTTGGTTTAGGAGGGATATGAAAATTGAGTCTTTTGAACAGATAGAGTCTTGGAAGGAGGCTCGGAAATTGGTGCAAAATGTATATGCCATTTCCAGGGATCGCCGGGACTTTGGCTTCAAGGATCAGATTCAAAGAGCTTCTATATCTGTTATGTCTAATATTGCCGAGGGTTTCGACCGCGGAAGTAACAAGGAGTTCATCCAGTTTCTGGTCATTGCCAGAGGATCGGTATCCGAAGTGAAAAGCCTTGCATATGCAGGCTTGGATGTAGGATACTTCACACCGGTGCTGTTCGAAACGACTGTTAAGAACTGCACAGAATTGAGCAGCATGATCAATGGCTTCATAAGATATCTGAAAAACTCCGATCGAAAGTGCTGAAAACCTTGAAAACGGTTCAAAGTTCAAAGTTCTAGGTTCACTGAAAACGGTTCAAAGTTCAAAGTTCTAGGTTCAAAGTTAAATCCAGAACCGTTTTTAACCTTGAACCTTGAACCATCTTTTAGACCTTGAACCGTCTTTTTTGGAGGCATATATGGACGAGAAAGACAGACAGTTTATCGAAGGGATATTTCTAAGGCAGGGTGAGCAATTCAAGCAGCAGCTTGAGGCCACATCCGAACGGTTCACGCAGCAGCTTGATGCCAGATCCGAGCAACTCACGAGGCAGCTTGAGGCCACATCCGAGCGGTTCACGAGGCAGCTTGAGGCCACATCCGAGCGGTTCACGCAGCAGCTTGCCGCTGCTACCGAAGATTTCAAACATCACGTCAGCGTTGTAGCCGACAATTTTGATGACAAGATAGGCCTTCTTGCCGAAGGCCAGCAGATGCTTGCCGAGCGCATGGATCGGATGGAAGAGCGGCTTGACAATAGAATCGACCAGGTTGAAAAGAGGCTGGGCCAGGTCGAAGCGAATCTGACAAAGAAAATCGACTCAGTCGCCGCCGACCTTTCCGCCCACCGGGCAGACACCGAGGCGCATCACGGTGTTTACCGAGTAAAGGAAAGTTGAGAGGAGAGAATCAGTTCAAAGTTCAAAGTTCTAGGTTCAAAGCTGACCCTTGACCTTGAACGTTGAATTCGTATAGAGAGGTAATGTATGGACGAGAAAGATTTTCAGCGGATTGCGCAGATGGTGGCTGAGGTCATTGACACCAAACTGGAACAGGTGAATGCCAGGTTTGATCAGGTCGACGCCAGGTTTGATCAGGTCGACGCCAGGTTCGAGCAGGTCGATGCCAAGTTTGAGCAGTTCAAGGCTGATGTTATCTATGAATTCGATCATCGATTGACGCTGCACAACGAAATTCATCACAAGGGGATAGCTGTTATCGCTGAAGGCCACCAGATGCTATCAGAGAAACTGGAACGGGTTGAGGTGAGGATTGATCATCTTGAATCGGAGCTAAGTAAAAAAATCGATCGAATTGCCGCTGATGTGGCTGCCCACCGGGCCGATACCGAGGCGCATCATGGGATATATCGGGTGAAGGAAAGCTGAACAAACTAACGCTTTGAACTGTCTTTAAACCTTGAACTTGGGAGAGTGGTATGGCGCACAACCGCACCGTGTCGGTGATCGGTCTCGGGTATGTAGGATTGCCGGTGGCAGTGGCTTTTGGCAAACATAAACGAACTGTCGGCTTTGATATCAACGCCGTACGCATTGCAGAGCTGAAAGCCGGTCAGGAACGCACCGGAGAGGTGACGCCGGAGGAGCTGCGCTCAGCCGATATCCTTTTCACCGATTCTCTCGATGAGCTTCGACTGGCCGATTTCCACATCGTCGCCGTGCCGACCCCGGTGGACGACGCCAAGCAGCCCGATCTGACCCCGATGCTGAGGGCGTCGGAGACGGTGGGGAAGGCGCTTAAACGGGGAGATATCGTGGTGTACGAATCCACCGTCTACCCGGGGGTTACCGAGGATGAATGCGTGCCGGTGTTGGAAAGGGTTTCCGGTCTTCTCTGCGGCAAGGATTTTACCGTCGGCTACAGCCCGGAGCGGATCAACCCGGGCGACAAGGAGCATACCTTCACCAAGATCATGAAGGTGGTCTCCGGCCAGGACGCCGCTACCCTCGACATCGTTGCCAGGGTCTATGAATCGGTGGTGACTGCCGGTGTGCATCGCGCCGCCAGCATCAAGGTGGCCGAGGCGGCCAAGGTTATCGAGAACACCCAGCGTGACCTGAACATCGCGCTCATGAATGAGTTGGCTCTTATTTTCGACCGCATGGGGATCGACACCAATGAAGTGCTGGAGGCTGCGGGCACCAAATGGAATTTCCTGAAATTCAGTCCGGGACTGGTCGGAGGGCACTGCATCGGAGTCGACCCGTACTACCTGACGCACAAGGCGGAGAAGATCGGCTACATCCCGCAGGTAATCCTGGCCGGGCGGCGGATCAACGACGGCATGGGTAAATTCATTGCCCAGCGCACGGTAAAAGAGATGATCCACGCAGGTCACAGCATCCTCGGTTCAACGGTTACCGTTTTGGGGCTCACCTTCAAGGAGGATTGCCCCGACCTGCGCAATTCCAAAGTCGTTGACATCATAGCCGAGCTGAAGGATTACGGGCTGAATGTCCAGGTACACGACCCGCTGGCCGATGCTTCCGAAGCGGCTCATGAATACTCCATCGCGCTTACCCCGTTTGAAGAGCTCAAACCCGCCGCAGCCGTCGTCGTTGCCGTTTCTCATCGCTCATACCGGGATCTTTCGACCGATCAGCTGAAGCAGCTAATGGGAGAGAGTCCGGTTTTGGCGGATGTCAAGGGGATCTACCATGCGCCGGCGCTGGCCGGTGCAGGTATCCGCGTCTGGCGGCTGTGACAGCTGCGCCCAAATTACTGGCGCGGCCATTGGGATGTCTTGAATTTGGCTCCATCAGAGGGTACTTACATGCAAAAAATGATGGCGCGACTGGAGAAGGTCGGGCAGATGTCTAGGGACGAGGCAACCTTCCCGAACTGACAGAAAAGCAGCTGCAGCGGTTGCAGCTATTAAGTCGAGGAGTGAAATGCAGCGGGGAGTGATCTACTGCTAGATGTGAATGTCGTTTGTTGACCTGCTTGCCGGTCGTCAAGTTTTTGCGCAACATGCCGCCGATGCTCTGGGTCGCCGCTATTGCAGCGGATACCACATATGGCCTTGAACATTGAACCTTCACTTCCACACATAGAGAGAACTGAAATTTGAATATGCCGCCTATTGTAAACATCGACGAACCAAGTTCCAGTACGGATATGGTGGCAAACCAGAAGCCGTCGTCTGGTGACGAAATTAACCCGCTTGAACTTCTCCTGGTCTTGGCCAAGCACTGGAAGATGCTCATTGTGGTACCCTTTTTTGTGGCCGTTACTACCGCCATTTGCACCCTGTTCATGCCAAATATCTACACAGCTAAGACAATGATCCTTCCGGGAGATGACAATAGCGGAGGAATGATGGGTGCTATGATGGCCCAGATGGGTAGCTTGGCTGGTCTGGCAGGCGGTTTAGGCGGAGGGAACTCCAAGGCAGACCTGTACGTCACCATGCTCAAAAGTGAAACGCTGAAAGATCCGATCATTAATCGGTATAAACTGATGGAGCTTTACGAAGCTAAATTCCGCGCCAATGCCTATGCCAAACTGTCTGACAATTCGGCCATCAGTGTAAGCAAAAAAGACGGGGTAATCACCATCTCGGTGGATAATAAAGATCCAAAACTTGCTGCGGCCATTGCCAATACCTATGTTGATGAGTTGGGCATTATGGCGGCAAAGCTTAGTATGACCGGTGCAGGAAAGAACCGGGTCTTCCTGGAAGAGCGTCTTGCAAAGGCCAATGTCGAACTGGCGGCAGCGGAGGATACGCTTAAGTCTTTCCAGAACAGAAATAAGGCGGTGTCTGTCACCGATCAGGCCAGGGCAACGCTCGAAGGAGTGGCACAACTACGGGCTCAACTTGTTGCTCAGGAAGTACAGTTGGCTACCCTGAAGCAGCAGTTCGCCGCCGAGAGCCAGGAGGTCAAGTCGACAAAGGCAACAATCGCCAACCTGCGCCTTCACATCGCCCGGCTGGAAGGAAGCGGCGTTGAGGGATCCATGCCAGGCGTCGGATCCATGCCTCAGTTGGGGCAGGAATACCTGCGATTAATGCGAGAGTTTAAAATCCAGGAAACCTTGGTGGAATTGCTGACCAAACAGTATGAGATGACCAAGCTGAACGAGGCCAAGGATATGGCGCCGTTTCAGGTGTTGCAGCAGGCCAGGGTGCCGGAACTGAAAAGCAGCCCCAAAAGGGGTATGTTGACTCTCACGTCCGCCGTTGTCAGTGGCATTTTTATGGTCGTTGTGACTTTCCTGCGCGAATTCATTACGCGTATGAACGATGAGGATCGAAAGAGGTGGCAGGAGTTGCAAAGACTGCTGCCTATTCTGCGCCGCATCAGGAGTCTCGAATAGGAATGGTTACCTTCCCAAAAGGCCTGAGAGTCGCACGAAAACAGCGTATGAGTTGAGGGACCTTGATTTTGCAAGTACAAAATAAAATTATTGTGGAAAAATATATTAACCGGTCCGTTGTATGAAGCGAGACTATTTAATTACCCTGTTGTCAACTCAAATATTGATGTTGGTCAATCTTGTATCTTTTAAGCTTGTAACTCTATTCCTTGGTGAACACGGTTTTGCCCTGTACAATATTGGACGTAGAACTATATCCGTATTGTACCCATTAATGATGATGGGAATCGGTATTAGCCTTGTTCGCAATATAGCAATGACTTCAATCGAGGAGCATCATAAGAGACACCAGATATTGTTTAATGCCGTAATTCCAATACTCTTTGTTGCCTTATTTGCCATTGCGACAGTTTTTTTTATTCCCTCTGTTGTAGCCACCCTGCTACTGGGGGACGGATCTTTAGAACTGCTAGTATTATCAATTTTTATATATGTTCTTGGTCTTTCACTCTGTGGGCTGCTGCAGTCTTTTTTTCGAGGTAGAATGCAGTTTGTCAAGACAAACCTATTGGGGTTGTTCAGTGGCGGGCTGATTCCGATGTCCTGTATTCTGCTATTCCGTACAAAAATTGAGCATGTGTACTTTGCAGCCGGTTTTACTATGATTTCGGTTTTCGTAGTAATGTACCTGAGTGCCCTTGATAATGCAAAGATTCGCGGTCTTTATGATGCTAGTGTGTTGAGGACTCACTTGGTCTACGGTTTGCCCAGAACGCCCGGGGATATCAGCTTTTACATGTTATTGATGGTTCCCTCATGGTGGGCAACTCATAGCTATGGTTTGGAAGTCGGTGGCAGAGTCGCTTTTGCGTGTACCATTCTGAATTTATTCGCCAGTGCGATATCCCCCATAAGTTTCATTCTACTTCCAAAGGCTTCGGCTATGTTTAAGAATGGCAAGCAGGCTGAGCTTAAAAAGTTGATGATTAAACTGATTATGCTATCAGCAACTGTCTCAGTAGTTGGCATTATTATCATACAATTAAGCATAGGCACCGTTATCGAATTTTGTTTAGGTAAAGAATATATGGGAGCCGTCGATCTAATACGAATAGTCGCAATTGGAACCCTCCCTTATTCACTATTCATTTGTCTCAGGAGCATCGTTGATGCCGAATCCACTAAGCCGATCAACTCCATAATTTGCATGATATCGCTAGGATTTATGTTGTCCTGGGATTATTTGATGCAGGTATTATATAATGACTCCATCCTGCTTGTTGTTGGATTGGTAATCAGCCTGTATATTGTAGCAATCCTGTCCATTATAGTTTCACTTAATGCTCTCAAAAATAAACCAAGTGTTTGCACCTAATATGTATAAAAATATTAGCTATATAGCAGCCCTGCTGTCATATCTCTTGATATGTTTTTATTTTATTAGGAGCTCGTCAAGACGAGAAGGCGTTGTTTCTACTGCGCTTATGTTCGTGATCGCATCTTCGCTATACTATATAGCGATTCCAGTCGAGATGTACCTTATGAAGGCGGACGACTATTCTGCGGCTGGAATGTATGTGGAATTGGTTGATAATAGCAAGTTGTACCTTATAATTAACGGCACTCTGTCTATTGCGTCATTTCTTGTCGGATATCGGTTGTCCGGATTCAGATTGAACCCGGAGTCGGACTTTGTTCTGAGAGAACGGAGCAGCGTAAATGGTTTTTCATCTTTTGAGGTTTCAGTTCACACAATAATTTTCTTATCCGCATTGATATTGTTAACCTTCTTCAGATCCGAGTTGTCCACATCGATGTCTGGTTATGAATCAAACTATGGTAATATATATAGCAACCCTTCTTATAGCTACCTTATCTATGTATTCACCGTATCATTGTCTGTAGCTGCATTCCTGAAGTTATGTGTCTATAATAAGATTTTAGATGGCGTAATTATGATATGCATCGGTGTGTCATTGGGGATATTGACGTCTGATAAAAATCCGATGTTGATCTCCTTGTTGCCCTTGGCTGCCAAATTAAGTTCTTTTCAAGCAAAAAGTAAATACAGTACTATATTTTCTCTTATTTCAATCGTTATCGGCATTACGGTTACGTTGGTTTTGATACCTGCGTTTTCCCTTTATAGAGCAGGTTTAAACCTTTTCAGTCTTGATATTTTTGATCACTACTATTTTTCTTTCACAAGAATAGATCCTTCCGGACCTTTTATCAGTCTGTCCGAGACGCTTAATAAGCAACCGCCCCTGTCGCTGGGAGTGCAGTATCTTAAAAATATTTCCATCATAATCCCCAAATCTTTATGGCCCAGCCGCCCGATCGATTTGGGCGAACAATTCGCCAGGGATTTCATGCAACAGTGGGCTCCGGGTCGTGGCTTCGGGTATTCACTGATGGCAGAGGGGTTAGTGAATTTCGGGCGCTATTTTTGTTTCCTGCATTACATCATTGTCGGTTTGTTTTGGGGGTTATGTTGGCGCTGCATTGCCGGTGTCTTAAAAAACCAACTTTATGTTAATGCTGTCTACCGGACTCTAGGATTTTATATTATAATTCTCATGCACAGAAGTTCAAGCTTGTCGACAATAAAAACCATGCTTCATTTTTTCGTGCCTCTTTTTGTCGTAATTGCCCTGATTAGAATGGTTAAGCCGATCCTTAGAACAGTTTTGTCAGCCAAAAAGCCGCAGCACGCAATATGAGTATCAGGAAACAACCTTTATGAAAATATTATGGACACACAATTTTGACCCAAATGTTAAAAATAGCGGATCCTTTATGCATATTCTTGCACAGGGTATGCGTGATCTTGGCGTCGAATTGGATCTTTGTTACCTAGGTAATCTCCGCTCCGTCAGTAATATTTTTCGTGCTTATTGTCATATTAAAAAATATGCCGTTGGTTTTGATGTAGTTCATTCCCAATTCGGTTCTGCTTGTGCCATGGCCACATCTGGTGCTGAAAATGTGCCTAAAGTACTGTCACTGCGCGGATCAGATTGGTATAGATTTAAAGAGCATCTTGGATTTCACTCTATCCATGGTCTTATGGCTTCAGTGATGACTCGACTGGTTGTCACAAAATATAATGCAGTTGTCACCATGTCCCATCGCATGTCTAGCGACATTTTGACTGAGTATCCGGATCTTGCGGTCTCAATAATTCCGAGCCCGGTAAATTTGAACCATTTTCAACCGGTCATTAGGGATGTCGCTCGGGCAAAACTCGGATTCCCAGGAAATACTGAGAAATGGGTTCTTTTTACCACCATGTCGACGAGTAATCCGATCAAGCGTGTTGCCTTAGCCCAGGAGGCTGTGAAGTTGGCTAATGAGCAGATGGGAGACGTAAAGTTGCGTGTAGCGACTGGAATTGATCATTCCGATATGCCTCTATTTGTTAGCGCCTGTGATTTGGCACTTTGTACTTCTGTGCATGAAGGATGGCCGAACTGTATAAAAGAAGCTCTTGCCTGTAACTTGCCTTTTGTTGCAACAGACGTTAGTGATTTATCCATGATCGCAGCTAAAAGCCCATCCTGTCGCACCTGTCTTCCCGATCCGGCTATCTTGGCTGATAATATTTGTGACGTACTGTCGACACCGAGTCCTGAAAATCTTCGACGGCATGTCGCTGAGATGGATATCCCCATAATAAGTCAAAAACTGCTTAGCTTGTACGATAACATTATCTCCTCCAAATAAGTTGCTCAGGAGTGGCCTGCTCTATGATTTACCCGATTGTAAATATCTTAAGGAAGTCGCAAGCAATAATTCTTAACCCATATGTTCTCTGCTCATATATTACAACATTAGTAGTGCTTACTGGATTTTTGGGTTTTGCCCCCTTTACTGATTGTCATGTTCATGCTGCAGTAATCGATCAGCGTACCACGGGCAAATCAATTATTAATGTAAAGGATGCCGGTGCCGTTGGCAATGGAGTATCTGATGATACAACCGCGGTCTTGAAAGCTCTGGCTAGCATTACCCCGACTAATAACACGATCTATTTCCCAGAAGGTACTTATAAGATAACTAAATCTGTAAGGTTACCCTCGAACGTGCGACTTCAAGGGTCCGGCCCCGGATCTCGTCTCGTGATGGGAAAATCATTAAGAAACGGGATTTTCTCTGCATTAGATCAATCAAATATCACTATTTCAGGCCTCTCTTTTGAAGGGACCGGCGTAGAGCTGAAGAAGAATACCACCGAACGGCTTCTTTTCTTTAACAAGTGTTCTCTGGTCAAGATAAATGATTGTGAAGCAGTTAATACCATTATTGCCTTCCAAGGACAAAGTTGCGTCGGCATGTCCGTTACATCCTGTTATGTTCATGATATCAAGCACAGGATTGATTATTCACAAGGATATGGATTACTTTTTAATCTTTCCTGTAATGATATAGTGGTAAGTAAGAACAGGTTTTACAAAATAGGCCGACATGCTATATACGTTAGCAGTGGTACTTCAAACACTAAAATTACCGATAATGTGGTAGATGGATGTGAATCAAGTGCCATTTCAGTTTATAGCAAGTCTCATCAAGCTGTAGTTGACAACATTTTGATTGCTAGAAACGACATTAAAAATGTTAGTGGACGCGTTTCGCCAAGGGGGATATCCATAGCAGTTTGGTGTAAAAACCTTACCGTGCGTAATAATAAAATATTTAATGTTCAGCAGTATGGTATTGCCGTTGAGGGCGGTGCTGACGAAGAGATGCATCACAATCCTTCAAACATAACCATTGAAGAAAACATTATTCAAAAATGCAGCAGTGCAGGTGTATGGGTAGTTAATGCGAGTAGTGTCACGGTTAAGAAAAACCTTATTGATGCTAAATCCGGGATTATAGCGTCAACTGCAGGCAAGTTGCAGGGGTCCTACTTGAAATCGTTTTCTGCACTAGATAACACCATTACATATCAAAAATACGGTATTTTGCTGGCTGAAAAATCAAAAGGTGTCGAGCTCGAAGTCAGGGGTAATATTTTCAAGACTGATCTCGCGAGAACTAGGGACATCGTTCATGTCAACAAGTAGTACAATCGTATTTAATTTATTGATATAATATAACCTTTATTGTATTTCGTTTGCTCCTTGCAGAGTTCATTGCGGCATAATATTCATCAAAGAATGGCAGGAATATATGTATATCTGGTACGTTACATTGTATGAACCGCTTCCTATCGGTGGCGAACAAGTCAGACCGATGAGGAGTGGCCTACTGGCGGAAGCTATTGTTGATGCAGGACATAGATTCGAACTTTGGCTGCCAGGATTTGAGCATGTACATCACGAACATTTTCAGCAGGAATCTGTCGTGGAAATTTTAAGTGATAGATATCATATTCAGTATTTAAGCGGTTGCGGTTATAGTCATGATACCTCAATCAAAAGGCTGGTTCACAACCATCAGATTGCTCGGGAATTCAAGAGGTTGGCTTACAACAGGTCTGACTGCCCGGATTTGATCATTACGCAGATACCTTCGCTTGAATTAGCCGAAGCAGTTTCAACTTTCGCTAGGAAGGCTTCTATTCCTGTAATTGTTGATATCAGGGATCTATGGCCCGATGTCTATAAAAGACTTTTCCCGAATTGGGCATTGTTTTTATACGAGCTCATTTTTTTCAACGAAATCAAGCGAGCCAAAAAAATTCTGCGGGACGCTACTGCCATAACTGCAGTTTCAAGAAGTTTTTTAGATTGGGGCATTGCCCGATCGAGCCGAGCGCAAACCAAACATGATAAGGTATTTCACATAGGTTATCCTGCAACCAGTATCAATAGCAATCTAGGCGATGAGATCTCTGTTCTTGAGGACAAATATGGTTTTGCAAGAAAAAAGGTTACTATCTTTTTCGCCGGAACGTTTTGCAGCAGTTATGATTTGGACACGGTCTTTGAAAGCGCGAAAATGCTACTCGAAAGTGAAGTTTTCGATATACATATAATAATAGCCGGAGGAGGCGATAAAGAGGATATCATCCGCAAAAAGAGCGAAGGCTTAGCTAACGTTACTTTCGTCGGTTGGCTGGATGCAGTTGAATTGAACGCCTTTTTATCCTTTTCCTCCGTTGGATTGGCTCCGTATGCAGACGGCGCCTTGATGTCTTTGCCTAATAAACCGTTTGAATACATGGCTGCATCGCTTCCAGTTCTAAATTGTTTAAAAGGAGAACTGGAGGATCTTATCGCCGAAGAAGATTGCGGGAAATACTATCAGGCCGGAAATGCAAATGCCTTGACCGAAGCCATGATATTTTTTCTCGAGAATCCAGAATTGACCAAAATTATGGGAATTAACGGTAGAGCTGCTATTGAGCGCTGTTATGATAGCAAAATGATATACAGCAAATTTGCAATATATCTTGAGGAGATAGTGAATGACTTTAGAAGACCGAAAACAGAAAGAGATCGAACATTCCGACCGCCGCCGCTCGATAGTAAAAGGGTATGAGTATCAGACCGATACCGCCGAGGACCAGCGTGAAGAGACCTTCGTGGAAGGTAGCGAGGAGTATGCAAAGCACTTCAGCAACATGAAGTTTTACAGCATCACGCAATCGAGTTTCGCCCACCGCGATGCGCTTCTTTATCGGAACATCGCCGGTGCCGTCGCCCTCGATTACTGCTGCGGCAATGGCGAGGTGGCCCTCGAGATGGCGAAGCGGGGTGCCAAGAAGGTCTACGGCATCGACATAAGCGAAGTGGCCATCAAGAACGCGCAGGAACTGGCCAAGGTTCAAGGGGTGGCAGAGATCTGCGACTTCCGGGTCATGGACGCCGAGCATACCGAGTTTCCGGACGACACCTTCGACGTCATCCACGAGTATGGCGCGCTGCACCATCTGGAGCTGAAAGCCGCCTTCTCCGAGCTGTCGCGGATTCTGAAGCCGGACGGCAAGCTGGTCTGCACCGAAGCGATGAGGCATAACCCCTTGATCCATTGGTACCGGAACCGGACGCCTCACCTGCGCACCAAGTGGGAGGTGGAACACATCCTCGGAATTCCCGAGGTGAACAGCGGGGGTACCTATTTTTCCGTCCTCAACACCCGGATGTTCCACCTGGCTGCGCTGGCAACGGTCCCCTTCCGCAAGGCTTCCTTTTTCCGGCCGCTTCTGGCAGCTCTGGAAGCGGTGGACAGCTTGATCCTGTCGATTCCCTATCTGAACCGCTTGGCCTGGGTGGCGGTCGTGGAATATCGCAAACCCAAAAAAGCCGCAAAATAGATGGTGAATCACTCCGTGAAAAATCAGGAAAACGCAGACTCCCTGCAGCATCCGCTCTGGGCTCTCGGTGCCAAGCGTCTACTGGATCTCCTTCTGTCGGCCGCCGTTTTGCTCGTCATCTGGCCGCTTCTGCTTGCGATCTCCCTGGCGGTAAAGATCACCAGTCCCGGTCCGGTCTTCTACCGCGGTCTGCGCACCGGTCTGCACGGCAAGGAGTTCCGCATCCTCAAATTCCGCTCCATGGTGACCGACGCCGAGTCGCTTGGCGGCCCCACCACGGGAACCAATGATCCCCGGGTCACCTCCGTGGGAGCTTTTTTGAGAAAAACCAAGTTCGACGAGCTGCCGCAGTTCATCAACGTGTTCAACGGCGACATGAGCCTGGTCGGCCCGCGCCCGGAAGTGCCTGAATACACCCGGCTATACACAGGCGATGAACTGTTGATCCTTTCCATGCGCCCCGGGATCACCGACTATGCGTCCATCGAGTTTGCCGACCTCGATGACCGGGTGGGCAGTGATGATCCCGATGCCTATTTCAAGAAGCATATCCTGCCGCGCAAGAACCAACTTCGAGTCCTCTATGTAAAAAACTGGTCTTTTTTTGAGGATATCGGTATCCTGTGGAACACTGTTATGAGAGTGGTGAGGCGGATCTGTAAGAGATGAGTCTATGAACGACCTCGAACTGATAGAAATAACTGCAGGCGGAGCACGCTTCACCCGTATGGGTATGGGGTGCTGGGCCATTGGCGGGCATGGCTGGGGCGCCGTCAACGACGACGACTCGATCAAGGCGATCCGCCACGCCTACCAGCGCGGCGTGACCTTTTTCGATACGGCGGACTGTTACGGTTTGGGAAAATCGGAACGTCTGCTGAGCCGAGCGCTCGGCGAGGACCTGAAATCCCTCTTCGTCGCCAGCAAGGGAGGGGTCCGCTGGGACGACTCCGGTCGGGTCTGGAATGACAGCTCGCCGGCCTACCTGCGCACGGCCGTTGAAGCGAGCCTGCAGAGACTGGGGCTGGAACGGATACCGCTCTATTATCTGCATAAACCCGATGAAAAAACTCCGATTCAGGAAGCGATGCATGGACTTGTGACTTTGCGGCAGGAGGGGAAAATCGGCGAGATCGGGGTCGCCAATTTTTCCCCCCAGCAACTGGAGGAGGCGCTGAAGGTTGCTCCGGTTCGGGTGGTACAGGATCAGTTCAACCTGCTGCACCGCGATCGAGGCCTGCAGTTGGCCACCATCTGCCGGAATTCCGGCGTGCTCATGGTCGCCTGGGGAGCCCTGGCCGATGGTCTTCTGACCGGCAAGTTCGACCTCTTATCCACCTTCAGCGAGGATGATCATCGCAGCCGACTCCCCGTCTTCCGCGGGGAGAAGTTCGCGCAGGCCCTGCAGAGGGTTTCCGATCTGAAGGCGGTTGCGCAAAGCCGCGGGGTCTCCTTGGGCCAACTGGCGCTACGCTGGGTTCAGGACGTATTCCCCTGGACCTGTCCCCTGTTCGGGGCAAAAACCGTGTCACAGGTTGAAGAAAACCTGGGGGCGGCCGGCTGGAGACTGACCGGTGAAGAGATGGCCCTGATCGATGAGCTTTCGGGATGGCCGCGCCACAACAACGACGAAAAACATTAGTGCAAATAAAGAAGGGGGAAACATGCCGTATTCAGTGGAGTTGTTGACGGAGTTGTATCGGTCGATGCTGCGCATCCGCATTTGCGAGGAGCGTTTCGTTGATCCGATAAATACTCGGGAGATACTTTGTCCGGTTCATCTCTGCTCCGGGGAGGAGGCCATAGCGGCCGGGGTATGCGCGGCTTTGGAAAAGAGCGACTACATCCTGGGCAATCACCGTTCCCACGGCCATTATCTGGCCAAGGGGGGGGATCTCAAGAAGATGGTCGCCGAGGTCTTTTGCCGTGAAACCGGCTGCTCAGGCGGACGGGGAGGTTCCATGCATCTGATCGACCCTGAGGTCGGCATGCTGGGATCTGCTCCCATCGTCGCGGGTACCATCTCCCTCGCGCTCGGCGCGGCGCTGGCATCTTCAATCCGCGGAGACGGGCGCGTGGCGGTCAGCTTTTTCGGCGATGGCGCCACCGGCGAAGGGGTGCTCTGCGAATCGCTCAACTTCGCCGCTCTGAAAAAGCTTCCCATCATCTTCGTCTGCGAGAACAATCTCTACTCCACCCACCTCCCCATCGACGAGATTCGCGTGAACAGGCAGATTTACCAGATGGGCAAGCCGTTCGGCGAGAAGTGCTACCGGGTCGACGGCAACGATGCCATCAAGGTGCACGAGCAGGCCAGGCGCGCCGTGGAGCTGTGCCGGCAGGGCGAAGGCCCCGTCTTCCTGGAATGCCTGACCTACCGGCAGCGCGGCCATGTGGGGCCCGATGACAACGTGCAGGGAACCCACACCGATATCCGTCCAGCCGCAGAGATCGTGCGCTGGCTGAAGAAGGATCCCATCAGGAGAATGGAGCAGCATCTGCTGAAACAGGCTCTCCTGTCTGCTTCGGAGCTGGAGGAGATCAGGTCGGACGTTGAAAAGGAGGTCGCCGAGGCATTCGATTTCGCCATGGCCAGTCCCTTCCCGGACCGGCAGGATCTGGCTCGTTACGTCTTCTCGCAGGATGCTGCAGAAGCAGCCGATGCAGCAAAGGGGAGTTCATTCCCCAATAAGCAGGAGGAGGGTCCCTATGTCTTCACCCAATAGAAAGCTTTCCTACAGCCTGGCCATAAATGAGGCGTTTCATCAGACCATGGAGCAGGATGACTCGGTCATGCTGATCGGCCAGGGGGTGAAGAGCCCTTGGTATGTCGGCAACACCGCCCTTGGGCTGATCAGCCGTTTCGGGGAGGCGCGGGTCATTGACACCCCGGTCTCCGAAAACGCCATGACCGGCGCTGCGGTTGGCGCCGCACTGGCCGGCATGCGTCCGGTCGTGGTGCATCCGCGCATGGATTTCATGCTCTACGCCTTTGACCCGATCATCAACGAAGCAGCCAACTGGCATTACATGAACGGAGGAAGGCTTCCCGTGCCGGTGGTCGTCTGGGGGGTCATCAACCGGGCCGGTGAACAGGGCGCCCAGCACTCACAGGCCCTGCACGCCATGTTTGCCCATGTGCCGGGACTCAAGGTCGTGATGCCTGCGACTCCTTATGATGCCAAGGGGTTGATGGTCGCCGCGATACGAGACGACAACCCGGTGGTTTTCATTGACGATCGCTGGCTCTACAACACCGAAGAGCATGTACCCGAGGAGATTTACTCTGTCCCTATCGGTAAAGGGATCGTCCGCAGAAAAGGCAAGGACATCACCGTGGTGGCAGTTTCCTATCTGGTGAAGGAAGCCCTGCAAGCGGCGGAAATACTGGCTCAGGACGGAATTGAGGTAGAGGTCGTCGATCCGCGCACCATCAAGCCGCTCGATGAAGAACTGATCCTCGATTCAGTCAGGAAAACGGGAAGGGCTGTCATCGCCGACGGCGGCTGGAAGTCGTACGGAGTTGCGGCCGAGATCTCTGCCGTGATTGCCGAGAATTGTCTGTCGAGTCTCAAGTCCAACATCGTGCGGGTGACCCTCCCCGACCTTCCGGCTCCCGCCAGCAGAACACTGGAGCAGGCCTACTACCCGAGAGCGGCGGAGATCGTCGCCGCTGTAAGGAAGGCCCTGCTGTAGACCGACCGGCTCACTTCACCCGATCAGCGCCGTTTCCCGCTGAAAAACTCCCTCCCCTTCAAGGGGAGGGTCGGGGTGGGGATGGGGGGAGCGGCCCGGACAGCGGACGGATCAGCGCTGATCGGGTTAATTGACGGCAATGGCGGAAGAGTCGGCCGGAGCCTGATGTTGGACGCGTAGGCAAGGCTTCCGGAGTTTCTTTTGGTCCTCGGGCAGTTCGCAGCGGATAACCGGCGGGAATTCGGTCAAAGATCTCGGCCTGGGAGCAGCATGGCAACGGCTGGTTCATGAAAATGAATGATTGCTTTTTCACCTTGCCATGCTGTAATGTGTGGCGGTTAAACAAGCATCTGTAGCGATGATCTTTTCGCCTGTTCTTTAGTACAGTTGTGGAGGCGGTATGTTTCGCGCAAAAAGGGTCCTGGTTTTTTTCCTCGATGTAGCTTTAATGGCTGCTTCACTTTCCTTCGCTTTTTTGCTTCGCTTCGATTTCCGTATTCCCGCCGATCAGCTGGAGGGATTGCGCGAAGGGCTCGCCGTCGTCCTCATTGCCAAACCGATCCTCTTCGCCGCTTCCGGCATGTACCGGAACATCTGGCGCTACGCCTCGCTTCAGGACGCCTACCAGATCCTCAAGGTGGTCACCTTTTCCTCCTTTGCCTCGGGCTTTCTGCTGGTCTTCATGGACGGCCCTTATGCGCTCCCCCGATCCATCTACATCCTGGACTGGTTCATCCTATTCTCCCTGGTCTGTGCCAGCAGGCTGATCTGGAGGGTGTACCGGGAAACCAGGTTCATCCCGTCGCTTCGCAAGGGGAAGCGGACCCTGATCATAGGAGCGGGCGATGCCGGTAATCTCTTGCTGAAGGAGATCAGGAAGCAGGCCAATGCTTCCTACAACGTGGTCGGCTTCGTGGACGACGCTCCGGACAAGCGGGGGCTGCGTCTCTCCGGCGTGCGCGTGCTGGGGGGGACCAACCACCTCCGGGCCCTGGTGCGAAGGCACCGCATCGAAGAGGTCATCTTCGCCATCCCCTCCGGGGACAAGGAGCTGATGCGCCGGGTGATCGCCAGTTGCGAGAGCGCCAAGGCGCGCTTCAAGACGCTTCCCGGGATAACGGCCATCATCGACGGCAAGGTCTCGGTCTCCCAGATCAAGGATGTGGAGATAGAGGACCTCCTGGGGCGCGACCCGGTCGTCCTCGACCAGACCGCGATCCGCAACTATCTCACCGACAAGCGGGTGCTGGTCACGGGGGCGGCGGGGAGCATCGGCAGCGAGATCTGCCGCCAGGTGGCGCTCTTCAAGCCGGCCAAGCTGGTCCTCTTCGACCACGCCGAGACCCCGCTCTTCTATATCGAGAAGGAACTGGCGGCGGCTTTCCCTGAGCTGCGCATCATACCCCTGATGGGAGACGTCAAGAACCGGGATCGGGTGGAATCGGTGTTCGACGAGTTCTGCCCCGAAGTGGTGTTCCACGCCGCGGCCTACAAGCATGTCGCGATGATGGAGTACAACCCGGCGGAGGCGGTACTGAACAACGTGATGGGGTCCAGGATCGTGGCGGACGCAGCCGACAAGCACAAGGTGCAAAACTTCGTCATGGTCTCCACGGACAAGGCGGTGAATCCGACCAACGTCATGGGGGCGACCAAGAGGAGCGCGGAGATCTACGTGCAGGCGCTGGCTGCCAACAGCAAGACCAAGTTCACCACGGTCCGCTTCGGCAACGTGCTGGGGAGCAACGGCAGCGTGATCCCGCTTTTCAAGGAGCAGATCCGCAAGGGTGGCCCGGTCACCGTGACCGACCGGGATGTGGTCCGCTACTTCATGACCATCCCCGAGGCGTCGCAGCTGGTCATGCAGGCCGGCTGCATCGGCAAGGGGGGGGAGATCTTCGTTTTGGACATGGGAGAGCCGGTCCGGATACTCTCGCTGGCCGAGGAGCTGATCAGGCTCTCCGGGCTGATCCCCTACAAGGAGATCGATATCCGGTTCACCGGCCTGAAACCCGGCGAGAAGCTCTTCGAGGAACTGCTGATCGAAGGGGAGGGGGTGAGGCCCACCACGCACAAGAAGATCCGGGTCATGGCGCCGGTGGAGACCGACCTGAAGCGGGTCAGCGAGGATCTCGATGAGCTCTTTGCCTGTGCCGGGGAGTACGATATCGCAGGGTTGATCGATTCGTTGCGCAACCTGGTGCCCGAATTCGTGCCGCGCTACGATTTCGAGGTCGCCCCGCCACAGGCCTTCCAGAGGGTGAGGCCGGACCTGTTCCCTCCCAAGAAGCTCGCCCTGATCAGGAAGCTGCGCGCAGCAGGAAACCAGGACGGCTCGGCGGCGTGAGGAAAGGCGTTCAAGGTTCAAGGTTCTAAGTTCTAAGTTCTAAGTTCAGGGTTCAGGGTTCAGGGTTCAGGGTTCAGGGTTCAGGGTTCAGGGTTCAGCTGAGAGCCAAAAGAGGAGTTGTAATTGAACGAGAACGACAAGCGGTTCATTGAAGAATTATTTATAAGGCAAACGGAGCAGTTTCAGCAGCACGTCGTTGCTGTGATGGAAAGCTTTGATTCCAAACTTGCAGTCGTTGCTGAAGGCCACCAGATGCTTTCTGAGACCTTGGCGCGGGTAGAATCTCGTCTTACGGAAAGCTTTGACCACAAGCTTGCTGTCGTTGCTGAGGGCCACAGGGTGCTTTCGGAGACCTTGGAGCGGGTTGAATCTCGGCTCGGCGAGAAGATTGACAAGATTGCAGCCGAAGTCGCTGCTCACCGTGCTGACACTGAAGCCCATCACGGCATCTACCGGGTGAAAGAGAGTTAGGCCGTAGCCCGAGCTTGCCGTTACCCCCTACGATGCCATGTTGGGGTTCACACTACTGAAACATCCTCTATTATCAAGATCCCGTTTTTCTCCTCAAATTTTCGTGTCACCAGCTTTACCCAGATCGTGCAGCTTGTGCCGTAATTTCTTCTACGATGTGAAAACTAAATTCCGGTACTTTCAAGACAATTGAGAAAGCTTTTGACAATTTGCATAACTTTCGATAGTTTATAGTCATGATATTACGGGCGGCAGAGCAAACCATACGATCCCTTTTGCTGGGGTTTCCCATTGTCACCATTACTGGTCCGCGCCAGTCCGGCAAGACTACCCTTGCCAAAGCTATCTTTGCCGCCAAACCATATGTGTCTCTTGAAGATCCTGATGTCAGGCTGACCGCAACAGACGACCCGAGATCTTTTCTGAACCGTTTCCCCGACGGTGCGGTACTTGACGAGGTGCAACGCTGCCCCGAAATTCTGTCGTATCTTCAGACGCGGGTTGATGCGGACGGCCGGATGGGGCTTTTCATCCTGACCGGATCTCAGCAGTTCGGACTGCTGTCAGGCATAAGCCAATCCCTGGCAGGCAGAACCGCCTTTGTCGAGCTACTCCCCTTTTCCCTCGATGAATTGGCGCGCTCCGGCATAATGCCACAGAAGCTGGATGAGATGCTGGTGAAGGGGGGATACCCACCGCTGTATGACCGTGCCGTCCCCCCTCGCGCCTGGTTTAGCGCATATGTGACGGCCTACATCGAGCGGGACGTCCGACAGGTGCTGAAGGTGCAGGAACTCGAGACGTTCCAGCGATTTGTCAGACTGTGTGCGGGGCGTACGGGGCAACTGCTGAATCTTTCCTCGCTTGCCGCCGATTGCGGCATCACCCACAATACCGGCAAGGCCTGGATATCTGTGCTCGAGGCAAGCTATATCTTGTTCCAACTCCGTCCGCACCATTCCAATTTCAACAAGCGATTGATAAAAGCACCGAAACTATATTTTTACGATTCCGGTCTGGTCTGCTGGCTGCTGGGCATTCAAACGCCGCAGCAACTGGAAAACCATCCACTTCGGGGGGGCATCTTCGAGACCTTTGTTGTGGCCGAGCTGATGAAATCACGTCTGAATATCGGAGAGCGTCCTGGCATGTATTTCTGGAGAGACAGCAACGGCCTTGAAGTGGATGTCATCGTCGAACAGGGGGCACAGATGATACCTGTCGAGATAAAGTCGGGCGCAACAGTGGCACGGGACTTTTTTGCAACGCTGGAGAAATGGCTGGCCCTTTCCGGAGATCTGGCAGTAAGTCCGTTGTTGATCTACGGCGGCGAAAACTCCTACCTGCACAAGGGAATCAAGGTCGTTGGATGGAAAGCGGTCTCTGGGCTTTCTCTTTCATAATCAGGCACGAAGGTTCAAGGTTCAAGGTTCTAAGTTCAAGGTTTAAAGTTCAAGGTTTAAAGTTCAAGGTTCAAGGTTCAAGGTTCTCGTTTTTTTACTTGAATATTTATCTTGATAGTCTTCCTTTTCTTGCCCTGGCCGCATCAGGCAAAGCAGCTTACCTCATCACCGGCGACCAGGATTTGCTGGTACTCCAATCGTTCAAGAAAACCAAGATCGTCACAGTGAACGACATTGCGGAGATAATGTTGGGCAACGCAGTTTCTGATTAGTGTTAATCTTCCGCACACTGCACAAGCACCCCTCCCCCTTGATGGGGGAGGGGTGGGGAGAGGGTGAAAAGCTGGCATGAGCCTCACCCTCCCCCCCGCCCCCTCCCATCAAGGGAGGGGGAGTTTTAACCAGCGGAAGATCAGCGCTAATCAGGACGCAGTTTAACAGCTGCCCCTGGCAGGCTACTCTCCTTCTGGTGCTTGAGTGGGCCAAGCCGCGTCCAAGCCGCTCGAATGCATGTCGGGTTACGCCCTTCGGGCTACCCCCCCCTACCACTACCACTGGGGCTGCGGGCCAAGCACCATTCCTCCTGTTTTTATATATAAACCTCCTTGAAACGATATCAAACCTGCGTTAACATGAAGGCCTGGAGGTGTCACATGGCAAGGACCGTGATCGATTTGGACGAGGATATTCTGGCCCGGGCGCAGCAACTGAGCGGGTTACGCAAGAAGGTGGACGTGGTGAACTTTGCTCTGCGCAAGTTGGTGGAGCAGAAGGAGATCGAAGCCATTCTCGGTCTGAAGGGGAAGGTTGATTGGGAGGGGGATCTGGAGCAGATGAGGAAGGATCGCCATGGTTCTTGTTGACACCTCGGTATGGGTCGACTTCTTCCGTAATCCGGCGGCGGATTACAACTACAGGCTGGAAGGGCTGATCCGGGGGCAGAACCGTGTGGCCATTTGCGGCATCGTTCTTCAGGAGATCCTGCAGGGGATTCGCGACCGGGAGAGCTACCAGGTGACCAGGCAGCGGCTCTTGTTTCTGCCGTTTTTTGAGGCGGGGAGGGAGGTGCATCTTCTCGCGGCGTCACTGTACCGAGATTTGCGCAAGAAAGGTATAACCGTCCCGTCCACCGACGCTCTCATTGCGGCTGCAGCCATCCATCACGGATCTCCCATCCTGAGCGGCGATCAACATTTCGTCGTTATCGCGGCAAATTCGCAACTGCAGCTTTTCGCCTGACGATCTCCGCGGCAACGGAGGTCGGAAAGATGAGGATCTAATAGGCCAAGGGACGTGAATTCAAGGTTCAAGGTTCAGGCTCTCGTTCGGTCACGCCCCCCCCTTTTTTTTACTTGAATATTTTTCTTGATAGTCTTCCATAAGTAAGATAGCCTTACTTTAAGGAGGGCTACACTATGCTTGCCAAAAAAACTTCCAAAAATCAGCTCACTCTTCCTAAAGAAATTGCCGGGAACTTTCCAGGAATCGACCTTTTCGACGCTACGATCGAGGAGAACCGCATCGTGCTGACGCCGGTAAAGATCACACCTATTACCGTTTCCCTCGCAGGTGTCCGCGCCAAGCTGAAAAAGCTGGGCATAACCTCTGAAGATGTTGTCGAGGCGGTTGAATGGGCCAGAAAGTAACTCCTGTCAGGGTCGTTATCGATACTAACATCCTGGTTTCAGGCCTTTTGTTCGGCGGAAAGCCGGGAAAGCTTCGTGACCTCTGGATTGCGGGGCGGCTTCTGCCGCTGCTCTCAAAGGAAACCTTCACAGAATTCAGGAGGGTTCTCAACTATCCTAAATTTCGTCTTTCACCGGCAGAGATCATAATGCTTGTCGAAGAGGAACTGCTTCCTTACGCTGACGTATTGGACGTCACTGTGGATGCTTCCGGCGCCTGTCGTGATCCTAATGACGACAAGTTTCTTGCCCTGGCCGCATCAGGCAAAGCAGCTTACCTCATCACCGGCGACCAGGATTTGCTGGTACTCCAATCGTTCAAGAAAACCAAGATTGTCACAGTGAACGACATTGCGGAGATAATGTTGGGCAACGCAGTTTAACAGACCCCTGTCATATGCCGCATAGGATGCTAATCTCCCGCATAGTGCACAACCACTCCCTCCCCCTTGATGGGGGAGGGCTGGGGAGAGGGTGGAAGCTCGCACAAGCCTCACCCTCCCCCCACCCCTCCCATCAAGGGAGGGGGGAAGACCAAGCGGGAGATTGGTACTAATCAGGTTACTAAAAGGTAGCACTATTATTGAAACTACTGCTTCATGCACCTGGCGTCAGCCGTACTCATTGCCTATCTACTAATAGCATTGGCTTGTTGTATCCTCGCCTTTATTCATGTATAAACATATTGTTTTTGCAGGTCCCGGTTTTATCCTTTCATCCCCTTGATTTCTGTTAAACGCTTTTGACTTAACCCCAGGTGGTTCTCCTATGAAGATGTTGAAATTTGCTCTGCTTGTGCTTTGCACCGTAATCGCCTGCTCCGGGTCCGCCTTTGCCCTCTCCTCCCCGAACGTCCCCCTGGACAGCCCGGTTTATCCCTACTTGGAGAAGCTCTCCGGTTTCGGCCTGGTGTCGGGCGATATCAGGGGGATCCGTCCCTATTCCAGGAGCGAGGCGGCCAGGCTTCTGGAGGAGGCCGAAGCGCGGCTTGCTTCGGGAAGCTACCCTCCCTTAGCGGCGGAGATCGCCGACAGGCTGAGAGAGCTGCTGCCGCGCGAGGCGGCGCTCCATGGCGAGCCGGAGAAGGCTCCGGGCTTCGACTACAACGCCCTGGCCGGCGCGAGGCTTCGCTACGTCTACCTTGACGGAGCCCCCAGAAGCTATTTCCGGGCCGTCAACGACTATCCCGCCAATGAGGGGGTCTTCGGCATAGGGCACGGGCTGCGCCCGATAAGCCGGAACCCGACCCCGGTGCATCAGCGGGGCGGCGAGGGGACGCCGCTTTTTGAGAACAACAACGGGGTGACTTACCGCTCCGGGAGCAACCTCGATCTCCGGGCCACCGGCGAGGCATTTGTCGGTTCCCAGGCTGCGCTCCTGGTCGAGCCGATGCTCCTTTGGTCCGAGCATGCCGACGACGCGACGCTCAGGCTAAACAAGGGATACCTGAAGCTCGGCGGGGAAGGGGTTGAGCTTGAGGTGGGGCGCGACGAGAACTGGCTTGGCCTGGGCTACCGCGGAGCCATCACCCTCACCAACAACGCGCGCAACTTCGACCTGGTCAAGCTCTCCAGTCCCGAGCCTGTCAAGAGCCGCTATCTGTGGGATCTCAAATACACCCTGATCGTGTCGCAGTTCGACAAGACGGTGACCGACGGTAAGGAGCGGCAGCCGCTGCTGGTCGCGGCAAAGCTCTCCCTGAAACCGACCCTGAACTCGGAGTTGGGCATCAACCTCGGCCGTCAGGCAGGCGGGACCGGGGTGAACAATGGCTTGGGAGAGACCCTGCGCGGCCTGATCGGCGGGACCGGCTCTGACAATTCCAACTCCCTGGCCGGGTTCGAGCTCCGCTTCAGGCTCCCCTGGCTCAGAAACAGCGAGCTCTTCGCCGAATACTCCGGCGAGGATGCCGCAGCTTTCTGGCCCATCGTGGAGAGCTATTCGGCGGGGTTCTACATACCGAGGCTCACCGACAGCGGCCGTGACGACCTCCGCTTCGAGTACTACCGCGGCCACGAGATACTCTACACCAACAGCACCTTCCCGTCGGGTTATGTATACCACGGCCTTCCCGTAGGGCACTCCCAAGGGGGAGCGTCCCAGGAGTTTTTCCTGCGCTACAGCCACTGGTTCTCCGCCGTCAACAACCTGGCCCTGGAGTGCTTCCGCACCACCCGCGGCGATTACGGCCGCCTGCCGGTCGACGCCACCGGACGCTACGATGCAGGCGGCGTCATGCAGGCGATAGAGCGCAAGGTCGCCCTGCGGGGCTTCTGGACGGTACCGGTTGCAGGGGAGTGGAACGCCCTGCTCATGTACGGCTGGGAGACCATCGACAACTTCGAGTTGCGGCAGGACGAAAAAAGGAAAAATCATCTGCTGCGCGCGGAGCTTTCCTACAAATACTAAAAGCATCTAGCCACAAAAAGGCACAAAAGGCGCAAAAAAAATCCCAGACCAACTTTACCGATCGTTCCCAAGCTCCGGCTCCACTCGTTCGAACTCGTTCCCAAGCTCCAGCTTGGGAACGCAAATTGTATCATCGAGCCCTATGGCGTAGGCCGCGATGCCACTTCCTTTCCTGAGGCGTCTGTGGCAATAAGGGTGCCCCCAGATATAGTGAAAGTAACCGACTCAGCCATCTTGGGTGACCCCAAGGCGTCCCTGTGGAAAATCGCCGCACAGACACCTCCCGTGTGGCGTGCTGAGTCGTAGAGTACTCCAGGCTGATGCCTGTCCCGGATAAATCTTCCCAACTCCTGGCAACGCGAATGGTCCTCCTCTACGAGCCACCCGTAACGCGAGCTAAGCCCTGTCACATCGACAAGAAGGGCTGTGCATTCCGCCGAAACAAGGGTGCGCTCCTCCTCCCAGTCGTCAAGAGCTTTAGCTCCATAGCGCGAAACGAAGATGCGGGCCGCGTGGTGCAGCGCTTCATGGATGGCAGTGGCCACGGCCTGGGCACCCTGCCAGATACGGAACGACCCGTCTGACCAGCGCGAGGGGTTCGTTGCATGGGCTGAGAAGGCGCAAAAGCAGTACTCCTCCACCCCCCGAGCGCCGAGCGCCGCCGAGCAGTGCCGGACTCAACGGTCTGCCGCTGAGCCCGGCTAGGTGCGCATAGCGTGAGTATGGGAGCTGTGCCCTCCAGAGGGGGCTTGGAGACCTGTTAATCTTCCGGGTGAATCGTTTGTGGTCAGTAGGCACTCATCGACTCCATCCACCGGCGGATCCTCGCCAGCATTTCAAGGGACTGCATCAGGTCTACTGGGCGGTTACCGTTCAGGTCGATCGAGGGGGTGGTGGGCCATTTGTCCGCGAGATCAGGGCGCTTCAGGTTCGAGGCGTGCAGTATCTCGTATATGGTGGCGATATGCAGCGTCCTCGCTACTATGTCCGGCTTCATGGGAAGCGGCCTTTTCCCCGTAGCGTATTCGTTGATCGACGCACGACTGCCTGGAGAGAGCCCCAGAAGCCGGCAACGTTGGTCGTTGGTGAGGCCCCAGGCGTCGAAAATCTCCTTGCGGGTATCCTCCGACAACGTGCCCGTTTTCACAGCAGTGCCGGATATTTCGGCAGGATCTAGCTGCGAACCGGTCGGTAACCGGCAGTGCTGCCAAAGTGGCAAGATGCCCAAGCAGCGGGACCCAGAAACTGTTTTGACGTATACCGGATGAAAAGGAAGGGGACGCGTCAAGTGGAATGGAACCTGCTTAAGGGGTAGCTATGCAAACTCTCCTCTCCCTTCCAAAACTCCCCCTCGCCCTCCGGGAGAGGGTCGGGGTGAGGGCGTTTAGGTTCTGATCTTCCGCTGCAAAAACTCCCTCCCCTTCAAGGGGAGGGTGGGGGTGGGGATGGGGTAGTTCCGGCGCAAAAACATCCCCATCCCCCTCCTGACCTCCCACTTGAAGGGGGAGGGAGCTGAACAGCGGAAGATTGCCGCTAATCAGGTAACTTAATGGCAGTGGGGCTGGGGAGAGCTCCAATCGGGAGCTTGGTACTAATCAGAGGTAAGGATTAAGCTCTTCCGCTGAGGGTGTCGCAGGTCGGGCTGGCTGATTTCGGCTCGATAAGCAACGTTTTTAATGTCTTTTCACTGCGAATAGTATATATGAGGCAGACGCCATTCATTCATCCGGTCAAGGAACAACCATGCTTTTACTGACAAGCGCCGATTACGATGCCATACGGCTCTCCGTCAAGGTCGCCCTGGCAGCTACTGTGATAAGCCTCCCCTTCGGCTTTGTCTTTGCCTATCTGATGACCTTTTTCAAGTTCCGGGGCAAGGCGCTGCTGGAGGTCATGGTGAATCTCCCGCTGACGCTGCCGCCGGTGGTGATGGGCTACCTGCTTCTGGTCGCGCTGGGGAAGAACGGCTGGCTCAGCCCGCTCCTGGAGCCGCTCGGCATACGGCTCATCTTCACCTGGAAGGCCGCGGTGCTCGCCTCTGCGGTGGTCGGTTTCCCGCTTCTGGTGCGATCGATCCGGATCGGCATGGAATCGATCGACTACCAGCTGGTTCAGGCCTCCCGGACCCTCGGCGCACGCGGGCTGGACACCCTTCTCACCATCATACTGCCGCTGTCGCGCCACGGCATCATCGCCGGCTCCTCGCTCATGTTCGCCCGCAGCCTGGGCGAGTTCGGCGCTACCATCATCGCGGCCGGCAATATCCCGGGGGTCACCCAGACCATTCCGCTTGCCATCTACGAATACGCGGCGTCCCCTACCGGCGAGACGGCGGCGCTCTCCCTGTGCGTCGTTGCGGTGGCCATATCGGTGCTGGTGCTGCTGGTTCACGAATTCCTCAGCACGAAACTGGCAAGGAGAGACTGACATGGAACTGCGCATGAAAGTCAGCAAGAGTTTCGGCGCCTTCAATCTGAAGACCGACTTCACGGTGACCGGGGACCACGTCGGCATCTTCGGCGAGTCGGGGAGCGGCAAGTCAACCCTGGTGAGCCTCCTCGCCGGGCTGAGCAGGCCCGAGGAGGGGGAGATCTTCCTGGACGGCGAGTGCCTGTTCAGCAGCCACAGGGGGATCGAAGTGCCGCCGCAGCGGCGCCGGGTCGGCATCGTGTTCCAGCAGCCCTCCCTGTTTCCGCACCTGACTGTGGAGTCGAATCTGCTCTACGGTTACAAGCGCTGTGCACCGCAGCATAGGACCATCGACCTGGCGGCACTGGTCTCGGTGCTGAAACTGGACGGCCTGTTGAAGCGCGGCGTGAACAAGCTGTCCGGGGGGGAGAAGCAGCGGGTAGCCCTGGGGCGTGCCATTCTCGCCAATCCCAGGCTGCTTTTGATGGACGAGCCGCTCTCGGCCCTGGACGATTCCCTGAAGTTTCAGATCATCCATTACCTGAAGAGCACCAGCGAGCGCTTCGGGATTCCCTATCTCTTCATCTCCCACTCGCTTTTGGAGATCCGGCTCATGACGGAGCAGGTGCTGGCCGTGGCGGGGGGGCGCATCATCGGGCAGGCGACCCCCGAGCAGCTCGCGCGCGAACGAATGGGGCAAAGCCAGGTCGGCTATATCAACGTTTTGAAGGGGGAGGCGTTGCGCAAGATGGGAGGGCTTCACGTCTATCGGTGGGGGACCGCGGAGCTTTTCGTCTCGGCCGGCGACGACGGGCCATCGGCCACCTTCGAGCTCTCTTCAAGGGACATCATCCTGTTCAAGAAACATCCCGAAGCGGTCAGTGCCAGGAATCTGCTCAAGTGCATCGTAGTGGATACCTTCCCTTCCGGGAACAAGGTCGGCGTCGAGCTCAGGTGCGGCAGTGAGACGCTGATCGCCGAGGTGGTCATGCAGGCGGCCGATGATCTGGCGATCCAGGCGCAAAACGAGGTCTATGCCGTGATCAAGGCGTCGTCGTTCCGGCGGCTGGGGTAGGGGAAGAACCGTGAAGGGTGAAGGGTGAAGGGTGAAGGGTGAAGGGTGAAGGGTGAAGGGTGTTGCTCCTTTCACTTTTCACCTTTCACCCTTCACGTTCTTTATAAAATCCACCCGCCGCCCACCACCCTGTCCCCGTCATAAAGGACCACTGCCTGGCCGGGCGTTACCGCCTGCTGCGGATTCACGAAATCGACCTGCAGCCGTCCGTCCTCCAGCAGGTTTGCCACGCAGGGGACCGGCTGCTGCCGATACCGTATGCTGCAGCTGCCGTGGAAGGTCCCCGAGAGCGGTTCACTGGTCCAGGTGGTTTCCCCTGCGAACAGACCGCTCACCAGAAGCTCCGACCGGGGACCCACGACCACCCGCGAGGTTTCCCTATCGATCGCCGTCACGTAGAGCGGCTCCTTCCAGGCGATACCCAATCCACGCCTCTGGCCAACCGTGAAGTGATGAATGCCGTCGTGACTGCCGAGCTTCCTGCCGGCCGCGTCGACTATTTCCCCGGGTGACGCGGTCACGCCGCTATCTTCCAGGAAGCGGACGTAGTCGTTGTCCGGAATGAAGCAGATTTCCTGGCTCTCCTGCTTCTGGGCCACCGGCAGGTTGAATTTCGCCGCAAGTTCGCGCACCTGCCGCTTCTCCAGGTTTCCTACCGGGAAAACGGTGCGCGAGAGCTGGTCCTGGTTCATCCCGAAGAGAAAGTAGGTCTGGTCCTTGCCGGGATCCAGTCCCTTAAGCATCTGGTAGCTTCCCGCTGCATCCTGTTCGACCCGGGCGTAGTGGCCGGTCGCCAGGATGTCGGCGCCAAGGGATGCCGTCATGTCGAGGAGGATGCCGAACTTGATGCGATCGTTGCAGCGGGCGCAGGGGTTGGGGGTTCTTCCTGCGGCGTATTCCGCCATGAAATCATCCATCACCAGCTCTTTGAAGCGCTGCCGCAGGTCGATCACCTCGAACGGGATGCCGATGCGCTTGGCGACGCGGGCCGCGTCCATGACGTCGGTGAGCGAGCAGCAGGTTTTGCCGCCGGGCGTAGCGGATTGCGGCCGCTCGTAGAGCTGCAGCGAAACGCCGATTACGTCGTGCCCCTGCTCCTTGAGAAGAGCAGCCGTTACCGAGGAATCGACCCCGCCGCTCATAGCTACCAGAACCCGTTTTTTCTCTATTTCGTTGCTCATTGGTGCTGACTCCAAAAGCCGGTTAGGCACAGGCTTTAACGCAGAGACGCAGAGACGCGGAGGCGCGGAGGCGCGGAGAAAACAAGGAAGAGAGATCTGAAAGATAAGGTGAAAGAATCATGATCAATCTTCTCTTTTCCTCTTACTCTACCGTCTCCGCGTTGATGCCTTTGACTTTAACCCAAGGAAGCTGCCATGCCTTCCCGATTAATCCTCGCCTTTTTCCAGCGTCAGCACGTAGTGCCCGTCGCTTTCCTTGAGCCCGAGCAGCTTGTGCCCGTCGGCCTTCAGGCTTCTCGGCACGTTCTTCACCGGCTCACCGTCGTCCAGCAGAAATTCTACGGTGGTTCCCGTTTCGATATCCTCCAGTGCAAGTTTTGCCTTGACGAAGTTGGTCGGGCAGCTGACGCCCCTCAAATCTATGGTTTCCATGGCGGTTCCTTTTTATTGCCTACTGCTTTTGCAGCGGGAGCTGGGTATCGATGATCTGGGGCAAAATGGTCCGGTCCAGGACGTACTCCGGGAAATCCTTGCGCAGGTGGTCGAGAAGCGAGTCGCTTCCCTCGCGCAGTATGATGTCTCCAATGCGCACCCTGCCGGCCCCTTCGGCCTTCTCCACGTACCAGGCGAGCACGGAGCCTATGAAATCGACCACGCGATCCTCCGGCAGGAAGGTGGCGTACAGGGTTCCCACCAGCGGACGCCTCCCCCATTTGCCGCCGATGCGGACCGAGTAGCCTCTTTTTACGGTCTTCCAGGCACCGGTGGGGCAGACCTTGATGCAGTCGCCGCAGTAGATGCATTTTTCTGCGCCGAAAACCGGCCTGCCGTCCTCGCCCATGCTGAGCGCCCCTTCGGTGCACGATTTGGCGCACAGGCCGCAGCTTATGCACTCCTCGGCATCCAGCTCGGGCCAGACGGCTCCCTGCAGGCCGACGTCGTTGGTTGCCGATTTCGGGCAGTCGAAGGGACAGCCGGCAAAGCCGACCTTGAATTTGTGGTGCCCGGTTACCGTGCCGAACAGCTTTTCATCGACCTCGAGGGCCGACTGCTGGGTGTCCACCAGGCCGTTGGGGTTGTACTCGCAGCCGCCGCAGGCAGTCGGGACCCGGACCCGCGCTCCGCAGGAGGCGACCTTCTGCTGATCCTCTCCGAGTTCCGCGACCACCGCGTCGAAATCGGCGAAGTTGATGTTGATGAGTTCAATCGATTGGCGCACCGAAAGGTGCACGAACCCCTTGCCGTATTTCTGCGCCACCCGGGCGATCCTGGAGAGCCGCTCGACCGACATCCGGCCACCCGGGACGCGGAGTCGAACGGTGAAGAGGTCCTTGCCGCGCTCCTTGATGAAGCCGCCGGCCTTCAGGTTTTTCAGATCAATTTTCACGTCTGCCACGATGCTCTCCTAGGTATAAATGTCATTCATGTGCTGCATGCCGTCACTCCTCCCCCCGGAGGGGGGAGGTTGGGAGGGGGGAAGCTTGGCGAGGTCTAAAAAAGAGCCAGCCGTTTATCCCCCTCCCTACCCCTCCCCCTCCGGGGGAGGGGACTTTTTGTTTGCCGCCGATTCCGTAGGGGCGCCCCTTGCGGGTGCCCTATCCAGCCGTCAGCGTCAGCGCCACCGGCTCCACCACCCCTGCGTTTATCCTGAACGCCTTGGCCACCGGCGTCTCGCGCTCCTCGAGCGACACGATGAGGTGGCAGACGTTGGGAGTCAGCGCGAGCCGGATATCCTCCTGCGAGGGGCGGGCCGGCGTTTCCGGGTGGGAATGGTAGATGGCGAGCATCTCCTCCCCGGCTGCGCGCAGCGCCTTAACCACGGCGAACTGCTCCTTCGGGTCCATCATGAAGTGCTCGTTGCTCGCGTCGGTGTTGGTCATCGGATAGTGGCTCGTCACCACGCCGCCGCTGCCGCCCAGGATGCCGCAGACCTCCAGCGGGAAGCCGCCTTGGGCGTGTTCGACCACTGCCTGGTGAATGTTTTCCGGTATCTCCAGCATGTCAGTGCCCCAGATCGCAGACGGTCACTGCGTCGAGTTCGTCCTTCAGCTCGGTGATGGTGGGATGCTCGCCGCAGACCGGGCACTTGGGGTTCTTCTTGACCGGGATTTCCCGAAACCGCATCCGGAGCGCGCTGTAGGTGAGGAGCCGGCCGCTCAGCAGGTCGCCGGCGCCGAGCAGGTACTTGATCGCCTCGGTCGCCTGCAGGGTCCCGAGCACGCCCGGGAGCACGCCGATCACCCCTGCCTGCGAGCAGGAGGGGATCGCTTCCTTGGGGGGGGGCTCCGGGAAGATGCAGCGGTAGCAGGCGGATACGCCCGGCGTAATGGTCATGGTCTGGCCGTCGAACTGGAGGATGCCGCCGTGGGAATACGGTTTTCCGGCCAGCACGCAGGCGTCGTTGATCAGGAACTTGGCGGCGAAGTTGTCGGTCCCGTCGATGATGAAATCGTACTGCGCCACCATGGCCGCGATGTTGTCCGCCGTCACCCATGCCTCATAGGTTATCACGTTGAGATCGGGGTTGATGGCGAGCATCTTCTCCTTGGCGGAGAGCACCTTCGCCTTGCCGACGTCCGCCGTGAAGTGGATCACCTGGCGCTGCAGATTGGAGAGGTCGACCTCGTCCGCGTCCGCGATGCCGATGGTGCCGACGCCGGCTGCGGCGAGATAGAGGGCGATCGGCGAGCCGAGCCCGCCCGCGCCGATGATCAGCACCCGGCCGTTCAACAGCTTCTTCTGCCCCTTGCCCCCCACTTCCTTGAGCAGGATGTGGCGGGAATAGCGGGTTATCTGCTCCTCGGTAAGCTTCACAGAGTTCCTCCTCCCATGAAATAGAGAAACTCGACCGTATCGCCGTCCTTCACGGTGGCGCCTTCGAAGTCGCCCCGGTCCAGGATGTCGCCGTTTAGTTCCACGGTGACGTATTCGCGCTGCGCCACCTGGAGAGTTTCCAGGAGCTGTAGGATCGATACCGGATTTTCCTCGGCGATGCTGGCGGGCTTCCCATTTACTGTAAGATTCATTTGTTCACTCCTGGTTTAGTATCATAGATAGGGTGTAAATAATAATGATTAACCTGATTAGTACCAATCTCCCGCATTGCCTCTCCCCTCCCTTGATCCCTCGTACCCAAGCTCCACCCCCTCGTTCCCAAGCTCCAGCTTGGGAACGCAAAGTGCTGAAGCTCCAGCTTGGGAACGCAAAGTGCTGAAGCCGGAGCTTCAAGAGGGCGGGGCATTCCCAAGCTGGAGCTTGGGAACGAGGATGAGCTCCGGCTTGGGAACGCACCGCGCTTACAGCCGGTCCAGCGACGCCCCGAAGTCTTCCAGGATGTCCTCGATATCCTCGATCCCCACCGAGACCCGGACCAATTCCTCGCTGACCCCCATGAGAGCCTTGACCTCAGGGGTGTAATCGGCGCAGATGGTGCTGGCGGGGTGGATCACCAGGGTCTTGGTGTCGCCGATGTTGGCAAGGTTCTTCGCCAGCTCGAGGCCGTTGATCAGGCGGAAGGCGCTCGCCTTGTCGGCAAGGCCGAAGGTGAGCAGACCGCCGAAGCGTCCCTTGAACTGGCGCGTTGCCACCTCGAAGAACGGCGAGTCCGGAAGCCCCGGGTAGTTGACCCAGCTCACCTTTTCGTGGGCGTCGAGAAACTGTGCCAGCCTCATGGCGTTCGAGCAGTGCCGCTCCATGCGCAACGCGAGCGTTTCCAGCCCTTCGCCCAACAGAAACGAGTTGAACGGGGCGGCGCAGGCGCCGAAGTCCTTGTGGATCAGCTTGCGGGTGCGCGCCGTGAAGGCGAAGTTGCGGTACTTGCGGTAAAACGGCTCGAAGTGGGGGAACTTAGGGCTGTTCCAATCGAAGCTGCCGGAGTCTATAATGGCGCCGCCGATGGAATTGGCCGTACCGTTGATGAACTTGCTGGTGGAATGGATGACGATGTCGGCACCCAGATCCTTTACCCGCGCCAGGTATGGAGTCGATACGGTGGCATCGACCATGAGCGGGATGCCGTTTTTCCTGGCGAGGGCGGCAAAGGCGGCGATGTCGGGCACGTCCATTTTCGGGTTGCCGATGCTCTCCACGAAGATCAGCCGGGTGGCGTCGTTGATGCCGGCTTCCAGCGCGGCGAGGTCGGTAGGGTCGACAAACCGCGCCTTGACGCCGTAGTTCGAGAGTGTGTCCCGGAACAGGGAATAGGTGCCGCCGAAAAGAGACGAGGAGGAGAGGATCTCGTCGCCGCTTCGCACCACCGCCATCACGGCCGTGGTGATGGCTGCCATGCCGGAGGCCGTGACGATCGCCGCAATGCCGTCCTCGATGACCGCCAGTCTTTTTTCCAGGCTCTCCAGGGTAGGGTTGCCTATCCTGGTGTAGACCTGTCCGATCGCCCTTCCCTTGAAGATGTCTTCGAGTTCCTCTGCACTGTTGTAGGCGAAGGCCGATGCCTGAACGATCGGCGTCTTGGTGGCGCCGTAAGGCCCGGGTGCCGTCCCGCCATGGATCAGTTTGGTGTCGAACCTCAGACGGCTTTCTCTCTCTCCCACAAACCCTCCAAATAGTCCCTGTCAGATACCAGCCTTGCCGGGTCTTCTACTTCTCGGATCACCTCTCCAAAACTGAAGCAGTTTAGAAGGTGAATCTGAGTGGACTGAGGGTAATTTCTGTAAGCCACTTTGTCAAGAAATAAAAATCTGAATAACACATAACTATAGTGTGCAATGCGTCCGGCAGGGCGCAGGCGGCTCTTCAAGGGATGATCCCTCGGGCCATCCATCGGTTGGGCCTGCGTATGACAGGTGCAATGCCCCGTCAATCGGGGGTTTGCACTGAGGGCGATTCCGACTGCTCGGCAATTTTGGATCAGGGGTAAATTATTGTTGACAATATTGGGGTGCCAATGATAGATATAAATCTACTTAATTGATGGAGTAGTTCAAAGATGATTTCCAAAAAGACCAAATACGGCTTGAAAGCTCTCCTGTACCTGGCGCGGCAGTATGATCGGGGACCTATCCTGATCGCGGACTTGGCGCGGGACGAAAGGATCCCGAAGAAGTTTCTGGAGGCGATCCTGCTGGCGCTGAAAAACAACGGTATACTACACAGCAAAAAAGGTAAGGGGGGTGGCTACTACCTGGGGCGCCATCCGAAGACCATAACGTTCGGGCAGGCGATCAGGGTCATGGAAGGGCCGCTGGCGCCGGTTCCCTGCGTCAGCGAAATGTCCTATGCCACCTGTACCGAGTGCGACAACGAGGCTAGCTGCGGTATCCGGCTGGTGATGAAGGAGGTGCGCGACGCCATGGCGGAAATCCTGGACGGGACATCTCTGGCGGATGCCCTGGAGAGGATCGATAACGCAGAGGAAGCGCAGAAAGGGGTGCTGAACTTCTGTATTTAATCATTCCAGTAAGGTCAGGTGGCAATGAAAGTCAGCTTTAGATAACCGAATTTTTTTTGCACATAAAACTACTATATCGATAGACTAAGGATACGAGGAGGCCCCCCATGACCGGAAGAGCTGTCGCCGCTTTAATATTGGCCCTGATCGCCATATCGCCTGCTGCCGCCTTCGCCAAGACAGAATTGCTCAACGCGTCGTACGACCCGACCCGCGAGCTGTACCAGGATTTCAACAAGGCGTTCGCCAAGCAGTGGAAGCAGAGGACATCTCAGGACCTGGTCGTGAAGCAGTCGCACGGCGGTTCCGGAAAGCAGGCGAGGGCGGTGATTGACGGCCTGGACGCGGACGTGGTCACCCTGGCGCTCGCCTATGACATCGACGAGATGTACAACAAGGCGAAGCTCGTTCCCCAGAACTGGCAAAAAAGGCTCCCCGGTAACAGCTCTCCCTACACCTCGACCATCGTTTTCCTGGTGCGCAAGGGTAATCCGAAGCAGATCAGGGACTGGGCGGATCTGGTGAAGCCCGGCGTCAAGGTGATCACGCCAAACCCCAAGACCTCGGGAGGAGCACGCTGGAACTACCTGGCAGCCTGGGCCTATGCCCTGAAGCAGAAAGGTGGCACTGATGCAAAGGCCAAGGAGTTCGTCACCAAGATCTACCGCAACGTGCCGGTGCTCGATTCCGGTGCCCGGGGGGCCACCACGACCTTCGTGCAGCGAGGGCAGGGGGACGTCCTGGTAACCTGGGAAAACGAGGCCTTTCTCGCCGTTAACGAACTGGGGAAGAACCGGTTCGAGATCATAATCCCGTCGATCAGCATTCTGGCGGAGCCGCCGGTCACCGTGGTGGACAAGGTCGTTGACAGGAAGGGGACCCGGAAGCTCGCTGAGGAGTACCTCAAGTACCTGTATTCCCCCGAAGGGCAGGAGATAGCCGCCAGGCATCACTATCGCCCCTACGACAAGAACGTGGCGGCGAGGTACGCCAGGCAATTCCCCAAGCTGAGCCTGGTCACCATTGACGACACCTTCGGTGGCTGGGCCAAGGCGCAGAAGAGCCACTTTTCCGACGGCGGCATCTTTGACCAGATCTACGGCGGCTCGCGCTAGCTGGCCCTCCCCCAGCCCCCACTGCCATTAAGTTAAGCGGTGGTTCCGTGGCTCATGTAGGGTGGGCCGTGCCCACCATCAGGATGCGGGTGTGGTGGGCACGGCCCACCCTACCTCTGGAAAGGTCCCCCTTTGACAAAGGGGGGATTTAGCTGGAAAGTCCCCCTTTGAAGGGGAAGTTGAGTAGTTGGCTTCTATTAGTTGATGCAATACAGGAGGGGCCCATGGGCTCGTTTGGCAGAAAGAATTCGGTGCTCCCCGGTTTCGGCCCCGCACTAGGCTACACCATCTTTTACCTGAGCATCGTGGTGCTGATCCCTTTGTCCGCGCTCTTTTTCAAGACCGCAACCCTCACCTGGGACCAGTTTCTCTCCGCTGTCACCGCTCCGCGTGTGGTCGCCTCCTACCGCATCACCTTCGGTTCCGCCCTGTTGGCGGCGACCGTCAATGCCTTCTTCGGGGTGCTGGTCGCCTGGGTTTTGGTGCGCTACCGGTTTCCCGGCAAGAAGCTGTTTGACGCGCTGGTGGACCTCCCCTTTGCGCTTCCGACGGCCGTGGCAGGCATCACGCTGGCGAGCATCTATTCCCCCAACGGCTGGCTGGGACGCTACCTCGCCCCGCTCGGCATCGAGGTCGCCTTCACGCCGCTGGGCATCCTGGTCGCCATGATCTTCATTGGCCTTCCCTTCGTGGTACGGACCGTTCAGCCGGTGCTGGAGGAACTGGACCAGGAGGTAGAGGAGGCCGCCTCCTGCCTCGGGGCCAATCGGCTGCAGACCTTCAGCCGGGTGATCTTCCCGACCATGCTTCCGGCCATGCTGACCGGTTTTGCCCTGGCCTTTGCCCGCGCCGTCGGAGAATACGGCTCCATCATCTTCATCGCCGGCAACATGCCGATGGTGTCGGAGATCACCCCGCTGCTCATCATAACCAAGCTGGAGCAGTACGATTATGCGGGGGCGACCGCCATCGCCACCGTCATGCTGATGGCCTCCTTTGTCCTGCTCCTCTCCATAAACCTGATCCAGAAGTGGAGTCGGCGCTTCGCCGAATAGGGACCGCTCCCATCCAGGGAGGCGGGCATAAAAGTGACAAACCGAAAAGGGCAGCTGAAACGGAAAACCGAGAAACGATAACCGAACCTGATTAATCAGGTAACTGAAAACCTGGAACTGAAAACTGAAAACTTGTTTCTTAGGGGGTATTCAATGCATGTCGGCAAAGGGTTCCACAAGTCAGGAGGGAAGGGAGGCTCCAAGATCACTGAGCCTGCCGCAGTACGCATACTGCTGATCACGGTGGCACTGGCGTTCCTGGCGCTTTTTCTGCTGCTGCCGCTTGCCGCCGTCTTCGTCCAGGCGTTCGAGAAGGGATGGGAGGCGTACCTGGCCGCACTGCACGAGCCGGATACCCTCTCCGCCATCCGGCTCACCCTGCTGACCGCGGCGATCTGCGTTCCGCTCAACCTCTTCTTCGGCATCGTCGCCGCCTGGGGCATCGCCAAGTTCACCTTTCCCGGAAAGAGCCTGCTGATCACGCTGATCGATCTCCCGTTTTCCGTCTCGCCGGTGGTCTCGGGGCTCATCTACGTCCTCATCTTCGGCCTGCAGGGGTGGCTCGGCCCCTGGCTGCAGGGCCACGACATCAAGATCATCTTCGCCGTGCCGGGCATCGTGCTCGCCACCGTCTTCGTCACCTTCCCGTTCGTAGCGCGCGAGCTGATCCCGCTCATGGAGTCGCAGGGGCGCGACGAGGAGGAGGCGGCGCTGACCCTTGGGGCGAGCGGCCTGCAGACCTTCTTCCGGGTCACCTTCCCCAACATCAAGTGGGGGGTCCTCTACGGGGTGATCCTCTGCAACGCGAGGGCGATGGGTGAGTTCGGCGCCGTTTCCGTGGTCTCCGGTCACGTGCGCGGCTCGACCAACACGATCCCGCTCCAGGTTGAGATCCTATACAACGAATACAGCTACGCCGCGGCCTTTGCCGTCGCCTCGCTCCTCGCCCTGCTGGCCCTGGTGACTCTCGCCCTCAAGACCCTTGCGGAGTGGAAAATCCAGCAGGGACTCTCCGCTTCGGAAGAAAGGTAGACTCATGAGCATCGATATTGAAAGTGTAAGCAAGAACTTCGGCGAGTTTGCAGCGCTGACCGACGTCAACCTGGTGGTCCCCTCCGGAGAACTGGTCGCCCTCCTGGGCCCCTCCGGCTCCGGCAAAACCACGCTTTTGCGCATCATAGCGGGGTTGGAGTCGCCGGACGGCGGCAGGATCCTTTTCAACGGCGAGGAGGCGACCCGGCGCGATGTCAGGGATCGCCATGTAGGCTTCGTATTCCAGCACTACGCCCTGTTCCGGCACATGACGGTGTTCGACAACATCGCCTTCGGACTCACTGTGAAGCCGAAGAAGTCGCGCCCGAGCAAGGCCGATATCCGCGACAAGGTCTACACCCTGTTGAAGCTGATCCAGTTGGAGCAGCTCTCGGACCGGTATCCCGCCCAGCTCTCCGGCGGCCAGCGTCAGCGGGTGGCGCTGGCACGGGCGCTTGCCGTGGAGCCGCAGGTGCTGCTGCTCGACGAGCCGTTCGGCGCGCTCGATGCCAAGGTCCGCCTGGAACTGCGGCGCTGGCTCAGGCGCCTCCACGACGAGATCCACGTTACCAGCGTCTTCGTGACCCATGATCAGGAGGAGGCGCTCGAGGTGGCCGACAGGATCGTCGTCATGAACGGCGGCAAGATCGAGCAGCAGGGGACTCCGTCCGAGGTCTACGACCGGCCGGCCACCCCGTTCGTCTTCGATTTCCTGGGTAACGTGAACCTGTTCCAGGGGAGGGTTCATGAGGGAATGGCCCAGATGGGGGGGATGGAACTCTCCGCTCCGGAGCATGCCGCCACCAATAATGTCCGGGCCGTAGGCTATGTCCGTTCCCACGACATCGAGATCGACAGGGTTCCCTTCGTCCCCTTCGACGCCAGTTCCGTGGAGGCAGTGGTACGCTATATCCTGTCGGTGGGCCCGCTGGTGCGCATCGATCTGGAGCTGTCGGGAGGCGAGGGGGTCGAGGTCGACTTGTCGCGCGACGTAGCCGACAGGCTCGATCTGAAGGTGGGCGAGAAGGTGTACGCCAGGCCCCGCAAGATGCGGGTCTTCACCGATGATTACCAGATTTAGGGGCCAGCTCCCCGATTACCCTCCCCCAGGGAGTAGGTCGGGTTAGCCCGCAGGGCGTAACCCGACGCGCAGTGCAGTCGATGTGGTATCCGGCAGGGGTGTCGGGTTACGCTGCGCTAACCCGACCTACGGGGACTGCCCGATTACCCCCCCACAGCCCCCGCGGCCATTAAGTTACCTGATTAGCAGCCAACCCCGCCTGCGGCGGCGTTTTGTCCAGGAGTAAGATTACCGTACTGTCCCCATCCCCACCTCCCCTTGAAGGGGAGGGGAGGTGGGGATGAAGGTTGAACTTACTCAGAAGTGCCAATCTTCCGCACCCTGCGCAAGCACCCCCTCTCCCTTGATGGGAGAGGGTTGGGGAGAGGGTGAAAAGCCGGCATGAGCCTCACCCTCCCCCCCGCCCCACTGCCATTAAGTTAAGCGGTGATTCCGTGAATCATGTAGGGTGGGCCGTGCCCACCATCAGGATGCGGTTGTGGT